>PPYE01584645.1_pt1 | contig 380671 bp, 311 predicted proteins | sample 1559881 | NCBI WGS metagenome assembly PPYE01 (sample SAMN08240022, study PRJNA423297) | Human gut metagenome, whole genome shotgun sequencing project.
TACGCCTTCAAATCTGTTCCTTGCAATTCGCGCTCTGCAGCACTGCCTTTTTTGCATTATTTTCGGGTCTTGCTATAGAAACAGCATAAAAAAGCTCCCTTCCTGCAGCGTCCTGTGAAAACAGGAGCGCAGGCGGGGAGCCTTTTTATGGGAAAATATGCAGAAAACGAATTCTGAAAAAACAGAAAAAGAAAAGACCCTGTTTTCGAATCCAACAGAATCTTACCAGTTATGTCATATTCTTTTCAGAGGTGGGTAACCGCTTCGCCATCTGAATCAACCTGCAAGCGGAATAGCAGACACCTTTAAGCGGAGGATGGCGCCTGACTAAGAACAGGCGAAACCAGAATCTGAAACGGTTTACCCGGCCGTTTAATGCAATGCATAAATCTCGCTCGAAGGTTTCTAAAAATCTAATCGAAAATTTTCAGACATTCCATATCCCATAATAGTCTTTGAATGGAAGCTTTCATCGGAAGCATCAACCCTATGCATACAGAGCAGGTTTCCTGACTTACAGATCATCGTTCCACATTCCTTCTCATATGTTGCGGACATACAATGGATTTGTTATGCTTCACTCCCTGATTACAGTGACCGGATCGCCCAGGAATCTCACCTGAATTCCCTCTCTCACCAAAAGACGGATCTTCTTTTGATGCACTCTGGATGTTGATATGAAATTTATACACAACCGTACTATATACCATAGGGCGGTATTTGTCAAGGAAAAATCGCAAAAAGAAAAGGAATCGGACAAAAAGCCGTGTGCATAGAATGAGATATGAAGAGAAAAAATGATAAATTGGAATTGATACTGTTAGGAGTGGGGATTCTCCTGTTGCTGTTATTGTTTGTTGTGAAGCGCCGTCTGGATGCGCCGGAAGAGACAGCGACAGCAGAAAGCAGGACGGAGACGATGGAAGGCAAAAAGCAGGAGGAGACGATACAGAACATGGAACAGGAAAACGCGGCTTTTCTGAACAGTAAAAAGGAAGAACAAAAAGAAACAACGGCAGCCGGACCGGTACAGATTCGTGTCCTTCTGACGGACTGCGGAAAGCTGGGATACGCACAGAAACAGGTGTCCCTGCGTGGAAACGCAAGCCTTTCCATGAACGACGGCGCATACATAGCTTCCCCGCAGGAGACGATCTGTGTGACGGAACAGGAATGCGGGGAAGTTGTGCATGTGGTGCCGGCCGATGAGACGGCGGGAACGGCGGTTTCCCTGACGGGAAAGCCGGAAGACGAGACGGTTTATCCGGGAAGTTTTGTCATCTATAAAAGCGAAGAGGGACTTCTCGTTGTAAATGAACTTGATCTGGAAATGTATCTTCGGTATGTCGTGCCGAGTGAGATGCCGTCCTCCTATGAAAAGGAGGCATTAAAAGCACAGGCGGTCTGTGCGAGAACGTATGCGTGTGCCAGAATTCGTGAAAAAACGTGGGAGAACTACCACGCGGATGTAGACGACAGCGTGGAAAGCCAGGTCTACCACAATATGGAAGCGCAGCCGGAGACAGACGCTGCGGTGGCGGAGACAGAAGGAAAAATCATCACCTGCGGCGGGGAACCAATTCAGGCGTATTTTTTCTCAACCTCCTGCGGGAAGACGAGTACGGATGAAGTGTGGAATACGGCGGAGACGGCAGAATATCTGAAGAGCGTGACGGTAGGCGGGGAGAAGCAGGAACCGGAGACGGAGGAGGCGTTTGCATCGTTTATCACCAAAAGGGACAGCACAAGTCTGGAAGTGGAGGACGGCTGGTACCGCTGGCAGGTGACGATTCCGGCGGATGTGCTGTCAGAACGGGCAGCGGATCAGAAAATCGGGGAGATCACGGGGATTGAGGTGCGGCGGCGGTCAGAGGGAGGTGCGGCAGAAACCGTCCGTATCGAGGGGAAAAAAGGATCCATGGAAATCGAGGGAGAGTATCAGATCCGAAAGTTCCTCTCGGCGAAAGGCTGGCCGATTCAGAAAAATGACGGAACTGTAAGCTGTGAGATGGAGCTGCTTCCGAGTGCCTGCTTTATCGTGGTTCCGGAAAAAGAAGGGGAAACGGCTGTCTCCTTTACATTTTACGGCGGCGGCTACGGCCACGGCGTCGGCATGTCACAGAACGGTGCGAAACATCTGGCAGAGCAGGGAAAATCGTATGAGGAGATTCTCCGCTATTTTTACCAGAACATCGAAATCGGCGACTGCCGTTCCCTTTTTTAAAAAAATCACCGAAAACAGATTTTTTGTGCTATAATGGGCGAAAGTGAAAAACAGTTAGAAAATGACGAGGAGAGAAACATGGCGACAATCAAGGACATAGCGGCACGCGCCGGCGTTACGGCGACGACGGTTTCCCGCGTGATCAACAACCGCGGATACATCAGTGAAGAGACAAGAAAAAAAGTAACGCAGGCGATGCAGGAGATGAATTACCAGCCGAATGAGCTGGCGCGTTCCCTGGCAAAAGCGCATTCCAATACGATCGGGGTTATCGTTCCGCACATCTCGCACCCGTTTTTCAGTAAAATGATCAGTGCACTCGAGAGCGCGGCGGCAAAGCGGGGCTACAAGATTCTGCTCTGCAACTCGAAAGATCAGCCGGAGAAAGAAACCGAATATCTCGATATGTTCATCTCCAACCGTGTAACCGGCGTTGTGATGGCAAGCCGCGATGTGCAGATTGAAAAGTTTCATGATCTGAAAATTCCGATCGTCAATTTCGAGCGAGAGGAAAATACGGAGGCCATTACAATCCAGTGTGACAACGAGCAGGGAGGAGCGCTTGCAGCATCGCATCTTGCGGACTGCGGCTGCCGCCATCTGCTTCATTTCGGCGGAATCGTCGGAAGAGATATGCCGGCGGACCGGCGTGCGGATGGATTCCTGCGCGTCTGCCGGGAGCGGGGGATTGAAGGGGAAGTTCTTTTGAGTGACCGCTTAAGCTACGGCTCCATGCACTATGAATCCTATATTGAAAAGGGCCTTCTGGAGCACCCGGAGACGGACGGCATTTTTGCAAGCAGTGACCTGATTGCCGCACAGGTACTCCAGCGCCTTTACGCCATGGGAAAACGGGTGCCGGAGGATATTAAAGTTGTCGGGTTTGATGACACTGTGATCGCCGGGATTACCACGCCTTCCATCACGACGATCCATCAGCCGATTGAGGAAATGTCGGAGCTTTCCATTGCGTATATCGACCGGAGAAGAAAGGGAGAGATGGTGCCGAATGTGACGACCATGCCGGTGAGCCTTGTGGTGCGCGATTCGGCGTGAAACAAAAACGAAAAGAAAACTCTGCGGAAAAAAGAAACCGCGGAGTTTTTTTCTGCCCTGCGGTAAACGATAGACAGAAAAATAGCAAAAAAGACAAAGAAGAAGCCGGAAATTTGTTGAAAAATATGGTATGTAAACGGTTGACATATAATTCACACAACGGTATACTGCAAGAGAAGAAACGTAACACAGAATTACCGTTACCGGAATGATGTGACAAAATAAAGAATAAGATAAAGGAGAATAAACAACATGACAGTGGAATATCAGAGAAGACTCGAAAAACACTACGACGAGCTGAAATGGCTCTACTGTGAGCTGTATCCAAACGGCCAGGGACGCTTTGAGGAACTCTGTGCAGCCATGGAGCAGTGGTACAAAGAGCGGAATAAAAAATGGAAAGCGCTGGATCGGAAAAGAGAAAAACAGAAAGACTGGTACAAGAGCCAGAAAATGCTCGGTATGATGCTGTACATCGACGCATTCGCAGATAACATCAGCGGCCTTGAGAAAAAACTGGATTATTTAAAAGAGTGCAACGTCAACTACCTGCATCTGATGCCGTTCCTTGCAACGCCGAAGGGAAAAAGCGACGGCGGCTATGCGGTTGCCGATTACCGCACGGTACAGCCGTCCCTTGGAACGATGGAAGATCTGGCTGCCCTCTCTGAAAAATGCCATGACCAGAGCATGAGCCTTTGTATGGATTTCGTTATGAACCACACTTCCGAGGATCATGAATGGGCAAAACGTGCACTTGCCGGTGAAAAAGAGTACCAGGACCGTTACTTTTTCTTCGACAACTACGATATTCCGTCCGAATATGAAAAGACCTGTCCGCAGGTATTCCCGACAACGGCACCGGGCAACTTTACCTGGAGAGAGGACTGCCATAAATTTGTCATGACGACGTTCTATCCATACCAGTGGGATCTGAACTATGCGAACCCGGTTGTCTTTAACGAGATGGTAAACAATATGCTCTATCTCGTCAACCAGGGAATCGATATCGTCCGCATTGATGCCGTTCCATACATCTGGAAACAGCTCGGCACCACCTGCCGTAACCTGCCGCAGGTACATACCATTGTCCGCATGATGCGTATGATCACCGAGATCGTCTGCCCGGGCGTTCTGCTGCTCGGCGAGGTTGTCATGGAGCCGGAAAAGGTTGTTCCGTACTTCGGAACACTCGAGAAACCGGAATGCCATATGCTGTACAACGTAACGACGATGGCATCCACCTGGCACACGGTTGCAACGGCGGATACCCGCCTGCTGAAACATCAGATGGATATTGTGACGAGACTGCCGAAGGACTATGTCTTCCTGAACTATCTGAGATGCCACGATGATATCGGCTGGGGCCTCGATTACGAATGGCTGAAACAGTTTGGCATCGCCGAGGCACCGCATAAGAAATATCTGAATGACTATTTCCGCGGTTATGTGGAGGGAAGCGACGCAAGAGGAGAGCTCTATAACGACGATCCGGTGCTGCAGGATGCGCGTCTCTGCGGAACAACCGCTTCCCTGTGTGGACTTGAGGCGGCAGGCTTTGAGCAGAATGAGGCGAAGACCGAACAGGCGATCCAGAGAATTGAGATGCTGAACGCATACCTTTTCATCCAGTCTGGTATTCCGGTTATCTACAGCGGCGATGAGATCGGCCAGGTCAACGATTATTCCTACAAAGAGAGTGAAGATTCTGACCGCGCAGCCGACAGCCGTTATCTGCACCGCGGCCACTTCCGCTGGGATCTGGAGCCCCAGAAGGAGAAAAAAGGAACGGTTCAGAATCAGATTTTTGCTTCGATGAAAAAGATGGAGGAGCTGAAATTCAAATACCGTCCGTTTGAGGGTGAGGCGGATGTCTGGACCGAGGAAACGTATGATACGGCGCTTCTCTGTGTCTGCAGAAAATCCGGCAATGAGATGGTAACGGGTCTCTTTAACTTCAGCAATGAAGACCGCACGGCCTGGATCGATATGGGTGAGTTCACCTGGAAGGATCTGTTTACCGGCGAGAAACGTGTTCTGCGCGGCGTTCCGGTTCCGGCACGCGGTTACGCATGGTATTACCGGAAATGGAATTAAATCCCTTGCGAAGGAAAGAAAAGTATGATATGCTTTGTAGGCTATCCTGAAGTACGATATATGTGCAAGAATGGGATAGATTCACGAAAACAAAGAAAAGGCGGTTTTGCCAGATGATAAAAACAATCCGCGGTTTTATGAAGCGCCTGAATGAGGACCATGTCGGTGCTTATGCAGCGCAGAGTGCGTATTTCATTCTTCTTTCCTTTATTCCGTTTGTTCTTCTGGTTGTTACGCTTGTAAAATATACGCCGCTGACGCGCGACGATGTTTACAGCGTTCTGATCAATATGCTGCCCACGGAGTTTCAGAGCTACGTGGGCGGTATTGTAAATGAGATCTTTTATCAGTCCGTTGCTTATATGCCGATTACGATCATCACAACGCTGTGGTCGGCGGGAAAGGGCATTGCGGCGCTGACAAATGGGCTGAACAGCATTTATCACGTAACAGAGACACGTAATTACATCATCAACCGGCTGCGGGGCATGGCATATACCTTGATATTTGTCGTTGCATTCCTCACCAGTCTGGTGCTTCTGGTCTTCGGAACCCGCATTCAGAATAAGCTGACGGAACATCTGCCGATGGTGGCGCGTGTGACATCCTCTATCATGGGAATGCGTACCCTGATCACGACAGGCGTGCTGGCTCTTCTGTTTCTTGTACTGTATAAATGTATTCCAAACCGGAAGGCGAGCTTTAAGAGCCAGTGCCCGGGCGCACTGATCTCATCCCTTGCCTGGTCTATTTTTTCCCTTGCATTTTCCATGTACCTCGACATCGCGCTTGCGGCGTCCAATATGTACGGCAGTCTGACGATGATCGTGTTTATCATGATCTGGATGTATTTCTGCATGTGGATCCTTCTGATCGGCGCGGAGATCAACGCGTATTTTGAGGATAAACTGCGGAAACTGCAGAACGCGGCGATCGAGCATTTTATGGAAAATAAAGAGACGAATAAAGAAGCGGGAAAATAATGGCTTGACATCCGGGGGTCAAGACGGTACAATAAATATTGTTTATGAAAGTTTTATAAATAATCTAACAGGAAAAATGCTGTGAAGATGTTCAGAGAAATATTTTTTCCGCCAGAGAGAGGGAGTCATCGGCTGCAAGCTCCTTCAGGTTCAGGAATATTTCAAATTTCGCATTGGAGCAGATGTCCGGAACGTATAGCAGGATACTGGAAATGCAAGTAGGGACAGACGTTTGGTGTACGTTACAGCACCGGTTATGAGTGTCTGCAGGAAGTATCTGCAGAAATCAGGGTGGTACCGCGAAATTTCAGATCTCGTCCCTTTGTGGGGCGGGGTCTTTTTTTGTGAGCAACGAGCCAGACAGCCATGCTTGCATGGATATTTGGCGACTGCCACGAAAATCAGATGCTCCGCTGTTTGCAGCGGGGTATCTGACTGTTTTTCACATTTACCATCAAACAAGCAAGAAAAAGAAAGTAGGAGAGTCAAATGCAGGAAAAAAGTGTATTAACCGGCCATCTGTCTGAATTAAAACAGAAGATTGAAAATGGACTGGAAGAGCTGAAAAGCTCCAAAGAACTGTATGAATTTAAGAGCGAGTATCTGGAAGGAAAGAAAAGTAAGATCAGCGGGCTGATGAAAGAAATGAAAAACATTGCCCCGGAAGAGCGCGCAAACTACGGTAAATCCGTCAATGAGTTAAAAGAGTGGGCGCTTGGCCGCTTCCAGAAAGTGGAAGAGGAGATGAAAGAGCGCGAGCTGCAGAAGAAATATGAGTCCGAGAAAATCGACCTGACCCTTCCGGCAGAAGAGACAGCGATCGGAAACCTTCATCCGGTTACCCTGATCCGCAAACAGCTCATCGACATCTTTGCAGGCATGGGCTTTGAGGTATACGAGGGAAGAGAAATCGAGACCGATTACTACAACTTTACTGCACTGAATACACCACAGGATCACCCGGCAAGAGATATGCAGGATACCTTCTATCTCTCCCCGGAATTCCTGCTTCGTACCCAGACATCGGCAGGCCAGATTCATGTCATGGAAAACAAAAAGCCGCCGATCAAGATCCTTTCCCCGGGACGTGTTTTTCGGTCTGATGACGACGCAACCCATTCTCCGATGTTCCATCAGATGGAGGGACTCGTTGTCGACAAAAACATCACCCTCTGCGACCTGAAAGGAATGCTCGACGTACTCGTACAGAAGATCTACGGCGAGGGAACCACAACCCGTCTCCGTCCATCTTACTTCCCGTTCACGGAGCCGTCCGTTGAGGTAGACTGCAGCTGCTTCGCCTGCGGCGGAAAAGGATGCAGCCTCTGCAAGGGAACCGGCTGGATCGAGGTCCTTGGAGCAGGTATCGTAAACAAACGCGTGCTGGAGAACTGCGGCATTGATTCAGAAGAGTACAGCGGCTTCGCTTTTGGCATCGGCCTGGAGCGTATCGCCATGCTGAAATACGGAATCAACAACATCAAACTGTTATTCGGTTCCGATCTGCGGGTTTTAAATCAGATTAACGAGAAATAAAGACGAAACAGTTTGAATTTGGAGGTTTAATATGTTAGTACCGTTAAGTTGGCTGAAAGAATATGTAGATATCGATGTTACCCCGGAAGAACTGGAGAAAAAACTGTTCGACGGCGGTTTTGAAGTAGAAGAGCGTTATCAGGTGGGAAAAGACATCAGCAACGTTGTTGTCGGTCTGGTGGAGGGCTGCGAGCCGATCCCGGAGACCCATCTTCATGTGTGCCAGGTAAATGCAGGAGAACACGGCACCATGCAGATCTGCTGCGGCGCAGACAACGTGCACACCGGCGGAAAATTCCCGGTTGCCCTTCCTGGCGCTTCTGTTTATGCAACAGCAAAAGATCATAAGACCATCGAGGGTGTTATGACCATCAAAAAAGGAAAATTAAGAGGATATGAGTCCTGCGGAATGCTCTGCTCCGGCGTGGAGCTCGGCCTTACCGAGGATCTGTACCCGGGCGCAGGCTACAACGGACTGCTTGTTCTGCCGGAAGATGCCGAGCTTGGCGCAGATGTCAAAGAGCTGACAGGTCTTGACGACTGGATCTTTGATATCTCCCTGACTGCAAACAGACCGGACTGCCAGAGTATCCTCGGTATCGCAAGAGAAGTATCGGCGATGCTGGAAAAACCTTTAAAAATGCCGGCAACCGATTACACCGAGACGGATGTGGAAAAAGAAGGCTTCTCTGTCCGCGTGGAAGCTCCGGAACTCTGCCCGCGTTACAGCGCTCATTACGTATATGACGTAAAAATCGGAGAGTCCCCGGCATGGATGAAACGCCGTCTGGCACTCGTCGGCATGTCCGCGATCTCCAACGTGGTTGATATCACAAACTACGTCTTAAAAGAGATCGGCCAGCCGATGCATGCTTTTGACTGCTCTTATCTGGAAGGCAATGAAATCTGTGTCAGAAGAGCAAAAGAAAATGAAAAGATTGTGACCCTCGATGAGCAGGAATACACAATGAATGAGAACAACCTCGTGATCTGCGACGGCGTAAAACCGGTTGCACTTGCCGGTGTCATGGGAGGCTTAAACTCCGAGATCCGCGACACGACAGAGGCTGTTATGTTTGAGTCCGCAAAATTCGCACGCGACAACGTCAGAAAGACAGCCCGTGCGCTTGGAAAAGCGACGGATGCCAGTGCAAGATATGAGAAAGGCGTGGACGAGTATTCAACCGTACTTGGTATGAAACGTGCGCTGCATCTGATGGAAGAGCTTGGCTGCGGTAAAGTTTCCCGTACCCATTTCGATGTGAACACCGGAAACTCCATCGATCCGACTCCGATGACCGTCAGTGTCAGCAAAGTAAACGGCGTACTCGGTATCGAAGTTCCGGAAGCAGAGATTCTCCGCATTATGAAAAACCTGAACTTTGCACCGGAAATCAACGGCGATGAGCTGACCATCCAGGTTCCGGCTTATCGTGAGGATATGCTGCCGGAGGGAGAGAATGATGTCGAGCGCTATCCGGACGTGGCAGAGGAAGTCATCCGTATGTACGGCTACGATCACGTAACCGATACCTTCCTTTCCGCTGCACAGGTAACGATGGGCGGCTACAATGAAGAGCAGAAAGGCGAGCTGGCACTGAAGAATACCTTATGCACCATGGGTATCTACGAGTGCATGCATTACTCCTTCTTCTCCCCTGCAGATCTGGATCTTTTGAAACTGCCGGCAGATGCAAAAGAGAGAAATGCCATCGAGATCATCAACCCGATCAACCAGGATCTGTCCCTGATGCGTACCACACTGGCAGCTTCCATGCTGAATGCCATTTCCAGAAATGAGAAACAGGGCACCCTTGAAGGAAGACTGTTCGAGGTAGCAAGCATCTACATTCCGGAGTCCCTGCCGCTGACATCCTACCCGGATGAGAGAAAAGTTCTCTGCGTCGGAACCTTCGGAAACAACGAGAGCTTCTTCACTATGAAGGGCATCGCCAACACCATCGCCGAGAGCATGGACATTGAGTTCACCTACGAGCCGGTTCAGAAATCCTTCCTGCATCCGTATCAGGCAGTGAAAGTACTCTGCGAGGGTACAGAAATCGGATACTTCGGAAAAGCAGCATATGATATCCAGAACGAGCTGAGCATGCGTGCTTCCGCTTACATCATGGAGCTTGACTTAAAAGAGCTCTCCAGATGGTACGGCAAAAAACGCACCTTCCAGCCGATCTCCAAATTCCAGGAGGAGAAACGTGACCTGGCATTTGTCATGGACAAAAACATCAGCTGCGGCGATGTAGAGAACTGTATCCGCGAGGCAAACAAATACGTAAAAGAGATCCGTCTGTTCGATGTTTACGAGGGCGGCCAGATTCCGGAAGGCAAGAAGAGCATGGCGTTCACCGTCACCTTTGCACCGAAGGAAGAAGCATTTGACTTCGAAAAAGTACAGAAATTTGTCGAGAAGATCTGCAAGAAACTGCAGAATGAGTTCAACATCGAACTGAGAGGCTGATTTTTATGAAACTTTATATCATGCGCCACGGTGAAACCGCGTGGAACGTAGAAGGCAGACTGCAGGGCCAGACGGACACCGAGCTGAATGAGAACGGTGTCCGTCTGGCGAAAGTGACGGCGGAAGGACTGAAAAATATCCCGTTTGACCTTGGAATTTCCAGTCCGCTGCGCCGCGCAAAGCACACGGCAGAGCTCGTCCTTGCGGGCAGAAATGTGCCGCTTACGACCGACGACCGCCTGATGGAGCTTTCCTTTGGCTCCTGGGAAGGGCTTGGATGCCGGGCAAACAATTTTGAGATTCCGTCTGAACACTTCGACGATTTTTACAGAGATCCGTTCCACTTCTGCCCGGCGGGAGACGGAGAGACGATCCAGGAGGTCTGCGACCGGGCAGAAGCGTTCTATCATGAGCTGACTGCAAAACCGGAGCTCCAGGACAAGACGATCCTGATCGCCACCCACGGCTGCTGCATGCGTGCGCTGCTGCGCAATGTCTATGAAGACAAGAACGACTTCTGGCACGGCGGCGTGCCGTACAACTGTGCGGTCAGCATCATCGAAGTACAGAACGGTGTTTCCACGCTGCTTGCGGATAATAAAATCTATTATGATCCGTCGGACTGCGTAAACTTTTATAAAGAAGTAAAATAAAAAATGATATTCAGAGGCAGACATAAAAGGAAAGTATTTCCCTTTGTGCCTGCCTCTTTAAATCGCGTTTGCCGTCTGACAGAAAGTGTGATACTATAGAAATAACGGATTTTAACACCAGTAGACAAGAAGTCCCCCGTTTCTGAAGCGGTGGGATGAATTGCTAAAAGAAACATAACGGCAGTGGCGGGCGGAGAGAAATCGGTATTCTCCACTGACATGAGGCAAGTCACAGTCGAACTATTTTCGACATGTCAGACTCCGTGAAATACCGACTATGAGTTGAAACAATGAAAGCGAAAAAGGAGGAACACAAGTATGTCCATGGTAACACTGGGAAGTACAGGAATCTGTGTAAACAAGAACGGCTTCGGCGCGCTGCCGGTACAGCGTGTCACGAAAGAAGACGCTGTTTATCTGCTGCGCAAAGCGTATGACGGAGGCATCCGCTTTTTTGATACCGCGCGTGCATACAGCGACAGCGAGGAAAAATTAGGCGCAGCGTTTGAGGGAATGCGTGAGAAGGTCTTTATCTCTACGAAGACGATGGCAAAGGATGTGGAGGGCTTCTGGAAGGATCTGGAGACAAGCCTTTCCCTTTTGAAGACGGATTACATCGATATCTATCAGTTCCACAATCCGTCCTTCTGTCCTAAGCCGGGAGATGGAACCGGCCTGTATGAGGCGATGCTGGAAGCAAAAGCACAGGGAAAAATCCGCCACATCGGTATCACGAACCACCGCATGAGCGTGGCAGAGGAGATCATCGAGTCCGGTCTTTACGAGACGCTGCAGTTCCCGTTCTGCTATCTGGCAACGGACCGTGAGAAAGCACTGGTACAGGGATGCAAAGAGAAAAATATCGGCTTTATCGCAATGAAAGCGCTTTCGGGCGGGCTGATCACAAACTCCGCGGCTGCATATGCTTTTGAAGACCAGTACGACAACGTGCTTCCGATCTGGGGCGTCCAGAGAGAAAAAGAGCTGGACGAGTTCTTAAGCTACATTGCCTGTCCGCCTGCCATGACGGATGAAATCAAGACGATCATCGAGAAAGACCAGAAAGAGCTCTCCGGCAACTTCTGCCGCGGCTGCGGTTACTGTATGCCATGTCCGGCAGGCATTGAGATTAACACCTGCGCGCGCATGAGCCTGCTTCTGCGCCGTTCCCCGTCCGCCAACCAGCTCACCGAGCGCGGCCAGGCGATGATGAAGAAAATCGAAGGTTGTCTCCACTGCGGCGCCTGCATGAAGAAATGTCCCTACGGTCTGAATACGCCGAAGCTTCTCGAAGAGAACTACGAAGATTATAAAAATGTACTGGCAGGAAAAACACTGGTATGAGTAATCTGATCTTCAGCCTGAACGCGACGATGCCGATCTTCCTGACAATGATTTTGGGACTTTTCTTTCGAAAGGTTGGTATTCTGGACGAATCGTTCACAGGCAAAATGAACAAATTTGTGTTTAAAATCGCACTCCCGGTGCTGCTGTTCCAGGACCTGTCGGATTCTGATTTCTCCGCTGTGTGGGATATCAAATTCGTTCTGTTCTGCTTCTTTGCAACACTGCTCTCAATTCTTGCGGTATGGGGACTTTCCCATCTCTTAAAAGAGAGAAGTGCAAGAGGCGAATTTATCCAGGCGGCGTACCGGAGCAGTGCGGCGATCCTTGGTATTGCCTTTATCCAGAATATCTACGGAAATTCCGGCATGGCGCCGCTGATGATCATCAGCAGTGTGCCGCTGTATAATATCATGGCGGTTGTCGTTCTTGCGGTATTCGGTCCGGAACGGGAGGAGATCACGGCAGATTTTGTGAAAAAGACGGCGAAAAATATCGTGACAAACCCGATTATCCTCGGGATCGCTGCAGGACTTCTCTGGTCGGTGCTTCGCATTCCAAAGCCGGTGATTCTGCAGAAAACGGTGCAGAATATTGCGGTACTTGCAACGCCGCTCGGCCTGATTGCGATGGGTGCGTCGTTTGAGGCAAAGAGCGCGGCAAAGAATATCCGGCCGTCGATTGCTGCAGCTGCGATTAAGCTGGTCGGTCTTGCAGCTGTCTTTCTGCCGATCGCCGTGATACTTGGCTTCCGTCAGGAAAAATTGGTGGCAATCCTTGTGATGCTGGGTTCCGCAACGACGGTGAGCAGTTTTATCATGGCGAAAAATATGGGTCATGAGGGAAGTCTGACGGCAAACACCGTTATGCTCACAACGTGCGGCAGTGCCTTTACGCTGACGTTCTGGCTGTATCTGATGAAAACGCTGGCGTTTATCTAACCGGATTGCGAATATCCGCTTTGATTTTCAGTACACCAAAAGCGTGTCCGGGATTTTGTCCGGGCACGCTTTTATCAATCATAAAAATCAGAAAAAGAGGGAAAAGAATGGACTTCAAAAATGCGGTCAAAGCATTACAGATTGGAAAAAAGGAAGGAAAAAAATTCCGCCTTTCTACGGAATTTGGGAAAAATCCGGAAGAAGAGCTCCCGTTTCCGGAATATCCGCGTCCGCAGATGCGCCGGGAAAACTGGACAAATCTGAACGGATGGTGGGAGTATGCGTTCACGGAAACGCAGAAAATGCCAAAACAGCGGGACGGAAAAATTCTCGTTCCGTTTTCCCCGGAGTGCGATGCGTCCGGCGTGAAGCGGCAGCTGCTTCCAAAAGAATATCTGTGGTACTTCCGCACGATTCAGCTTCCCAAAATTCCTGCCGGAAAACGGCTGCTGCTGCAGTTCGGCGCCGTGGATCAGGATGCGGTAATTTACTGCAACGGAAAGCGTGCCGGAGGCCATCTCGGCGGGTATCTTTCTTTTTCAGTGGATCTTACGCCGTATCTCAAAACGGGAGAGAACGAGCTTGCCGTCAAGGTGCGCGATGAGACGGACACGGACTGGAAGGGCCGCGGAAAGCAGAGCCTTACCCCGGGCGGCATGTTTTACACCGCGCAGAGCGGCATCTGGCAGAGCGTCTGGATGGAATGGGTGCCGGAGACGTATCTGGAACGCATCGTGATCACGCCGGAATATGATACGGCGAGCGTAAAAGTACGGGTTTTCCTCAACGGACCGGATGCGGGACTGACGAAAAAAATTACGGTGCGGGAGAGCGAAGCGCCGGATGCGAAGGTGATCTGCGTCCGGGAGACGAGAGAAAACGAGGCGGAGCTGATTCTCGGTAATTTTGCAGGCTGGAGCCCGGAACATCCGCATCTCTATGGGGTTTCCATTGAAGCGGGAGAAGACCGCATTGAGAGTTATTTCGGCATGCGCAAATTCGGCATTGGAAAAGATGAGAAAGGAATCACGCGTCTTCTCTTAAACGGAAAGCCGTATTTCCAGAACGGTGTCCTCGACCAGGGTTATTGGCCGGAAAGCCTCTACACGCCGCCGTCCGATAAGGCGATGGTTTATGACATTAAGACGGCCAAACGCCTCGGTTTCAATATGATCCGGAAACACCTGAAAGTTGAGTGCGCAAGATGGTATTCCCACTGCGACCATATCGGTATGCTGGTGTGGCAGGATATGATCAACGGCGGCGGCCGGTCGATCCAGACGTTCCTTTTGTACCTTCCGACCGTACTGCCGTTTGTGACAACGGAATTCAGGGATAACTGTTATCCGCTCTTTTCGCGGACCTCAAAAACGGGAAGAGAGTGGTGGAAGCGGGAGTGCCGCGAGACGGTTCATCAGCTTTACAATGCACCGTGCGTGTCGCTCTGGGTTCTGTTCAACGAGGGATGGGGACAGTTTGATGCCAGGGAGATGACAGAAATGGTGCGCGCTCTCGATCCGACGCGGCAGATCGACCACGCGAGCGGCTGGTACGATCAGGGAGCGGGGGACATCAAGAGCCTTCACAATTACTTTCGTCCGTTAAAAGTAAAACCGGAGGAGCGCGCGTTTGCTTTTTCTGAATACGGCGGCTATACGTATCCGGTACAGGAGCATCTCTACTCCGAAAAATCGTTCGGCTACCGCACGTACCAGAACCAGACACAGTACCAGAAAGCGATGAATGCACTGGCAGAAAAGATAAGAGAACTCACAGAACAGGGACTTGCCGCAGCAGTCTACACACAGCTTACCGATGTCGAGGAGGAGTCGAACGGCATCCTTACGTATGACCGGAAGGTATGCAAATGGGAACCACAGGAGGCAAAAGATTTTTGCTCAAAAGAATAATTTGGTAAAATTTTTGTTGACAAAGTGAGGATAAGTTGCTAATATATTGGATAAGGCGTTGGAAGTTGTAAGAAATTGCTGAAAATCCGCGGCGCCTGCGGATGGAGGAAAGTTGGTGTTTATGGAACAGAAAAGAACATTATCCCTGCTGGTGGATAATACGCCGGGACTTTTAAGCAGAGTAGCTGGTCTTTTCAGCCGACGCGGATACAATATCGAGACGATCACCGCCGGTGTGACAGCAGACCCGCGATACACAAGAATGACTGTTGTTCTGTACTGCAGTGATGAAATGATTCTGGAGCAGATCAAAAAACAGCTGGCAAAACTTGTCGATGTGCGGGATATCAAAGAGCTGAAGCCGGACGAGAGTGTCAGACGAGAGCTGATGCTGGTCAAAATCCGTGTGAATGAAAATGAACGCCGCAATGTCATCGCCATCTCCGATGTCTTCCGTGGAAGAATCGTGGATGTGGGACAGGAAAGCCTGATTGTAGAGCTGACCGGAAACCAGTCAAAGCTCGAAGGGTTCCTGAATCTGGTACAGGGATACGAAATCCTGGAACTGGCCAGAACAGGAGTGACAGGACTCTCCAGAGGAGCCCACGATGTGCGTTACCTCGATTAACGCAGATCACATTACATACGTTTGCTAGAGGAATGAAATTTTTGTATAGAAAAGTTCATTTCCCTGACAAACAGCAAAAGGCAGAAATGCTTTTCGCTGTATAAATTGGCCGACCTGCCGCCGGTCAAGACATTCTATATATTATGGAGGAAAATAAAATGGCAGCAAGACTTTTTTATCAGGAAGATTGTAATCTCTCTTTACTGGAAGGCAAAAAAATCGCAATTATCGGCTACGGAAGCCAGGGACATGCTCATGCACTGAACCTGAAAGATTCCGGCTGTGATGTTATTATTGGACTTTATGAAGGCAGCAAATCCTGGGCAAAAGCAGAGGCACAGGGATTCAAAGTATACACCGCTGCTGAGGCTGCAAAACAGGCTGATATCATCATGATCCTGATCAACGATGAGAAACAGGCTGCAATGTACAAAAAAGATATCGAGCCAAACCTGGAAGAGGGCAACATGCTGATGTTCGCTCATGGTTTCGCTATCCACTTCGGACAGATCGTACCTCCGAAGAACGTAGATGTAGCTATGATCGCTCCGAAAGCACCTGGCCACACAGTAAGAAGCGAGTATCAGGCTGGCAAAGGAACTCCTTGCCTGGTTGCTGTTGAGCAGGATTACACCGGAAAAGCTCTGGACAGAGCACTGGCTTACGGCCTTGGAATCGGCGGAGCAAGAGCTGGTCTTCTGGAGACAACCTTCAGAACTGAGACCGAAACAGACCTGTTCGGTGAGCAGGCAGTTCTCTGCGGCGGTGTATGCGCCCTGATGCAGGCTGGATTTGAGACTCTGTGCGAGGCTGGATACGACCCAAGAAACGCATACTTCGAGTGCATCCATGAGATGAAACTGATCGTAGACCTGATCTATCAGTCGGGATTCTCCGGAATGAGATACTCCATCTCCAACACAGCCGAGTACGGCGATTACATCACCGGACCGAAGATCATCACAGAAGAAACCAAGAAGACCATGAAGAAGATCCTTTCCGATATCCAGGATGGTACTTTCGCAAAAGACTTCCTTCTGGATATGTCCCCAGCAGGCGGACAGGCTCACTTCCGTGCAATGAGAAGAAAAGCTGCAGAGCATCCGTCAGAGAAAGTCGGAGAAGAAGTCAGAAAACTGTACAGCTGGAGCAACGAGGACAAACTGATCAACAACTAATCGGTTTGCTGTCAAATGATCCATATCGGGAGGCTGCCTTTGCGGGCAGTCTCCTTTTTTCGTTCTATCGTTTTATCATAGAAAAAACACTTCCGCGCCATGCATATCCCCCAATATGATAGGGCGCGGAAGTGTTATCTTTTCTGTATTCGTTTTTTTTATGCCTCCTGACGACAGGCAGGAAAAGCACGGTAGTATTTGATATAAGAACTTAAAATATCAAAAAATTCGGAATTGGTCGGTTTTGTCAGAACCGGATGCACAGAAAGCGAAAAGAGCAGATCACGGTTTCCGCGGGTCCAGCAGACGGAAATAGCGGTGCGGATGTCTCGTTCGACGCAGGAGGACGATACCTGAAACGTTTGCGCGATCTTTGGGTACAGCGTTTTGCTGACCCGAAGGAGATAATCTTCGTCTTCCATGCATAAAGCGATACCATAGGCGAGATAGCGAAATCCGCGGTATTTTGCACCAATTCCTAAAGAGTGTAGTAGAAAGTAAATTTCAGTTTCCATTACGATGTCTCCTTTTATTCAGTTTTTACATAGTCTTTGCAGACGGGCATGCCAGAGGTGAAAGTTTGTATGGCATACGATTTTCCCCTTTCACTTATGATACGTGGAAAACGTCGAAAAATTACATATTCAGAAAGAAAAAGTGACAATATAGTAAAATAAAAGAGAATATGACACGAAATAAAGAAATGAATGTAATGAAACGGGAGAGGGAAAAATAACATTGATTTTTCAGAAGTTCGCTGGTATAATGAAAACATGATTACGGGGTATGGCGTAGCTTGGTAGCGCGCACGGCTGGGGGCCGTGAGGTCGCAGGTTCAAATCCTGTTGCCCCGATCGGTAAGAGTGTCGTTTTACGGCACTTTTTTTCTTACGGACAAAGACGTGTGCGGAAGAAAAATGAATTGCGCAGAAAAAACAGGGAGGAAGTTATGGGGAAAGTAACGATACAGAGTATGGCAAAGGAGCTGGGATTGTCCCGGAATACGGTTGCCATGGCATTAAAGGATGATCCGAAGGTAGCTCCGGTGACGCGGGAGAGAGTTCTTCGGATGGCGAAAAGAAATGGCTATCTGGGCGAAAATGTATATGTGGAAGAAGTTCGGGCACCGCAGGAGAAGCATTACAATATTATGGTTCTGCGTACGCGGGATGCCGCTGTTTATTGGGACCGTGTCGTGAGCGGCATCTCCGAGGAGGCGAGCCTCAATAACTGTCAGACGCGCGTTGCGGTCGTGACGGAGCGGGAGGAGGAGAACGGCATTCTGCCGCTCGGCCTGAATGAAAATATCGATGCGATCTTCTGCATTAAAATGCTGCCGCCGGAATATATGCAGAAACTGGTAAATCTGGGATACCGCATTTTTCAGCTCGACCATTACTGCGGTATCGAACAGCGGCCGATGGGCGATATCGTGCGTGTGGACGGTGTGCAGCCGGTGAGTCTTCTGACGTCCCATCTGATCGGGCAGGGCATGACGCGGATCGGTTTCCTAAGTGAGCACAGCAGCACGTATGAGTCGATGCATGACCGGTATGTCGGTTTCCTTGCAGCGATGGAACAGGCGGGCATTCCGCTCGAGGAGGAGCTTGTGCGCCCCAATATGGAGAGCGATCATTTTTATTACCCGGAAAATTTTGACAAGATTGTGGCGAGCTACGATACACTGCCGGAAGCGATTGTCTGCGGCAACGATATGATCGCCAAAAGACTGACAGAATCCTTCCGGAAAATCGGCGTGCGCGTGCCGGAGGATGTGGCACTGACCGGATTTGATGATGATGAGGACCGGATGCTGTATCCGTTCTTCTCAACCGTTCATGTCGATACGAAGTGGCTTGGCCGCCGTATGGTGCATGAATTTTTATGGCGGGAGGAGCACCCGGAAGCGCCGAAAGAGCGGATTCTCGTTTCGGGGGAGGTTGTGGTGCGCCGTTCCTCGTGCAAGCGTCAGGGATAGAAAGAAATAGAAAAAACAGGAAAAAGTGAACAAAGAAAGAAAGCCAGGGACGCCCCGGCGGACGAGAAGAAAAACCGTCTGCCGGGGTGTTTCCGGCTCCCTTTTTGCGATGATTCAAATTCGTGCATAAATGCCATGTAGAAAAACACTAATTAATAGTGCAAAATAATGCATTATATCGCCGGAAGGAAAGGAGAGAGCGAAATGGCACAAGTAAAGACAGTTTCAGGCAAAAAAGAAACCTGGAAAGAAAAATGTGAGAGAACCGCACGCGAAGTTGTAAAAAGACGCTGGTTATTTTTTCTGTTGATTCCGGAAATCATTTTCTTCGCGGTTTTCAAGTATATCCCGATGTACGGCTTGAAAATTGCATTTCAGGATTACAACCGGTACGATCCGTCCAAAAGCCAGTGGGTCGGTTATCTCCTGGGTTATCCTCTCCGGTATCATCATGACATTACTTGATCCGGACAACGGTATGATCACTAACCTGATCCAGACGATCACCGGACAGCGAAATGCAGAAATGGATGGAGGACCGCTACAACCTGGATATCGATATCATTGCACTGCCGGGCTGGTCGGATGCAACCTCCAAGATCTCCCTTCTGATGGGCGATGAGACACAGCGACCGGACATCATCTGGTGGTGGAACATGGAAGCTGACTATACGAAATGGGTAGACGCAGGCCTTCTGGTGGATGTTTCTCCGTATATGAAGAAATACACCAACATGGTTGCCTACTACAACAGCGTAGATCCTGGCGTTATGTTCTACGCATCCGGAGACAACGGAATTTACCGTATCCCGGGCGACGTTGCAGAGCCGGCATGTGAGACTCTGTGGATCCGGAAAGACTGGCTGGACAACTTAGGACTGGCTGTTCCGACTACACTGGATGTGCTGGATGAGCTCAAGGAAATCCACGGAAAACAGGTAGAGGATTACCAGAAATACCTGGAAGAGTACAACAAATAAAACAACGAAATCATGCGTTAGAGCACCCGCCGGAGCCTCCTTTCCAGCGGGTGTATTTTTACGGAATCCTGCGTTTTGCGCTTGACAGAGATGGAGAAAAATGGTAACATAAGAGCCAAGTTAGGAAAAAGGCAAAGAAGAGGAATACTACATGGAGCTTCCGAATCCAGAAAGCTGTTGGGTGATGCGAAACAGCAGACGAATTCCGTGGAACTGACCTCAGAGCCGCTGCTCCCAAATTTAGAATAAAAAGAGTAGGTGCAGACGGAAACCCACCGTTAGAAGGGCAGGATATGCAGATGTTTCATCCGTATCCGCAGAGTGTACAGAGAAAATCTCTGTAAAACAGGAGTGGTACCGCGTAAGATAGCAAGTCTTTCGTCTCTTGTGTCAGAAGCCGACACAGAAGATGAGAGATTTTTTTATGCTTTCATCCCGAATTTATGTCGGCAGAATAAATTATATTTCACTTTCTGGGAGGAAAAAATCATGATGAATGCAAAGAAGTATCAGAAACAGTATTATATGCCGCCGGTTCCGTGCATGGACTGGGCAGAAAAAGACAGCATTGACAAAGCACCGGTATGGTGCAGCGTTGACCTTCGTGACGGAAACCAGGCACTTGTAATTCCGATGAGCCTGGAGCAGAAGGTAGAATTCTTCAAACTCCTCGTTGAGGTTGGTTTTAAAGAGATCGAGGTCGGCTTCCCGGCAGCATCTGAGACCGAGTACGAATTCCTTCGCACCCTGATCGAGCAGGATCTGATCCCGGATGACGTAACCGTTCAGGTTCTGACCCAGGCGAGAGAGCATATCATCCGCAAGACCTTCGAGGCATTAAAGGGCTGCAAGAATGCCATCGTTCACGTTTACAATTCCACTTCCTATGCACAGCGTCAGCAGGTCTTCAAAAAATCGAAAGAAGACATCCTGAAAATCGCCGTTGAGGGAGCAAAGCTTTTAAAAGAGCTGACAGAAGAGGCCGGCGAGAAATACCGCTTCGAGTACAGCCCGGAGAGCTTTACCGGAACCGAGCCGGAATATGCGCTTGAGGTGTGCAACGCCGTTCTCGACGTATGGCAGCCGACTGCAGACCGCAAAGCCATCATCAACCTGCCGAGCACCGTGGAGCTTTCCATGCCGCACGTTTATGCAAGCCAGGTGGAATACATGAGCAAAAACCTGAAATACCGCGATAATGTCGTTCTTTCCCTTCATCCGCACAATGACCGCGGCTGCGGCGTTTCCGATGCAGAGATGGGTATCCTTGCCGGAGCAGACCGTATCGAGGGAACGCTGTTCGGAAACGGCGAGAGAACCGGAAACGTGGATATTATCACGGTCGGCATGAACATGTACATGCAGGGCGTCGATCCGGAGCTTGACTTCTCCGATATGCCGAAACTCTGCCATGCATTTGAATCCTTCACCGGTATGAGCATCAACCCGAGAAGCCCGTACTGCGGATCTCTCGTATTTGCAGCCTTCTCCGGTTCCCATCAGGATGCGATCGCAAAAGGCATGCACTGGATCGAGGAGAAAGCACCGGATACCTGGACCGTTCCGTATCTGCCGATCGATCCGACCGATATCGGAAGAAACTACGATGCAGACGTCATCCGCATCAACAGCCAGTCTGGAAAGGGTGGTGTCGGCTATATTCTGGAGACGAAATACGGCCTGAATCTGCCGGCGAAGATGCGCGAGGCTATGAGCTATACCGCAAAATCCGTTTCCGATCATCTGCATAAAGAGCTGCGTCCGGATGAGATCTTTGAACTCTTTAAAGATACCTTCGAGAACGTAACGACACCGTACAACATCAACGGCGTTCACTTTAAACAGCTCGCTGAGGGCAGAATTGAAGCACAGGTTACCTCCAATTACGAGGGCGGTGAGTATGCAACTGTATATGCAGAAGGAAACGGCCGTCTGAATGCTGTCAGCAACGCGCTGAAACAGCAGTACAATCTGCAGTATGATCTGGTCAGCTATACGGAGCACGCGCTGGAGCAGAGCTCAAGTGCACAGGCAATTGCCTACGTCGGCATCAAAAAGCCGGACGGAATCCTTTCCTGGGGCGCAGGCGTAGATCCGGATATCATCCGCGCTTCCATCGACGCGCTGGTAACTGCAATCAACAACCGATAAGAAAAGAGAGAGCATATGCTGTTTAAAAATAAAATTGAATACACCAAAGGAATGTTTGTGGAGATTTACGGCACCGAGATAAAAAAAGTACGTCTGGTACTGCGGATCATTACAGGGATTGCTGTTGTGGCTGCGATCGCTTTTATGATCTACGGTGCAGCAGCGCGGGGATTTATCATGCCGGGAGACTTCTTCAATCTTGGAATCTCCATTCTGATGGCACTTCTGTGTACGTTCCTGCCGAATCTGATGGCACGTTCACAGATGAAAAAATGCAAAAAGAGAGGACTCCTTGGAGAACGTACCCTTCGTTTTACTGAGCATGTGCTCACAATGACATACGAAAAAGAGGGCAGAAGCACTGATATTCCGCTCGAAGAGCTGACAAAGGTGACGGAGTTTGATAACTTTATCCGCATCACCATCGGAGGCAGAAGCACCTTTCTCGATAAGAAACGCTTTGAAATCGGAGACGCGGCAGCGTTTGTGACCTGGGCGGAAGATAAAATCGCAGAGAATGCGGAAAAAGAGGAAGAGGCACTTGCACTCGAGGAGACAGAAAGGGAAGCTCCGGAGTTAGAAAACGGCGAAGCAAAAACGGAGGAGTCCGACGAAAATTAAATCATACATTCTGACAAAAAATATTTTGGCAGAATGGTGGAAAATGGCTGTGCATTTTTGTGCACAGTCATTTTTTGTATGTTTTTGTTGTTTTTTCATACTTCATCCATTATAATAAGAGGAAGCGTACAGGTAAAACTAATCTGAAACGTATCCGGCCGGGAGTCAGAGAGGCTCTGCCGGGAGTCAAAGTGAAGGAGAGAAAGAGCATGGAAGTATTATACAAAAGTACCAGAGGCAATGGAGAAACCGTAACTGCATCCCAGGCAATCTTAAAGGGTCTGTCCGACGACGGCGGATTATTTGTACCGACCTCCATTCCAGCACTGGATGTTCCCATGGAAAAACTTGCGGCTATGAGCTATCAGGAAGTGGCATACGAGGTAATGAGCCGTTTTCTTACCGACTTTACAGAAGATGAACTGAAAAACTGTATTGCAAACGCATACGATGCAAAATTTGACACAGAGGAAATTGCACCGCTGACAAAAGCAGACGGTGTTTACTATCTGGAGCTGTTCCATGGCGCAACGATCGCGTTCAAGGACATGGCACTTTCCATTCTGCCGCATCTGATGACGACCGCCGCAAAGAAAAACGGCGTGAAAAATGAGATCGTCATCTTAACTGCTACATCGGGAGATACCGGAAAAGCAGCAATGGCAGGCTTTGCAGATGTGCCGGGCACCAGAATTATTGTATTTTACCCGAAGAACGGCGTAAGCCCGATTCAGGAAAAACAGATGGTAACACAGAAGGGCAAAAATACCCACGTTGTTGCCATCCACGGAAACTTCGACGACGCACAGACCGGCGTGAAGAAAATGTTTAACGACAAAGAGCTTGGAAAAGAGCTGGCAGATAAAGGCTTCCAGTTTAGCTCTGCAAACTCGATCAACATCGGAAGACTCGTTCCGCAGGTCGTCTACTACGTATATGCTTACGCAAACCTGGTGAAAAACGGAGAGATTGCAGACGGAGAAAAGATCAATGTAACCGTTCCGACCGGAAACTTCGGAAATATTCTCGCTGCATTCTATGCAAAACAGATGGGACTGCCGATCGCAAAACTGATCTGCGCTTCCAATGAGAACAAAGTTCTGTTTGACTTCTTCCGCACCGGCGTTTACGACAGAAACAGAGACTTTATTCTGACAACATCACCGTCCATGGATATCCTGATCTCGAGCAATCTGGAGCGTCTGATCTACCGCATCGCCGGAAACAGCGAAGCAGCAGACCGCGAGCTGATGCAGGATCTTGCAAAGGACGGAAAATATGAGATCACCGATGCGATGAAAAAAGAGTTGGCAGACTTCTACGGCAATTATGCATCCGAACAGGAGACAGCAGACGCGATTGCAAAACTGTACAGCGATACCGGATATGTGATTGATCCCCATACCGCGGTTGCAGCGGCTGTATACGGAAAATACCGCGAGGAAACCTATGACGAAACCAAGACCGTCATCGCATCTACCGCAAGCCCGTATAAATTTACAAGCAGCGTTCTTGCAGTGATTGCACCGGAGTATGACACCCTTCCGGTACTGGAGCAGGTAGACAAGCTGTCTGCACTTGCCAATACCGAGATTCCGCGTGCGATCGAAGAAATCCGTACTGCACCGGTGCTTCATACGACAGAGTGTGATGTAGATCAGATGCCGGAGACTGTTCGGGCGTTTTTGAAATAAGATAAAGCAGGAGCAGAATTTTAAAACAGGCAGAGCACACAGCAGGCTTTGCCTGTTTTTGCAGGGAGAGAAGAATAAATAATGAAAAATAAAGTAATCAGGGGAGTACTGGCGGCAGCCTGCGTGACAACCGCTGTCAGTGCTGCGAACGTATTTGGAGCAGGCACAGAGCAGAGTCTGGTAAATGAGGCTTCTGCTGTTACACAGGAAGAAACAGAAGAAACATCGGAGGCGGAAACCACAGACGAAAATACGCCGGAGATGACAGAAACGGAGACGCCGGATTCGACAGCGGAAAATGCCGCCTCGGATCTTCCGGCGGCAGAAGTACAGAGCGGAAAGCCCGAAGAGACGGCGGTATCCGTGCAGGCTGGAAGCTATTACCCATGGGTGAATGAGAACGGGATCTGGTATTTTAAGGATCCGGATGGTACCATTGTCAAAGGAGCCTGGAGAGAGTACGACAAGAACCGTTACTACCTGAATAATGACGGAAAAATGGCGGTCGGCTGGAAAAAACTTGATGGAGCCTGGTATTATTTCCAAAGCTGGGGCGGTGTTTACCGGGATGCTTTTTACACCGTGAAAAATGTACCGTATTATTCTGATGCGGACGGAAAAATGGCGACCGGCTGGAAACTGATCGATGATGTGTATTATTATTTTGATGATCAAGGCGCGATGTACCGGAATCGTTTTTTTGAGTATGACAAGAATACGTATTATGTTGATGCGGATGGAAAAATGGCATCCGGGTTCGAACAGATTGACGGGATCTGGTATTACTTCCGAAGCTGGGGCGGCATGGCACAAAACACCTTTCTGACGCATAAAAATAATATTTATCATGTTGATACGGATGGAAAGATGACGACCGGCTGGCTGCTGCAGGACGGAACCTGGTATTATTTCCGAAGCTGGGGCGGCATGTACCGCAGCACCTTTTTCAAAGCACCGACAGGAAGTGCACTTTACTATGCCGATGAGAACGGAAAGATGGCTGTCGGAAAAAAACAGATCGACGGTGACTGGTACTATTTCAAGGACTGGGGCGGCATGTATCAGAATGCATTCATCAAAAACGGAACGAGTGTCTGCCATGCGGCTGCAGATGGAAAACTGACCGTCGGCTGGCTGCAGCAGGGCAGTACATATTACTATTTTGATGAAACCGGAGAGCAGTATTTTGACCGCTTTTTTGAATATGACAACAATACATATCGTGTGAATGCAGATGGAAAGATGGTAACCGGCTGGCAGAAAATCAATGGTACGTATTATTATTTCCGGGGCTGGGGCGGCATGTACCGTGGTACCTTTTTCCAGCTTGGCGGTGAAACGTATTATGCCGATGCGGATGGAAAGATGGTGACGGGCTGGCTTTCGAAAGAGAACCAGTGGTATTACTTCCGGGAAAATGGTGCGATGTACCGCAATACCTTCTTTACGCATTTAAACAACAGTTACTATGCCGATGCCAACGGCGTGATGGTGACGGGAGAGCGGACTATTAACGGCGCTTCCTATTACTTTAAAGACTGGGGAGGCATGGCAAAGAACCAGTGGCTCAATGCACAGAAACGGATGGTAAGCGGTGATCCGCAGACGGGCTGGTATTACTTTGGAAGCGACGGAAAGATGGTAAAATCGTATTACGCTCTGCTGAAAAAGAACAGCAGCAACTGGTACTACAGCTTTGACGAAAACGGAGTGTGCATTCTCGGCTCGAGCCAGTATGTGCGTGCAAAGGACAGCGTAAGCGGAAAATATTATACGATGGAGCATCAGTATTACACGGATCCGTCTGTGAGTGACCGTGATTTCTTTGCGGCTATCTGCAGTGCGGAGGCGGGTGTCCAGAGAAAAACCGGTATGACGGCAGTTGCGATGGTCATCCGGAACCGGATGGCGGCACAGAATATTTCGCTCCGCACAGCGATTTATAAACAGCAGCAGTTTGAACCGGCGCGGAACGGAAGTCTGACAAACTATCTGACGGGAATTGCGGAGCAGAGCAGTTCGATTATCAATCAGCTGAAAAATAATGGAGCCTACGGTGCAGTGGATGAATCCCAGTCGATCATGGATGCATATCTGAAGAACGGCACAAAACGTGTGATCCCGGGCTTTGGCGATACGAGAGATGATTTTGATTATCTATATTTCATGACTCCGAAAGCATTTAAAAATCTGAATATGGATAAAGAAAAATGTGTGACATATACATACACCTATAAATGGACAACTTCCAGCGGAACAGCGCGGGAAGATTCCCATATTTTCTTTGTGAACTGGGTGAAAAAACAGAGCTGATCGGACGTCATATCGAAAGAAGGGGCGAACAAAAGATGACATTACAGGAAACAATCGAACAGATCCATCCGCTTTCGAAAGAGGCGATGGATCGTGCCAAGGCTCACTGGGACGGCATTGCAAAGCCGCTCCACAGCCTCGGAAAGCTGGAGGACGTGCTCATCCAGATTGCCGGAATCACCGGAAAAGAGGAGATTTCGATTGAAAAAAGAGCACTTCTGACGTTCTGTGCGGACAATGGCGTTGTGGAAGAAAACGTGACGCAGAGCGGTCAGGAAGTGACAGCGACAGTTGCGGAAAATTTTCTGCAGGAGAAGGCGACAGCAGCCATTCTCTGCCGCGGTGCGCATGCGGATCTGTTTCCGATTGATATCGGAATGGCGCGCGATACGAAGGTTCCGCGGTATAAAGTTGCGTATGGAACAAAAAATATGGCAAAAGGTCCGGCGATGACAAGGGAAGAGGCCGTTCGTGCGCTTGAAACAGGAATCGCCGTGGCGGAAGAAAGAATTGCGGCGGGCTATCAGCTGATGGCAACCGGTGAGATGGGCATTGGAAATACGACGACGAGCAGTGCAATGGCAGCCGTTTTCCTGAATCAGCCGGTTCCGGAACTGACGGGACGGGGCGCCGGGCTTTCGAGTGAAGGTCTTGCGCGGAAAATTGCAGCGATTGAAAAAGCAATTGCCATCAATCAGCCGGATCCGTCCGATCCCATCGATGTGCTGGCAAAGGTCGGCGGTTTTGACATTGCCGGCATGGCGGGTGTCTTTCTTGCAGGGGCTGCACATGGCGTTCCGGTTGTGATGGACGGCTTTATTTCCTGTGTGGCAGCGCTTCTTGCTGCACGGATTGCACCGTTTGCAAAGGACTATATGATCGCTTCGCACGTATCGAAGGAGCCGGCGGCGCATCTGCTGCTTGCAGAGCTTGGAAAAGAAGCCTTCCTGCACTGCGATATGTGTCTGGGCGAGGGAACGGGCGCCATCATGCTTTTCCCGATTCTGGATCAGGCAAATGCCGTATACCGCGGCATGGCGACATTTGACGAGGCACAGATCGAAACGTATGTGCCGCTGACTTAAAAAAGGCAGGTGAAACGATGATACATCTGGTTACAGGCGGCAGCGGCAGCGGAAAATCGGCGTATGCGGAGCAGTGTATTCTGGATTTTGGCGGAACACGGAGGGTTTATATCGCAACGATGCAGCCGTTCGGTGCGGAAGGGCAGGCGCGTATTGCACGCCACCGGAAGATGCGCGCGGCAAAGAAGTTTTCGACGATTGAGTGTTATACGAATTTAAAAGAAGTGGAGCTGGAACCGGGAAGCGATGTGCTGCTCGAATGTATGTCGAATCTCACGGCAAATGAAATATTTGATCCATCCGGGGCGGGAAAAGCGCGGACGGAGGAGGAAATTCTTGCGGGCGTTTCCCGTCTGGCCCATCAGGCGCGGAATCTGGTTCTGGTGACGAATGAAATTTTTTCGGACGGATACCGATATGAGGAGGAGACGATGGAATACCAGCGGATCCTGGGAAACATTAATGTACGTCTGGCAGAGATGGCGGACTGTGTGACCGAGGTTGTGTATGGGATTCCCGTCAGAATAAAAAAAGAATAAGATGAAAACGATATGGAATAATTTTAAAGTGGCGTTTGCCATGTACTCGAAAATCCCGATGCCGCCGGCAGACTGGGAAAAAGAGAACATGAAATATGCGTTGTGTTTCTTTCCGTGGGTCGGACTGGCTGTCGGTGCAGTTTCGGCGGTGCTTTTCTGGCTGCTGAAGCAGATTGGCGCGGGAAGCATGCTGCGGGCTGCAGTGCTGACGGCAGTTCCGGTTCTGGTGACGGGCGGTATTCACCTCGACGGCTATCTGGATACGATGGATGCGTTAAGTTCCTGGAGAGAAAAACAGCGCCGACTGGAAATCTTAAAAGACCCGCACGCCGGAGCATTTGCGATTATTATGGGATGTCTGTATTTTGTACTGTACGCGGGCGCAGCCGGAGAACTTGTCTGGAAGATTTTTCCGGCGTATGCATTTGGCTTTGCAGTTTCGAGATCGTTCAGCGGTCTTTCGATCGCGTTTTTTCCAAATGCCAATCCGAAAGGAACAGCGGCAGCGTTTGGCATGAGCGCAGAGAAAAAAAGAACGGCGGCGGTGCTTGTTGTGACGATTTTTGCCGTGACGGCGCTCTCAGCTTCGTTCTGCGTCTGGGCGGCACTGGATGTACTGGTTGTATCGGCACTGGTATTCTGTTATTATAAATGGAAAAGCAGTAAGTATTTTGGAGGAATTACAGGAGATCTCGCAGGCTATTTCCTTTCGCTCTGTGAGCTGGCACAGCTCCTGTCTCTTGTGGTACTTTCTCTTGGAATGGAGAACTGGAAATGAAATTAGTAATTGGAGGGGCTTTTCAGGGAAAGCTTGACTTTGCAAAGAAGATGACCGGAAAAGAAACAGGATGGGCCGATGGGGCAGCAGTTTCGAAAGAGGAGCTGTCGGCATGTTCCGGCGTATATGATTTTCAGGAACTGGTCCGCAGATGGCTCCTTCTGGAAGAGGAGACCGGGACTGCACCGGAAGCGGAACTGGAAGAACTGCTGCAGAAAAATCCGGAAATCTGCATTGTTACGAATGAACTCGGTTACGGAGTGGTTCCGATCGAACCCTTCGACCGAAAATGGCGGGAAAAGACGGGGCGCATCTGTACGGAGCTGGCAGCAAAGGCTGATTCGGTAACCCGTGTGGTGTGCGGAATCGGAATCCTGCTGAAAGGTGAGGAAAAACATGATTAAAATTGCAATGATCCGCCATGGAAAAACCTATGGCAATACATTAGGACGGTATATCGGCGTGACGGATGAACCACTGTGTGAGGAAGGGAAAAAAGAGCTGGAACAGCGGACGATGGATACCGTTGAGCTTCTGTTCGTCAGCCCGCTGAAACGGTGTCTGGAAACGGCAGACATTCTGTATCCGTACGCCAAACAGGTCAAAATCCCGGAATTTGCAGAGTGCAATTTTGGTGAGTTTGAGAACAAAAATTATCAGGAATTAAAAGATAATCCGAAATACCAGGAGTGGATTGATTCCATGGCGACGCTTGCCTTTCCGGGCGGTGAGAGCCCGCAGCAGTTCAAGGACCGCTGCATCGCCGGCTTTGACAAGATGGTGGATACGTGTATCCGCCGCCATTACCGCAACGTGGCGATGGTGGTGCACGGAGGCACGATCATGAGTATCCTTGAGCAGTACGGCGTGCCACAGAAGAGTTACTATGACTGGCGAGTAGAAAACGGCTGTGGATATCATCTGTATCTCTCGGAGCAGAACTGGAAAATGGGCCGTAGAGAAGCTGTGGTGGAATCGGAGATAAGGCGGTAAACAAAAATGGTGACAGCAGAATGCCATGCCCATATTTTTATGGACGGTGTGGATTACAAAAAGGCGGCGGCAGCGCATGAAAACGGCCCGCGGGAGGATCTGATCCGGGAACATCTGGCGGCGTATCAGAAGGCAGGGATTTCCTATGTGCGTGAAGGCGGGGATCCGTACGGGGCGGGTGTTCTTGCACGGAGCCTTGCGCCGGAGTACGGGATCACATACCGCGCACCGGTTTTTGCGATTCACAGGGCGGGCCGTTATGGAAAAATTGTCGGACGCGCATTTTCAGACGGGAAAGAGTATTGCGCGCTTGTGCGTGAAGTACGCCGTGCGGGCGGAGATTTTATCAAGATCATGACGACGGGAATCCTGGATTTCGCGACAAAGGGGCATGTGACCAGTGAGCCGCTTTCCAGGGAAGAGGTTTTTGCAATGACAGCTGCGGCGCATGATGCGGGGCTTTCTGTGATGGCGCATGTGAACGGCGCACAGGCTGTGATGGATGCGGCAGAGGCAGGCGTGGACTCGGTTGAGCACGGGAACTTTCAGAATGAAGAGAGCATCTGCTGTATGGCAGAGCATGCAACAATCTGGGTGCCGACAATTGTGACGGTTTCGAATCTTCTGGAGAACGGCAGATATCCGGCTGAAACGCTGGCGTGGATTTTTGAGACGCAGAAAAAAGGTCTGCAGCTCGCATTTGAAAAGGACGTTGTGCTTGCGGCGGGAAGTGATGCCGGCGCATACGGCGTACTTCACGGAAAAGGAATCCGGGAAGAAGAGAGTGTAATGCGAAAAATCCTTGGGGCAGAAAATGGGCAGGAGCTGGAAAAGCGGCTTGCGTTTGGAGAAAAAAAGATCCGGGAAAAGTTCTGAAAATTTTCTGCGTTTCAGGCTTTAGAAAAAATTTAGAATTAAACGGGCAGACAATGCTTGCGCTTTCGCCCGGACTATGGTAAGTTTAAATCACTTTTACAAGAACTTTAGAGAAAATGAAACAGGGATATTCTGAGACAGAGGGTAAATGCTATCCTCTGTTTTTTGCGTGCAAAAATGACAGTCTGGATGTCCGCATCGACGGAAGGGAGCAAATGAAAGCAAAAGGAAAACTGGGGCTGCAGGGCTTTCTTTCCTTCCTTTTTCTGGCGGCGGGATGGTATCTGATGCAGTATTTCTGCGCCTATGTCGTACTGTCCGGGTCCATGGAACCGGAGATCCCGACGGGATCTGTTGTGGTTGTGGATGGACGGAAGAAGGAATGGAATCCGGGGGATGTGATTACCTACCGGAGAGGAAATATGGTGGTGACACACCGGATCGTGGAAAAGAGCGAGGAAGGATACTGTACTAAGGGGGATGCCAACGCGGAGGAAGATGCAGGCATCGTTTTGGAAAAACAGGTGATCGGGAATGTGATCGTAGCTCTTCCCTGGCTTGGCTTTGGTATCGTCTGGCTCCGGCAGAGAGGAACACTCTTTTTTCTGGCCGTGGGAGCGGTGATGCTTTTTACAATCCGGCAGCTTTGGCACGGTAGAAAAATCATGCAGGAAAACAAGTTATAAAAAGAATTAGCAAAATTATTTAGGAAAACAGGAGGAATTGATCTATGAAAAAACAGCGGAAAATCGTATTCTGGGCAGCATCACTGCTTCTGACAGGAGCCCTGGCAGCGGGCGGAACACTGGCGTATCTGACGGATAAGGATTCTGTGACGAACCAGTTTGTTGTGGGAAAAGTAGATATCGAAGGAAATGAACCATCGTACGCACCGGATCCGGACGGAAAGACCAATCATATTGTGCCGACCCAGGTGATTCCGAAGGACCCGCGTATCAAAAATAAAGGTAAAAATGATTCTTACGTCTATATGGATGTTTCCATACCAATCGCAAAAGTGATCGTTGCAGATACATCCGGAAACCGTTTAAACGGCGGGGCAGCCGTCGATACGGAACTGTTTTCGATGAATCAGCTTTCGAAAAAATGGGTGCTGATGTACAAGAAAAAACAGAACAATTCGATGGTATATACATATCTCTACAATGAAGTGCTTGCAGCTGGCAAAACGACGGATCCTTTATTTACGAGCGTGACAGCAGCTAATATCGTGGAAGGGCAGCTGGATGAAAAAGAGGTCGATATTCCGATCAATTATTATGCAATCCAGGCGCTGAATACCGGTGAGGGAAGTACGGCTGCCGAGCGGGCAGCAAAGGCCTGGGAGAAGTATGTAAATCAGAATAATGGGCAGAAGGGGCAGGTAACGGCACCGCAGTCGGAGCCGGAACAGACAGAAGCACCTGGAATTTAAGCAGTTTTCTGGGGGACAAAAGATGAAGAAAAAGACGAAACGGCTGTTTTTCCTTGCGGGTGCGGCCGGGTGTACGATGGCGGCAGCCATTTGGCTGCTGCCGGGAACTTCGGCGTATTTTACAGATCACGAGAGTGTCTGGAATCGTATGGTGTTCGGACATAATACAAGTACTATCGATGAAGAATTTCCGACACCGACGCCCGTACCGCCAGGGAAAAGTGTGGTAAAGAGAGTAAAAATCAGAAATGAAGGTTCCGTTGCCTGCTATATTCGTGCGGCACTTATATTCAGTGAACCAATTGAAGCGATTGAGGGACTTGATACGGAAAACTGGGTAAAAGGAGAAGATGACTACTATTATTACAAAAAACCGGTTTCAGAAGGCGAAAGCACGACGGAATTGTTTACCGGAATCCGCGTTGCAAAAGAAATGGAACAGAAAGAACTTGAGGTTTCGGTCTATGAGGAATCGGTGCAGATCCAGAAGGGGAATATGGTATTTCACGGCTATCGGGAGGCATGGGATGCTTATGAGAGAGGTGGTCAGACATGAAAGGAAAACGCGTCAGGATCGGATGTGCGGCGGCGAGTCTTCTGATGGGAATCAGCGGAACGTATGCATATTACCGGAGCAGTGTTGAGACCATTAACAAAATAGCTGTCGGAGATGTAAATATTGGAATCTGGGAATATGAGGAAGACGGGGATGGAGAAAAGAAGTATGAGGGACCGGAAAACGGCATTGTACTGCCTTCCCAGGTGATTTCAAAAATTCCGCGGATCACCAATTATGCCGAACCATGCTATGTCCGCGTAAAGCCTGTGTTTGATGAGGAAGAAACGCAGGATTACCGTCTGGGGGAAGAGGATCTTGGGGGAATCGAGGACGTCTGGCTGAAAGCAGGAGAGTATTATTATTATCCCAAAGTGCTGGGAAAGCAGGAATCTGTCGATTTTTTCCGTACAATCACCATTCCATCTGCGTGGACCAGTGAGGCGGAGGGACAGGTGCTGTCCGTTGAAATCCAGGCGGAGGCCGTACAGGCAGCGAATGTGACGCCGGATTTTACGGCAGAAGCTCCGTGGGGAGAAGAACTGGAAATTGAACAGTGTGTCCACGAGGCGGATAATACCGTTTCGGAGGTTTCGCAGCAGAGCTTCCTCACCGTTTCGTACGAAGGAGCAGCGCGGAATCTGATCTTGGCACCCGACAATTTCTTTCGGAACTTTCCAGTGCTGATGCCGGGAGATGAATGGGAAGATACGTTCACACTGGTGAACACGACAGCAAGCCGTGCAGAATTTTTTCTGCGGACGGAACTTCCGGAAGAACTCAGTGAAACAGAAAAAGAACTGCTTTCCAAGGTGAAACTGGAAATACGAGAGGGAGACAGCGTGATTTATGAAGGTGATTTAGAGAGTGAGGGACTATGGGCAGCAAAAAGTCTTGGAATATGCAGTCCAGATGAACGGAAAGAAATCTGTTTTTCAATCCGTGTGCCGTCAGAACTTGGAAATGAATGGGCACTTCGGAAAAGCGGGGTAAAATGGATTTTTTCTGTCGAAGGAGAAGATCTGCCGCAGGAAGAAGGCCCCTCTATCTGGCACAGCGCGCCAAAAACAGGTCTGCGCGATCCGTCAGCAGCGGTCCCCATTGGAATTGCCGTGACAGGAGCCTTCCTGTTTCTTACCGCGGGCCGGTCTGAAAGGAGGAAAGAATGAAAAGAGCAAAGAAAAGCTTCTGGTTTCTCGCAGGAATTCTGCTGTTGTTGGGATTTTGTTTTCGGGAAGATGTTCTGGCTTCGAGTCTTACGAGTCTTCCTTCTCTTTCGAAAGCCGGAATCGGAGAAGTTGTATCATCGGACTCTGTTATTGACGGCCGATATGATTTTACCCCGCTGATCGGAAGTGAGACAAAAATCCGTTTTGGAAGTACAGATGGAAGTACCTGGGACAATCTGTTCTGCAAAAACGGAGAGAGCCATTCGAAATGCTGTTCTACATGGTGGCCGGCGGCCGATGTAAAGGGATGGAGTAATCTCCGTTCCTTCACGCCGCTGGAGTCGAAAAAAGGAAAAATGTATGCGGAATATACGAATGTTGGAGAGTGCCACGGGGAAAATGTAACGATGCGGATCTGGCTGGAAGACTGGCAGAACACGGTTGTACCATCAGGGTATGAGGACGTGGATGCGGTAGTCGTGGCGATTGACCACAATAAGCCGGTCATTGATATTAAAGGTCTGCTCTGGATCAAGGTACGGTTTGCTTATTACGACAGTAAAGGAAATCCGCTGAATGTGAAAGGGTATTTTACACTTTCAGATCTGGACTTTAAGCAGGGCTTTTATCTGGCTGATGAGACAGAACATATCTATCTGACGAAGGAGGCAGATGCCAGAATCGTCTACGATGCCAGAACAAAAGCGATCTGGTCGGCAAGACGCGGCTCTGAGCCGGACGGTGGAACAACTCCGGAAAATTCGGAAGGCTGGGTTACATTTACCTTTGAAGGAAATTCCCAGACGATGATTTTCTATGATGGAGGCACTAACGACGCGGTAACTGGTCCCGGCGGCGGAGTGAAAGCACCGAAAAAATGGCCGGATAATTTTGTAAACGATACTTCCAGTACGTACAACAACTGGCATGGAGCATCCCGGGAAACGGGAATAACTGTTGTGCCGTGGAATACTTCGGAATTTGGTTACACAGCGAACGTTCCCTGTCATCTGTCGAAAGTAGGAGATCTTGTAGTGAAAAAAATGGATGCAGAGACAAAAGAAGCTCTTTCGGGTGCAGAATTTACCGTGTACCGCTGGAAAAACAACACCTGGAGTGAATTCAAAAAGATGAACTGGGTGAAAAAAACGGGTTCTTATCTGCTGGAGGGAATTCGGGATACAGACAGTGAAAATGGAAAATTCCGTGTTGTGGAGACAAAGAATCCAGCTGGTTATGCAGGAAGCTGGGAGCAGGAATTTTCCATTGACAAGGAAGGCATGCAGACGATCCATCTGGAGGCAGAAAACACAAGAAAAACAGGCTCACTGAAGATAAAAAAGACGGAAGAAAACTCAGGGAAAGCACTTTCTGGTGCAACATATCAGGTGATTGCGAGCGGAGCAATTACAACGGTAAACGGAACAGTGCTGTTTCCGGATCAGGCGGTAGCAGCTGTGCTGAAAACGGATGAAAATGGAGAGGCGTTCAAAAACGGGCTGGAGTACGGAACGTATCTTGTGCGGGAAACGGCGGCTCCAAATGGATATGTGCTGGATCCGACGGAAAAGAAAATAACGATCGGGGAACAAAACGCACAGATCACACTGACGTTTACAAACTGGAAGAACCGTTTTGTTCTGCAGAAAGTAAGTCAGGGAGACGGAAAAGTGCTTCAGGGAGCAGCCTTTCATATCTGGACGAAAGATGGAAGTTTTGATGAGACAAAAAAGACGGATGCAAATGGAAAAATTGAGCTGACGGGACTTTTGGACGGTGTCTGGTACTATCAGGAGACAGCATCTCCGGAGGGCTTTCTGCTGGACAGCACATGCCGGGAATTTGTGGTAGAAAACGGAAAAATTGACGGTAAATCGGAACTGTCGGTGACGGTCGAAAATGATGGAACACATCTGACAATTGAAAAAATAGATGCAGAGAGCGGAAAACGAATTTCCGGCGCAAAGCTGGTATTAAAAGATATGGATGGAAACCGTGTGGACAGCTGGATTTCAGGAGGAAGCGGCCCGCATGAACTGGAAAAATTAAAGCCGGGTTCTTATGTCCTTGTGGAGGAGGCCGCGCCGGATGGATACCTTGCGGCAGAACCGGTTTCGTTTGTGCTGGAGGCAAAACAGGAAGTGCAGACCGTGACGATGAAGGATCTTGCATGTGAAACCTTGACGATTACAAAGAAGATCAAGGCGGATGAGATTACATGGGCGCATGGAAATCCAACGTTTCTGTTTTCCGTGAAGGGAAAGGATCTGTATGGAAAAGAACATACATACCAATGCTATCTTACGTTTACAAAAACACAGGTGGAGAAAACGACAGATCAGGACGGCTACACGGAACAGTCGGTACAGATCCGGGGAATTCCGGCAGGAAACGATTACCGGGTACAGGAGAAGAAGGTGCTGCGGTATTCGCTTATGCAGGTGACAGGTACGAAGAATGTTACCGTGAAAAAACTAGAAGAGCCGGCATATGGAAAAGATCCTGCGCGCGTCTTTTCGGTATCGGTAAATCTTTGCGGACATCCCAAAGAAAGTGAGGTTGTATTTGAAAATCAGAAATACCGCTGGGATGATTATGGACACAACAGTATTGTAAAAAACCGGATTCCGGTTGAATAACAAAACGGAAAAACATTCCACCATCGGTTCGGGTGGTGGAATGAAAACAAAATGGAGAGAGAAAAAATCAGCAGAAAAAGAAGAGGGATTGCAGTTCTAACATTGGCGGCACTTTTTTTCTGGTATCTGCCGCAGATTCAGGTAAGCCGGCAGATTCGAAAAGAACAGGAAGAAGCGGTGGAGAGGTATGTCAGAGAAGAAAAAGAAGAGAACAAAGAGGAAAACGAAAAAAGCGAAGAAGTGCAGGAGCAGGAACCGGGCAGTACAGATCAAAATCTGTTTCGGACAATTGATTTTGCAGGACTTCGATCAAAAAATAGAGAAATCTGCGCGTGGCTCTGGATTCCGGGCTGCGCCTTAGATGTTCCGGTTGCGCACGGGCAGGATAACGCATATTATCTGACACACGATGCGTTTTGCAGGGAGCGGATTTACGGCAGTATTTTTGCACCGTGTGATACACCGGAGGATTTTTCTGAACGTCACACGATTTTATATGGGCATAATATGCGGGATGGAACGATGTTCGGAGGATTGAAAAAGTATCGTGAAGCGTCGTGGAAACAGGAATTTCCGTATCTGTACCTGTATTTGCCGGGTGAAGCATGGCAGTGCCGTATTTGGAGTGTGGAGGAGACGGATGCCAAAAGTGATGTTTACCGGCTGGGAGCATGGAGCGATGCGGACTGGAATGCATGGGTACAGGAAAGAAAAGAAAACAGCATGATCTTTGGCAGCGGTGAGGAAAAGGAAGTTCAAAAGATACTTACCCTTTCCACCTGCATTGGTGACGGCAGCAGTTCACAGAGACTGGCTGTACATGCGGCGGTGGAGATGATTTTTGCAACAAAATCTGGAAGGGAAGAGGGTTCTGTGCTAGAATAAGACAGAATCAAAAGACTTATGATACAGAGCAGGAAAAAGGATGGCGATAAGACATGAAAGAACTGTACACGGCAGCAGGAATTTTTGTGGTTCTGATACTGCTGGGAGTTTGGATGGTACAGAATAACAGAAATGAACAGGAAAAGAAGCTGGTACAACTGCGGAAGAAATGGGGAAAAAAGCAGGAGAAACGGACGGCACGGGAAAAGAAAGAAAAACTGGAAGCGTGTCTGAGACGAAAAGCAGGGGAAAACTTCTGCGTGGACGCGATTACCTGGAATGACCTGGATCTCGATGCGGTTTTTGACACAGTCGACCACACAGTGTCGGTGTGCGGGGAAGAATATCTGTACACGGCGCTTCGGATGCCGGTCACAACAACAGAAATCAGGGAAGAGCGGGAACGGCTGATGAAGCTTTTTGCAGAGAACCAAAAAGCCAGAGAAGCAGTGCAGAAAGCACTTCTTTTGATGGGAAAAGAAAAGATGAATCCGCCGACAGAAGAAATAGCCGTACTGATAGAGGCGGAGCCGGGAGAGAAGGGGAAATATCTTCTGATGGCCGGTATTGCTGTGCTTGGAATTGGACTGTTGTTTGTACTGCCTCCGCTGGGTGTGGCTGTTCTGTTTGCTTCTATGGTCGGCAACGGACTGATGCATGGAAGGGAGAGCAAAAAGCTGGAGAGTGCATTAAAAGCGTTTGGCTGTATCCTGCGGCTGCAGCGGACAGCCAGGGAACTTGGAAAAGAAAAAATTTCCGGACTGGAAATGTATCAGAAGCGTCTGGAAGAACAGGAAAAACAACTCCGTCCGATTACAAGAAAATGCAGAACACTTGTGAATACGAAAGAATCGCAGGGCGGTGCAGCAAACATGATTTTTGCATACTTTCACACGTTCTTTCTGCTGGATCTGATCGAGTATTCTTCGGTTGTTTCCGGAGTGAAATCGTATGAAAAAGCGATTCTGCAGATGGCAGAGGATCTTGGACTCCTGGACTTTGCACTGTCTGCAGCATCGTACCGGGAGAGCCTTTCGTATTACTGCCGGCCGGAATTCCTGGATGAGAAAAAGGCGGGCTGTCGGATCGATGTGGAGGAGCTTTATCATCCGCTTCTGACACATCCGGTGGCAAACAGTCTGTATGCGGAGGGCGGAATTCTGCTGACCGGCTCGAATGCGTCGGGAAAATCCACATTTATGAAAAACATGGCAGTGAATGCGATTCTGGCACAGACACTGAACACGAGTCTTTCGAAGCGGTACCGCGGTGTTGTGTGCCGGATCATGACATCCATGGCACTCCGCGATAATCTGGCACAGGGAGAGAGTTACTTTGTTGTGGAAGTAAAATCTTTAAAACGGATTCTGGAGGCAAGCCGTGAAAAAACACCGCTTCTGTGCGTCATTGATGAGGTGCTGCGGGGAACAAACACGACGGAGCGGATTGCAGCGTCAGAGAGTGTGCTTGCTGCCCTGCGCCGTGCAAATGTGCTCTGTCTTGCAGCAACACATGATACTGAACTGACGTATCTGCTGGAAGATCTCTACACCAATTATCATTTTGAAGAGCAGATTACCGCGCAGAGTATTTCCTTCCCGTATCGCTTGGAACAGGGGCCGGCAAGAGGAAAGAATGCGATTGCGCTGCTTGGAAATATGGGAATTGATGAAAAAATTGTAAAACAGGCAGAAAGAAGAGCTGCGGAGTTTGAAACAACAGGAAGCTGGGAAAAGAATAAGTTTCTGAGATAGAAAAACAGCCGGGAAAAATTGATCTTTTTTGAAAAAATATGCGAAAATGGTTCAGCATTTTTTCATTGTGTGTTATGATAAAATAGATCGCGTGGTCCGGCAGAAAAACCGCCGGATCTGTTAAGGAGAAAAACATGAGCAGGACAGGCTTGGAAGATGCATATATTATGCGCGGCAGCAAGAAACTCCGCATGGGATATACGACGGGTTCCTGCGCTGCAGCGGCAGCGCGGGGAGCGGCGTTTATGCTGCTTTCCGGGAAAGAAATACAGGAAGTGAAAATCCATACGCCAAAGGGCATTGTTCTGAATCTGGAATTGCTGGATATCCGGAGAAGTGCCGAAAAAGTAAGCTGTGCCGTCCGAAAAGACGGCGGGGATGATCCGGATGTGACAGATAAAGCATTGATTTACGCGGAAGTGACGTTTGGAACAGAAGAGGGAATTGTAATCGATGGAGGATTCGGCGTCGGGCGTGTGACAAAGCCGGGGCTGGATCAGCCGGTCGGAAACGCGGCGATCAACCATGTACCGCGCCAGATGATCCGCGAGAATGTGGAGGAGATTCAGAAAAAACTCGATGATTTCCGTGCACTGCAGGTTATCATCTCCGTACCGGAAGGGGAAGAACTGGCAAAGCATACATTCAATCCGAGACTTGGCATCACCGGCGGCATTTCAATCCTTGGAACGAGCGGGATTGTAGTGCCGATGAGCGAGGAGGCGCTGATTTCCACGATCCGCGTCGAGATGGAAATGCGGAAAGCACAGGGTGACCGCGTCCTTCTGGTGACACCGGGAAATTACGGACAGGACTTCTTAAAAACGTATCCGTGGGTCCGTGCAGACCATTCCGTTAAGTGCAGTAATTACGTCGGAAAAACACTGGAATTTGTAGCTGAGCTCGGCTTTGACGCCATCCTTTTTGTGGCACATCTTGGAAAATTTGTCAAGGTGTCCGGCGGAATTATGAATACCCATTCCCACGAGGCAGACTGCCGTGCGGAGCTTCTTACGGCGCAGGCGGTGCGTGCAGGGGCGGATCTTGCACTGGCAAAAAAACTGCTGGAGACCGGAACGACGGAAGAAGCGGTGCAGATTTTAAAGGAAGCAGGATGCCTGAAAGAGACCATGGAAAAAGTGACAGAAAAAATTGCTTTTTACATGAATTACCATATTGAGGGCAGAGTGCAGACGGAGGCGATTGTTTTTTCAAGCAATGAGGGCCTGCTCGGGGAAACCCCGGGAGCGGGAGAACTTCTGGAGCGCCTGCGGGAGCAGGAAGAAAAAGAAAACAGAAAAGAGTAAAAACAAAATGACAGGAATTTTATTTGGAACAGGAATCGGACCGGGAGACCCGGAGCTTATGACGTTAAAGGCCGTCCGTCTGATCCGGGAAAATGATACGATTGCAGTACCAGGAGAGAAACCGGAAGAGAGCATTGCCTACCAGATTGCTGTTCAGGCAGTGCCGGAACTGGCAGAAAAAGAGCTCGTTGCTATTCCAATGCCGATGACAAAGAATGCCAAAGAACTGGAGGAAAATCACCGGCGCGGTGCAGAAAAAATAGAGGAGCTGCTGGATGCAGGAAAAAACGTAGTATTTCTGACACTCGGAGATCCAACCGTGTATTCTACCTACCTTTATGTACACAGACGGGTACTGGAAGACGGTTACGATGCGAGAATTGTAAGCGGTGTTACATCGTTCTGCGCGGCAGCAGCATCTCTTTCCGAGGGACTGGTGGAAAATTCCGAAGAACTGCATGTGATTCCGGCGTCTTACCAGATTGAAGATGCACTGGAACTTTCAGGAACAAAGGTTCTGATGAAAGCGGGTAAAAAGATGCCGGCTGTGAAACAGTTCCTGAAGGAAAAGAACTGCCGGGCGGTGATGATAGAAAACTGCGGCATGGATACGGAACAGAAGTATTTCAGCGCGGAAGAAATCCCGGACCAGGCAAGTTACTATTCACTGATTATTGTAAAAGAAAAGAGGAAAAAATAGATGGTACATTTTATTGGAGCGGGCCCTGGAGCCCCGGATCTGATTACGGTAAGAGGACAGAAGCTGCTTGGTGAGGCGGATATTATCATTTATGCAGGTTCTCTTGTCAATCCGGCACTGCTGGATCTGAAAAAAGAGGGCTGTGTGGTATATAACAGTGCAACCATGACGCTGGAGCAGGTGATTGATGTTATGAAAGAGGCCGAAAGCAAAGGTCAGACTGTGGCAAGACTCCACACGGGAGATCCGTGCCTGTATGGTGCAATCCGCGAACAGATTGATGCGCTCGATGCCCTTGGAATCGCTCACGATGACTGTCCGGGTGTCAGCTCTTTCTGCGGAGCGGCTGCTGCCCTTGAAATGGAATATACGCTGCCGGATATCTCCCAGAGTGTTGTCATCACCAGAATGGCCGGAAGAACATCGGTTCCGGAGCGGGAGAGCATTGCGTCTTTTGCGGCACATCAGGCAACGATGGTTGTATTCTTAAGCACGGGACTCTTAGAGGAACTTTCCCGTGAGCTGATTGCAGGCGGCTATACGGCAGATACTCCGGCAGCGATCGTTTACAAAGCAACCTGGCCGGAGGAGAAGACGTTCGTCTGCACCGTTGGAACACTTGCCGAGACGGCGAAAAAGAACCAGATCACCAAGACAGCGCTGATGATCATCGGAAATGCCGTTTCCCAGGGAAATTACCGCAGAAGTGATCTGTACAATCCGGCGTTTACCACCGAATTCCGAGAGGCAGAAAAATAAGATGAAAATAGCCATAGCAAGTTTTACAAGAAACGGATGCGCCTGGAATCGAAAACTCTGTGCGGCACTGAAAAAACACAGCTGTGAAGGATATGCACTGGAAAAGTACGGGAAAGAAGCGGGAATTCCTGCGATTGCACCGTCGCTTCCTGCATGGACAGAGCGCATGTTTCAGAAAATGGATGCGATTTTGTTTATCGGGGCGTGCGGGATTGCGGTGCGCAGTATTGCACCGTACGTGAAAAGTAAAAAGACAGATCCGGCGGTTCTGTGTATGGATGAACAGGGAAAGTTTGTGATTTCATTACTTTCCGGCCATATCGGCGGAGCAAACGAGCTGACGGAAGAAGTTGCAGCTGTAACGGGTGCGGTTCCGGTCATTACAACGGCAACGGATGTCAATCACAAGTTTGCGGTCGATGTCTTTGCTGTAAAAAATCATTGTGAAATTTGTGAGATGGAGCTGGCAAAAGAGGCAGCGGCGCTTCTGGTGGACGGAAAAACGGTTGGATTCTGCAGCCGTTTTCCGGTGGATGGAACAAAACCGGAGGAACTGATCCCGGAAGAGGCGGCAAAACCGTCGATGGGAATCTGCATTACCACATCGGAAGAGGATTCGCCATATGAGAGAACACTTCACCTGATCCCGAAGGTGATCACCGTCGGCATCGGCTGTAAGAAGAATACACCGGCCGGCCGGATTGAAGAAAAGGTTCTTGCGGCACTTGCGGCGGCCGGGATTTCTCCAAAAGCAGTTCGACAGGCGGCAAGTATTGATCTGAAAGCGCAGGAGCCGGGAATTCTGCAGCTGGTGGAAAAGTATGGCTGGCAGTACCGGACCTTTTCTGCAGAAGAACTGGAAACGGCGGAGGGGGAATTTACGCCGTCTCCGTTTGTGAAGAAGATTACAGGAATTGACAATGTCTGTGAGCGCAGCGCAGTTCTCGCCGGCGGCAGACTGATAAAGAAAAAAAAGGCAGCGGACGGTGTAACAGTTGCACTGGCTGCGGCGGACTGGAGGGCAGTATTTTGAGTACAATTTTTGTCGTGGGCATCGGCCCCGGAGCATATGAAAAAATGACGATCGAGGCGGCGGATGCGCTGCGGAACTGCGATGTGATCATCGGCTATACCGTCTATGTGGATCTGGTAAAAGAACATTTTGCAGGAAAAGAATTTCTGACGACGCCGATGCGGAAAGAGGTGGAGCGCTGCCGTCTGGCATTTGAAACTGCGGCAGAGGGAAAACAGGTTGCTATGATCTGCAGCGGAGATGCCGGCGTTTACGGTATGGCAGGTCTGATGTATGAGCTTTCGGAAGAATGGCCTGATATTGAAATTAAGGTAATTCCAGGCGTGACCGCCGCAACGGGAGGCGCTGCCGTTCTTGGTGCACCGTTGATCCACGACTTCGCCCTGATCAGCCTGAGCGATCTTCTGACACCGTGGGAGAAAATTGAAAAACGTCTTCTGCTGGCATCGGAAGCGGATTTTGTCATCTGTCTTTATAACCCGGGAAGCCATAAGAGAGCGGATTATCTGGAAAAAGCGTGTGATCTGATGCTTCGTTACAAAGCGCCGGAAACCGTCTGCGGAATCGTAAGCCAGATCGGAAGAGACGGGGAGACGAGCCGGACCATGACGCTTGCAGAACTTCGCAATACAAAAGTGGATATGTTTACGACGGTATTTATCGGAAACAGTCAGACAAAGGAAATCCGGGATCACATGGTAACGCCGAGGGGATATCGCTATGAATAAAGTAATCGTCTTTGCCGGAACGACGGAAGGCCGGGAGATCTGCAGTTTTCTGAAAAAATATGAGATTGCATCCCTTGCCTGTACGGCGACAGAATACGGCAAGTGCCGGATCGAGGAGGGCGGTGCCCTGACGGTTCGAAGCGGAAGACTGACAGAAGAAGAGATGGAACAGCTTTTTGGCGAAGAACAGCCGGAAATGGTTATTGATGCAACCCATCCGTATGCCGATCTTGTGTCGGAAAATATCCGGTCTGCATGTGAAAAAGCAGGAAAAACGTATCTTCGGCTGCTGCGGCCGTCGCTTGCGGCAGATCCATCCTGCGTCATGGTCGATACGACAGAAGAAGCGGTATCGTATCTGGCGGGCACAGAGGGAAAGATTTTGGTGACAACAGGAAGCAAGGAACTCGCAAAATTTGCAGAGCTTCCGGATTATAAAAACCGTGTGTATGCCCGGGTGCTGCCGTTGCCAGGCGTAATTGCATCCTGCGCGGAACTTGGATTTGATGCCGCACATACCATAGGCATGCAGGGACCGTTTTCTATGGACATGAACGTTGCAATGCTGCAGTCGTTCCATGCCGAATGGATGGTAACGAAGGAATCCGGAAGAAACGGCGGCTTTGAAGAAAAAATTGAGGCAGCCAAAAAGGCCGGTGTCCGTGTCGTTCTGATCGGCCGTCCGAAAGAGGAAGAAGGACTCTCGGAGGACGAGGTCAAGCGGTATCTCGTTGAAAAATTTGATCTGTCCGTGAAACGGGACGTCGTGATCGCCGGAATCGGACCTGGTGCAGAAGCACAGATGACGCTGGCGCTCGTAGACGCGTGTGAGCAGGCGGATGTGCTGATCGGTGCGGGACGCATGACAAAAGCAGTAGAAAAATATCAGAAGCCAATGCTTGCAGAATACAGCCCGGAAAAGATTTACGAGTATCTGAAGGCGCACCCGGAATATGAAAAGATTGTTCTTCTGCAGTCGGGTGATGTCGGCTTTTACAGCGGAGCAAAGAAACTTCAGGCCGTCCTTGCGGAAGATGCGGATTTTTCTGTCCGTGTAGAGCCGGGAATTTCTTCGCTGGTTTATTTCTGTGCCAAAATCGGAGTGTCCTGGGAGGATGCAGCATTTGTGAGCCTGCACGGGCAGCACTGCAACTTTCTGGAGACGGTCCGCCGAAACCGGAAAACTCTGGCGATCGCCGGCGGAAAGGGCAGTGTCAGGGAAATCTGCCAGACGTTAAGTTCGTACGGCTGGGAGCAGATTGTGCTGCATGTGGGAACGGATCTGTCGTATCCGGAAGAACAGATTGTGACAGGAACCCCATTCGAACTTGCTAAAATGGAGTTTGCCCCGCTTGCGGTTCTTCTGTTTGAAAACCCGAATCCGGAACCAGAGTTTACAGCCGGCATGGCAGATGAAGTATTTCTGCGTGACAAAGTACCGATGACCAAGCGGGAAGTGCGCAATGCGTCTCTTTCTCATCTGCAGCTTTCTTTGAATTCTGTTGTCTATGATATTGGATCGGGCACAGGTTCTGTTTCGATTGAGATGGCGCTTCGTGCAGCACAGGGAAAGGTATATGCGATAGAAAAAAATCCGGCAGCCGTTGCACTTCTGCAGGAAAATAAAAAGAAATTTGCAGTGGATCATCTGGAAATTATTGAGGGAACTGCACCGGAAGCACTCGAAGCACTCCCGGTTCCGACGCATGCATTTATCGGCGGGTCTGCCGGAAACTTAAAAGAGATTCTGGAACTGCTCCTGCGGAAGAATCCGAACATCCGCGTGGTATTAAATACAGTAACCGTGGAAACATTAGCGGAGGCAGCATCGTGTTTCAAAAAACTTGCGTTTGAAGAGCCGGAAATCGTCTGCCTGCAGGCTTCCAATGCGAAAAAGGCCGGAAGAAGCCATCTGATGATTGCCCAGAATCCGGTTTATATCTTTACAGCCCAGGGAGGTGCCAAAGAATGAAAGCACCAAGAATCATGCTGGCAGCAGGAAGGAGCGGAAGCGGGAAAACGATGATCACCTGCGGACTGCTCCGTGCACTGCAGCAGATGGGAAAGCAGCCCGCAGCGTTTAAATGCGGCCCGGATTATATCGATCCGATGTTTCACGAACAGGTAATCGGCGCCCCGTCGTGTAATCTGGATCCGTTTTTCACAGAGGAAGAAACAACACAGTATCTGTTCTGCAAACATGCAGCGGGTCATGACATTTCCGTATTGGAAGGCGTTATGGGGTATTACGACGGTCTTGGCGGAATTTCTACCAAAGGCAGCGCCTACGATCTCGCCGGTATGACAAAAACGCCGGTTCTTCTGGTTGTCGATGCCAAAGGCATGAGCGTTTCAGCGCTTGCCTTTATCAAGGGATACCTGCAGTACAAAGAGGACAGCCGGATCGCCGGTGTAATCTTTAACCGGATGTCAGAGATGCTGTACCGGGAGATCGCGCCGATGGCGGAAAAAGAACTTGGCATTTCCTGTGTCGGCTTTGTGCCGGAACTGAAGGAATGCCACTTAGAAAGCCGCCACCTCGGCCTTGTGATGCCGGATGAGGTGGAAAATCTGCAGGAGCAGGTCAATCTGCTTGCAGAAACACTGCAGAAGACACTGGATTTTGAAAAAATTCTTGCGATTGCAGAAGGGGCAGAAGAGCTCTCGGGAAAAATGCCGGAAGCCCTGCGTAAGGTGACAGAAAGCGAAGCAGCCGCCAAGGTGCGTGCTGCGAAGCCGATTCTTGCCGTTGCAAAGGATGAAGCATTCTGTTTCTTTTATCGAGATAATCTGGAGCTTCTCGCGTCACTTGGAGCCAAAATCGAATATTTTTCGCCGCTTTCCGATGCGGAGCCGCCAAAGAATACAGACGGATTTCTGTTCTGCGGCGGCTACCCGGAGCTGCACGCAGAAGAGCTTTCGGAAAACCAGACCATGAGAACGAAGATCCGCGATAACATCCGTCAGGGAATGCCGGTTCTTGCAGAATGCGGCGGTTATATGTACCTGTCAGAATCCATGGAGGATATGGATGGAAATGTGTATCCTATGGTACAGGCTGTTCCGGGAAATGTTTACCGGACAAAAAAGCTGGGAAGATTCGGCTATATCACCCTCACGCCAAACACGAAGGATACCTTTCGGAACGGCGGAAATCCGGTGCGCGGCCATGAGTTCCATTACTTTGACAGCACAGACTGCGGAAGTGCATGGCATGCGGCAAAACCGCTGCGGAAGCGGAACTGGGAATGCATTCATGCGACAAAACGGATGATGGCGGGATTCCCGCATCTTTACTATATGGCAAGTCCGCACCTCGCACTGGAATTTCTGGAGCAGTGTGTCTCTTACCGGAAAGAACAGGAGAAAACAAGATGAAAACAGCATTAGCAGCCCTGATTGTGGGCTATGGATTGGACCTGCTGCTTGGAGATCCCTCCTTTTTGTATCATCCGATCCGTGTGATCGGAAATCTCATTGCCCTGCTGGAAAAATGGCTGCGGAAGGTATTTCCGAAAACGCCAAAGGGAGAGCTTGCCGGAGGAGTTTTTCTCGTGATCCTCGTCTGTCTGGCGGGATACGGTGTTCCGGCACTGCTGCTCTTTGCGGCATTTAAAATTCATCCGGTCATCGGCTTCCTTTTGGAGGTTCTCTGGTGCTGGCAGATTCCGGCAACGAAATGCCTGAAGGATGAGAGCATGAAGGTCTATCAGAAATTAAAAGAAAACGATCTTCCGGGGGCGCGCTATGCGGTTTCCATGATCGTAGGACGTGATACGGAAAATCTTTCGGAAACAGGAGTGACAAAAGCTGCCGTGGAAACGATCGCGGAGAATACGTCGGACGGTGTCATTGCACCGCTCCTCTTTCTTGCCATCGGCGGACCGGCAGTGGGCTTTCTGTATAAGTCCATCAATACCATGGATTCCATGGTGGGATACAAAAATGACAAATATCTGTATTTTGGACGGTGTGCGGCAAAGCTGGACGATGTCGTCAATTACATACCGGCGAGAATCAGCGCATGGCTGATGATTCTTGCGTCTGCATGCGAGCGCATGAACTGGAAAAATGCAGAAAAAATTTACAAACGCGACCGTTACTGCCACGCCAGCCCAAATTCTGCGCAGACAGAAGCAGTTATGGCAGGGGCGCTGGAAGTACAGCTTGCCGGAGATGCCGTGTATTTCGGCAAAGTCGTAAAGAAACCAACGATCGGCGATGACATCCGCCCGGTCGAGGCGGAAGATATCAAAAGAGCAAATCATCTGATGTATCTGACCTCGTTCCTCGGACTGGTGTTCTTTGCGGGAATCCGCGCGTTCTTTTTATTTCTGTAAAAAGAGAAGATAGAAACACAACGGAAAAGAGAAAGGAAGGCATATGGTATGAGACAAAATCCACATGGAGGAGACATTTACACGAAAAAATGCAGAGTCGATTTTTCTGTGAATGTCAATCCTCTTGGAACTCCGGAAAGTGTGAAAGAGGCGGTGAGAAAGAGCGCGGAATCGGTGGAACAGTATCCTGACGCACTGTGCCGGGACCTGACCCGGGCACTGTCGGAAAAGGAGCAGCTTCCAGAAGAAAATATCCTGTTTGCAAACGGCGCCGCGGAGCTTATTTTTGCCCTGACACAGGCTCTCCGCCCGAAAAAAGCGCTGATTGCAGCGCCGGGATTTGCAGAGTATGAAGCAGCACTTTCAGCGGCAGGGTGTTTTATCCGTATGTATCCGCTGCAAAAGGAAAAAGGCTTTCTTTTACAGGACGATTTCTGCGATGATCTGACCGACGATCTGGATCTTGTCTTTTTATGTAATCCAAATAATCCAACCGGCCTTACGATTCCGCAGGAGCTTCTTTTAAAGATCCTGGATAACTGCCGGGAGCGTAACATCTATCTGGTGCTGGATGAGTGTTTCATAGAATTTCTGCCGGAGCCGGAAAAAGTGACGATGCAGGGAAAACTGGACGAATATCCGAATCTGCTGATTCTGCGTGCGTTCACAAAGATTTACGCAATGCCGGGCCTGCGTCTTGGCTATCTGCTCTGCAGCGACGAGGATCTGCTGGATCGGATCAGCCGCAGCATGCAGTCGTGGAATGTTTCGATTCCGGCGCAGATGGCAGGCCTTGCCGCCCTGAACGAGGATGCTTACGTCAAAGAAGCACGGGAACTGATCGGAAAAGAACGCGCCTGGATGAAAGCAGAACTGGAAAAAGCAGGTCTTACCGTATGGGATTCCTGTGCAAATTATCTGTTCTTTGAGGGACCGAAAGGACTTGCCGCACGGCTGGAAAAAGGCGGCATTCTGATCCGCGACTGTTCCAACTACCCGGGCCTTGCCGACGGATATTACCGTGCAGCCGTACGCACACATGAAGAAAACCAGATTCTGACAGAAGCCGTTTCACAGATTCTGCAGTGGTTTTAGGAGGAAAAACGATGGCGAAAGTAATTATGATACAGGGAACGATGTCAAATGCGGGAAAAAGTCTGCTTGCGGCGGGCTTATGCCGGATTTTCCATCAGGACGGATACCGTGTGGCGCCGTTCAAATCACAGAATATGGCGCTGAATTCGTTTATTACGAGAGAAGGCCTTGAGATGGGACGTGCACAGGTCATGCAGGCGGAAGCGGCCGGGATCGAACCGTCCGTTTTGATGAACCCGATTCTGTTAAAGCCGACGAATGACACCGGTTCGCAGGTGATTGTAAACGGTGAGGTACTGGGAAACATGAGTGCGCGGGAATATTTTTCCCACAAAAAAGAGCTGATCCCGGACATCATGAAAGCGTACCATGCACTGGAAGAACAGTATGATATCATTGTGATCGAGGGAGCCGGAAGTCCGGCGGAGATCAACCTGAAAGCCGATGATATCGTCAATATGGGAATGGCAAAGCTTGTGGATGCACCGGTGCTCCTCGTCGGAGATATTGACCGCGGCGGCGTTTTTGCTCAGCTTTACGGTACCGTAGAGCTTTTAGAGCCAGATGAGCGCGACCGCATCAAGGGTCTGATTATCAACAAATTCCGCGGGGACAAAACCATCCTGGACCCGGGCGTTGTGATGCTGGAAGAAAAAACACACATCCCGGTGGTCGGCGTGGCGCCGTATCTCCACATCGAAGTGGAAGACGAGGACAGTCTGACCGAGCGATTCACCAGAAAAGAGGAGATCGGTCTCATTGACCTTGCGGTCATCCGTCTTCCGCGTATTTCAAACTTCACCGATTTCAACCCGTTCGAGCGGATCGAAGGCGTATCACTCCGCTACGTAAGCTCTGTCTCTGAACTGAAAAATCCGGATATGATTCTGCTTCCGGGAACGAAAAACACGATGGAGGATCTGCTCTGGATGCGTCAGAATGGTCTGGAAGCGGCCGTACTGAAGGCGGCTGCGGCCGGAAAAGTAATTTTCGGTGTCTGTGGCGGCTTCCAGATGCTCGGAGATACGCTGAGCGATCCGCTGCATGTCGAAGCCGGCGGAACGATCAAAGGAATGGGACTCCTGCCGATGGATACCGTATTTGCCGGTGAGAAGACGAGAACCCGCGCGGAGGGCGCTTTTGGAAAAACAGAAGGCGTTCTTGCCGGGATCGAGGGAACCCGGATCGAGGGCTATGAAATCCATATGGGAGAAACAGTGCGGAAAGAAGGAACAGAAGCATTCACGTTCATCGATGATCAGAACCGTGCTGATTCGGATAAGCTGGACGGTGCACAGAAAGGAACTGTGTACGGTACGTATGTGCACGGCATTTTCGACAAAGAAGAAGTTGCCGAGCGGATCGTGGAAGCACTTGCAAAGAATAAGGGAATTGCCATGGAGCAGATTCACGGTGTCGATTACCAGACATTCAAAGAGACACAGTACGATATTCTCGCAGATGCGCTGCGCGAGCATCTCGACATGAAGAAGATTTATCAAATTCTGGAAGAAGGGGCATAAAGATGAAGATAGAACTGGAGCAGGTAAGCCCGCACGAGATTGAAAAGAGAAGCTTTGAAATTATCACGGAAGAATTAAACGGAAGAACGTTTCCAGAGGATCAGGAACTGGTTGTAAAGCGTTGTATCCACACAAGTGCGGATTTTGATTATGCGGATAATCTCTGCTTTTCGGAGCATGCGGTGGCAAAAGGCATCGAGGCGATCCGGGAGGGAGCCTGCATTGTGACGGATACGCAGATGGCAAGATCCGGCATCAACAAAAAGGTGCTTGCGCGCCACGGCGGTGAAGCGCTCTGCTTTATGTCAGACGAAGATGTTGCGGCAAGAGCAAAAGAAACCGGAAGCACCCGCGCGGCAGCCTGCATGGAAAAAGCGGCGGAGCTGGATAAAAAGCTGATTATTGCGGTTGGAAATGCGCCGACGGCACTGGTCCGCCTCTATGAACTGATCGGGGAAGGAAAAATAAAACCGGCGCTGATCATCGGAGTTCCGGTCGGCTTTGTCAATGTGGTACAGTCCAAAGAACTGATTATGCAGACCAATATCCCGTATATCGTGGCACGCGGACGAAAAGGCGGCAGCAATATCGCGGCGTGCATCTGCAACGCACTCCTGTATATGATGGATCAGGACCGCGGATATTAAAAATAGATGAAAAAACGGAAAGCAGAAGTCTTGACAGATTTCGAATCACCGTTTATACTATGGAACATGGAAAAAGGCTTGGAAGGGAACAAGTAGACGTACAAAAACGCGGACAGAAAGCAGCCGGCAGATGAGAGGCGCATGCAGGTTCTGTACGATTCGAATACATCCCGGAGTTGCGCACCGAATAAAACGGGCGGCAGAAGAACTATGATGCACGTTTTTAGTAGGCTGCGACGTAAGAGACGAACGTTACAGCGTCAGGGTATTCAGAGGTTTTGGATACCGACAAAGGCAGCTGCCGTGAGACAGCTGTGAAGTAAGGTGGTAACACGGGAGATACGGGCTCTCGTCCTTTGAATCGGAAAGGACGGGAGTCTTTTTGTATAAAAAACTTTGGTCCCAGACGGTAACACATACCCGAAAGTCAACCGAAAAAAGGAGAAAAACAAAATGCAGATTTATGACGAACTGATCGCCAGAGGCCTTCTGGCACAGGTAACCGACGAAGATGAAATCAGAGACCTGGTAAACAATGGAAAAGCAACGTTCTATATCGGATTCGACTGCACCGCAGACAGTCTGACCGCAGGTCACTTCATGGCACTGACCCTGATGAAACGGATGCAGATGGCAGGAAACAAACCGATCGCCCTGATCGGCGGCGGCACCACCATGATCGGTGACCCGTCCGGAAGAACCGATATGAGAAAAATGCTGACCCGCGAGGAGATCGACCACAACGCAGAGTGCTTCAAACGTCAGATGGAGCGTTTCATCGAGTTCGGCGAGGGAAAAGCTATGATGCTCAACAACGCAGACTGGCTGCTGAACCTGAACTATGTAGAACTGCTCCGTGAGGTAGGTGCATGCTTCAGCGTCAACAACATGCTCCGTGCAGAGTGCTACAAACAGCGTATGGAAAAAGGTCTTTCCTTCCTGGAGTTCAACTACATGATTATGCAGAGCTACGACTTCTATCACATGTTCCAGAAATACGGCTGCAATATGCAGTTCGGCGGCGATGACCAGTGGTCCAACATGCTGGGAGGAACCGAACTGATCCGCCGTAAACTTGGAAAAGATGCCTATGCAATGACCATCACCCTTCTGACCGACTCTCAGGGCAAGAAGATGGGTAAAACCGCAGGAAACGCTGTATGGCTTGACCCGAACAAGACCAGCCCGTTCGATTTCTACCAGTACTGGAGAAACGTGGATGATGCCGACGTCTTAAAATGTATCCGTATGTTGACTTTCCTGCCGCTGGAGCAGATCGACGAGATGGATTCCTGGGAAGGAAGCAAGCTGAACGAGGCAAAAGAGATCCTGGCCTATGAGCTGACCTCCATGGTACACGGCGAGGAAGAAGCAAAGAAAGCGCAGGAAGGCGCACGTGCCGTATTCTCTACCGGAAGCTCCGAGCATATGCCGACCAGTGAAATTTCTGCAGAGGATTTCACGGACGATAAAATCGATATCGTAACCCTTCTTGTCAAAGCAGAGCTTGCAAAGACCAGAAACGAAGGACGCCGTGCCGTAGAGCAGGGCGGTGTATCCGTAGACGGTGAGAAAATTACAGATCCGAAATATGCCGTAGAAAAAGCAGCCTTCGGCGAGGACGGTATCGTTCTGAAAAAAGGAAAGAAGAATTTCAAAAAAATTTGCGTTAAATAATTAAGTGTGCTATTATAAAAGAATGGATTCCCGGAAGAAATTCCGGGACACACTGAATTATTTGGAGGACAAACAGTCATGGAAAAATATGGCGTAAACGAATTACGAAAGATGTTTCTTGAGTTCTTCGAGAGCAAAGGACATCTTGCTATGAAGAGTTTTTCGTTGATTCCACACAACGATAAAAGTCTTTTACTGATCAACTCCGGTATGGCTCCGCTGAAACCTTACTTCACAGGCGCAGAGATTCCGCCGAGAAGAAGAGTAACAACATGCCAGAAATGTATCCGTACCGGTGATATTGAAAATGTAGGAAAAACAGCCCGTCACGGCACCTTCTTTGAGATGCTCGGAAACTTTTCCTTCGGTGATTATTTCAAACACGAAGCAATCGCATGGTCCTGGGAGTTTTTAACACAGGTAGTAGGGCTCGATCCGAATCGTCTATACCCATCCATCTATCAGGACGATGATGAAGCATTTGATATCTGGAACAAAGAGATCGGCATCCCGGCAGACCGTATTTTCCGTTTTGGAAAAGAGGACAACTTCTGGGAGCATGGCGCAGGTCCGTGCGGTCCGTGTTCTGAGATTTATTATGACCGCGGAGAAAAATACGGCTGCGGCAAACCGGGATGTACCGTTGGCTGCGAGTGTGACCGTTACATGGAAGTATGGAACAACGTATTCAGCCAGTTCAACAACGACGGCGAGGGCCACTACACCGACCTGATCCAGAAGAACATCGATACCGGTATGGGACTTGAGCGTCTGGCCGTTGTCGTACAGGATGTAGATTCCATCTTCGATGTCGACACCATTCAGGCACTCCGCAACAAAGTATGCGAAATCTCCGGAAAAGAGTATGGGAAAGATCATGAGACCGATGTTTCCATCCGCCTTATCACAGACCATATCCGTTCCGCAACATTCATGATTTCCGATGGAATCATGCCGACCAACGAAGGAAGAGGCTACGTACTGCGCCGTCTGATCCGCCGTGCAGCACGTCATGGCCGTCTGCTTGGCGTTGACGGACTGTTCCTTGCCCGCCTTTCCGCAAGCGTAATCGAAGGCTCCAAAGACGGATATCCGGAACTTGAAGAGAAAAAAGACTTCATCTTCAACGTTCTGAACAACGAGGAGACCCAGTTCAACAAAACCATCGACCAGGGACTTCATATCCTCTCCGAGCTCGAAGAAAAAATGCAGAGCGAAGGCAAAAAAGTTCTGGACGGACAGGATGCATTCAAACTGTACGATACCTACGGATTTCCGCTGGATCTGACCAAAGAGATCCTCGAGGAGAAGGGCTACGGCATCGACGAGGACGGTTTCCATGCAGCAATGGAAGAGCAGAGAGAGCGTGCAAGATCGAGCCGTGAAGTAACAAACTACATGGGTGCTGATGCAACCGTTTACGATGAGATCGACCCGTCCGTAACAACTGAGTTTACCGGATACGATCATCTGGAGGATACCTCCAAAGTAACCGTTCTGACGACAGAGACTGAGATTGCAGAATCTCTGGTGGAAGGCCAGAAGGGAACCATTTTCGTAGAGAAAACTCCGTTCTACGCTACCATGGGCGGTCAGGAAGGCGACTGCGGTATCATCAAAGGAGTAAATGGTGTATTCGAAGTAGAAGATACCATCAAACTCCGCGGCGGAAAATACGGCCACGTCGGTGTCATGAAATCCGGTATGATTTCAAACGGCGAGGAAGTTACGCTTCAGGTCAACGAAGAGGCAAGAAAAAATACCGAGAAGAACCACAGCGCAACACACCTTCTGCAGAAGGCATTAAAGACTGTTCTCGGTGCACACGTAGAGCAGAAAGGTTCTCTCGTAACCCCGACCAGACTCCGTTTCGACTTTGCCCACTTCCAGGCTATGACACCGGAAGAACTGGAAAAAGTTGAGAATCTGGTAAATGAAAAGATTCAGGAGCAGATCCCGGTTGTAACCGACATCATGGATACTGAGGAAGCGAAGAAATCCGGCGCGATGGCTCTGTTCGGTGAGAAATACGGCGACAAAGTACGTGTCGTTTCCATGGGAGACTTCTCCAAAGAGCTTTGCGGTGGTACCCATGTAAAGAATACCGCTGAAATTGGACTGTTCAAACTTGTTTCTGAGGCAGGCGTTGCAGCAGGTGTCCGCAGAATCGAAGCTCTGACCGGACCGTCTGTTACTGCATACTATAAAGCACAGGAAGAGAAAATGCATGAGGCAGCAGCTCTCTTAAAGACAACACCGGCGGATCTCCTCGAGAAGATCGCTCATCTGCAGGCAGAGGCAAAAGCACTCCAGGCAGAGAATGAGTCCTTAAAGAGCAAACTGGCAAAAGAAGCGCTCGGCGATGTTATGGATAAAGTAACCGAAGTCAAAGGTGTAAAACTTCTCGCTGCATCCGTACCGGATGTCGATATGAACGGACTGCGTGACCTTGGCGACCAGCTGAAAGAAAAACTGGGAAGCGGCGTTGTTGTTCTGGCATCTGCAAAGGACGGCAAAGTAAGCCTTCTTGCCATGGTAACCGATGATGCGATGAAGAAAGGTGCACATGCCGGAAAACTGATCAAAGAAGTGGCAGCCGTTGTCGGCGGCGGCGGCGGTGGACGTCCGAACATGGCACAGGCCGGCGGAAAGAATCCGGAGAAGATCAACGAAGCAGTTGCAAAAGCTGCCGAGGTACTGGAAGGCCAGATCGCATAACAATAAGCAGGAAAAACAGCACACAATCCTGCCGCCTGCAGGGCAGAAAAAGGAGCCAGGCAGGCGGCAGGGAAAAATTTTGCAAAAAAATGAAAAAACTTGTTGACGTACGAGATTTTTCTGGTATAATAAGAACAGTGCAAAAAATACCCATACAGTTGTATTATGCACAATCTACAACTGGAGGGAGGTTAGGTGTGAGACTATGTCAAATGTAATCGTTAAAGAAAACGAAACGTTGGACAGCGCTTTACGCAGATTTAAGCGTAGCTGTGCAAAAGCTGGCATTCAGCAGGAGATTCGTAAAAGAGAGCATTACGAGAAACCAAGTGTTCGTCGTAAAAAGAAATCTGAAGCTGCCAGAAAACGTAAGTATAATTAATGTGCAAAAAATCCCCGGCGATCTGTTTTGCCGGGGATTTTTATACTTGTAACTTAAAGTCGCAGGTTTTGACAAAACAGCAAGGCGGTGACAAATGAGAATTTTGTACAAAATAGCAAACAAGCTGTTTCGTATCGTGAAAAAGATTCTGAAGCTGCTTACCAGCCGTATGGTCATTATCGGTGTTGCACTTCTTCTGGAATTTTGCTGGCTGGCCGGAATTATGATGCAGCTCAATGAAAAATCTGTCTACATCAACTATGCGGTCACGATCCTTTCCCTGATTGCAGTGCTTTCGATTATCAATAATCCGAAAATGAATCCCGGCTACAAACTGATGTGGGCAGTCTGTATCCTGGCGCTTCCGGTAACCGGAATCTGCCTGTACGGCATTCTCGGCCATTCCAGTGTGGCAAGAAAATTCCGTACACATTACGATACAGTTCTGCTTTCGCAGGGAGGCGTTCTTGGAGAGGAAGAAGAGACGCGTAAAAAGCTCGAGGAAGAAAATATCCTGGCAGCGGGGCAGTCTTCCTATCTGACCAATTATGCGCATTATCCTGTTTATGTAAACACAGAAACAGAGTATTACCCGCTGGGAGATGTATGGTTTGAGCACTTTATTGAGGAACTCAAAAAGGCAGAACACTACATTTTTATGGAATATTTCATCATCAGCGAGGGGTATCTGTGGGATACGGTGCTGGAGATTCTGAAGGAAAAAGCGGCCGCCGGTGTGGATGTGCGGGTGATTTACGATGATTTCGGCTGCGTGACGACACTGCCGTATCAGTATTATAAATCGCTGCAGCAGATGGGCATCAAGTGTGCGGCGTTCAATCAGTTCCGACCGGTGCTGAATGTCATTTTAAATAACCGTGACCACCGGAAAATTGCCGTGATCGACGGTCATACGGCTTTCACGGGCGGCATTAATCTTGCGGACGAATACATTAACCGCAAGGAGCGGTTCGGCCACTGGAAGGATTCCGGAATCTGTCTGCATGGTGAGGCGGTATGGAGTTTTACGGTGATGTTTCTGCAGATGTGGAGCACAATCACCGGTATGGAATGCAATTTCGAATCATACCGGCCGGAGATCTATCACGAGGAAGCGTTTAAAAAAGACGGTTTTGTGCAGCCGTACGGCGATTCCCCGCTGGATGGAGAGACAGTAGGCGAGCATGTTTATCTGAACATTATTTCACAGGCGAAAAAATATCTTTATATTTTTACCCCGTATCTGATTCCGGACAACGAGACGCTGACCGCTCTCTGCATGGCGGCAAAGCGCGGAGTCGATGTGCGGATTGTAACGCCGGGCATCCCGGATAAGAAGATTGTCTATATTCTGACGCAGGCCAATTACGAGATCCTGCTGGAATCCGGCGTTCAGATTTACCAGTATACGCCGGGCTTTATCCATTCCAAGAGCTTTGTCTGTGATGATGAAGTTGCGACGGTCGGAACGATCAACATGGATTACCGGAGCATGTACCTGCATTTTGAGTGCGGTGTCTGGATGTACGGCAGCAGTGCGGTTGCCCAGGTAAAAGAGGATGCGCTGACCACGTTTGAACAGTGTGAGCAGATCAATATGGACTACTGCCGAAAGAAAAATTTTGCAGTCCGTGCACTCCGCGGTGCGCTGAAGTTTCTGGCACCGCTGCTGTAAACGGAACAGACAGCATAGTTCTGCGGTCGTCTGCATAGCCTGTAGGGAAGAAAGAGCAGATGTTTCGGGGGAATATGAAGAGAAGAACACGAAATATCGTCTGGAGCCTGCTGATGATCCTGGCGCTTCTTACAGCGCCCTTGAAAGTGACGGCGGCAGAGCAGAATGGAGAATCTTCCGACAAGCAGCAGAACGAAACAACGGAACAGAAAACAGAAGAGACGGAGGAGACAGCACCGGAGATGACAACGGACCTTGGGCTGGCTTCGCCGTCTGTTCTTTTGATGGAGGCACAGACCGGAACTGTTCTGTACGAGAAAAATGCGTCGGAACAGCGAAGCCCGGCGAGCATCACAAAAATCATGACGCTGCTGCTGATTTTTGAAGAGCTCGAAAAAGGGACGCTCCAGCTGACCGACGAAGTGACGACGAGTGCGCACGCCAGAAGTATGGGCGGGTCCCAGGTCTTTCTGGAAGAGGGCGAAAAGCAGACCGTTGAGACGATGATCAAGTGTATTGTCGTTGCTTCGGGAAACGATGCATCTGTAGCGATGGCAGAGCATATTGCGGGGACAGAAAGCGAGCTCGTCAGCCGGATGAACCAGAAAGCAAAAGAACTCGGCATGAACGACACGAAGTTTGAGGACTGCTGCGGCCTCACGGATTCCGACGGCCATTACACGACAGCGGCAGATGTGGCGAAAATGTCTCGGGAGCTGATCGAGCGCTTTCCGCAGATCCTGAACTATTCCTCTATATGGATGGAAGAGATTACGCATGTCACACAGAAGGGAAGCAAACCATTCACCCTCACCAATACAAATAAGCTGATCCGCGGCTATGAGGGCTGTGTGGGACTGAAAACAGGAAGCACCTCGAAGGCGAAGTACTGCGTCTCGGCAGTGGCGAAGAAAAATGATCTGACGATGCTGGCAGTCGTGATGGGAGCACCGGACTACAAGGTGCGGTTTGCAGATGCAGCGTCACTGTTCCAGTATGGGTTTTCGTCCTGCAGCATCTACATAGACCGGGAACGCGATCCCCTGCCGGAACTTTCGGTTGTTTACGGAAAGCAGGATACGGCAGAACTGGAATATGCGGAAGAATTCCGCTATCTTACGACGGGCGGGACGGTGATTGGTGAAGTGGAAAAAACGATGGAACTGCCGGAAGAGGTGCAGGCCCCTATCCAGAAAGGCGAGTGTGCCGGAAGAGTTGTTTACAAAGCAGACGGTGAGGAACTTGGTTCCGTTGCGATTTTATATGGAGCAGACGTGGCAAGAGCCGGCATGTGGGATCTGTTCGGATGTACGATGAAACAATATTTTCTTGGGACGGCATAAAGCCGGAGTATCATGCGCGAAAAGGAGAAAAACATGGCAAAGAAAAATTACTATGCGGTAAAACAGGGAAAGGTTCCGGGCATCTACCGGACATGGGATGCGTGCAAAGCGCAGGTACACGGTTATCCTGGCGCAATTTACAAGGGATTTGAGCGTCTGGAGGAGGCAGAGGCCTTTCTGGGCGGCGGTAAAATGCCGGAACCATTGCTGCGGGAAACAAAAGGAACGTATTCCGCTGCCCCGGAACGAAAGGCAGTACAGAGCACGGCAGCACCCGATCCTTCTTCTTTGGACTGGGAACACCTGATTCTGGCGGAAAAACCATGCGAAGACCCGGAATACGCCGGTGTCGGCAGGAGCGCCGTCGCATACGTGGATGGAAGCTATCAGCATGCGCTCGGAAAGTTCTCCTGCGGTGTGGTCCTCTTTTTGGACGGAAAAGAGCTGAATCTTGCAGAAGAATACAGCGACCCGGATCTCGTCTCCATGCGGAATGTGGCAGGCGAGATCAAGGGCGCAGAGCTGGCCATGGCTTACTGCCTGACACATGATATTCCGGAGCTGGCCATCTATCACGATTACCAGGGAATCGCAAGCTGGTGTACGAGAGAATGGCAGGCGAAAAAACAGGGAACCATCGATTACCGGAATTTTTACGATCTGGCATCGGCCAAAGTTGCGATCCGCTTCTGCAAAGTAAAGGGCCACACCGGCGTCACCTACAACGAAAAAGCCGATCAGCTGGCAAAACAGGCACTGGGCTTATAAACAGCAGGGAAAACGGGTTGTCATACACCGAAAAATCAAGTATAATGAACGGTATGAGAAAATTTACAACGACCTATTACAAACTTTCGTCAAACGGAAAATTTCCGGAAGGAAACGGTTTTCGTCTGGCGTTTATCAGTGATCTCCACAATATGGAGTTCGGCCCGGACAACACGGTGTTAAAGGCAGTCATCGATGAGGCGGCTCCGGATCTTGTCATCATCGGCGGGGATCAGATTGTGGCAAAGCCGGGGGAGAACCTCGACCCGGGTCTGAGTTTCGCGGAACGTCTTGCGGAGGAATACCAGGTAATCTATGGCTGCGGAAACCACGAATACCGTCTGAAGCTGTACCCGGAACAGTACGGCGATCTGTATGAAAAGCTCCGGGAGCGCCTGAAAAAGGCAGGAATCTGCTATCTGGAAAATGAGACGGCGGATCTTACCATCAGCGGCTGTCCGGTCCGGATCTACGGCTATGCCATGGACCGCACCTATTACAACCGCTTTTACCGCGGACCGCTGCCGGTTTCGGAACTGATGGACCACCTTGGAAAACCGGATCCGGCGCGCTACGGCATTCTGCTGGCGCATCACCCTGTCTACCGCAGCTCCTATGCATCATATGGAGCCGATCTGACGCTTTCCGGCCATTATCACGGCGGCGTGGTGGGCCTTGGCGCGCACCGGGGGCTTGTGACGCCTGATTTCCGCCTTTTTTCGAAAAACTGCCGCGGGCTGTTCCTGACGGGCGGCACCTGCCAGATCATCAGTGCAGGAACGGGCGAACACACCATTCCGGTCCGCATCTGGAACAGAAGAGAATTGATTATTACAGATATCGGGAAACCGTAAGGGAGAACAGAGCACATGGCGATACCAGTAAAGCTTCCGGTGTTTGAAGGACCGCTGGACCTTCTTCTTCACCTGATCGATAAAAACAAAATAGATATTTACGATATCCCCATTGTAGAGATTACGGACCAGTATCTGGAATACATTCATCAGATGGAGCGGGAAGACCTCGACATCATGAGCGAGTTCATGGTCATGGCGGCGACGCTTCTGGATATCAAATGCCGCATGCTGCTTCCGAAAGAAGTGAATGAGGAAGGCGAGGAAGAGGACCCGAGAGCCGAGCTGGTGCAGCAGCTTTTAGAGTACAAAATGTACAAGTACATGTCGTACGAGCTGCGTGACCGCATGAACGAGGCGAGCCGTTCCGTGTACAAGGAACCGACGCTTCCAAGAGAAGTGCTGGAGTACAGGACGCCGGTCGACACCTCCGAGCTCCTTTCGCAGATTTCTCTCGCGAAGCTCCATACGATCTATAAAATGATTTTAAAGCGCCAGGAGGACAAGATCGACCCGATCCGAAGCAGGTTCGGAAAGATCGAAAAAGAAGAGGTCAGCCTGCCGGACAAGATGACGTATGTCGAGCAGTTTGCTGTTAAAAAACGCCGCTTCAGCTTCCGCGACCTTTTGGAATCCCAGCCGGGCAAGGTGCATGTGATTGTCACCTTCCTTGCAATCCTGGAGCTGATGAAAACCGGCAAAATCCGGATCAGCCAGGAGGAGCTTTTCGGGGATATCCTGATTGAATCCCTGGAGGATGAAGACACCGTAGTTGTGCCGTATACAGACGAGACAGACAGTGAGGACAAGACAGATGGAAGAACAGAACAGGAATAAAGAAACTGCCCCGGGTGAGGCAAGACGCCCCTCTTCGGTCGAGGAGGCGGAAGCAGCCATCGAGGCAGTCCTTTTTGCGATGGGAGATTCCGTGGAGCTGGGAAGGATTGCAAAAGCGATCGGCCATGACACGGAGACGACCCGCAGGATTCTGAACCATATGATGGAAAAATATAATACGAAAGACCGCGGCATCCACATCGTGGAGCTTGAAAATGCGTATCAGATGTGCACGAAACAGGAATATTATGATTATCTTGTCAACATCGCCATGCAGCCGAAGAAGGCGGTTCTGACCGACGTCATGATGGAGACCCTCTCGATCATTGCCTACAAGCAGCCGGTCACGAAGCAGGAGATCGACAAGATCCGCGGCGTCAAGAGCGATCACGCGGTCAACAAACTGGTGGAGTACAATCTGGTGCAGGAGCTTGGCCGCCTCGACGCGCCGGGCCGCCCGATTGTGTTCGGCACGACCGAAGAATTCCTGCGGAACTTCGGCGTCGATTCCACCGACAATCTGCCGGAGATCAGTCCGGTCAAGATGGAGGACTTCCGCGCAGAAGTGGAAGAGGAAATGCAGATCAAGCTGGATGTCTGATCCGGCAGGAGAAAAAGAAGGGAGATACCGATATGCCTACTACGTACGCACACGACAGGTTCGGAAGAGAAGTCTATGAACAGCTTCCGGTAAATTTGAAAAAGATCATTCGAGAAAACAAAAAATTGTATCTGATCGGACTGCACGGGCCGGATATCTTCTTTTATTACCATCCGTTCTCGAAAAACCGTGTGTCTGATTACGGAACGTTTCTGCATGAGCAGACGGCTTCCGTTCTGTTCGAGGATGAGGTGAAAAAGTATCAGCAGAGTCCGTCAGAGGCGATGGAAGCGTATCTGTTAGGCTTTGCCTGCCATTACCTTCTCGATTCGACGTGTCATCCGTATATCGGGAAATTTGTGGATCACACTGGAATTTCCCATGCAAAGATTGAGACGAGCCTTGACCAGTACTTCATGCTGGAGGACGGCCTCAATCCACTCGTATACCGTCCGGCATCGCCGATCTGCCCGCACACCGACGGCAACAAGGTCATCCACCGCTGTTTTCCGGAAATCGGGGAAACAGAAATTGTCGAATGCCTGAAGGGCATGAAGCTCTGGACGAGAATCACGATCTGCCGCAGCAGTGCGGTAAGAAGCCTTCTTCTTGGAGCGATGAAACTGGTCGGCTGCTACGATTCGATGGGCGGCCGTGTGATGCCTGGAAGGCCGCAGAAGGAATGCGAAGCGGGCACATGGAATCTTGTCCACCTGTACGAAAGAGCGCTTGCAGAGGCGCCGCAGGAGCTTGTAAAGCTGGATGAAGTGCTCCATGGAAACGGAACGCTTTCCCCGCGCTTTGACCACAATTTTGATTAAAACAGACTTTTGAGAGCAACAGTAAGAACAGAAAAATCCCGGCAGGAATCTTTCCTAAGAATTCCTGACCGGGATCTTTTTTTACCCGAAAGCAGATCTTTAATTTGATTTTACTTCACGCCACAGCTGGTTGTAAACCTCATCGGCATCATCGCCAAGATACGTAAAGGTTTCGCACCGTGCAAGCGTTTCCTCATCTGGGAAGGCGATTTCACTGTTTCGGATATCGTCATCCTCAATCAGTTCACGCGCCGCATCATTCGGCGTAGAGTAGGTAATATACTTAAAGTTTTTCAGTGCGATGTCCGGCCGGCAGAGGAAATTCAGGAATTTCTCTGCGTTCTCGACATGCTGCGCATCTTTTGGAATGCACCAGGAATCGATCCAGACGTTGGAGCCTTCTTTTGGAACAACGTATTCCAGATCCGGGTTTTCACGCTTCGTGTAGATAGCTTCACCGGAGTAAATAACGCCGATAGCCGCCTCATTTCCGATCATCTTGTCACGCACCTGATCCACAACGTACGCCTGCACGAGAGGTTTCTGTGTCACAAGCAGATCCTTCGCCTCCGTCAGCTCCTTGATATTGGTGGAGTTTAAGGAGTATCCCAGATCCTTTAAAGCAACAGCAAACGCATCGCGCACGCTGTCCTGCATCAGAATGCTGTCGCGGTAATTGGTATCCCACAGAACAGACCAGGAGTCGATCGGCTCGGTTACCATTTTTTTGTTGTACAGAATACCAACTGTTCCCCAGCAGTACGGGATCGAGTAGAGATTGCCCGGGTCGAACTGCTCGGAAGTCTCGTAGTACATATCTCCAATGTTGGAAGCGTTCGGAATATGGTCAAAGTTGATCGGCTGCAGCAGATCGTTCTGGATCATCTTCTGAATCATATAGTCGGACGGGCAGACAAGATCGTAGGAAATCGCACCGGATTTGATCTTCGGATACATGATTTCGTTCGTCTCATACTCCTCGTAAACAACGTGGATACCGGTTTCTTCCTCAAAGATATCGATGACATCAGAATCCATATATTCGCCCCAGTTGTACACAATCAGCTGCTGGGAGCCGCCGGCTGAAGCATTCTGGCTTCCGTAGTAAATACCGCCGCCGCCGATGACAAGCACCATGGCGATCGGAAGAATCCGGCGGAAGACCACCCGTTTCGTGATGCGGAAACGGATGCCCTTCTTCGCCATAGCCTCGCGCTCTTTTGCCTCCTCTTTTTCTTCCTTCGGAGAAGGATTCACATTCACAAGGAGCAGCAGAAGCAGTACGGTGACAAAAAGAATCGTGGAGAGCGAGTACATCTCCGGCTTGATTCCCTTGCGGACTTCGGCATAAATCTTTGTGGAGAGCGTATCAACGCCCGGTCCCTTGGTGAAGTAGGTGATAACGAAATCATCGAGGGACATCGTAAAGGAGAGCAGAAAGCCCGAAACAACGCCCGGCATGATGTCCGGGAAGATAACTTTCCAGAATGCATGCAGCGGAGAGGCACCAAGATCGAGAGCTGCCTCGTACGTCGATTTGTTCGTCTGCTTTAATTTCGGCATAACGCTCAAGATAACGTAAGGAACATTGAACGTAATATGTGCCATCAGAATGGTACCGAATCCAAGCTGAATGCGGCAGATGATAAAGAGCAGCATCAGCGAGATACCCATGACGATCTCACCGTTCAGCATCGGAATATTGGTGATGCCCATGAAAACCGTCCGGCTCTTTTTCGACATGCTGTTGATGCCGATGCACGCAAGCGTTCCAAGCACAGTCGCAATCGCAGAGGCAAGAAGCGCGATGATCAGTGTCGTATACAGCGCATTCATGATCTCTGTATTGGCAAACAGTGAGCGGTACCAGTGCAGGGTGAAGCCGCCCCATTTGGCACGCGTTTTTGAAGCGTTAAAGGAGAGCACCACAAGGGTGACAATCGGCGCATACAGAAGAATAAAAATGAGCGCCATGTAAATTTTTTCCAGTTTCTTTCTCAAAATGCCGTTCCCTCCCCGTCTTTATCGTATTTGTTCATCAGAACCATCGACAGGATGATGAAGATCATCAGGACTGTGGAGAGTGCACTTCCGGCATTCCAGTTGTTGGTCTGTTTGAACTCCTGCTCGATGACGTTTCCGATCAGAAGGATCTTGCTTCCGCCGAGCAGGTCGGAAATAACAAAGGTTGTAAGCGCCGGGATGAATACCATGGTAATACCGCTTACGATACCCGGCGTGGTGAGCGGCAGCGTTACTTTCAGAAACGTCTGCACACTGTTTGCTCCGAGGTCCCTTGCTGCGTTGATGACATCACGGTCGATCTTAATCAGAACATTGTAGATCGGCAGAACCATAAACGGCAGGAAGTTGTATACCATACCGAGAATGATCGCTCCCGGCGTATTGATGATGGAAATGCCGGGCAGATGGAAAAACGCGAGGATGCTGTTGATGACGCCGTTTTTCTCAAGCAGTGTCTGCCATGCAAGCGTACGGAGCAGAAAATTCATCCACATCGGGAGAATGAAGATCAGCACAATAAAGCTGGTCTGATTGACATTCCGGTTTGCCAGAATCATGGCAAGCGGATAGGCAAGCAAAAGACAGAGCGCGGTGCTAAGAAGCGACAGCCACAGCGCCAGGCCGAGTGCCTTGATGTTTTCCTTCGTCGCAACGTAGGCGAAATTCGAAAGGGTAAAGCCGCCTTCTTCCCCGGTGAACGCATAGTAGAGAATCAGGATCAGCGGGATGATGATGAAACCGGCAGCCCAGACGGCATACGGTGCTGCCAGCCATTTCTTTAATTTATTACTCTTCAATGGCTGCCGCCTCCTCATCTTCGGATTCCGGTTTGTTCATAATCTGGACATCAAACGGATCGACGTGAATGCCGACTTCCTGTCCGACCGGGAACAGATCGGTGGAGTGAACGAGAAGTTCGAAGCCGTTGACGGCGACTTCCATCTCGTAGTGGACGCCTTTGAAGATCAGGTGCGTCACACGTCCATGGATTGTGCCTTCCTCCGGTTTTACGAGGTCGATATCCTCCGGACGGATTACAACATCGACCGGCTTGTTTTTGCCGAATCCGACATCGACGCACTCGAATTTCGCGCCGAGAATCTCGACGAGGCGGTCCTCAATCATAATACCGTCAAGAATGTTGCTGTCGCCGATGAAGTCTGCAACGAATGCGTTCTGCGGCTCATTGTAAATATCCTCCGGTGTACCGATCTGCTGGATATATCCCTGGTTCATGACAACGATCGTGTCGGACATCGTAAGGGCTTCTTCCTGATCGTGGGTAACATAGACGAAAGTGATGCCAAGCTCGTTTTTCAGGCGGATCAGCTCGTACTGCATATCCTGTCGGAGCTTTAAGTCGAGCGCACCGAGCGGCTCATCAAGAAGCAGAACCTTCGGCTCGTTGACAATTGCGCGCGCAATAGCGATTCGCTGCTGCTGGCCGCCGGAGAGAAGCGCCGGGGAGCGGTTCTCGTATCCCTCGAGGTTGACGAGTTTTAAGGCGTATTTGATTTTGTCATCGATATATGCTTTGGATTTTCCCTTGATTTTCAGCCCAAAAGCGATGTTTTCCGCAATTGTCATATGCGTGAAAAGAGCATATTTCTGGAACACCGTATTTAACTGGCGTTTGTTCGGCGGAAGCTGGGTGATATCCTGTCCGTTAAATAAAACCTTTCCGGCATCCGGCGTCTCAAAACCGCCGAGAATACGTAAAGTCGTTGTTTTTCCGCAGCCGCTCGGGCCAAGGAGAGTAAGAAATTCGTTTTCACGGATATAAAGATTCAGATCATCCAGAATGGTAACTCCGTCGTACGATTTTGTGATGTTGACCAGATCAAGTAATTTGGTACTCATGTGTAAAATGCTCCTTTCGGGTCGTTTATTTTGGAGCACCGTTTTTCGTGAAAATCACGCGGTGCGGAAATCTAAAAATAAGGCGGTGAACTGATCCAGAGAATGACAGCGGGCGTTTTGCCCGGGTTTTCCAGATAGTGGTTACAGGAGGCGGGGTAGTAAAAGCTTTCGCCTTTTTTCGCCTTATGGCACTCGTCCCCGAGATGAATGAGGACACGGCCGGAAAGTACGTAGCCGAATTCCTCGCCTTCATGCGGCGAATCTACTTCGGTACAGGCGCCGCTCTGCAGTGTCAGCCGGATCGGTTCCATTCGGTTTTTCTGTGCGTTCGGAACGATCCATGCGATCTCGTTGCCCTGCGATTCGTCGGTCTTTACAAAGTAATCTTCCTCACAGAAGACGATCTGGTTATCCTGCTCTTCGCCGAAAAACGTTTTCAGATCCGTTCCAAGGCAGGTAAGAACATCCACCAGCGTGGCGATCGAGGGAGAAGTCACATCGTTTTCGAGCTGGGAGATAAATCCCTTTGACAGCTCGCTGCGATTCGCCAGTTCTTCCTGTGTCAGGCCCTTGCGCATGCGCAGTTCCCTGATTTTCTTTCCGATTTCCATAAAAAATCCTTTCTGTATCCAAAGTCTTACCGGGATCTCTTTTTGAAACAAGGATTCTCAGGAAATCTCAGTAAAAATAAACAAAAAGTTTAGTAATTCTATACAACCACGGGAAATTATACAGGATATGAACCGTGCTGTCAATAACTTTGTGAAATTTTACCATGATTTTACAGGGAACCTCATATAATGAAGAAGAAGCAGACAAAAACCGGCCCCAAAAGCGTGACCGGCTTTTCCATTTTAAAGATTTATCTGCAGGAAAAACAACAAAAGGAGGATTGGATTTTGAACAGAAAAAGAAGAAACAGGGCGGGATTTTTTCTGGGAATCCTGCTTCTGCTTTTTGGAAGTATGCCTGCAGCCGCCGCCAGGCAGGAGAGTGAGCCGAATCAGCTGTTTGCAACTGCGGCATGCCTGATGGATGGCGATACCGGCCGTGTGCTCTTTGGAAAACGCGAAACGGATCCGATGGCGATGGCGAGCACGACCAAAATTATGACGTGTATTCTGGCGCTGGAAAACGGCGGAGAGCAGGCAGTTGCGACAGCATCCGCCCAGGCGGCAGCGGCACCGAAAGTCCATCTCGGTGTGTACGAGGGCGAGCAGTTTCTGCTTGGCGATCTATTATATTCCCTGATGCTGGAATCACACAACGATGCGGCGGTGATGATCGCGGAGACCATCAGCGGAAGCATAGAGGGTTTTGCCGCGCTTATGAACGAAAAAGCCGCTGTAATCGGCTGTACGGATACACATTTTGTGACCCCAAACGGTCTTGATGCTTCCGATGCAGGCGGGGACCACCATACGACCGCGGCTGATCTGGCGCGGATCATGCGCTACTGTATTAAAACTTCACCGAAAGCCACCGAATTTCTTGCCGTGACGCAGACGAGATCCTATACGTTCTGGGATCTCGAAAAGAAAAATATGTTCAACTGCTGCAACCATAATGCCCTGCTGGACCAGATGGAGGGAGCAATTTCCGGAAAAACCGGCTTTACGGCAAAAGCGGGCTACTGCTATACCGGCGCGCTGGAACGGGATGGGAAGTGTCTGATTGTAACATTGCTTGCGTGTGGCTGGCCCAATCACAAAAATTATAAATGGACGGATGCAGCGAAACTTTTAAATTACGGACTGGAATCGTATACGTACCGGGATGTGCTGGACCACAGCTGGAAGCCGGGACGGATAGAAGTAACAGACGGTGTTTATGACGGCCTGCTGCAGACGAAGAGCAGCGCCAGTCTTGGCCTTGTAAGCCCGGCGCTTGACCCGGCGCGGTCGCTTCCTGTTCTCTTAAAAGAGACAGAAATACCGAAAAAAGACATTTTTTTACCGGAGCTCATCGAAGCCCCGGTAAAGAAAGGAGAAAAGGTCGGTTCGGTGACGTACTCGATTGACGGAATGCTTCTCGCGGAATATCCCGTCTACGCCGCCGAAACGATCGAAAAAATTGATTATGGATGGTGCATGGAACAGGTCGCGGAGCGCCTTTTCTGTCACGCCTCTGTGTGAGTCACCTTTGCGAGAGTTTCCTTCGAAAGAATTTTCCAGATATTGCAGAGAAACAGCGTAACGGCAGTGACAACGGAGCAGACATCTGCGATCGGTTCCGCATAGTAAACGCCCATAACGCCGAAGAAATGCGGCAGAATGAGTGCAAGCGGGATCAGAAGAATGACTTTCCTGAGCAGTGCGATAAAAAGAGAAATCTTCGCCTGGCCAAGACCGAGAAAGGAACTCTGTACGCCGCTCTGCAAGCCGAAAATTGCCATGCCGGCAATGTAGACCGGAAGCACTTTTACCACAATAGCAATCAGCTCCGGATCCGTGGTGAAAAGACCGGCGAAAAGAGCCGGGCGGAGCATTGCAAACACAACGTAGACGAAAGTGGCGGTAAACGTGATAGCGATCATGCGCCGGATCGTCTGGCGGACGCGGTCAAACTGACCGGCACCAAAATTGTAGCTGATGATCGGCTGCACACCGTTTGTGAAGCCGTTGACCGGCACAAAAATGAGCTGCAGCACCGACTGGAGAATGGTCATCGAGCCGACGTAGAGGTCGCTGCCGTACGTCTGCAGTCCGTGGTTCATGACGATGGTAATGGCGCTTTCTGTTGCCGACATAATAAACGGCGAGATGCCGAGCGCCATGACAGAGCCTAAAATAGCAAAATCCGGCTTCATCGTGCGCAGGGAAAGGCGGATGCCTGATTTTTTCGAGGTAAGGAACCGCAGAACCCATGCGGCACTCAATGCCTGGGAGAGAACGGTAGCGAGTGCGGCACCGGAAACACCCATGTGAAGAACGAAGATGAAAACCGGGTCAAGGCCGATGTTGACAACCGCGCCGATGAGGACAGAGCACATCGCTGTGCGGGCATGTCCCTGGCAGCTGATAAAGGTATTCAGTCCGACAGCCAGTTCAACAAATACCGTTCCGACAAGATAAATCGAAATATACGTGGAAGCATATCCAATCGTGTTGTCACTTGCGCCGAAGAGATACAGAAGCGGTGTCTGAAAGACAAAGAAAAATGCCATCAGAAGCACGGAAAAAAAGAGCAGCAGGGAAGTAGAACTTCCGAGGATCTTTTCTGCACGTTCCCGGTTTTTCTGTCCGAGTGCGATTGCAGCAAGGGGGGCACCGCCTCCGCTTGCAAATCCGGCGAATGCGGAGATGATGGTGATAATCGGAAATGTGACGCCGACACCGGTAAGCGCTAAAGAACCGACATCGGGAATCCGGCCGATATAGATGCGGTCTACAATGTTATAAAGTACATTTACAATCTGTGCGAGGACAGAGGGAAGGGCCAGCTCGAGCATCAGTTTCCCAATTTTTTCGGTGCCGAGACGGCCGTCTTGCTTGGTCTGCATGGAAAAGCCTCCTGTTTTTTTGATGATGAATCGCATATTTTTCTGCGTCCTTTTCGTGGACATTGCTTCTATTATAACTTTTCAAGAGCAATCCTGCAAGAAAAAAACGGAAAACTTGAGGATCCATTGTGAAAGTCTACAGGCTTTTCCCGGAAACGGGAAACAGGGTGTACGAAAGGAAAAAAATATGGTACGCTATAGAGCGGCACGAAAGTGGTTTCGTGAAAAAATAGAAAACAGTGTAAATAGATGGAGGAAAATCATATGCGAAATCTGTTAGTAGCGCAGTCCGGCGGCCCGACCGCGGCAATCAATGCAACGGTGGCAGGAGTTGTATCCTGCGCAGTGCTGTCTGGAAAAGTAGATCATATTTATGGTGCAGTAAATGGAATTGAAGGCGTGCTCGCAGAAAAATTTCTTGACCTTGGGAAAAAACTGGATTCAGCAGAAAAAATCTCACTTCTAATGCAGACACCGGCGGCAGCGCTTGGTTCCTGCCGTTACAAACTGGGGGACCCGAAAGAGAATACAGAGGATTTTGAAGAGATTCTCCGGATTTTTCGCAGACATGAAATCCGTTATTTTATCTATATCGGCGGAAATGATTCGATGGATACCGTAAACAAGCTGTCAAAATACTGCAAAGAGAACGGTGTGGAGGATGTGTTTGTTGTCGGCGCACCAAAGACGATCGACAACGACCTCGTCGGAACGGATCACTGCCCGGGCTTTGGCTCCGCGGCAAAATATCTGGCAGCAACCTTTGCCGAGCTGGAAAGAGACTGCCACGTCTATGAGAAAAAGGCAGTTACGATCGTGGAGGTTATGGGAAGAAATGCCGGATGGCTGACTGCAGCGTCTGCTCTGTCCCGCGTCAACGGCGGAGAGGGACCGAATTTGATTTATCTCTGCGAGCCGGCGTTTGACACCGAGCAGTTTTTAAAAGATGTGCAGGAAAAACTGGAACAGAAGGACAGCGTTCTGGTTGCAATCAGCGAGGGCATTCACGACAGCGAGGGCCGCTACGTGTCCGAGCAGGTGCAGAGTGATGCACAGGATCAGTTCGGCCACAGCTACATCGCAGGCTCCGCCAAGGTGCTCGAGGAGCTGGTGCGTGACCGCATCGGCTGTAAGGTAAGATCCATTGAGCTGAACCTGATGCAGCGGTGCGCGGCCCATCTTGCGAGTGCGACCGATCTTGAAGAGTCCCGTATGCTCGGCATGAAAGCCTGCCAGTGCGCACTCGAAAAGCAGGGAGGACAGATGGCATCGATCCGGAGAATTTCTGCCGATCCTTACCGCGTGGAGTACACATCCGTTCCGGTATCGGAAGTGGCAAACAAAGAAAAGAAAGTACCGCTTCCCTGGATTACAGAGGACGGCCACGATGTGACAGAAGAGATGATGGCGTATCTCCGCCCGCTGATCCTCGGCGAACCGGCCATGCAGTACGAGAATGGAATTCCGGTTCACATTGAACTGTATTAAGCAGAATAAAACCGTGTAAGAAAAGCTGCCGATAGGCGGCTTTTTTTATGCGGTGCGGAAAAAAAACAGAATTTTTTGGAAAAGAACGGGTCGGGAAAAATTAAGTTTGACCTTCTATTTATAATAGGTAAAATCTGAAATTTTTCTGTCTATTTTCTGTCAAAAAGGTGAGAAAAAGTATTGAAAAAAAACGAAAAAACAGATATGATAGACTTGTATAAAATTTGTTTAAAATTTTATAATGAAAATAGAAAGATGGAGGTTTGAAGAATGAGTAACACAGCACAAAGTTTAGCGAGCACAAGAATCGCCTCTTTGCTGGATGAAAACAGCTTTGTGGAAATCGGCGGACAGGTTACTGCCAGAAGCACAGATTTCAACATGGCCGGCATGGAGACACCATCCGATGGTGTAATTACTGGTTACGGTGTGATCAACGGCAGCCTGGTATACGTATACAGCCAGGATGCGTCTGTGATGGGCGGTACCATCGGCGAAATGCATGCAAAAAAAATCGCGAGACTGTATGAGTTTGCACAGAAAACAGGTGCTCCGGTCATCGGACTGGTAGACTGTGCCGGTATGCGTCTGCAGGAGGCAACTGATGCTCTGAACGGTTTCGGCGAAATCTATATGGCGCAGGCAATGGCATCCGGCGTGATTCCACAGATCACGGCAGTATTTGGCACATGCGGCGGCGGTATGGCACTCATCCCGGCTATGACAGACTTCACGTTCATGGAGTCTAAAAACGGAAAACTTTTCGTAAACTCCCCGAACGCACTGGACGGAAACCACGTATCCAAATGTGATACCGCATCCGCAGATTTCCAGGGCGAAGAAGCAGGTCTTGTTGACTTTGCTGGAACCGAGGAAGAAATCCTCGGACAGATCAGAAACCTGGTATCTATGCTTCCGGCAAACAACGAGGACGAAGCATACACCGAGTGCGAGGATGATCTGAACCGTGCATGTGCAGACCTTGCAAACTGCGCAGGCGATACCGGAATCCTTCTTTCCCAGCTCAGCGACAACGGCATCTATTTTGAGACCAAAGCCGCTTACGGAAAAGATGTTGTAACCGCATTCATCCAGTTAAACGGAGCAACCGTAGGAGCAGTTGCAAACCGCTCTGAAATCTACGGCGAGGACGGAACTGTAAAAGAGAAAATGGATGGAACCTTAAGCGCAAGAGGAGCCAAAAAAGCAGCAGATTTCGTAAACTTCTGCGATGCTTTCTGCATCCCGGTACTTACCATCACAAACGTAACCGGATTCAAGGCAACCAAATGCTCTGAGAGAACCATGGCTAAGAACGCAGCAGCCCTGACCGCAGCTTTCGCAAACGCAACCGTTCCGAAAGTAAACGTTGTTGTCGGCAAAGCATACGGAAGCGCATACGTTGTCATGAACAGCAAATCCATCGGAGCAGACATGGTATTTGCATGGCCGAACGCAGAAATCGGAATGATGGATGCAAAATCTGCAGCAAAGATCATGTACGAAGGATCTGACGCTGCTACCATCAACGAGAAAGCAGCTGAATATGCAACCCTTCAGAACAATGTAACTTCCGCAGCCAGAAGAGGCTATGTGGACACCATCATCGAGCCGGAAGACACCAGAAAATATGTTATCGGCGCATTCGAGATGCTGTATACCAAGAGAGAAGACAGACCGGACAGAAAACACGGAACAGTCTAAGGAAGGTGGCATACGATGAGAAAGAACTGGAAAAAATTAGTAAGTCTCGTCCTTACCGCAGCCTGCACCATGGTTGTGACCGTAGCTCCTGTTTTTGCGGATGCGGCATCTACACCGGCTTATTCACCGGTTGAGGCATCTACGGTAGATTCTCTGCTCTCCTCCAGTGTTCAGTGGGTAGGACAGAGCCTGATGACCTACAGCGATGACGATCTTGTCAATATGGAAGCTTCCGACCAGCAGTTCTATGCAAGAGCAGCTGAGGCATGGGAAGAGGCAAAGGCTGACCTCGGAGAGGTAAAAAGCCTGGAAGACGGTACTCTCGAAGTAGACGGAGATTTTGTAACCTGCACAATTCCGGGTGAATTTGAAAAAAATCCTGGTATTGTCCGCGTATTCTGGAACATCAGCACCGGAACACCAGTTCCGACCGACCTCACCATCACCGTTGAGGAGTCAAAGGGCGTTCTGATCGGCCAGGCCGGCATGAACACCATCATCGGAATCGGTACCGTATTTGTTATGCTGATTTTCCTGATTTTCGTTATTTCTTCGTTTGATTACATTTTGGGAGACAAGAAGAAGAAAAAAGCACCGGCAGCACCTGTACAGGAAGCACCGAAGGCTGTCGCAGCACCGGTTGTTGAAGAGACAGCACCGGAAGCAGACGATATGGAGCTGCAGGCTGTTATTACAGCTGCAATCGCCATGTATGAAGAAGATATGGCTTCTGCATCCGGAGATGCTTATGTTGCACGTCCGATCCGTAGAAAAGGCAAAAGAGCTTAAGGAGGAAATTTTCAATGAAAAACTACACCATTACCGTAAACGGAAATGTATATAACGTAACTGTAGAAGAAGGAACCACAGCAGGCGCAGCTCCAGTTGTCAGCGCAGCAAAAGCAGCTCCGGCACCAAAAGCAGCACCGGCAGCACCGAAAGCAGCAGCTCCGGCAGGCGCAGCAGGCAGCGTAGAGGTTACTGCTTCTGTACCTGGTAAAATCTGCAAAATCGAAGCAGCAGCAGGCACCGCTGTAAAAGCAGGAGATGCTGTTCTTGTACTGGAAGCCATGAAGATGGAAATCCCGGTTGTAGCACCGCAGGATGGCACAGTAGCAACCATCAATGTAGCAGTAGGCGATGCAGTAGAATCCGGTGACGTTCTTGCAACCATGAACTAATGCCCGTTGTAAGAAAAAACCGGAGGTGAAAAAATGATTACTGAAACTTTAAACAACCTGCTTCACCAGACGGCGTTTTTTAATCTGGACTGGGGCAATTACGTTATGATCGCAGTGGCTTGCTTCTTCCTGTATCTTGCGATTAAGCATGAATTTGAGCCGCTGCTTCTTGTACCGATCGCATTCGGTATGCTGCTTGTAAACATTTACCCGGACATCATGGCTGAGCCTTATACCGACGTGCAGGGTCTTGAGCATGCGGGCGGTCTGTTCTACTATTTCTTTACTCTGGACGAGTGGAGTATCCTCCCATCCCTGATCTTCATGGGTGTAGGTGCGATGACAGACTTCGGTCCGCTGATTGCAAACCCGATCAGCTTCATCATGGGAGCTGCAGCACAGCTTGGTATCTATCTGGCGTACTTTTTCGCTATTTTCATGGGATTCAATGGAAGAGAGGCAGCTGCTATCTCCATCATCGGCGGTGCCGACGGCCCGACTTCTATTTTCCTTCTGAATAAACTCGGACAGCAGCATCTGATGGGACCGATCGCCGTAGCAGCATATTCCTATATGTCACTGGTGCCGATCATCCAGCCGCCGGTCATGAAGCTTCTGACTACAGAGAAAGAGCGTAAAATCAAAATGGAGCAGCTTCGTTCCGTATCCAAACTCGAGAAGATCCTGTTCCCGATTGTTATCACCATCGTTGTCTGCATGATCCTTCCATCTACCGCTCCGCTGGTAGGTATGCTGATGCTTGGTAACCTGTTCCGTGAGTGCGGCGTTGTAAAACAGCTCCAGGAGACAGCTTCCAATGCCATGATGTACATCGTAGTTATCCTTCTTGGTACTTCCGTTGGTGCATCCACAAGTGCTGAGGCATTCTTAAATGTCAGCACCTTAAAGATCGTTGCCCTGGGTCTGATCGCATTCGTATTCGGTACCGCAGGCGGTGTCCTGTTAGGAAAGGTACTGTGCAAGGCAACCCACGGAAGAATCAACCCGCTGATCGGTTCTGCAGGTGTATCTGCGGTACCTATGGCAGCCCGTGTATCCCAGAAAGTCGGTGCGGAGGCAGATCCGACGAACTTCCTGCTGATGCATGCAATGGGACCGAATGTAGCCGGTGTTATCGGTACAGCCGTAGCGGCCGGTACCTTCATGGCGATCTTCGGTGTATAACTTCTTAAGACAAACAAAAGTGAGAAACACTTAATTTAGGAGGATAGAAATGGCAGTAGAAAAGAAACCTGTCAAGATTATGGAAACTGTTCTGCGTGATGCACATCAGTCCCTGATCGCGACGAGAATGACAACAGAACAGATGCTTCCGATCATCGATAAAATGGATAAAGTCGGATATCACGCAGTAGAGTGCTGGGGAGGTGCAACTTTCGATGCTTCCTTACGTTTTCTGCATGAAGATCCATGGATGAGACTGAGAAAACTCCGTGACGGATTCAAAAATACAAAACTGCAGATGCTGTTCCGTGGACAGAATATCCTGGGATATCGTCCGTACGCAGACGACGTAGTAGAGTATTTCGTACAGAAATCCATTGCAAACGGAATCGACATCATCCGTATTTTTGACTGTATGAACGATCTGCGCAACCTGCAGACCGCTGTCAGCGCAGCAAACAAAGAAAAAGGCCACGCGCAGGTAGCACTTTCCTATACATTAGGAGACGCTTACACCCTGGATTACTGGACCACCATGGCAAAGAGAATCGAGGAGATGGGTGCAGATTCCATCTGTATTAAAGATATGGCAGGCCTGCTCGTTCCGTACAAGGCAACTGAGCTGGTAACCGCGCTGAAAGAAGCAACCGATCTTCCGATTCAGCTGCACACCCACTATACTTCCGGTGTTGCATCCATGACGTACCTGAAAGCAGTAGAGGCTGGTGTTGATATCATCGATACCGCAATGTCTCCATTCGCTATGGGTACTTCACAGCCGGCAACTGAGGTTATGGTTGAAACCTTCAAAGGCACTCCATACGATACTGGTCTGGATCAGAACAAACTGGCTGAGATCGCAGATTACTTCCGTCCGATGAGAGACGAAGCACTCGATACAGGCCTCTTAAATCCGAAGAACCTTGGCGTAAATATCAAGACTCTTCTGTATCAGGTACCGGGCGGTATGCTCTCCAACCTGACAAGCCAGTTAAAAGAGCAGCACGCAGAGGACAAATACTACGATGTACTCGAAGAAGTACCGCGCGTAAGAAAAGACCTCGGCGAGTGCCCGCTGGTTACTCCGTCTTCCCAGATCGTTGGTACCCAGGCTGTATTCAATGTCCTGATGGGCGAGCGTTACAAGATGGTAACGAAAGAGACAAAAGACGTTCTTGCCGGAAAATACGGTGCAACTGTAAAACCGTTCAATCCGGAAGTACAGAAGAAATGCATCGGCGATACCGAGCCGATCACCTGCCGCTACGCAGACCTGCTTGAGCCGGAGCTTCCGAAACTGGAGAAAGAGATCGAGCAGTGGAAACAGCAGGATGAGGATGTATTAACCTACGCTCTGTTCCCGCAGGTAGCTGTAGACTTCTTCAAATATCGTGAAGCGCAGCAGACAAAAGTAGATCCGGCAGCCGCTGACAAAAAAGACGGCGCATATCCGGTCTAAATAAAATCTGAGTAAAAAAAATCAGCCGGTGTTCTGTGTTCCCCGTAAAAAGGGAATGCAGAACACCGGCTTTCCTTTTCAGCTTTTCAGCCATTGCGCCAGTAATTTATTCGTGTTATAATTCAAAAGATCGAGGTGTGTCCGAAAAAGAATCAGGATGCCTCCAAAAGAAGAAATGTGGATGCCGAATGGCATTTGCAGATCGGAAAAACAAATCAGGAAGAAAATAACATGAAAAAAGAAAAAGAACAGTCTTCTTCAGAAGAGCAGAAGGCAGCGAACGAGAATCTCCTCATTCGTCTGAATCAAAATTACGGAAAGTTGAGCAAAGGACAGAAGAGGCTGGCAGATTTTATTACGGCGCATTATGACCAGGCCGTATCGATGACGGCAGCGCGCCTGGGACAGCAGGTCGGCGTCAGCGAATCGACAACGGTTCGCTTTGCGATGCAGCTTGGCTACGCGGGATATCCGGAGTTCCAGCGCGCACTGGAGGAGATGGTGATGAACCGTCTGAATTCGGTGCAGCGGATGCAGTTTACGTATGGCCGCGTGCCGCAGGGAGAAATTCTGGAGACCGTCCTGCAGTCGGACATTGAAAAAATCAAGATGACGCTGGAAGAAGTGGACCGGAGCGCCTTTGAGCGCGCTGCGGATACGATTCTTTCTGCGCGGACAATTTACATTGTCGGCATTCGGAGCTGCGCGCCGCTTGCGAGCTTTCTGGCGTTCTATTTCCATATGATTTTCCCGGATGTGCGCCAGGTACAGACAAACAGTTCCAGCGAGATTTTCGAGCAGATGATCCGCATCACGGAGGATGATGTGGTGATCGGCATCAGCTTCCCGCGGTATTCGATGCGTACGATGAAGGCACTGGAATTTGCAAACAGCCGCAAAGCGAAGGTGATTACGATCACAGACAGTGTGCATTCACCGATGAATGTTTATGCAGCCTGTACGCTGATTGCCAAGAGCGATATGGCATCGATCGTTGATTCTCTGGTGGCCCCTTTGAGTGTAATCAATGCGCTTGTCGTGGCGCTCTGCATGAAACGCCAGGCGGATGTGAAAAAGACACTTGAGAGCATGGAAAAACTGTGGGATGAGTACCAGGTTTACAGCAACGATGAAATCAACGGGCTGGACGATGCACGTCCCATGGGCGGAAAAAAGGCAGCTCTGCCGGTAAAGGAGAAAGCATGAGAAAAGCAGCAGTAATCGGCGGAGGCGCCGCCGGAATGATGACCGCCGTGCTTGCCGCCGGCGAAAAGACAGAGATTCATCTCTATGAAAAAAATGAAAAGCTGGGAAAGAAGCTGTTTATCACAGGAAAGGGCCGCTGCAATGTGACAAACGACTGCCCGACAGAAGAGTTCTTCACGAATGTGGTGACAAACCCGAAATTTCTGTACAGCTCCGCCTACAGCTTTGACAGCGCCCAGGTGCAGGAGTTTTTCGAAGCGGCAGGTGTCCGCTTAAAAGTGGAGCGCGGAAACCGTGTCTTCCCGGAGTCAGATCACTCCTCGGATATTATCCGCGCGCTTGAGACGGAACTGAAACGGAAAAATGTGCAGGTGCATAAGAATACAAAAGTAAAAGAGCTTCTTTTCGAAGGAGACCGCGTGAAAGGAATCCGCCTGGAAAACGGGAAAGAGCTTTTTTACAATGATGTCGTTGTCGCAACCGGCGGTATGTCGTACCAGACGACGGGGTCGGATGGAGACGGCTACCGTTTCGCAGAAGAGGCAGGACTTGCCGTCACTCCGCTCCGCCCGGCGCTGGTGCCGCTGGAAACAGAGGAAGCGTACATCCGTGAGCTGCAGGGACTCTCCCTGAAAAATGTGACGATGACGATTAAAAACGGCAAAAAGACGCTGTTCGATGGATTCGGCGAGATGCTGTTTACACATTTCGGAATTTCCGGCCCGCTGGGGCTTTCTGCGAGCTCTTACATCGGAAAAGCACTGGAACAGCAGCCGCTGAAAGGATATCTGAACCTGAAGCCGGCACTCACGGAAGAACAGCTGGATGCGCGGATCCTGCGTGAATTTGAGGAAAACCGGAACAAACAGTTCCGCAACGTGATCAACAGTCTGTTCCCGGCGAAACTGCTTCCGGTGATGCTCTCTCTTGGCGGGATCGACCCGTATAAACAGGTCAATGCCGTATCGAAAGCGGAGCGTCAGCACTTTGAAGAGCTGATCACGCATTTCCCGTTTACAGTAACCGGAACACGGGGTTTCCGTGAAGCAATTATCACACAGGGTGGTGTTTCCGTGAAAGAGATCCGTCCGGGCACGATGGAGGCAAAGAAAAAAGAAGGTCTGTACTTCGTAGGAGAAGTGCTCGATCTCGATGCACTGACTGGCGGCTTCAATCTGCAGATTGCCTGGGCAAGTGCCCACGCTGCAGCCGAAGAGATCCGGGCAAAGGAAGAACAGGAATAAAATATGGATCACAGATTTTAGAATTTTCAGGAGGAAGAGAGAAGATGAGATTTAATCTTGCAATTGACGGACCGGCAGGCGCTGGCAAAAGTACAATCGCAAAACGTGTGGCAAAGGAGCTTTCGTTTGTCTACGTTGATACAGGAGCAATGTACCGTGCCATGGGCATCTATTTTTCAGATCTTGGCATTGCACCGGAAGAGCAGGAAAAAATTGAGGCAGCCTGCAAAGATGTGAAAATTTCCATTTCCTACGAAAACGGAGAGCAGCAGGTTTATTTAAACGGCGTCAATGTCACCGGAAGACTGCGCACCGAGGAGGCTGGAAAGATGGCATCCGCGACAAGCGCCTATCTGGAAGTACGGAAAAAACTCGTGGAGCTGCAGCAGGAGATGGCGGAGAATACGGATCTTGTGATGGACGGCCGCGATATCGGAACTGCCGTTCTGCCGAACGCACCGTTGAAAGTCTATCTGACAGCAAGTGCCCATGTCCGCGCACTGCGCCGCTGGAAAGAGCTGACCGAAAAGGGACAGACAGCCGATCTTGCGAAAATCGAGGAAGATATCAATGAGCGTGATTATCAGGACATGCACAGAGAGCATTCCCCGCTGGTACAGGCAGAAGACGCCGTACTCGTTGACAGCTCTGAAATGACGATCGATGAGGTTGTGGAAAAGATCTTAAGCCTTGCCCGCGAGCGCATGTAAACGCGGCAGAGAAAAGAGGAGAAGAAAAACAGATGGAAGTAACTGTTGCAAAAAGTGCAGGCTTCTGCTTCGGCGTCAAACGGGCGGTCGATACGGTATACCGTGAAATTGAGAGCGGTGAAAAGCCGGTCTACACCTTCGGGCCGATTATTCACAACGAGCAGGTTGTGGAGGATCTCGAAAACCGCGGCGTGCAGGTGATCCATTCGGAAGATGAACTAGAGGGGCTTTCCGGCGGAACCGTTGTGATCAGGTCGCATGGCGTGTCGCGGGATGTCTGTGAAAAGATCGAAGCGCGCGGCATGAAGATTGTAGATGCGACGTGCCCGTTTGTCAAGAAGATCCACCGGATTGTGGACGAGGAGGGCAGAAAAGGCCGCCACGTCGTCATCATCGGAAGCGCGGATCATCCGGAGGTACAGGGCATCATGGGATGGGCGAGCGGCCCGGTTACCGTGATGCATACCGCCGAAGAAGCGGAAAGTTTTGTGCCCGAAAATGGAAAACCAATATCTATTGTGGCACAGACGACATTTAATTACAACAAATTTAAAGATTTAGTTGAAATTTTTTTGAAAAAGAGTTATGATAGTACTGTTTTAAAGACTATCTGCAACGCTACCGAGGAAAGACAGACGGAAGCGAGAGCAATTGCCAGGAAGGTTGATGCCATGTTTGTCGTGGGAGGCAGACATAGTTCAAACACGCAAAAGCTGTATGAGATATGTAAAGAAGAATGTAAAAATACTTACTTTATAGAGACACTCGTTGATTTGGAATCTAAGCCTTTTCAATCATTTGGTCGCGTAGGTATTACAGCTGGGGCATCCACCCCGAATAAAATAATTGAGGAGGTTCAAAAAATGTCAGAAATGAGTTTTGAACAAATGCTGGATGAATCATTTAAAACAATCAGAAACGGAGAAGTCGTTGAGGGTACTGTAATCGATGTCAAAGACGATCAGATTATCCTGAATATCGGATACAAAGCCGATGGTATTCTTACCAAAAACGAATATTCCAACGATTCTTCCATCGATCTTCACACCGTTGCACAGCCAGGTGACAAAATGGAAGTCAAAGTTCTGAAAGTAAATGATGGAGAGGGACAGGTCCTTCTTACTTACAAGAGACTTGCTGCTGAAAAAGGCAACAAGAGACTCGAGGAAGCATTCGAGAATCATGAAGTTCTGAAAGCAAAAGTAACACAGGTACTGAACGGAGGATTATCCGTAGTTGTTGAGGAGACCAGAGTATTCATTCCGGCCAGCCTTGTATCTGATGTATATGAAAAAGATCTGTCTAAATATGCAGATCAGGAAATTGAATTCGTTATTACCGAGTTCAACCCGAGAAGAAGACGCATCATCGGTGACCGCAAACAGCTCATCGTTGCTGAGAAGAAGAAACTGCAGGAAGAACTGTTCGCACGCATTGCAGTTGGCGATGTTGTAGAGGGAACTGTTAAGAATGTTACCGATTTCGGCGCATTCATCGATCTGGGCGGAGCTGACGGACTGCTTCACATCTCTGAGATGTCCTGGGGCCGCGTAGAGAACCCGAAAAAAGTATTCAAAGTTGGTGAGACTGTAAAAGTTCTGATCAAAGACATCAACGGCGACAAGATCGCTCTTTCCTTAAAATTCCCGGAAGAGAATCCGTGGCTGAACGCTGCTGACAAATACGCTGTAGGCAACGTAGTAGAAGGCTGTGTTGCCCGTATGACTGACTTTGGTGCATTCGTTGAGCTTGAGCCGGGCGTAGATGCTCTGCTTCATGTTTCCCAGATCTCCAGAGAGCACGTTGAGAAACCGTCTGATGCACTGAAAATCGGACAGGAAATCACTGCAAAAGTAGTTGATTTCAACGAGGAAGACAAAAAAATCTCTCTGAGCATGAAAGCTCTGGAAAACGAAGAGCCAGTAGAAGAGTAAGAATAATTTAACTTGCAGGTGCTGCAGTTGGATGATTAGAATGCCGTAGACAACCGGGTTTCCTGAACAGACAGGAAACCTGTTGTCTGCGGTATTTTCTTATCATCCTGTTTTTGGCACCAGAAAAGAAAAAGGGGATGAAAGTTTATGTGGGAGACGAAGATTCTGGGTGTGGATCTGTACCACGTTCTAGCATGGTTCTGGCTGTACAGCTTCTGCGGATGGATCTGGGAGAGTTCCTATGTATCGATCCGGCAGAAAAAACTGGTCAACCGCGGTTTTGTCAATGGTCCGCTGCTGACACTGTACGGCACCGGCGCTGTTATGGTATACTTGATCCTGCGCCCGTTTGAAGCGAACGTCTGGGCACTGTATTTCGGAGGTGTCATTGTAGCGACGGTTCTGGAATATGTAACCGGCGTGCTGATGGAGACCATTTTTCATGCGCACTGGTGGGACTACAGCAATCAGAAGTTTAATTTTCAGGGAAAGATCTGCCTCAGCAGTTCGATTGCCTGGGGATTCTTTACACTGGGGCTGTTCTATATTCTGCAGCCGATTGCCGTGAAAGTAGTGAATCTTGTTTCGGATACTACAGGAGAGATCATTGTTTCCGTTGTTACCGTCTGCTATCTGGTGGATTTTGGATTTTCCGCAGCCGCAGCATTCCAGCTGGGACAGAAGATGCGCAGTCTGGAGAAAACGTGGGGAGAATTTATGAAATATCTGCAGAAATCCCGCTTTAACCAGCTTGCCGAGGAGATGAATGCGAAAGTACAGCAGTATCGTGCAGAGTATTCCAGAGATAAGATGAAAGAATATCTGGCCGAGAAGCGCCAGACACTGTCTGAGGCAATGGAGCAGATGCAGAAGCTGGAGAAGGAGCGGAAAGAAGCCGAGGGAAGAAGAAATCCGCTTTTCGAGTCGAAGAACCGCCTGATGGAGTTCGGAGCAGAGCAGAAGGAACGCCTGACCGAGTTCGGAGCAGAGCAGAAAGAACGGTTTGCGGCACTTGGATTTGATGTGCGCAGCGATAAGATGCCGGATCTTAAAGAGCTGCTGGAGCGCTTTGACCAGATGACAAAACCGCAGCTTCCGACCAACTGGCTGATGCGCCTGACAACGAAACGTTATCTGCGCGCCTATCCGCATCTGCAGGGAACGCATCATGCTTCTCTGAAAAAGGAAGAAAAAAAGGCAGAAGAGAAAAAATAAAGGACTGCTTGGAAAGGACAGTCCCGGAAAAACGGCCGTGCATGCAAAAACGTGTACGGCTGTTTTATTTTCTGGTTTTGCTATCGTCTTTGAAAAAGAGCTGAAGCTCGGAACAGAGATACTCTTTCAGGAGATCTTCCTGCGAAAGAAAGGCATCGGACCACTCAAAATAGTAAGGGCGGCTTTTGAAATCCTCGCGGAAGGCCGGGGTGAAAAACTCTTTCTGCTGCGGAAGAAATGTACCGGTCCGCCGCTGATAGCAGTTGGCAGCCTTTGCTTTCTGACGGTGTTCCGGATCGACAAACGCGCCAACGCTCTTGTGAACAGCCTGATCCTCCAGCGGAAGATAATAGTAATTCTTATAGTCCGGGAAGAAATATTTCAGCTCCGCCGTATGCGTCTGCAGGGAGAGAGAAACCCGTGAACCAAAGGCTGTAAGAGAACCATCCGCGCAGACACGGGAGAGGAAAACCGGAACTTCCCGCTCGGGCTGCAGTGAAACTTCCAGTGTCTGTCCGGTAAAACGACACGACTGGACAGAAAAATCGCCGTGAAACAGGGCAGGAAGCGCGAGCAGTTCCAGAACAGAACCCATGCCGAGGACATCCTCATAATTGTGAAGGAAAAGCAGTTCCAGTTTCTTTTCATCCAGTGTCTGAAGATAGTCGTGGTAAACAGAAATCAACTGTTTTCCGTTAAGTTGATCCTTCCGTGGGAATGAGAGATACTGTTCCACATTTTTCTGTTTCATTGAAGAAAGTCCCAGGATTGACTGAAACGGGCGGAGTGCCTGATAAAGATCCAGGGATGCGATTGACGAAAGCGGATCTTCCATCTGATAAAACAGTGCTTTGTGTGTGAGGTAAGGAAGATCAAATGTCGTTCCATTAAAATGCACCAGCTGCTTCACGTCGGAAAGAAACGTGAAAAAAGAGACAAGCATCTCTTTTTCTTCGGTCGGTCGATCAAGAAACCACTGGCGCAGTGTGAAAGCATCCGCGGCCGGGTCAAAGAACAGCGCACCAATCAGATAGAGATGCGAGGTACGCCAGGAAAGGCCGGTCGTCTCAATATCGAAAAAGACATCGCCGTTTCTCAGATACATCTGAAGATTGGCAGAGAGAGCAGCGGGGGTAGAATCTATGATCTGCATAAGGTTTTTTGTCTCCTTTGAAAAACTTTTTTGAATCTAAAGATATTATAAGACGAAAAAATCTGACATGCAAGAAAGACAGCGACTAATCGTTGCGTGATGAGAAAAGTTCTGCTATAATAGAATGTGCGTTCGCTTTCGAAAAAAGAAAACGGCGCTTTGGAGGAAAAACATGATTGCATTTATCAAAGGAACTGTAGATTCTCTTTCGGAAGGAAAAATGATTCTCGAAAGCCATGGAATCGGCTATGAGCTGAATATTCCAGCGAGTATGTTCGACGCAGGCATCCGGGAGGGAGAAGAGTTAAAGATATATACCCATATGAGTGTGCGGGAAGACGGAATTTCCCTATTCGGCTTTCTGTCCCGTGAAGATCTTGAAATATACCGTATGCTGATCGGCGTAAGCGGCATCGGACCAAAAGCGGCGCTTGCGGTGCTGTCCACGCTTACTGCAGACAATCTGCGCTTTGCCGTCCTCTCGGAAGATGTCCAGGCGATTGCCAAAACACCGGGCATCGGAAAGAAGACCGCGCAGAAGCTGATTCTGGAATTAAAAGACAAATTCGACCTGCAGGAAGCGTTCGAGCAGAAGCTGGCAGGAAATCAGGCGGCTGCGGCGGTACGGCAGGCAGGCGAACCGGATGCCTTCCAGGATGCGGTACAGGCGCTGACTGCGCTTGGCTACTCCGGAACGGAAGCACTGCAGGCAGTAAAGAAAGTCGAAATCACCGAAGGCATGGACAGCGAGGCTGTGCTGAAAGCGGCATTGAAGCATATGTTTTAGCAGATGGTCCTAAATTGTGGAAGAAGGAAACCTTATAACGATGGAAAGAAGAATTATCACAACTGACGTTCTCGAGGAGGACGTGAAAATCGAAGGTTCGCTCCGTCCCCAGCACCTGGACGACTACATCGGACAGGAAAAGACGAAAAAGAACCTGAAAGTATATATTGAAGCAGCAAAACAGCGAAGTGATGTTCTCGATCATGTGCTGTTTTACGGCCCTCCGGGACTTGGAAAAACAACGCTGGCGGGCATCATTGCAAATGAGATGGGAACCCATATGAAGGTAACGAGCGGCCCGGCGATCGAAAAACCGGGTGAGATGGCAGCGATCCTCAACAATCTGCAGGAGGGCGACGTCCTGTTTGTTGATGAGATCCACCGCCTGAACCGCCAGGTCGAGGAGGTTCTTTACCCAGCGATGGAGGATTTTGCGATTGATATCATGATCGGAAAAGGCTCTTCGGCGCGCTCGATCCGCCTGGATCTGCCGAAGTTTACGCTGGTCGGCGCAACAACGCGTGCAGGTCTTTTGACTGCTCCGCTCCGCGACCGGTTCGGTGTCATCCACCATCTGGAATTTTACACGGAGGAAGAATTGGCCAACATTATCCTGCACTCCTCAAAAGTACTGAATGTGGAGGTGGACCCGCAGGGAGCGCTTGAGATGGCGCGCCGTTCCAGGGGAACACCGCGTCTGGCAAACCGGATTTTAAAGCGTGTCCGCGACTTTGCCCAGGTGAAATACGATGGAAGAATCACAAAAGAGGTCGCATCATTTGCTCTCGATCTGCTGGAAGTAGACCGTTACGGACTGGATCAGACTGACCGGCTGCTTCTTACCACCATTATGGAAAAGTTCCAGGGCGGTCCGGTGGGACTCGATACCCTGGCAGCATCGATTGGAGAAGATGCCGGCACCATCGAAGATGTCTACGAGCCGTTTCTGATCAAATCCGGATTTATCAACCGCACTCCGCGCGGAAGAGTGGCAACGGAATTTGCCTGGCACCACCTGGGGCTGGAGGCACCGCGTAAGATCGAAGATTAAAAGCCCTGAATCTTTCATTTTCTGTCGCTTTTTGCAGAAAAAGGTTGTTTTTCTTTCATTTTCGGTATATGATAGGTTATATTAGCCGGGAGTTTGGTCCGGTTAAATTCAGTGGAGGAAAAGCAAAAGAATGGCTGTAAAAAATACAACACAGGTTTTAATAGATGGAAAAATTATCACACTGGGAGGCTATGAGAGCCCGGAATATCTGCAGAAAGTAGCTGCTTATCTGAATCAGAAGATCAGCGAACTTTCCCAGTCAGCCGGATACAACCGCCTGTCGGTGGATACGAAGCATACACTGCTTGCACTGAACATTGCAGACGACTATTTCAAAGCAAAAAGCCAGGTAGATACCCTCGAAGAGGATATGGAAGCCAAAGACCGGGAAACCTACGATATGAAGCACGATCTGATTGCAGCGGAAATCCAGGCCGGCGATCTGAAAAAAGAGCTGGAAGAGAAACGAATCGAGCTGGAACATGTGCGCGGCGAGATGGAAGAGCTGCAGCGGCAGCTTGATAAGGCAAATAAGGATCTGGAAGATTTATTAAAAGCGTAAAAGAAGGAAAAACGGGGGATTGCGGAACAGGTAATCGCCCGTTTTTAGGAGATAAAGATGAAGACAGAATTATTAGCACCAGCCGGTTCGATGGAAGCGTTAAAAGCAGCGGTTTCCGCCGGTGCGGATGCCGTCTATCTCGGCGGAGCCGCATTCGGCGCAAGAGCGTATGCAAAAAATCTGGATGAGCAGGAGATTCTCTCAGCCATCGATTACGTCCATCTGCGGAACCGGAAACTGTATCTGACGGTCAACACCCTCTTAAAAGAGGAGGAACTGGAAGAGAAACTGTATCCGTATCTGCGTCCGTACTATGAGCAGGGACTGGATGCCGTGATTGTCCAGGATATGGGCGTTTTAAAGGCGGTCCGCTCCTGGTTCCCGGATCTCGACATTCATGCGAGCACACAGATGACAGTGACAGGATCTGCGGGAGCGCGTTTCCTGGAAAGCCTTGGCGCAACGCGTGTGGTACCGGCCCGTGAGCTTTCGTTTGCGGAGATCCAGAAAATCCACCGGACGACCAACCTTGAAATTGAATGCTTCGTCCACGGGGCGCTCTGCTACTGCTATTCGGGACAGTGCCTTTTTTCCAGCCTGATCGGCGGAAGAAGCGGAAACCGCGGAAGATGCGCGCAGCCGTGCCGTCTGCCGTACGAAGCGTACGATAAAGACAACCACCGCATGGGGGAGCCGGGCGACCGCTATCCGTTAAGCCCGAAGGATATGTGTACGGTAGAACTGCTGCCGGAGATTGTAAAATCCGGGATTATGTCCCTCAAAATCGAAGGCAGAATGAAAAAGCCGGAGTATACAGCGGGCGTTGTCAGCATTTACCGCAAATACCTCGATCTGTACGAAAAAAAGCCGTCCCGTTTCCACGTTCTGCCGGAGGACATGAAAAAGCTGTATGAGCTGTATAACCGTGACGGTTTCAACAAAAGCTATTATACCGTAAGAAACGGACGCGATATGATGGCGCTGAAGAACGAAAAAGAGCAGGAAAATAAAAAGAAACAGCGCAGAAATGAGCAGCTCTTTTATGAGATCCAGAGAGATTATATCGAGACTGAGGCAAAAGAGCCGATTTCCGGCTTTCTGACCCTGTATCCGGGCCAGCCGGCGTTCTTAAGTGCAGAAAGCGGAAAATACAGCGTAACAGCAGAGGCGGGCATGGTAGAACCGGCAAAGAAGCAGCCGCTGACAGAGGAACGCGTAAAAACACAGCTGGAAAAGACAGGCGAGACACCATTCTATTTCAAAGAACTCGATGTCTGTATGGATGACAACTGTTTCGTGCCGATGCAGACGTTAAACGAGCTGCGGAGAGGCGTTTCGGACCAGCTGGTGAAAGAGATGACAGAGCCATACCGCAGAAAAGCAGCGGAAAAGCCGGAACAGGAAGCAAAAGCATCTGGAAAACCGGACCAGGAGAACAGGGCAGAAAAGAAAATGGAGCTGACCGCATCTGCCGAGACGAGAGCCCAGTGGAATGCACTGCTCGAGATTCCGGAGATCACGACGATCTACGCCGGCATGGGATGCTTCAAACGGGAAATCTTCGAAGAGCAGGCGGAAAAAGGCATCCTGCAGGCGAAAGAACTGGGAAAACAGGTTTATCTGATGCTGCCGCACGTTGTGCGTGAAGGCGATCTGAAGGAATACCGCGACACGTTCCGCTGTCTGAAGGAGATCGGTCTTGGCGGTTTCCTGATCCGCAATCTCGAAAGCTTTTCATTTTTGAAAGAAATGGGAATGGAAAAGGATATACGGCTCGATTACAGCGTTTACACGTACAACAGCCGTGCGCAGGCATTCTGGCAGGAGCAGGGCGTGCAGCGTGATACCGTTCCGTATGAGCTGAACGAGCGGGAAATCGGAAAACGTGACAATACGAACAGCGAAATGGTGGTCTACGGCTACCTTCCGATGATGGTTTCCGCCCAGTGTGTCCAGAAGAACCTGAACGGCTGCAATCACAGTTATTCTCTGGTACGCTTAAAAGACCGGATGGGAAAATACTTCCCAGTGAAGAGTTACTGCACCTCGTGCTACAGTGTGATCTACAACAGCCTTCCGCTCGGCCTGGTAAAAGAAGCCGATGAGATCCGGTCCATGCATCCGGCTGCGGTGCGGCTGAATTTTACCATCGAGACACTGGAGGAGACAAAAGAAATCGCCGCTGCGTTTGCTGGAACGTACTGTAAAGGAATCGCAGTTCCGGCCGAACAGGAATATACCAAAGGCCATTTCCGCCGGAAAGTAGAGTAAACGGTGAGAAAAAATAAGGGGAATTTATGGAAAATACCATTGTTCAGTTATCAAAATATGTGATTACCTTCCTCATGATCTGTTTTACCGTGCAGTCGTTTGCTGCACTCAAAGAGCGGGATGAGGATGAGCGCCATTACATTCTGATGCGGCAGATCATCATGATCATTCTGATGAATTTCATCTGTTTCTTCGTGATGTTCCTCCAGGAGGGCGAAGTATCAACGATTCAGATGTTTCTGCTCACGATGGCGTATATCCTGGGCGTACAGATCCTGTACCGCCTGATTTACCGGAAGGCATCGATGATCCTGGTAAACAACATGTGTATGCTGCTCTCGATCAGCATGATTATTCTGGCGAGACTGAGCGTGTCAAAGGCGATGTCCCAGTACAAAATTCTGGCGGCATCCACACTGCTCTGCTTCATCATTCCGGTCATTGTCCGAAAGGGCAAGTTCCTGAAAAATCTGACCTGGATTTACGCTGTGCTCGGAATTGCCATGCTTTCCGTCGTTATGGTGCTTGGCTTTACTTCCGGCGGTGCGAAGCTGTCGATCGAAATCCACGGCATTACGTTCCAGCTCTCCGAGATTGCCAAGATCACACTCGTGTTCTTTATGGCAGGCATGCTGCGCGAGGATAATTCCTTTGGAAACGTTGTGAAAGCAACGGTCATTGCGGCAGTTCATGTGCTGATCCTTGTTGCATCCACCGACCTTGGAACTGCGTTCGTTTTCTTTATGGCATATGTGGTTGTAATCTATGTGGCAACGAGAAAAGCCAGATATCCGCTTTTGGGACTTGCGGGAATGAGTGCCGCCTGCGTTGTGGCATATTTCCTGTTTTCCCATGTACGGAACCGTGTGGCACTCTGGCAGGATCCGATCGGAAACTGGGATATCAGCAGCCAGTTAGCACAGGGCCTCTTCGGCATGTGCTCCGGCGGATGGTTCGGAACCGGCCTTTTCGAGGGACGGCCTGACATTATCCCGGTTGCAACGAAAGACTTTATTTTCTGTGCGATCTGTGAGGAGATGGGCATTATCTTCGGAATCTGCCTGATTCTGCTGTGCATGTCCACATTCCTTCTGATTATCAATATTTCCATGAAGATGAGCAAACGGTTCTACAAACTGATTGCCATGGGTCTTGGAACGGAATATGCGACACAGGTGTTCCTCACCATCGGAGGAACCATTAAATTTATTCCTATGACAGGTATCACGCTGCCGCTGGTCAGCTATGGAGGAAGCTCTATGTTCTCCACGGTGCTGATGCTGTCGATCATTCAGGGATTGTACATCTTAAGGGAAGACGAAGGTGAGGAGCTTGAGAAAAGACGAAACAAGAAGAAACGAAACCAGCAGAAAAACGACCCAGGCGCCAAGAAAAAACGACGCCCGGACGAAGAGACCGAAAGACGAAAGAAGAGCGGCAGCCGGAACGACGGACAGGGAACCCGCCAGAAGTACCGCGAGCAGCCGGATGAATTCGAACGGCGGATCGAAGAGCAGACCGAGAACAGCCTCCACTGGTAAGGCGGCAAACAACGGCGCAGGGCCGTATCTGATCGTTTCGTTCCTGTTCGTGGCCATGTTTCTTGGGCTGATCGCGTATCTCGTTTACTTTAATGTCGTGCGGAAAGAAGAATTTCTGAATAGTTCTTACAATACGAGACAGAATAACTATGCAGAGCGCGTGATCCGCGGAACAATCTATTCTGCGGACGGCCAGGAACTGGCAAAGACGACGACAGATGAAAACGGGGATGAGGTAAGAACGTATCCGTTCGGCAGCCTGTTTGCACAGGTGGTTGGCTACACGGGAAAAGGAAACAGCGGCCTCGAATCTTCCTACAACTATATGCTGATGGAGTCCCATACAAGTAAGTTAAAGCAGGTAAAGAATGAATTCAGCGATGCGAAGAACCCGGGAGACAGTCTCTATACAACGCTGAATACAACACTCCAGCAGGCCGCGGCCGATGCACTGGACGGATACCGCGGTGCAGTTGTCGTGCTGGAGGCAAAAACGGGCCGTGTACTTGCCAATGTGAGCAATCCGGTTTTTAATCCTAATACGATTGATGAGGACTGGGAGGCACTGAACGCAGACGATGAGAGCGGCGTGTTTCTGAACCGCGGTCTGCAGGGAAGATATCCGCCGGGATCTACGTTCAAGATTGTTACTTCGCTTGCGTATCTCCGTCAGAACGGCACACTGGACGGTTTTTCGTTCGACTGTGACGGTGAGCTGACAGCAGGAAACTATACGATTCACTGCTCCGGCGGTGAAGTGCATGGACCGGAAGATTTTGCAGGTGCGTTTGCACATTCGTGCAACTCTGCCTTTGCACAGATTGGCCTTGGGCTGGATAAAGATGCCTTCCGCTCGCTGGCGGATTCCCTGTATCTGAACAGCCGTCTGGATCTGGAGCTTCCGACCAGCAAAAGTTCTTTCGACCTTGATTCGACAACGGCGGATGCTCTTGTGATGCAGACCTCCATTGGCCAGGGTGATACGCTGGTAACACCGATGGAGATGGCACTGATCGCCTCCGCGGTTGCAAATGACGGAGAAATGATCAAACCGCGTTATGTGGACAACATTGTGTCTGCGGACGGACAGGCAGTCAAAACCTTTTACAAAGAGTCTCTTGGCACGGTAATGTCCGAGAGCGAAGCCAATACGCTGACAGAGCTGATGAAAGGCGTTGTCCAGAGCGGAACTGCAGTTTCACTTTCGGATCTGCCGTACAATATCGCCGGTAAAACAGGAACCGCAGAACACGGAAGCGACGGAGAGACACCGCATTCCTGGTTTGTCGGATTCTCCAATGCGGATGATCCTGATATTGTCATTGCTGTTGTGGCAGAAAACGGCGGATATTCGAGTGAAGTCGCTGTACCGATTGCAAGACAGGTAATTGAAGCATATTATGCACAGCATTAAACGATGAAAAAAACGCGTTCGAACCGGAAAGGATGGGTTCGGGCGCGTTTTCTGAATTTTTAGAAAAATGTTAGAAAAAGGATGCGGTTTTAAGGTTGCGCGGGGGCGGGAAAAGAGGTATACTTTTTAACAGAAGATCTGGCGGCAAGCGGGAAGAAAAGAGCTGTCAGAGAATGGAAAAAGCCAGAAGGAGCTTAAAACGTATGATCGAAGCAGTAAGCTGCGGAGGTATCGTAATCTACCGTGGAAAAATATTGACGCTTTACAAAAGCTACCGCAACAAATATGAAGGCTGGGTTCTGCCGAAAGGAACCGTTGAGCCGGGAGAAACCCATGAACAGACCGCTGTCCGCGAGGTATATGAGGAGTCCGGCGTACACGGCACCATCATCAAGTACGTGGGAAAAAGCCAGTACAGCTTCAGCATTCCGGAGGACACCGTGGAAAAAGAGGTGCACTGGTATCTGATGGCCTCATCCGGCTACTACAGCCGTCCACAGAGAGAAGAATACTTTGTGGATTCGGGCTATTACAAGTATCACGAAGCATATCATCTGCTGAAGTTTTCCAATGAACGGCAGATTCTGGAAAAGGCCTATCAGGAGTATCTGGAACTGAAGAAAGCAAATTTATGGAAGGTTCAGCCACAGGCTCAGGGAAAATATGGTAAACTGGTATAAAAATCTGTACGTCGGGGATACTGCAAAAAAGAAACAGAAAAAATGGATGCGCCGGATTGAGAACAAAAAAGCAGTTCCGGGAGTCTGGCTCCTCACACTGCCTTCCAGTCAGCAGAACAATCTGGATGTAATTCCGGCGGATCTGCTTTTGCAGCCGGCCGTGCGGAGAAACTGTCCGATGATTGTCGGACTTGCCGTGTCGCGCGAGGAAGCTTTTGAGCTTGTGGAGGCGATCGCATTGGAAACTTATCGGGAAACCGGAGAAGTAAAAATCCGGGAATGGCTGCTGAACCGGATTGAGGGATGTGAATGATACATATACTATTCATGATTTTGAAGGCACTGGGGATTTTAATCCTTGTTTTACTGTTTCTCGTGCTTCTTATCGTCTGCACCGTCCTGTTTCTTCCTTTTTGCTACCGGGCGCAGGTTCTGAAAGAAGAAGAGGGATTTGCCTGCGTAAAAGCGAGCGGAAGAGTATCGTGGCTTTTCGGAGCTGTCGCGCTGACGGCCTCGTATGAGGAACAGAAGCCGGAGGCGCAGATTCTGCTTTTCGGGGCATCACTGGAAACATGGAAACGGCGGCTGAAAAAGATCCGCCGGGGAGAAGCGTCCGTGCCCCGGACGGAGGAAAATGAGACAGAAAATGCGCCGGAAGCAGAAAAAACAGCAGAGCAGAAAGAACCGGACCAGACAGAAAAACAGCAGAAGGTGACAGCACAGAAGGAGCAGCCAGAGCAAGAGCAGGAACCGGATGCGCCGAAAAAAAGCATTCTGGAACGGTTTTTCGGAAGGATCGAATATCTTCCGGAAAAACTGCTGAATCTTGCCAGCCGTCTGCTGCAGACAGCTTTCCGGCTGTTGGAACTTCCGTTCCGTCTGCTTGAAAAACTGGAGCAGAAAATCCAGGCAGGCAGACGGTTAAAAAGAAAGTGGGAGAGTGTGAAAAAATTCTTCCGTTCGAAGATGTTCCGTGAGGCGCTGCTCCATGCAAAGAAAGAAGTGCTTTATTTCCTGAAGAAAGCAGCACCGAAAAAAGTAACCGGCACAGTCCGGTTCGGATTTGACGATCCGGCACTGACCGGAGAGACACTCGGCATTCTGGGTATGATTTATGGAAAACTGCCGAAAGACCTTTCCATCCAGCCGGATTTCGAACAGGAAATTCTCCAGGGCGATGTCCGGATGAAAGGAAGTTTTCAGGCTGTGACAGCAGCCGGCATTGCACTTCGATTATTCCGGGATCAGAATCTTCGGAAAACCATACGACATTTCAAACACAAGGAGGCCTAAAAGATGGCAGAAAAGGACAACACATTTCAGAATACCGTAGAAGCACTGTTCCGCGGAATGGACAGTTTTATCACAACAAAGACGGTCGTAGGTGAGGCGATCCACATTGATGATACGATTCTTCTGCCGCTGGTAGACGTTTCCTTCGGCGTGGGAGCGGGTGCATTCGCAGAAAATGCAAAGAACAATGCAGGAGGCGGTATGGGCGGAAAAATTTCTCCGAGCGCCGTTCTTGTCATCAGCAAAAACGGAACGCGTCTGGTCAACATCAAAAACCAGGATGCTGTCACCAAAATCATTGACATGGCTCCGGATCTGATCAGCCGCTTTACCGGCAAAAAGGAAGAGGACGGGTATACCGCAGAGAAAGTAGAGCATATAATAAACCAAGAGGCGGATAAGGAGTAAGCTCGTTTGTGCAGAATTTTAGGTTTTCTGCTGTTTTGGATGGGGGTCGGGCTTCTCATCAGCCTGATGATCCGCAGCTCATTTCTTACGGTTCTTGCGGCCGCTCTGCTGCTGTGCGTGGGATATCATCTGTTCTGCAATACAGGGGAATAGTGAAAGATGCACAAAAAGATCGGGAATGAACTGGCTGATTTGTACAGAGAAATACTTGCAAAATGAAGAAAGCTGCGCTATAATAAGTCCATCTTAAATGAATCAGCCAACTATACTAATATCATAGATCAAGACGAGGGCGTCTTACCAGAACGAAAGTTTCGGTAGGATGCTCTTTTTCTTTTGCTAAGCATATGGATCGTTGGCAGGTTCAGCTTAAGAGACCACGCTATTTTTTTCTCCCTTTTAAAATATAAAAAATAGAGCACAACAGGGCATAAGCGAAAACTTATGTCCTGTTTGCTCTTACCAGAACTTTTTTTAAAATCTTAATTCTATTTTTGAACAGCAAAAAAGCCTTCCCGGACTGGAAAGGCCTTTTAACCATTCAACTTATGCACGCTCTACTTTTCCGGATCTTAAGCAGGAAGTACATACGTACATTTTCTGCGGTACACCGTCAACTTTAACTTTGACAGATTTTACGTTAGATTTCCACATTTTATTGCTTCTTCTATGTGAATGACTTACGTTGTTTCCGAAATGAGCACCCTTCTCACAAATTGCACACTTTGCCATGATTGCACCTCCTTGACATACGTACTTGAGTCAAAACGCATTTTAGACTCACAACATAAGTCATTCTAACAGATCTATACCGGTTTTGCAAGTAAAAAATGAAAAAATTATATGAATTTTGAAGGTTTTTCATTTTAAACTTTCTTTTTTGCGGAAAAGCGGTTATAATGTATCGTAGAGTGGAGTCAGTTATTCCTGTCTCCATGTGTTTTGAATAGTATGATGGAATTGGAGGATACAAGGCATGAAAGGTCGTATGAATACAGGCTTGGGAGAAATCGTAATCAATCCGGATGTAATCGCCCTGTATGCGGGCAGCGTTGCTGTGGAGTGCTTCGGCATTGTCGGAATGGCAGCGGTAAACATGAAAGATGGACTGGTCAAACTTCTGAAAAAAGAGAGTCTGACACACGGAATCAATGTATCGATTTCGGAAAATAAAATTTCCCTGGATTTCCACGTGATTGTTTCTTACGGAGTCAGTATTTCTGCCGTAACAGATAACCTGATCAATAATGTGAAATACAAGGTGGAAGAGTTCACCGGAATGGAAATTGAAAAAATCAACATCCTGGTTGAAGGCGTTCGCGTCATCGACTGATGGTAATAGGAGGAAATGAAGAAAGTGGCTACAAATACAATTGATGCCGGCTTACTGGCAAAAATGTTTCTGGCTGGTGCAAAAAATCTGGAAGTAAAGAAAGAGTGGATCAATGAGCTGAACGTGTTCCCGGTACCGGACGGCGACACAGGTACCAACATGACGCTGACGATCATGTCCGCAGTCAAGGAAGTAAACTCGCTCACAGAAGTGAACATGTACAACCTTTCCAAGGCAATCTCTTCCGGTTCTCTGCGCGGTGCCAGAGGTAACTCTGGCGTTATTCTTTCCCAGCTCCTTCGTGGCTTTACCAAGAAGATCCGCGACTATCAAGAGCTGAATGCAGAGATTCTTGCAGAGGCAATGGAAAAAGCAGTCGAGACTGCATACAAAGCCGTTATGAAGCCAAAAGAAGGTACCATCCTGACCGTGGCAAAGGGAGCAGCAGAGAAAGCAGCAGAGCTTGCACCGGAAAGTGAAGATCTGAACGCATTCATCGAGGACGTTCTCGCGCATGCAGAGTACGTGCTCTCCCAGACACCAGAGATGCTGCCGGTATTAAAAGAGGCAGGCGTTGTGGATTCCGGCGGACAGGGTCTCTTAACCGTACTGCAGGGCGCATATGACGCGTTCCTCGGGAAAGAGATTGATCTGAATTTCGAGATGCCGGAAGCAAAGACAGAATTTGTCAGACCGTCCAAAGAGACAGAAAAAGAAATCAAATTCGGCTACTGCACCGAGTTTATCATTATGCTGGAAAACCCGCTTCCGGATGAAGAGGTTTATGCATTCAAAGATTTCCTGAACGGAATCGGAGATTCGATCGTTCTCGTTGCAGACGATGAGCTGGTTAAGGTACACGTACATACCAACGATCCTGGAAAAGCAATTTCCAAGGCGCTGACGTACGGACAGCTGACCAGAATGAAGATCGACAACATGCGTGAGGAGCATCAGGAGCGCCTGATCAAGAACGCAGAAAAGATCGCAGCACAGCAGGCAGAGGAAGATAAGAAGAGAAAAGAAGCAGCAAAACAGCCGCCGAAGGAGAACGGATTCATTGCCGTGTCCATCGGAGAGGGAATCAAAGAGATCTTCCAGGGACTCGGTGTTGATTACCTGATCGAGGGCGGTCAGACCATGAACCCGAGCACCGAGGATATGCTGACTGCAATTGAGAAGGTCAATGCAAAGAATATCTTTATTCTGCCGAACAACAAAAATATCATCCTCGCAGCAAATCAGGCAAAAGCCATGACTGAGGACAAAAATATCATCGTTGTTCCGACCAAAACCGTTCCGCAGGGCATCACAGCCATGATCAGCTATGTGCCGGAGAAATCTGCAGAAGAGAACGAGGAGGCCATGACAGAGGGCATCCAGATGGTGAAAACCGGTCAGGTAACGTACGCGGTACGTGATACCCACATCGATGAGAAAGAGATCCATCAGGGCGACATCATGGGACTTGGCGATCACGGACTTCTCGCTGTCGGACAGGATATTCTTACCGTTGCAGAAGAAACCATCTGCGCCATGGTCGATGAGGACAGCGAGCTGATCAGCATCTACTACGGTGAAGATATGAGTGAGGAAGATGCCGAAAGCCTTGGCGAAAAAATCGAGCAGGCATATCCGGACTGCGATGTGGAAGTAAACTATGGCGGACAGCCGATTTACTACTGTGTCGTTTCGGTTGAATAAGAGTAAGGAAAGAAAAATATGAATACGGAACCCCTGACAACACTGAAGGGGATCGGTGAAAAAACGGAGAAGCTGTTTGCAAAAGTAGGAATCTACAATTTGCAGCAGCTTCTGCATTATTATCCAAGAGATTATGACTGCTATGCAGAGCCGGTTCCCCTTCGCGAATGCAGACAAGAGGAAAAGAATGCGGTATACGGAAGAATTGTCCACAGTCCGTCGGTAAAAGGAAACCAGAGAAAGAGCGTCGTTGTCCTGGAACTCTACGAGGAGCCGGTGCGGCTGCAGCTTACCTGGTTTAATATGCCGTTTCTGCGGAGCACGCTGAAGAAAGGCAGTGTTTTTATCTTCCGCGGAAAGATACAGGAAAAATCAGGCCGTCTCGTGATGGAGCAGCCGGAAATCTTCACTCCTGCCGCATACCATGAGCTTCTGGCAAGTCTTCAGCCGGTTTATGGGCTGACAGCCGGTCTCACGAACAAGATGGTGAGCAAGGCCGTTGCACAGGTGCTGGAACGATGCGCACCTGCGCAGGACTATCTGCCGGAGAAAATCCGTGCCCGGTATGAACTCTGTGAAATCAATTATGCCCTCCATGAGGTTCATTTTCCAAAAGACCAGGAGCATCTGGCAACGGCGCGGCGCAGAATTGTGTTCGAAGAGTTTTTTCTCTTCATCCTGTCCCTGCGGCAGTTAAAAGAGCAGACGGAGGGAATTACCAATGTGTTCCCGATCCGCGCCGTCTGGAAGACGGAGGAAGTCATCGAAAATATGCCGTACCGTCTCACGAATGCACAGATGCGCGTGTGGGGCGAACTGGAGCGGGACTTAAAAGGCCATACCCGCATGGCGCGGCTGGTACAGGGAGATGTCGGAAGCGGAAAGACGATTCTGGCATTCCTTGCAATGATTATGACAGCTGAGAACGGCTACCAATCGGCGCTGATGGTTCCGACGGAGGTTCTGGCGCGGCAGCATTATGAATCGCTCTGCACTCTGTTGAAAGAAAACAATCTGACGGAATACAATCCCCGCCTTCTGACTGGATCCACGAAAGCAAAAGAACGCCGGGAAATCTATGCCAGTCTGGAAGACGGAAGCTGCAAAATGGTGATCGGCACACATGCACTGATTCAGGAAAAGGTACAGTACAAAAATCTGGCGCTTGTCATCACAGACGAACAGCACCGCTTCGGTGTCCGGCAGAGAACGGCACTTGCTGAAAAAGGGGAACCGCCGAATGTTCTCGTTATGAGTGCAACGCCGATTCCAAGAACCCTGGCTATCATTCTGTACGGAGATCTTTCGATTTCTGTGATTGATGAACTTCCGGCGAAGCGTCTGCCGATCAAAAACTGTGTGGTGGATACGTCTTACCGTCCAAAAGCTTACCGCTTTATCACGCGTCAGGTCGAACTGGGCCGTCAGGCGTATGTGATCTGCCCGATGGTGGAGGAGAGCGAGGGTCTGGAAGCGGAAAACGTCACCGACTATACACAGCTCCTGAAAAAAGAGCTGCCGGGCATCACAGTAGAGATGCTGCACGGACAGATGAAGGCGGCGCAGAAAAACGAGATCATGGAGCGGTTCGCCAGCGGAGAAATCCAGGTACTCGTCTCGACGACAGTCGTGGAGGTCGGTGTCAACGTGCCGAATGCGACGGTGATGATGGTGGAAAATGCCGAACGGTTCGGCCTTGCACAGCTCCATCAGCTCCGCGGACGTGTCGGAAGAGGAGAGCATCAGTCCTACTGTATTTTCATCCGCGGAAACAAAGATCAGGAGACCGCCAAACGTCTGGAAATCCTGAACCATTCGAACGACGGGTTTTATATTGCTTCGGAAGATTTGAAACTGCGCGGCAGCGGCGATCTGCTGGGAACGCGCCAGAGCGGGGATATGGAATTCCAGATGGCAGATATTTTCCGGGATGCCGATATCCTGCAGAAAGCGAGTGAGGCGGCTTCAGAACTGCTTGCCGACGATCCTTATTTTGAAAAACCGGAGCATGAACTGCTGAAAAAGGTAATGAAATCGTATCTTGATCTGGAAAACCACGACATTGGATTGTGAAAAATTACAAAAAAATCCGGCTTTAAAATGCAAAATCGGATAAAAGTAACAGCCTGATTGGATAGTATGGAAAATGACTGTACAATTTCGTGGAAAATTCGTGCGAAATCAGATATTACTTGAAATGCCAAAAAAATTCATGTATCATAAACAAGGAATCAAAAAATGTGCGGACCGTGAGTGTCAAGCGTTCGCCTGAATAATAGTTCGCAGGACGGCTCTTCCAAAATATACAGGGCCGGTCCAAATGGGAGGAAACAGATATGGTAAAGAAAAAACCAGCTGCCCAGGCTAAGACAGCAGAGAACGAGACAGTAAAAGTAGAGACCAAAGCAGCAGAAAAAACAACCGCAGCAGAGAAAGAAGCTGTAAAAGAAGTTGCAAAAGAAGTTGTAAAGGAAACTGCAGCAGCAGAGGAAGCACCTGCAAAAGCAGAAGAAAAACCGGCAGCAAAAGCTGCAAAAACAACCCGCACAACAGCAAAGAAAACAACGACAAAGAAAGCGGCTGCACCGAAAAAACCAGCAGCAGCGAAAAAGCCGGCAGAGAAAAAAGCACCTGCAAAAGCAGCAAAGAAAGAAGCGGAGCAGGAGATGATTCTGCAGTTCGGCGGAAGAGAAATCAAGGAGAAAGATCTGTACGAGAGAATCCAGCAGATCTGGATCGAAGGATATGGCAAGAAAGCAGAGGAATTAAAGAGCCTGAAGGTTTATGTAAAACCGGAGGAATTTACTGCTTACTACGTAATCAATGATGATGTAACCGGAAGCATTGATCTGTAAGTATTATGTACCAGCTCTGCAGGAGCAAGAAAAAAGCGTGAGCTTTTCCGAAAAGAAAAGAGCTCACGCTTTTTGATGCCTGTTCCGGCATCAGGATGTTATACCGGGATGATTAGTACTGGCCAGAAGAACCGCCGGACATCTGGCGTTCCTGCTGCTCAATCATCTTTTTGACCATATAACCTCCGACAGAACCATTCTGTTTGGAAGTCAGGTTACCGTTGTAGCCATCACTGAGCGGCACGCCGAGTTCGCTTGCCACCTCAAATTTGAATTTGTCCAGAGCGCCTTTTGCTTCTGGTACTGCTGCGGTATTCGATGAACGATTCGCCATGTTCATTCCCTCCTTTATCTTTGTGCTTGTTAAAAGCTGCTGTGAAGCAGATCCGGATGTGTTTTTCATCTGTTCTGCTACGGTCATAGTATGTGGAAAGAAAACAAAAATAAACTTCCAGATTCTGTATTTTTTCCGGAAAAGCGGAGAAAGTAAAAGAAGAAGGAAAAATGGAACGTCAGAAAAAAATATAAAAACTGTGTAAAAAATTCACAAAAAGAATTGCGTATTGAAAATAAATTTGTTATAATTGCTGTACATGGTAGTAAAAACAGGAGAAGGGGCGGTTTGCAGTAATGAATATTGGAATCATAGCACACAACAGCAAGAAGAGTCTGATCGAGGATTTCTGTATTGCATACAAGGGAATCCTCATGAAACATGAGGTGTACGCCACCGGAACCACCGGACGGCGGATTGAAGAGGTGACGAACCTTCATGTACACAAGTTTCTGCCTGGAAGCGTAGGCGGAGACAAACAGTTTACCGAGATGATTGAACGCGGCGATATGGATATGGTAATTTTCTTTTACAATCCGACGATGATCAATCCGAAAGAGCCGGATGTCTACAAAATTATCCGTACCTGCGACCAGTACAATATCCCGATTGCAACAAATATCGGAACCGCGGAGTCTCTGATTTTGGGACTTGCAAGAGGAGATCTGGACTGGAGAGAGCAGTTGAAAGCCGACTGATCCATCAAACAAAAACAGTAAGGACGAAAATAAGACCAACATGAGAGTAATAGCAGGAAAATGCCGGAGTCTTCCATTAAAGACGGTTCCCGGCAGACAGACCCGGCCGACGACGGACCGGATCAAAGAAACCTTATTTAACATGCTTCAGCCGTATCTGCCGGATGCGCGTTTTCTCGATCTGTTCGCCGGAAGCGGGGCGATCGGAATCGAGGCGTTGAGCCGCGGAGCCGAGCGCGCGTGGTTCGTAGAGCAGAACAAAGCTGCAGCAGACTGTATCCGGCAGAATTTAAAATTTACGAAGCTGGAACAGCAGGCAGTGCTCCTGCCCATGGAAGCGCATGCAGCTCTGCAGTCGCTTCAGGGACAGGAGCCTTTTGACTGCATTTTTATGGACCCGCCATACGATAAGGGACTGGAAAAGGACGTGCTGTATGCGTTCCGCGACGCCTCTTTTATCGGTGAGGATACCTTAATTATTGTAGAAGCATCGCTGAATACTGATTTCGACTGGGCGGAGGATGCCGGATACGAAATTCTGAAGAAAAAAATCTATAAGACAAATGTCCATGTATTCCTTACCCCGAAAAGCAAACACGAAGGAGTAAAAGAATCATGAAGACAGCCGTATACCCGGGAACTTTTGACCCTGTAACGTATGGTCATCTGGATGTCATTCTGCGTGCATCCAAGCTTTTTGACCGCGTAATCGTGGGAGTTTTACATAATTCCTCAAAATCTCCGTTGTTTTCTGTGGAAGAACGTGTTAATATACTAAAGAAAGCGACCCAGGACATTCCAAATGTCGAAGTCCGTTCTTTCAGCGGGCTCGCTGTTGATTTTGCGAAGGAATGCCAGGCGCATACGATCGTCCGCGGACTCCGCGCGATCACAGACTTTGAATATGAACTGCAGATGGCACAGACGAACCGCGTTCTGGAACCGGAAGTAGATACCACGTTTCTGATTACCTCGCTGGAGTATGCGTACCTCAGCTCCACGGTAGTAAAAGAAGTAGCTGCTTTTGGCGGCGACATTCACAAATTTGTTCCGGATTTTGTGGAAAAAGAAATCCGCGCAAAGTATGCCGCCCGAAATTCAGAAGGAATGCCGCAGGATAAAAGATAAGGAGAATTAAAATGAGCAGCAGAATTGAACAGATCATCGAAGAAATTGAGGAGTATGTAGAGAGCTGTAAATATCAGCCGCTGTCTACCACCAAAATCGTTGTAAATAAAGAAGAATTAGAAGAGCTTCTCCGTGAGCTCCGTCTGAAAACACCGGACGAGATCAAACGGTACCAGAAGATCATCAGCAACAAAGATGCGATTCTGGCAGACGCACAGAACAAGGCAGATGCCATCATTGCAGAGGCACAGGCAAAGGCAAGAGAGATGGTAGAGCAGAGTGAAGTGATGCAGTCAGCATACGCACAGGCAAATGAGACCGTCAACAATGCAAACCAGCAGGCACAGGAAATCCTGGATGCTGCAACCAACGATGCCAACAGCATCCGTCTCGGTGCCATCGGATATACCGATGATATGCTTGCCAACTTAAGCAATATTATGACGACTGCATTAAACGATGCAGGAGAGAAATACAACAGCTTTGTAGAATCCCTGACAAGCTGCTACAATACCGTTGTTCAGAACAGAAGTGAGCTCTCCCCGCAGGGTGCTCCGGAAGAAGAGCAGCCAGAGGAAGAAGTTGTCGTACCGGAATATGATCCGGCATCAGAAGAGGAAAGCGAAGAGGAATAAACCAAGCGTTCCTGCGAAAGCAGCACAGCAGAGCTTCCCGGCAAGATAAGGCCAGAGGGGCAGACCGCTGTTATGGATCATACAGTTTGTCTGGGCAGCGACAGAGAGACCGCCGAAGGCGGCGCAGGTAAGGACAGCAGAGACTTTTCCGGCGTAAGGAAGAGAGGACGCGGCAAGCTGTGCGATTCCCGTCGTGATTTCCAGCACGCCGCAGAGCAGGGGCGAGGCGGAACCAAACGGATGCAGATCCATCAGAAGTCCGGACAGAATGGAAAACAGGATGATGTATCCGCCAAGCTGTGTAATGATTTCAAATCCGTTCATGATAGAGGTGTCCAGCAGGTTTCCTTTGGAAGTCTGTTTTGACATCTCTTTTTTTTCCATGGAATGTGTCCGATGGGCGGTGTGCCGGTGCAGGCGGAAGCGGCGGAAAACAAGCCGGAACAGAAAACCAGTTAGAAAATTGGAACCGTAAAGCACGCCGAAGACGAAGCCGGGATGGATCTGTCCGGAAAACGCAGTTAAGATAACATAGGAAGACAGAAAAGCAGGACTCGGACTGCTGCAGAAGGTTAAAAGATAGCACGCTTCGTTCCGGTCAATTTCTTCTGCCTCATAGAGCTGGGCAGTGATGCGCGCTCCCATGGGAAAACCGCAGAAAAGACCGAGAAAAAGTGCATAAAACCCAGCCGGGGAAAGACCGAAAACCGTTTGAAAAAAAACTTCTGCACGGGCAGAGATCCGCCGCGCGGCTCCTGTTTCCAGAAGAAGAGATGTCAGAATCAGAAACGGCAGAAGTGACGGAAGAATGGTATGAAACCAGAGATTGACACCCTCGCAGGCATAGAAAAAAGTCCGCGCGGGAAAGATAAGAAGACAGAAAAAAAGAAGCAGGGAAGAGAGAAATAAAAGTGATTTTTTCATGACGTTCGAACCTCCTCCCGCTTTCTAAAATAGAGTATGACGAAGCTTTGAAAAAAAGAAGATAGGAGAAGAAAAAATGAGCGTATTAGCAGGATTAAAACCGGAACGGGTATTTTATTATTTTGAAGAGCTCTGCCGCATTCCGCACGGCTCCGGAAACACAAAAGAAGTGAGCGACTATCTGGTTCAGTTTGCAAGGGACCATGAATTATCCTGGTATCAGGATGCGGCCAACAACGTGATCATCCGCCGCCCGGCATCGAAGGGATGTGAATCGGCTCCGACCGTGATTCTGCAGGGCCACTGCGATATGGTCTGCGAGAAGAAGCCGGGCAGCAGCCACGATTTTACGAAGGACGGCCTTGAGCTTCACATCGACGGCGATGAGATTTATGCCAGGGACACGACGCTTGGCGGAGACGACGGAATTGCCGTTGCCTATATGCTGGCTGTGCTGGAATCGGATGATCTGCAGCTTCCGGCCATCGAGGCACTGATTACGACGGATGAAGAGATCGGACTGCTCGGCGCAGCAGCATTAAACGGGAATGAATTAAAGGGAAGAACACTGTTAAATATGGATTCTGAAGAGGAAGGCATTCTCACCGTATCGTGCGCAGGCGGTATGACAGCCATGATGGATCTGCCGGTGCGCAGAAGCGAAGTGATGGGTGAGCAGATGGAAGTGACGATTTCCGGTCTTGCCGGTGGCCATTCCGGTACGGAAATCCACAAAAACCGTGCCAACTCCAACATTCTGGCGGGCCGTTTCCTGTACGAACTGGCAGGAAAGATGGATTATGCCCTGATCGAGCTGGAGGGCGGTTTAAAAGACAACGCCATTCCGCGGACAACCCGCATGCTTCTTGCCATCGACGGCGGAGAGAAAGAGATCTTAAAAGAGGAAGCATCACGCTTCACCGAAAATCTTTGCAGAGAGTACAGCGGAACAGATGACGGTATTACCGTTACGGTAGAGAAAACAGGCGAGGGCGCTGCACCGGCGCTTCATCCGGTCAGCCTGCAGAAAACCGTCTTTTTCCTGATGAATCTTCCGAACGGGGTACAGAAGATGAGCGGCCAGATCCCGGGACTGGTGGAAACATCCCTGAACCTCGGTATTCTGAAATTAGAGCCGGATCACCTGCATGCGTGTGCAAGTGTGCGGAGCTCCGTGGGAAGTGCAAAAGAAGCCCTTTCCGACAAGCTGGAGTATCTGATCGGTTTCCTGGGCGGTGAGTTCCACGTAGAGGGCGCGTACCCGGCATGGGAGTATAAAGAGGATTCTGCCCTCCGCGATCTGATGGTGGCGGAATATGAAGCCATGTATGGACAGAAACCGGCAGTGGAAGCGATTCATGCCGGACTGGAATGCGGTCTGTTCTATGAAAAGCTTTCCGGTCTTGACTGTGTATCTTTCGGTCCGAACATGAAAGCAATCCACACGACCGAGGAGCGGCTTTCGATTTCCTCCGTGGAGAGAACGTATCAGTACCTGTGCCGCGTTCTGGAGCAGCTTTCGAAACGGCAGGCATAAAAAACTGCCCGTGTCTATTTCAAAAAAGTTTCTGAAAAACAGTCATAAAACAGAAAAGACAGGCATAAAGTAACAGGGTGGGGATTGAATTTCCAAAACGTTTACCATCCGATAAGAAAAATGGCTGAAAGCAGGAGCAAAAAAGGAGATTAGGGGACATGGATATACTGTTATGGCATGAGATTCTGGAACCATACGAGCTGGCTGTCAAGGAATTACAGGTGAAATTCCGGCATCTGATCAAGGAGCACCACGGAAAAGGGATGTACTCACCGATCGAGAGCGTGAGCGGCCGTGTGAAGAGTGTTTCCAGTATTCTGGAAAAAATGCAGAGAAAGGGCATTGTGCCCGAAGAGATGGAGGAGCAGGTGGAGGATATCGCGGGCATCCGCATCATCTGCCAGTTCGTTGAAGATATCGAAAAGGTTGCCGACCTGATCCAGAAGCGGTCGGATATTGAGATTAAGAGCGAGAAAGACTACATCCGCCACATGAAGGACAGCGGTTACCGGAGCTATCACCTCATTGTTTACTATACCGTGGAGACGATGAACGGCCCGAAGCGCATCCAGGTGGAAATCCAGATCCGCACGATGGCGATGGATTTCTGGGCGACGATTGAGCACTCGCTGCAGTACAAATATAAGGCAAACATTCCGGATCACATCCGGGAGCGCTTAAGCGCAGCTGCAAAGGCGATTATTGTGCTGGATAATGAGATGTCCTCTGTGCGGAGTGAGATTATGGATGCACAGAATTCCTCCCAGATGCAGCGGAATCTGATCACGGATATCCTGAATAATATCGAGAATCTTTACAAGGTGACGAACAAACGCGAAGTAGAAAAAATTCAGGATGAGTTTTATCACATCTATGCGCAGAACGATCTGCAGGAGTTAAAACGGTTCCACAAAGAACTGGATCTGATTGCAGAGGGATACCGCGCACAGGCAATTACAGACGAACTTTAGAACAAAAGGGGATAAACGGATATGATCACACTGCCGGAAGCCTTTGAGCAGGAGATGAAACAGCTGCTCGGTGAGGAAGAATATGAGGCATACCGCAAGACATTTGACGAGGCGGTACATAGAGGACTGCGGGTAAACAACGGAAAAATTTCGACAGAAGAGTTTCTTAGGCGGACCGATATTCCGCTTAAGAAGGTTCCGTGGATCCCCAATGGATTTTATTACGATGAAGAGAGCTGCAATCCGGCAAAGGATGCCGATTACTATGCGGGCCTGTATTATCTGCAGGAGCCGAGTGCGATGACACCGGCATCCCGCCTTCCAATTGAGCCGGATGACCGTGTGCTCGATCTCTGTGCGGCACCGGGCGGAAAGGCAACGGAGCTGGGAAGCCGGATCGGTGAGGGCGGCATGCTGCTGGCAAACGATATCAGCAATTCGCGGGCGAAGGCGCTGCTGCGCAACCTGGAAATCCAGGGAGTGGGACGTCTTCTCGTGACGAGCGAGGATCCGGAAAAATTAGTAACCTTGTATCCGGCCTTTTTTGACAAGATCCTTCTTGACGCGCCGTGCTCTGGGGAGGGCATGTTCCGAAAAGAGAGCTCAATGCTGCGCTACTACAGTGAAAATGGGCCGGAGCATTATGTGCCGATCCAGAAAAAACTGATCGAGCAGGCGTATCAGATGCTTGCAGAGGGCGGAGAGCTGCTGTACTCTACCTGTACGTTTTCTGTAAAGGAGAACGAAGAGGTCATCGCAGGGCTGCTGGATGCGCATCCGGATATGGAAGTGCAGGAAATTACCCCGGGTTACGAAGGGTTTGCGCCGGGAGTATCCGTGAATGGCCGCGATCTTTCCCGGTGCGTTCATATTTTCCCGCAGCGGATGGAGGGAGAAGGCCATTTCGTGGCGCTCCTGAAAAAGCAGGGAGAGAGCCGGAAACGGCAGCCGTCCCGCCTTTTGGAAACGACAAAGAAGCTGCCGAAAGAGGCGGAAGAGTTTCTTGCTGGCGTGCGCATGGACTGGAAGAATGGTTCGTTTGCCCTTGTGAAAGACCAGCTCTATTTTCTGCCGGAAGGTGTCTGTGCGGCAAAGGGTCTGCGCTATCTGCGGACCGGACTTTCGCTTGGCACCGTAAAGAAAAACCGCTTCGAGCCGTCCCAGGCGCTGGCGGCGTATCTGAAAAAAGAAGAATACGTTTCGTGTTTGACCATTCCCAAGGGAGATGACCGTGTCATGCGCTACTTAAAGGGTGAGACACTCTCGTTTTCCGAAGAAGAGTGTCAGGGGAAAAAGGGCTGGGTGCTTGTGTGCCTGGATGATTTCCCACTTGGCTGGGGAAAAATAAACAACGGAACGTTAAAGAATAAATATTATGCAGGATGGCGGATGGTATGAGTAAATTACGACTCGATAAATATCTGGCGGACATGGGTGTGGGAACACGCCAGGAAGTAAAGGCCCTGATCCGGAAGGGACGGGTGGCCGTAGACGGAATTATGGCAAAAGCCCCGGAACTGAAAGTCGACCCGGATGAAGCGCAGGTGACTGTGGACGGAAACAGCATTTCCTATGTGAAAATGGAATACTGGATGCTCCACAAACCGGCGGGTGTCGTCTCTGCGACGGAGGACCGCCGTGACCGGACCGTACTCGATCTTTTAAGTGATGCGGCAAGAAAAGACCTCTTTCCGGTCGGACGGCTCGACAAGGACACCGAAGGGCTGCTGCTGATTACGAACGACGGAGCCCTTTCCCACCGGCTGCTCTCTCCGAAATCGCATGTCTCGAAAGTGTATGAGGCCGTGATTGACGGAAAAGTGACAGAAGAAGATCGGCAGGCATTTGCCGAAGGGCTCGACATTGGGGACGACAAACCGACACTTCCGGCCGAGCTTACCATTCTGGAAACGACTGAAAAAGAGCCTGGCATTTTTGAAAGCCGGATCCGCATTACCATCTGTGAGGGCCGCTTCCACCAGATCAAGCGCATGTTTGAGAAGGTCGGAAAAACGGTCGTCTATTTGAAACGGCTGTCGATGGGGAGCCTGGAACTTGATCCGGCGCTGCCAAAGGGCAGTGCCCGTCTCCTGACGCAGAAAGAAAAAGCGGCGCTTGGCATAGCGGACGCCGAAACACAGAAAGGAAAGTAAAGCATGCCTTTTTTACCAATTACAAGAGAAGAGATGAAGGAACGGGGAATCGAACAGTTTGACTTTGTCTATGTCATCGGAGATGCCTACGTGGACCATTCCTCGTTCGGACCGGCAATCATCAGCCGTGTGCTCGAGGCGAACGGCTATTCCGTCGGCATCATCTCACAGCCGGACTGGAAGGACGAGAACAGCATTTCGATTTTCGGTGAACCGCGTCTTGGCTTTCTTGTCTCTTCCGGAAATATGGATTCCATGGTCAACCATTATACCGTGGCGAAAAAGCACCGAAAAACAGATGCCTTTACGCCGGGCGGTGTCATGGGAAAACGGCCGGACCGCGCGGTTACCGTGTACGGCAATCTGATTCGGAGAACGTATAAACATACACCGATGATCCTCGGCGGCATCGAGGCATCGCTCCGGCGCCTTTCGCATTACGATTACTGGTCTGACCAGGTGCGCCGCTCCGTCCTTCTCGATTCCGGTGCGGATCTGATTTCGTACGGAATGGGAGAACTTTCGATCGTAGCGATTGCAGATGCACTTGCGGCTGGCATTGACGTTCATGATGTCACCTTTATTCCGGGAACCGTTTATCGGAGCAAAACGCTGGATCACCTGATTGACCCGGTGGTGCTGCCGTCATTCGAGGAGGTGCGGGAGAGCAAGCGGACGTATGCGGAGAGCTTTGCGATTCAGTATAAAAATACCGATGCCATCAATGCGAAGCCGATGGCAGAGCCGTATGAGGGCCAGGGCTACATTGTACAGAATCCGCCTTCCCGTCCTTTGACAGAGCAGGAGATGGATGATGTCTATGCGCTTCCATACATGCGCGCCTATCACCCAAGCTATGAAAAAGACGGCGGTGTGCCGGCGCTTGGGGAAATCAAATACAGTCTGACGAGCAACCGCGGCTGCTTTGGGTCCTGCAGTTTCTGCGCGCTGACGTTCCACGAGGGACGCGTTGTGCAGACAAGAAGCCACGAATCCATTCTGGCGGAAGCGCGGCAGATGGTTCAGGAAAAAGAATTTAAAGGCTATATTCACGATGTCGGCGGCCCGACGGCGGATTTCCGCGGTCCGGCATGCAAAAAGCAGCTCACCAAAGGCGCCTGCCCGAACCGGAACTGTCTCTTCCCGGAGCCGTGTAAAAATATGGTGGCAGATCACAGAGATTATGTGAAGCTGCTGCGGGAATTAAAAGACATTCCGGGCGTGAAGAAAGTCTTTATCCGCTCCGGCATCCGTTTTGACTATGTCCTGGCCGATAAAGACCAGACGTTCCTTTCCGAGCTGGTAAAGGATCACGTCAGCGGTCAGCTCCGCGTTGCGCCGGAGCACGTTTCGAACCGTGTGCTTTCCTATATGGGAAAACCGCGCCACGAAGTATATCAGGAATTTATCCGCCGCTTCGATGCGTGCAACAAAAAGACGGGGAAGCAGCAGTACGCACTTCCGTATTTTATGTCGTCCCATCCGGGGTGTGACTTGGAGGATGCGGTGGAGCTTGCCGAGTACATCCGCGATATGGGATTTATCCCGGAGCAGGCACAGGACTTCTATCCGACGCCTTCCACACTTTCCACCTGTATGTACTATACCGGTCTTGACCCGCGGACGATGGATCCGGTTTACGTGCCGAAATCGCCGCATGAGAAGGCGATGCAGCGTGCGCTGATTCAGTACCGGAATCCGGAGAACTATGAGCTCGTCTGCGAGGCACTGCGCCGGACACACCGGGAGGATCTGATCGGATTCGGACCGAAATGTCTCGTACGGCCGAGAAAGATGGCCGGGGAGGCAGGAAAACCGTCAAGAGGAAAAGGGTCCAACGGAAAAGGCTTTGGCCAGAAGACGGCGAATGACCGTTCCGGACAGGGAAAAGCCAAAACAGGCGGACGGCCGAAAAAGACGCTCCGCAACGTGCACAAAAAGAAATAAACACGCAGAAGATGAGCGGGGATCTTATCGAAGAAGGGAAATGACAGAAGAATGAAGATCAGAAAAGGGGATTACGGCTATATCCGCCGGGAAAAGAAAAAAAGACTGCTTGTGACACTGGGACTGTTCGTCCTTCCGGCCATCGTTTTTATTGTCGGGCTTGTGCTTGCAGACGGAAACAAGAGCAACATTTTTACGGTTGTCGCCGTAGTAGGCTGTCTGCCGGGCTGCCGCGCCGCCGTCGGTTTTATCATGATGGTTATGCAAAAGCCAGTGGACAAAGCAGTGTACGATGCCATTGAGGCAAAAAAAGGAAAACTGCTGATGGGATATGAAATGTATATCACACAGGAAAAATCGAGTCTGATGATCGAAGCAGCGGCGTTCTGCGGTGAGGAGATCGCCTGCTACACCACGCGCGCCAAAGACCAGAAACAGATCGAGGACTGCACTACGTATCTGAACAAGATCATCCGTGCCAACGGCTACAAATGCCATGTGAAGATTTTTGATCGGGAAAAAGCATTTCTGGAGCGCCTCGATTCCCTGAACCGCAACTACGATGAGCTGGAAAAGAGCGCCAGTGAAAACTTCAAACCGGATGAGCGGTACCCGGATCTGTCCCGCACGGAACTGGTGAAACACACGATGCTGGCGCTGGCACTGTAGGAGACCATTGCTATGAGAGAACTGACCGTGACAGAAAAAGACTGCGCGCAGCAGCTCATCAAATATCTGTCCAAATATATGGAGGAGGCGCCAAAGAGTTTCTTCTATAAAATGCTGCGAAAGAAAAACATTGTGCTGAACCAGAAAAAGGCGGACGGCAGTGAAAAGCTGAAAACAGGCGATACGATCCGGATGTATCTGGCGGAAGAGACCATCGAAAAATTTCGGAAAACACCGGAAAAACCGGCTGGAAAACAGGTAAAGTATCCGAAGCTGGATATCGTCTATGAAGACGAAAAAGTAATTTTCCTGAACAAGCCGGCAGGTGTCCTCTCACAGAAGGCGAAAGAGACGGATGTGAGCCTTACCGAAGCGCTCGGCGCCTATCTTTCGGAAAAAAATGCCGGGGAGGAGACCATGTTCCGCGCCGGACTCTGCAATCGTCTGGACCGGAATACCAGCGGTCTGATTCTTGCCGGAAAAACCGTTGCGGCGACGCAGCAGCTTTCAGAACTGATCGCAGAGCGGGCTGTTGGAAAATACTATCTGACGGTTGTAAAAGGAACCGTGACAGAGACAGAGCGGATCCGCGGATACCTCACAAAAAATGAGAGGACAAACCGTGTTTCGATTCAGAGAGAGCAGCAGGGAGATGCTGTTTACATAGAAACCGCATACCGGCCGCTCTGTGCCGGAAGAGGCTGTACGCTGCTGGAGGTTGAGCTGGTGACCGGAAAGAGCCATCAGATCCGCAGCCATCTCGCGAGCATCGGTCATCCGCTTGCGGGAGATACGAAATACGGGGATGCGGAGTTTAACCGCCGCTTCCGGGAAAAATACGGACTGAAATACCAACTTCTCCATTCGTGGAAGGCGGTATTTCCAGAGCTTACGGGCACCTTATCGGATCTGTCCGGAAAAACCTTTACAGCGCCCCTGCCATCATCCGTGCGCCGGATTTTACAGGGAGAACATTTGACGGGAGAAGGATTATGAGCCGAAAAGACAACGAAAAGAAAGAAACAAAACCAAGAAAAACGGAGGAGACGAGCATCGGACGGGAAATCTGGGAATATGTAAAAATGATCGCCATTGTCGTGGCAGTCGTTGTTTTTGTGGAGCAGGTCATTGTCATCAACGCAAGAATCCCATCTCCTTCCATGGAAAACACGATTATGACCGGAGACCAGATCTTCGGTAACCGCCTTGCTTATGTAAAGAGCGATCCGCAGCGGTATGACATCGTTATTTTCTATTATCCGGACGACGAGAAGCAGAAGTTTATCAAGCGCGTCATCGGACTGCCGGGAGAGACGGTTACGATCCGCGACGGAAAGGTGTATATCAACGATTCCACCGAGCCGCTGTGCGATGATTTCTGCCCGGAAACACCGGTCGGCGATTTCGGACCGTATGAGGTGCCGGAGGGCTGCTACTTTATGCTCGGCGACAACCGGAACGTATCAAAGGATTCCCGCTACTGGCTGAATCCGTACGTAGAGAAAGACAAGATCATCGGCAAGGCCTTTCTGCGCTACTGGCCGCTGAACAAAATTTCTCTGATTGAATAAGAACAGAACGAAGACGAGGACAGGAATTATGGCATGGACATCGAGGGGACTCCGCGGATCAACGTTGGAGGAAATGATCAACCGCACAAACGAGCAGTACCGTGACAAGCATCTGGCACTGATCCAGAAGGTGCCGACGCCGATCACCCCGATCAAAATAGATAAGGAGAGCAGACACATCACGCTGGCTTATTTTGAAAAGAAGAGTACCGTTGATTACATCGGCGCTGTACAGGGCATTCCCGTCTGCTTCGATGCCAAAGAGTGCAAAACGGATTCCTTTCCGCTCGCAAACATCCACGAGCACCAGGTCACGTTTATGAAAGATTTCGAGCAGCAGGGGGGGATTTCCTTCCTGCTGCTGTATTTTACGGCGCGGGACGAATATTATTACCTGCGGTATGAGACGATGAAAACCTTCTGGGACCGCGGACAGAACGGCGGAAAGAAGCATTTTTCCTACACCGAGCTTGAAACGTCATTCTTCCTTCCCAGAACGGGAAGCAGCGTTCTCGTCCCGTACCTGAACGGAATCCAGAAGGATCTGGAGATACGGGATTCGAAAGCGGATTAAAATTTTGAGTTGACAGGGAAAATGTTTTCCGATATACTAACCATAGTTTTAAATTCAATATGGTAATATGGTAGTGAACTAAAGCGAAAAAGTGAGGACAACAAAACATGGATCGATTAATTCATACCCCGGAAGGCGTCCGGGATGTCTACAATCAGGAATGTACGAAAAAATTATACCTGGAGAATCAGATTGAGCAGGTATTTCATGCGTTTGGATATCAGGATATTGAAACACCGACGTTCGAGTTTTTTGATGTATTCGGAAGAGAAGTGGGAACAACACCGTCCCGCGAGCTCTACAAATTCTTTGACCGCGACGGCAACACCCTTGTGCTCCGTCCGGACTTTACCCCGTCGATTGCACGCGCAGCCTCTATGTATTTCATGGAAGAGACGATGCCGATCCGCCTTTGCTACAGAGGAAGCAGCTTCGTCAACAGCAGCAGCTATCAGGGCCGCTTAAAAGAGTCCACCCAGATGGGTGTCGAGCTCTTAAACGATGATTCCGCAATGGCAGACGCAGAGATCATTGCGATGACCGTAAAAGTTATGCTGGATGCCGGTCTTACCGATTTCCAGATCAGCATCGGCCACGTAGGTTTCTTCCAGGCGCTCGCCGAGGAAGCTGCTCTCGCCGAGGATGTTCTGAACGAATTAAAAGAACTGATTTCCATTAAAAATCATTTTGGCGCCGAGGAGCTGCTGGCAAAACAGAACCTTCGAAGTGATCTGTTTGAAGCACTCCGTGATGTTCCGCAGCTGTTCGGAAATGCAGAGATTCTCGAAAAGGCAAAAGGCCTTACAAGAAATCCGGCGGCAAGAGAGGCACTCGATCGTCTGGCTACGATCTATGAGATCGTTAAAGATTACGGCTATGAAAAATACGTCTTCTTCGATCTCGGCCTTTTAAGCAAATTCCATTACTACACTGGTATTATTTTCCAGGCCTACACCTACGGCACCGGCGAGCCGATCGTAAAAGGCGGCCGCTACGATGCACTGCTGCAGCACTTCGGAAAGAAAGCGCCGGCGATCGGATTCTGTACTGTCATGGAATCTCTGATGAATGCACTGGAGCGCCAGAAAATTTCTCTTCCGATTGCCAATACGAAAACGATGCTGCTCTACCCGGATTTTCTTCAGCCGCTGGCCGTAAAACTTGCCAACGAGCACAGAAGCAAGGGCATGGATGTCGCGCTGGTCTGCTTTGCAAGGGACAAGGTTCTTGCAGATTATGAAGAATACGGCAGAAAGAACCAGTTCGGCGGCATTGTCTATATTCAGAAGAGCGATTCGGTGCTTGCCATCGATTTGTCGACAGGAGAAGTACAGCCGGTGGAGCTGTAGGAGAGGAAGGGTACGAAAAAGATGAGATATTTGACCATTGCACTGACAAAAGGACGCCTGGCATACCAGACGCTGGAGCTGCTGGAAAAAGTCGGCATCACCTGCGATGAAATGAAAAATAAAGATACGAGAAAGCTGATTTTCACGGACGAAGAGCATAAGCTCCGTTTTTTCCTCGCCAAAGGTCCGGATGTGCCGACCTATGTGGAGTACGGCGCAGCGGATATCGGAATCGTCGGAAAGGACACGATTCTGGAGGAAGGAAGACGCCTCTACGAGGTATTGGACCTTGGCTACGGCAAGTGCCGCATGTGTGTCTGCGGACCGGAATCCGCGCGTGAGCTGCTGCAGCACAACCAGCAGATCCGTGTGGCAACGAAGTACCCAAACATTGCCAAGGATTACTTCTACAACCGCAAGCACCAGACCGTTGAGATGATCAAGCTGAACGGCTCGATCGAGCTGGCACCGATTGTCGGACTTTCCGAAGTGATTGTGGATATTGTAGAGACAGGAAGCACTTTACGGGAAAACGGCCTGACCGTTCTCGAGGAGGTCTGCCCGCTGTCTGCGCGCATGGTTGTCAACCAGGTGAGCATGCGGATGGAAAATGAGAGAATTACCAAATTAATTCAGGATCTGAAAGGAGCACTGGTATGAGAATCGTAAAACTGACAAAAGAGACCACAGAAAATATTCTGGAGAATATGCTGAAACGAAGCCCGACACAGTACGGAACGTACGAGGCTTCCGTGCAGGAGATCATTGAGAATGTAAAAACAAGAAAAGACGCAGCCGTTTTCGAATATACCGAGAAATTCGACCACGCGGTACTCGATGCTTCTACCGTAGAAGTAACACAGGAAGAGATTGATGAAGCGTACAACATCGTAGATCCAGAGCTGATCGGTGTCATCCGCAGATGCATGAAAAATATCCGTGAGTTCCACGAAAAACAGAAACAGAACAGCTGGTTCACCTCTACCGAGAACGGAACGATGCTTGGCCAGAAGCTGACCGCCCTGAACCGTGTCGGCGTATACGTTCCGGGAGGAAAGGCAGCGTATCCGTCCTCTGTTCTGATGAACATTCTTCCGGCAAAAGTGGCAGGAGTCAAAGAAATCTGCATGACAACGCCGTGCGGCAGAGACGGAAAAGTCAACCCGGTTGTCCTTGCGGCAGCAAAAGAAGCCGGTGCGGACCGCGTCTTTAAAATCGGCGGTGCACAGGCAATTGCAGCCCTTGCTTACGGAACCGAGAGCATTCCGAAAGTCGATAAAATCGTAGGACCTGGAAACATCTACGTTGCCCTTGCAAAGAAAGCCGTATACGGAAATGTCAGCATCGACTCCATCGCAGGCCCAAGTGAGATTCTTGTCCTTGCTGATGAGACTGCAAATCCGCGGTTCGTGGCAGCCGATCTCTTAAGCCAGGCTGAGCATGATGAGCTTGCAAGTGCGATCCTCATTACCACCTCCCAGGAACTGGCAGAGAAGGTAAGTGAAGAGGTAGACGGTTTCTTAAAAGTCCTCTCCAGAAGCGACATCATCTCCAAATCACTGGACAACTTCGGCTACATCCTTGTCACCGATTCGCATCAGGAAGCGATCGACACCGTAGATGCCATCGCACCGGAGCACCTCGAGATCGTGACGAAGAACCCGTTTGAGGATATGATGAAGGTACATAACGCCGGTGCTATTTTCCTCGGCGAGAACTCCAGCGAGCCTCTCGGTGACTATTTTGCCGGCCCGAACCATATCCTGCCGACGAACGGAACCGCAAAATTCTTCTCACCGCTGTCCGTAGACGATTTCGTGAAGAAATCCAGCATCATCTATTATTCCAGAGAAGCCCTTTCCGAGATCCACGAGGATATCGAGAGCTTTGCAAAATCAGAGAGCCTGACGGCACACGCCAATTCGATTGCCGTCCGTTTTGAGGGGGAAGAGTAAGTGGAGAACAGAACAGCCAGCGTAGAACGCGTGACAAAAGAAACAAAGATCCGCATGACATTAAATCTGGATGGAACGGGAAAGAGCGACATCCACACCGGCATCGGCTTTTTTGACCATATGCTCGACGGCTTTGCCCGCCACGGTCTTTTCGACCTTTCCGTTTCTGTAGACGGAGATCTTGATGTAGACGGCCACCACACGATCGAGGACACCGGTATCGTGCTCGGAACTGCAATCCGCGAGGCAGTCGGCGACAAACAGGGCATCCGCCGCTACGGCGACAGAATCCTTCCGATGGACGAGACACTGGTGCTCTCGGCCGTTGACCTCTGCGGCAGACCGTATCTCTCTTTCCAGGCAGAATTTACACGGGAGAAAGTAGGAGAGATGGAGACCGAGATGGTAAAAGAATTCTTCTACGCCGTTTCCTATGCGGCGCAGATGAATCTGCATATCAAAGTGCTTGACGGCGGAAATAACCACCACATCATCGAGGCGATGTTCAAAGCATTTGCGAAGGCACTCGATGAGGCAACTTCCTTCGATCCGAGAATTGCCGGCGTGCTCTCGACCAAGGGCAGCCTGTAAGAGCAGAAAAAGAGGAGAACAAGAGATGAAACAAGCATTAAAATGTGATTTTACCTGGGCGGATTTTAAGACAAACAGCGACGGCATGGTTCCGGTTGTTGTACAGGATGCGGAAAATGACGAAGTGCTGATGCTCGCCTACATGAATGAAGAAGCGTTTGAGACGACACTGCGCCTTGGAAAAATGACGTACTGGAGCAGAAGCCGCAATGAGCTCTGGACGAAGGGACTGAGCTCCGGCCATGTGCAGTATGTAAAACAGCTTCTGATCGACTGCGACAACGATACAATCCTTGCCAAAGTAGAACAGGTCGGCGCAGCGTGCCACACCGGAAACCGCACCTGCTTTTACCGGACCCTGGCAGAATAAAAATTTTTGATTCAGAGCATAAAAAGAGCTCCTGTTTCACAGAATAAAATCTGTGGGACAGGAGCCTTTTTATGCGGTTCTGTATCGTTAAAAAGCCATTACAGAAGAAGGTATTTTAAGATAAACAGAACAGCCAGGATGTACATGATCACGCTGATCTTTTTTTCTTTTGCTTTTCCGCTCAGGATCTGGATTGCAACGTAGGAGATAACTCCCATGGCAATACCTTCGGAAATGCTGTAGAAGAACGGCATAGCTCCGATGCAGATGTAGCACGGAATCGCCTCGGAAAGATCACTGAAATCAATGTTGACTACGTTGGTCAGCATGTAGAAGCCTACCACGATCAGTGCCGGAGCCGTTGCAAAGGACGGGATGGCAAGGAAGATCGGGGAGAGGAACAGAGCGAGGCCGAAGAGGATTGCAGTGGTAACAGCGGTAAGACCGGTACGGCCGCCTTCGGAAACGCCGGAAGCACTCTCAACGAAAGTTGTTGTGGTAGAAGTACCAAGAACAGCACCTGCGCAGGTAGCAACAGCATCTGCCATCAGCGCGCCCTTGATGCGCGGAAGTTTTCCGTTTTTGTCGAGCATGTTTGCCTTGGAAGATACACCGATCAGAGTTCCGATGGTATCAAACATATCGACAAACAGGAATGCAAACATGATCACGAAGAACTCGCCTGTTTTCAGAATGGAGAAATCCAGTTTTCCGAAAATCGGGGCAAGGCTTGGAATGGAAAGTCCGTTGGAAAAATCCGGGAACAGGCTGTAGAAGCCGTTTGCCGGGTTCGGAACGTAGAGACCGCATGCCTGGCAGATCATGCCGAGGATCCAGGTTGCAAGAATTCCCCAGAGGATGTTTCCCTTTACATTGCGTACGACAAGAACGGCGGTGAGGATAACACCGATGACTGCGAGCAGAACGGTGATTCCGACATCGTTAAACGTTCCTGCCACATACTCTGTTCCGTTTAATGTGGCTGCAGACTGCAGGTTGGCATTGTAGGAAGACAGGGAATAGAGGCCTGCCACGGTTGAAGAGTTCGGCAGTACAATTTTTGCATTCTGAAGTCCGATGAATGCGATGAACAGACCGATGCCGACGCTGACTGCAGATTTCAGGCTGACCGGAATGGAGTTGAAGATCGCCTCACGGACGTTGGTCAGAGAAAGTACAATAAAGATGATACCTTCTGCAAAAACGGCGGTCAGGGCTGCCTGCCAGCTATATCCGTAGCCGAGAACAACGGTGTAGGCAAAATAGGCGTTGAGGCCCATTCCTGGTGCCAGAGCGAATGGATAATTGGCGAAAAGTGCCATGAGCAGGGTGCCAAGGAAGGCTGCCAGAGCCGTTGCGGTAAAGACAGCGCCGTGGTCCATGCCGGTGGAGGAAAGGATGTTCGGGTTGACGGCAAGAATGTACGCCATCGTCATGAACGTGGTGACACCGGCGATGATCTCGGTTTTGACCGTTGTTCCATTTTCCCGCAGCTTGAATGTGTTTTCCATCAGCTTGCTAAACTTTTCCATAGTTTTCTCTCCTTTTGAATTTTGTAGGCGGAAATGTCGCCTCATAATATGGAAACATCCTAAATGTTACAATATTATCAAGTAGAATGCAAGAAAGAAACGAAAAGAATCTGAAAATTTCTTGTCGAAATTTTTAATTTTTCTATAGACAAATGTCATGATTTCTTTTATGATAAAAAAGGTGTCTTGTAAAATCTGCGTTAAGGAAATGTAAAATATTGAGACCAAAACACGAAAATGCTTTGACAGGGATTTTGAAAAGACATCAGAAAAAGACAAGGAAGAAAAAAGAATATGAGTGTAATAGTGTCTTTGATGGGCGGTCTGGGCTTCTTCTTATATGGAATGAAGCTGATGAGTGAAGGACTGCAGAAGGTTGCCGGATCCAAGATGAGAAGCATTCTGGAGGTATTTACGAAGAACCGTGTGATCGGTCTTCTGGTCGGTATTTTCTTTACCGCGCTGATTCAGTCCTCCAACGCTACAACCGTTATGGTGGTCAGCTTCGTAAACTCCGGTCTGATGAAACTGGCACAGGCTCCTGGAATTATCCTCGGAGCAAACATCGGTACGACAGTTACCGGACAGCTGATTGCGTTTGACCTTGCGGATATCGCGCCGCTGTTTGTCATCATCGGTGTTCTGATGGTTATGTTCGTAAAGAACAATCTGACGATCAGCCGTCTCGGCGAGGTTATCTTGGGATTTGGTATTCTGTTTATGGGTATCTCCGGTATCTCAGGAGCCCTGAACGAAGCAAAAGAGATCCCGGCAGTCGTTAACGCCCTCGGATCCCTGACGAATCCGTTTCTTGCGTTCTTAGTCGGCTGGGTGGCTACCGCGATTCTGCAGAGTAACTCTGCAACGGTCGGAATCATCATGCTTCTTGCAAGAGAGGGCTTGATGGGACTTCCGATCTGTCTGTTTATGATGCTTGGATGCAACATCGGATGTACGATGTCCGCTATTCTTGCCAGCTTCGGCTGCAAAAAAGATGCAAAACGTGCGGCATGTGTCCACCTGCTGTTCAACATCTCCGGAACGATTGTCTGCTCCATTATTTTCCTGCTGTTTGGAAATCAGGTAGTTGACTTCTTTATGGGTATTTCCGGAAACGAAGCAGGCCGTATGATCGCAAATGCAAACTCGATCATCAAAGTATGCCAGGTACTCCTGATGCTGCCGTTTACCCCGCTTCTGGTGAAGGCAACGTACTTTATCATCCGCGGAAATGACGAGGAAGACAAAAAGTTCGAGCTTGCCTACATTAGCTCGAAACATGCGATGTCCCCGACGACTGCAGTTCTGCAGGCTGTCCGTGAGATGGAGCGTATGGCACAGATGGCAGAGACCAACCTGATTCGCGCGATGAATACGCTGGTGACCCGCGATCAGAAAGAAATCGACGAGGTCTACCGTGTCGAGGAAAATATTAATTTCCTGAACAAAGAGATTACGAACTATCTGGTTCACTTAAATCAGGCATCGCTGCCGACATCAGACGTTATGCGCATCGGTGCGCTGTTCCATGTGGTCAATGATATCGAGCGGATTGGTGATCATGCCGAGAATGTCGCAGATTCTGCTGTGCAGATGACGAATGACAATGTGACCTTCAGCAAACAGGGCGAACTGGATCTTTCCGAGATGCTGGATATGGTATTAAAAATTCTCGATGAGTCGATCGAAATGTTTGCAAAGAATGATCTGCAGCACCTGCAGGAGATCATTGATATTGAAAATTCCATTGATCAGGAGGAGCGGGATCTGCAGCAGAAGCATGTAGAGCGTCTGACCCGCAACGAATGTACGCCGGAAGCCGGCATGATCTTCTCCGATCTTGTATCCGGACTCGAGCGTGTCGCGGACCATGCAACCAATATTGCATTCTCCATTCTGGATGAAGATCCGGAAGAGAAAGCAGCCCGCGAGGCAGTTGCAGGAGCAGAAAAATAAGAAATGGATTAAGAGAATAGGAGAAAGGCCCCGAAACATTGGAGTTATGTTTCGGGGCCTTTCTTTCATGCTTATGATGTTTTTTATTTATGGATTTCTTTCACGGGAGAGCGGGCAGTCAGATCGAAGGAGTAGCGGAGGTCAGGGTATTTCCACCCTCTGCAGAGCGGGATGAACCCGCATTCTGCTGGGAATCGCTCTGCTGATCATCTGAAGAGCTGGTGCTCGTTCCGAGGGTCAGTGAGAAGGTCTTTGTCTCATAGGATCCGTTGTCTGGAACCTGTACTTCCACCTCAACGGTTTCGCCGGCAGAGTAATACTGCAGCAGGGATTTCAGCTCGCTGGTGGAGGTGATGGAATGTCCGTCAAAGCTGGTCAGAACGTATCCGGATTTCAGACCTGCATTTTCAGCGGCACCGCCGGAGGTTACTTCGGAGATATAGATGCCGGCCGGCATATTGTATGCCTGCTGGATCTGGCTGCTGACATCGAGGCATTTGATGCCGATCGTTCCCTGATCTTCTGCGGCAACCTTTGTTCTGGTCTGCTCATTCATCAGATTTTCAATGATATCGGAAACACGGGAGACCGGGATTGCATAGCCCATGCCCTCTACCTCTGTAGAAGCAAGTTTTGCGGAGTTGATACCGATGACCTCTCCGTTCATGTTCAGAAGAGCGCCGCCGCTGTTGCCAGGGTTGATGGCTGCATCGGTCTGTAAGTAGGTCTTTCCGGTTGTATCAGTGGAAGAAGTATCTGCCGTTGTTCCATCGGAGCTTCCGTCAGAAGAGGAATCGCTGTCGATCACACGGTTTGCAGCACTGATGATACCGGTCGTAACGGACTGGCCGTAGCCGAGTGCGTTGCCGATCGCAACGACCTGCTCGCCGACCTCAACGGAATCAGAATCGCCCATCGTGGCAACAGCGATGCTGCTCATCGTGTCATCCGGGATCTCGGAGAGCGGAACGGCGATGACGGCAAGATCGTTATCGGCATCGGTACCTTTGATATTTGCCTTGCAGACCTGATTGTTTACAAAACTAACAGAAAGAGTATCGGCATCTTCTACTACATGGTTATTGGTGACGATCAGAAGCTCGGTGTCATTCTTTCCGATGATGATACCGGAACCGCAGCTTGTGGTCTCCTCGGTCTGCGGAGTCTGGGCACCGTAACCGAACATGCTGAAGTAGTTCTGTACTTCCTGTACGGACTGGTTTGTGATGGAGACGATCGACGGCATTGCGTTTTTCGCAATCGTGGAAACATCCATCGTTCCGGTGGAAGTGGAGCTTGAGGATGTGGCAGCGGCTTTTAAGAGGCTGCTGTTGGAAGTCGTCTGCTGTGCAGTGGTTGTTGTTGCAGTGGCTGTCGTGCTTCCGGCAAAGTGGTTGACTGCCTGGAAGGTACCGCCGGCAACACCGCCGAACAGAACTGCGCTTAAGGCGATGGCTCCGATTTTCTTTGCAAGCTTAGCAGCTTTTTTATTTTTGGAAGAAGGTTTTTTTCCGTTGAAGTTGTTCTGCTCTGCTGCCATCATGTTCTCATTATTGGTTTCGTTTTCGTTATTGTAGTTGTTTCTGTAGTCCATCATAATAAATACTTCCTTTCTGGTATCTGTATTTTAAACTGTGTTCCGGAATCGGCTTCCGGTTTTGTTTGCTTCCTTTTTTGTTTCTATGCTTTGCAGTATAATGGGAATCTGTGATGGAAATGTAGTAAAAATGTGAAAAAAATAAGTTCTCTGGAAAAGAGAAAAGTGCTACAATAAGAAACAGAAAAATGATCAGGAAATGAGGAAGTAAGAATGAATAGAGGAATAACACAGAAACAGTATCTGGAGTTGGTCCCGCCGACGGAGGAGGACGCCCGCTCCAGCCAGATGCGGATACTGGATGCATTAAAAGAGAAAGGAATCACCGCATCATTTACCCTTCCAGCGCTGCAGAAACTGTATCCCATCTGCGATGAGGCAGACTATAACATAACGGTTTGCCTCGCATGGAATGGAAGCATCTGGCAGGTGGTTGATCTGGAAGCGGGCGATACAGCAGCAGAGCATTACGGCTATGCCGCTGATCTTGGAAGTACGACCGTCGTTGTGCGCCTGGTAAACTGCAGCGACGGTACTGTGCTTGCCGAGGAGAGCGAATACAACCGCCAGACTGCCTATGGAACCGATATTCTGACGAGAATCTTTGCCTGTAAGGATAAACCGGAGGTACTGCAGGACATCCGTGCGTGTACGATGGAGACATTTACACTGCTCTTTGAAAAACTTCGCCAAAAGACAGGAATTGCGCCGTCGGATGTTCTCTCAATGGTCGTATCCGGCAACACAACGATGATCCATTTCCTGCTGGGACTGGATCCGTTCTGCGTCTTTTCATCCCCGTACGCCGTGCGCGCAGACCGCGTCGGATTCCTTCCGGCGAAAGAGATGGGATTTCCCATGAAGGGATGTGTCTACTGCGTGCCGGGAAAATCCAATTACCTGGGCGGTGATATATTAAGCGGTATGATCGCAACGGAACTCTATAAAAAAGAAACGATCAGCGTTTTTTTTGATATCGGAACGAACGGCGAGCTTGTCGTCGGAAACCGGGAATTTCTGCTCTGCGGCGCAGGCGCTGCCGGTCCGGCGCTCGAGGGCGGCGTGGTCAAAACCGGCATGCGAGCTGCAGAAGGCGCTGTTGATGCGGTAAAAATAGAAGACGGGAAAATCCAGTGCCATGTAATCGGAGAGGGTAAGCCAAAGGGCATCTGCGGTTCCGGCATTATCGATCTGCTCGCGGAATTATTCCTAAATGGATGGATCAACCTGTTCGGCACCCTGCAGCCGGAGCGGTCAGAAAAGATCAAAGAAGATCCGAAGACGGGAGAATGGTGTGTCGAGTACAGGGAAGGACTGAACTTTTATCAGAGCGATATCGCCGAATTTCTGCGGACGAAATCGGCCGCCTATACGATGGTTGAGTACATGATGCGTGAATCCGGCATCTCCATGGAAGATATCGACCGGTTTTATGCGGCGGGCGCGTTTGGAAAACACGTCTCGAAGGAGTCAGCCATCACAATCGGCATGTATCCGGATATGGACCGGGAACGCCTCATCTGCGCTGGAAATACGTCGTTAGAGGGAGCGGAAAAAATTCTGCTGGACAGAACCCGAATCGAAGAGATTGACCGGATTCTCGAGGAGATGGTTTATATTCAGTTTGGTCAGGTCTCTGACTTTATTTCCATGATGGCAGCCGCCCAGGCAATTCCACACACGGATCTCGAGCGGTTTCCAAGTGTACAGAAAAAACTGGAAGAAAGAAAACAGTAAATAGCGGCAGGCGCTTGACCGCAGTCGAATCGTGTCATATACTTGTTAATGATAATGAGAATCAACAAGGAGAGACAGATATGACATTGAAAGAACTGCCGATCGGAAAAACGGCGACTGTCCGTACCGTAGGAGGAGAGGGTGCGCTGCGGCAGCACTTCCTCGATATGGGAATCATTCCAGGTGCGGAGGTAACAATGGTAAAGTATGCACCGATGGGAGATCCTGTGGAAGTACGGATTCACAGCTATGAGCTGACACTTCGCCTTGACGATGCCGGACGGATTGAAATTGATGAGGTGCGGGATACCGTAAAAGAAAAGGAGCAGCCGGATGCCAGAGCGATTCCGCATCCCGGCTTTGGAGAGGGCGGAAAGTACCACAATAAGGCAGAGGAGCATCCGCTGCCGGAAGGAGAGCTGTTGTCCTTTGCGCTGGCCGGAAACCAGAACTGCGGCAAGACCACCCTGTTCAACCAATTAACGGGATCCAACCAGCACGTCGGAAACTTCCCCGGCGTGACCGTAGACCGGAAGGACGGTGAAATCCGCGGCCAGAAAAACACGCTGGTCACCGATCTTCCCGGCATTTATTCGATGTCGCCGTATTCAAGCGAAGAGATCGTCACCCGGAATTTCGTTCTGAACGAGCATCCGCGCGGCATCATCAATATTGTAGATGCGACAAATATCGAACGAAACCTGTATCTGACGATGCAGCTGATGGAACTCGACGTTCCGATGGTACTGGCCCTCAACATGATGGATGAGGTACGCGAAAACGGTGGTTCTGTGCTCGTGAACCAGATGGAAGAGAGACTTGGCATCCCGGTTATCCCGATTTCCGCTGCAAAAAACGAGGGAATCGATGAACTGGTTGCCCATGCTGTTCATGTGGCCAAATACCAGGAAAAACCGGGCAGAAAGGACTTCTGTGAGGCGAATGACCACGGCGGTGCCGTCCACCGTGCGTTGCATGCGATCATGCATCTGATCGAGGATCACGCCGCAAGGGCGGATATTCCGGTGCGGTTTGCGGCGAGCAAGCTGGCAGAGGGCGATGCGCTGATCCTGGAGCAGCTGGCCCTCGATGAAAACGAGAAAGAGATGCTCGAGCATATCGTCTGTCAGATGGAGACGGAGCGCGGCCTGGACCGCGCGGCGGCGATTGCGGATATGCGTTTTAATTTTATTGAAAAAGTCTGCCGTGAGACCGTGGTAAAACCAAAAGAGAGCCGCGAGCATGTGCGGAGCACAGAAATTGACCGTGTGCTGACCGGAAAATATACGGCTCTGCCATGTTTTGCCGGGATTATGGCGGCTGTCTTTTTCCTGACCTTCCATGTGATCGGAGCATCGCTGCAGAGTGTGCTGGAGATTCTGATCGGAAAACTGACCGAGCTCGTGGACAGCGCCATGACAGCATGGGGCGTCAATCCGGTGCTTCATTCCCTTGTGATTGACGGTATTTTTAATGGCGTCGGAAGTGTCTTAAGCTTCCTTCCGATCATCGTCACCCTGTTTTTCTTCCTGTCCATTCTGGAAGACAGCGGCTATATGGCGCGCGTGGCATTTGTGATGGATAAGCTGCTCCGGAAAATCGGCCTCTCCGGCCGCAGTATCGTGCCGATGCTGGTCGGTTTTGGCTGTACCGTGCCGGGCGTCATGGCGAGCCGCACCCTGCCTTCCGAGCGTGACCGGAAAATGACGATCCTATTAACTCCGTTTATGAGCTGTTCGGCAAAACTTCCGATTTACGCGTTCTTTACCGCCGCATTCTTCCCGAAATACAGTGCCCTTGTGATGGTTCTTCTGTATTTCGGTGGTATCTTCATGGCTGTCCTGATGGCGATGCTGATGCAGGGAACTTTATTCCAGGGGGAAGCCGTTCCGTTTGTCATGGAGCTTCCAAACTACCGCATGCCGGGGGCAAAAAATGTCGGACAGCTTTTGTGGGATAAGGCAAAAGACTTCCTGCAGCGGGCATTCACCGTCATTTTTGTTGCCACGATTGTGATCTGGTTTTTACAGACCTTTGGAACGCATCTCAATGTCGTGGAGGACTCCAAGGACAGCATTCTCGCCGTTGTCTCCGGCCGTCTCGCCCCGGTTTTTCGGCCGCTTGGATTTGGAGACTGGAGAGTATCGACCGCCCTTCTAACCGGATTTATGGCAAAGGAGAGTGTCGTCTCCACACTTTCCGTACTGTTCGGCACGACCGCGCAGCTGACCGAAATTCTGACACCGGTTTCCGCATTAAGCCTTCTGGTTTTCTGCCTCCTCTATACGCCGTGTGTGGCGGCAGTCGCTTCCATCAAGCGGGAGCTTGGCGGCAGATGGGCAGCCGGTGTTGTCGTTTCCCAGTGTGTGATCGCCTGGCTGGCAGCTTTTGTCGTACATGGCTTTGCACTGCTGTTTGGCATGTAAAAAAGAACATTAAATAAGAAAAGCTCTGCAGAACAGAAAATGCAAAATTCTGATCTGCAGAGCTTTTGATATATGGCTGGTAAAAAAATGCCGGTTTTAAATTTTTCGTATCACATGCTTTAAAATTTCTGTTTTGTGGAGCAGAAAGATCGAGCAGTCCATAAACAGATGGGCAAGAAAGGTGCTCAAAATGACGCCATTTGATTTCAGCAGAAAGCCGACATGGAACCCATACCAGCACACGAAACCGGAGTAGGCGCTCATGATGACAAGAAGCGGTAGATTTTCCAACACGCCCCGCATCGTTTCAAGAAAACTCTTGACCGTAAAGTCGAAATACAGGAAGCGGCCGACCGTCAGCGTCAGGAAATAGAGAATCAGCCCGTCATAATTCGTGTCCTCGTAGATAAAGCGGATGTACAGGAGAATCAGTACAATATAGAAGACCGAAATCAGCCGCACCGATGCTTTCTGCTCCGGCTCAAGATGCGTGAGCTTTACGAGAACCACATCGAGCCAGCTTGTCAGAAAGACGGAGAGCACGATAAAGACAAGAAGCACCACATCCTGATACTTCTCCCAGTACATCGAAATCTGCGGCAGACGCTCGTCGATAATGTAGTAGAGGGAGAGGAAGAGAAGAATCGAAGTGCCGGAGAAAACCAGCTCATAAAAGCTTTCCACAATCTGATACTGCCTGCGCTGGTGTTTCTTCCGGCGTATTTTTTTCGCTTTTTCCTCTGTCTCCTCTTTTAGCTGCCGCTGAATCTGCAATTTTGCAATCAGAAGCACAAGGGCAAGCACCAGAATCAGGCCGAGCAGTGAGACAAGCAGAAAACTGCCCACATTGGCGGGATCAAAATAGTGAAGAATATAGTATCGTTTCAAATAAAATCACCTCTTCTGAAAATTCTTTTTTTGATTTCTCTTCACTTTAGTACCAAATCCGGAAAAAGTAAAGTACAAAAATGAGAACAGAAAGAAAGTGTCTGATAAAAAATAACCGAAATGGAGAGAATAAAGTGATCGATGCGTGACAGGGTAGAAAAGATGACAATCAGTCAAACTCGGTCAAAACAGGGCGATAAAACGGGGAAATCCGTCATAAAACTCTAAACTTATGCAAATACGACAAAAAGAGAAGGTAAAATTCATGAAATATTAATGATTGATTTTGAATGAATATGACGATATAATAAGCTCATCAAAGCAAACACGATCAAAATAAAGCAGGAGGGAAATATGATTTACACAGTGACATTCAATCCGTCTCTGGACTACATTGTATCGGTGGAAGACTTCAAGCTCGGCCTTACCAACCGCACAAGCTCCGAGCTGATGCTTCCGGGCGGAAAAGGAATCAACGTATCGACCGTACTTGGAAACCTTGGAATTGAGAGCACAGCGCTCGGATTTCTGGCAGGCTTTACCGGAAAAGAAATCGCGGGACGGCTCGACCAGATGGGAATTAAAAACGGCTGCATCTGGCTGGAAGAAGGATATTCCCGCATCAACGTCAAATTAAAGAGCATTGACGGAACTGAGATCAACGGACAGGGACCCGAAATCCCGGAGAAAAAAGTGGAAGAGCTGATGAAACAGCTTTCCGCACTCGGCGAGGGCGACGTTCTCTTCCTCGCAGGCAGCATCCCGTCATCCATGGCAGATGATGCCTATCAGAAAATTATGGAAATGCTCGACAGCAAGGGCATCCGCATCGTCGTAGACGCGACCCGTGATCTGCTGATGAAGGTTCTGCCGTACCACCCGTTCCTCATCAAACCGAACAATCACGAACTCGGCGAGATTTTCGGTGTGGAATTAAAGACAAGAGAGTCGGTTGTTCCGTATGCAAAACAGCTGCAGAAAAAGGGCGCACAGAACGTTCTGGTTTCCATGGCAGGCGAAGGAGCCGTTCTCGTTGCCGCATCCGGTGAGGTCTTTGAAGCTCCGGCCCCGAAAGGAAAGCTTATCAACGGCGTCGGCGCAGGCGATTCGATGGTAGCCGGATTCATGGCAGGCTACATGGAAAAAGAAGATTACCTCCATGCGTTCCATATGGGAATCGCAGCGGGAAGTGCAAGTGCTTTTTCTGAAAACCTTGCAACCCGGGAGGAAATTGCATCTGTCTACGAACAGATTACAAAATAAAAGGGAGGACGTCTCATGAGAATCACAGAGTTGCTGGACATCCGCAGTATTGCGCTGGATGCCGCACCGAAAAGCAAACAGGAAACGCTTGATGCAGCCGTAGCGCTGATGGTCAAAAGCGGAAAGATCACAGACGAAGATGCGTACCGTGCACAGGTTTACGCAAGAGAAGAAGAGAGCACCACAGGAATCGGAGAGGGAATTGCGATTCCGCACGGAAAATGTGATGCAGTAAACAAACCGGGCCTTGCAGCCATGGTGATCCCGAACGGCGTTGATTTTGATTCTCTCGATGGAGAGCCGGTCACCCTGCTGTTCCTCATCGCAGCGCCGAACACAAAAGACAACGTTCACCTCGATGTCTTAAGTAAACTTTCCATGATGCTGATGGATGAAGAGTTCACCAAGAGCCTTCGAAACGCAAGGACACCGGAAGAGTTCCTTGCCATTATCGACCGCGCCGATGAAGAGAAAAAGAGCGTAGATGAGCGTCTTGCAGAGCCGGTGGAAGCAAAAGAAAATCAGGTGAAGATTCTCGCCGTTACTTCCTGCCCGACCGGTATTGCCCACACTTACATGGCAGCCGAGGGAATCGAGAAAGCAGCGAAAGCAAAAGGATGCTTCGTAAAAGTCGAGACACGAGGCTCCGGCGGAGCGAAAAACGTGCTGACTGCACAGGAAATCGCCGATGCGGACTGCATCATCGTTGCAGCCGACGCACAGGTTCCGATGGATCGTTTCGACGGAAAGAAAGTCATTCAGCGCCAGGTATCCGACGGTATCAGCAAAGCAGATGAGCTGATCGAGCTTGCGATGTCCGGAAACGCACCGGTTTACAAGAGCGGCAATGCGCAGACAGCCGCAGCAAGCACGAAGAAGAACAGCGGCGGTATCGGCCACCAGCTGTATACCCAGCTGATGAATGGTGTTTCCCATATGCTTCCGTTCGTTGTCGGCGGCGGTATTCTGATCGCAATCGCATTCCTGATCGACGGACTTCTTGTTGATATGAACTCCCTTGATGCCGCAGCCAGATCAAACTTCGGTACGATTACCCCGGCTGCAGCGATGTTCAAACAGATCGGCGGCGTGGCATTCGGCTTCATGCTCCCGGTTCTTGCAGGCTACATCGCCATGGCAATCGGCGACCGGCCGGCACTTGCCCTTGGTTTTGTCGGCGGTATGATGGCATCGAGCGGAACCTCCGGTTTCCTTGGAGCACTTGTTGCCGGTTTTGCAGCAGGCTACATTATCCTTGTCCTCCGCAAAGCATGTGAGAAACTTCCGGAAGCACTCGAAAAGATTGCGCCGGTTCTGATTTACCCGGTAGTCGGCATCCTTGCGATGGGACTTCTGATGCTCTTCATTGTAGAGCCGATCATGGGAACCGTCAACACGGCACTGAACAATGGTCTTGCTTCCATGGGCGGATCCAGCAAGCTGATCCTTGGCATGATCCTCGGCGGCATGATGGCCATCGACATGGGCGGCCCGTTCAACAAAGCAGCTTACGTATTCGGAACAGCAGCCATCGCAGCAGGAAACTATGACATTATGGCATCCGTTATGATCGGCGGTATGGTTCCTCCGTGTGCGATTGCACTTGCAACCCTGCTGTTCAAAGATAAATTTACAAAAGAAGAAAGAGAATCCGGTCCGACCAACTTCATCATGGGACTCGCCTTCATCACCGAGGGTGCGATTCCATTCGCAGCAGCAGACCCGATCCACGTTCTTCCGGCCTGCATCATCGGCTCTGGCCTCGCAGGTGCGCTCTCCATGGCATTTGGCTGTACCTTAATGGCACCGCACGGCGGCATCTTCGTTGTACCGGTTATGGGAAATGCGCTGCTTTATCTGGTGGCAGTTGTCATCGGAACAGTGGTATCCGCAGTTCTGCTTGGAGTTTTAAAGAAAAAAGTTGCATAAAAGAGTAGAAAAAAGACAGAAAACAAAGTAAAATAAAAATATCAAAGATCCTATGGGAGGAAAAAATCATGAAAGAATTTAAGTATGTTGTAACAGATCCAGAAGGAATCCACGCTCGTCCGGCAGGAATGCTGGTAAAAGCAGTCAAAGAATTTTCCTGTGATATCAAGATCGCAAAAGACGGAAAAGCCATGAACTGCAAAGCCATCTTCGGCATCATGGGACTGGCTGTAAAACAGGGCGAAGAAGTTACCCTGACCTTCGATGGAGCAGATGAAGATGCTGCATACGAAGCAATCAGCAATTTCATGAAAGAGAACTTGTAATTCTACAGAGCCATGCGGAATGGAAGAAAAAAGTGCGAATCATGCTTGCATGAATGAGTGCTTTTTTCTGGAATTCCATATGGCGAGAAGCCACATCGAAATGGAGCGTAAGCGGAATTGAGATGGGGCTCTGGAGAATTACAATATAGTAATCGGCAGGAGCGTGTTTGAAAAACTTTCTGAAACTAAGAAATCCTTTTTGAACACGCTCCGGCTGTCTGGACAGAAAATTCGGATATCGAGAACAAAGGTGGAGAAAACTTATGCAGATTTATCAGGGAAAAAGCGTATTTTCCGGCATTGCGATCGGAAAGATCCGCGTATACAAAAAGAATGAGCGTCAGGTAAAACGTGTGAAAGTAGAAAATCCGGATGCGGAGATGGCACGGTTTGAGGAAGCAAAGGCAAAAGGAATCGCACAGCTTGGCGTTCTGTATGAAAAAGCATGCAAAGAGGTTGGCGAGGCCAATGCAGCGATCTTCGAGGTACATCAGATGATGATGGAGGATGACGGCTACAATGAGTCCGTCGAGAATATTATCAAGAGCCAGGGCGTCAACGCTGAGTATGCCGTTGCAACGACAGGCGACAACTTTGCGCAGATGTTTTCTGCCATGGACGATGATTACATGAGAGAGCGCGCGGCAGACGTAAAGGATATTTCCGAGCGTCTGATCTCCATCTTAAACGGAGACGACACCGACGCATCCTTAAACGACGAACCGGCGATCATCGTGGCAGATGACCTTGCGCCGTCTGAGACGGTACAGATGGATAAGGACAAAGTTCTTTCTTTTGTTACCGTACACGGTTCTTTAAATTCCCACACCGCTATCCTTGCAAGAACCATGGCGATTCCGGCACTGGTCGGAACACCGCTTCCGCTGGATGAGAGCGTAGACGGAAAGCTCGGCATCGTGGACGGATCCGATGGAACCATCTATGTTGATCCGGACGAGGAGACTCTTGCTGCCATGCAGAAGCGCCGCACCGAGGAGGAGGAAAAGAAAAAACTGCTCCTCACCTTAAAGGGAAAAGAAAATATTACACTGGATGGACAGAAAATTCTGCTGTATGCTAATATCGGAAACATCAAAGACCTTGCGGCTGTCATGCAGAACGACGCGGGCGGCATCGGCCTGTTCCGAAGCGAGTTTATCTATCTTGAGCAGGATCACTATCCAACAGAGGAGGAGCAGTTCCGTATCTACAAACAGGCAGCAGAGACGATGGCGGGAAAACGCGTCATCATCCGTACCCTCGATATCGGTGCCGATAAACAGTGCGATTATTTCGAGATGGAAAAAGAGGAGAACCCGGCACTTGGCTGCCGTGCGATCCGCATCTGCCTGACGCGGCCGGAGATCTTCAAGACACAGCTTCGCGCGCTGTTCCGCGCAAGCGCATATGGAAAAATTGCCATTATGTATCCAATGATCACAAGTGTCGGCGAGGTTCGCCAGATCAAAGCGATTGTGGAGGAAGTAAAAGCTTCTCTCGCTGAGCAGGGCATTGAGTACGGAAATCCAGAGCAGGGTATCATGATCGAGACCCCGGCGGCTGCCATCATCAGCGATGAGCTGGCAAAAGAGGTTGATTTCTTCAGTATCGGAACGAACGACCTCAGTCAGTACACCCTCGCGATCGACCGCCAGAACACAAAGCTGGATCCGTTCTTTGATCCGCATCACCCGGCGATCCTGCGCATGATTCAGATGGTTGTGGAGAATGCACACAAAGCCGGCATCTGGGCCGGTATCTGCGGCGAGCTCGGCGCTGACCAGGAGCTGACAAAAGAGTTCCTTGCGATGGGCGTAGATGAACTTTCCGTTTCTCCGGGAAGCATCCTTCCGCTCCGCAAGATCATTCTGGAAACAAACGTGGCAGAATATAAGGCAGGAAAGAAATGTTAACACAGCAGAGACATGAGATAATTTTGAAACTGTTAAAAGAAAAGGGAAGCATCACCGTGACGGAAGTCCGGGATCTTCTCGATACATCGGAGTCCACGGTACGCCGCGATATCACAGCGCTCGACAAGGAGGGCAAGCTGGAAAAGGTATTCGGCGGCGCCGTGGAGGCCGGTCAGAAGGTGACGGCACACGAGTACACCGTTGCGCAGAAAAATGAGCTGAACTGCGACGCCAAACGGAAAATCGCAGAGTATGCGGCATCCCTGATTGAACCGGATGATTTCGTCTTTCTCGATGCGGGAACGACGACAGCGCATATGATCGATTTTATCGGAACAACCTCCGCCGTTTTCGTGACCAACGCAGTTGCCCATGCACAGCGGCTGGCATCCCGCGGCTATAAAGTCATTCTGGTCGGCGGCGAGCTGAAAAGCTCCACCGAAGCCGTTGTGGGAAACCAGGCGATCCGCACGATTCAAGAATACCACTTCACCAAAGGCTTTTTCGGCACTAACGGTGTCACAAGAAGAAGCGGCTGCACAACGCCGGATGTCAATGAAGCAGTAATCAAAAAGACCGCCATGGAGCAGTGCCGCCAGTGCTACGTCCTCTGTGACGCAAGCAAATTTAACAGCATCAGTTCCGTTACCTTCGCAGACTTTGAAAAACCGATTTTTATCACGGACCGGAAAGTTCCCGGGTATGAGAAGAGCAAACATATCATCGTATGCGAGACGGAGCGAAAATAAAAAGCCAACATCTTACACGCACATAAATTGCAAAGCGCCCCGGCCCTGCAGATCATTTGGATGCAGGACCGGGGCGCCGTTTACAGACTTATTCTTTGATTTCCGCCAGCATTACATCTGGATGATGATACTGCGGACGATGTTTCAAAAATGGAACTTTAAGCAGGGTAGCATTCTTGGGACACCAGTGAAGACAGGCATAACAGGCTGCACAGGAATGTCCTCCATAAAAATACGATGCAGTAACAAAATCTTCTTTTGGCAGACTTCCGTCAGATGTAAAGTTTGTTTTTCGTTCTTTTATAAAAGATATGATAGATTTTAACCGTTCCGGTGCTTTTTTCAGTCGTTCCAGATTTTCCTGCTCTGAGCTGATTAAACAGTTGCCTGGCATCTGCAGATCAAAGACAGCCGACAGGTTTGCACCGCTGCGGGAAAGTGCCTGACTTAGGCTGACAAAAGAATTTCCGCTTTTTCCATTGTTAGAAGTCATGACGACAAAAGTATAGCAGTCAGGATTGACCGTTAACTTCAATAAAAATTCTTTTACAATCCATGGCAGATCGCTCATGTAGGTAGGAAAGACAAAACCGATTATATCGTCTTTGCAGAAAAAATTGCTTTCTGTTTTCTGTTTTATAATATTCTCAACAGGCTGATTCAGCTCTTTTCCAATTTCTTTTGCAGCCCAAAGCGAATTACCAGTTCCGGTAAAATAAAAAATCATAAGTTTTTCCCTCTCTTTTTGAAGTTTATGACGGAGAAAATATTTTTATCCGTTTGCTTTATATTATTTTAAAACTATGATGTTGGGGTCAAAAGCCCCTCTATAGTACCTTGAAAAGTTCATATATTTTGTAGTAAATACAAGCCTAAATGGTTTACTTGCTGTATAATAGAGATATCTTAGTAGGAAAGAAGGCAATCTCTATGTCATTCAAAGAAAATACTTACCAGCAAATGTCATTTACAGATAGTTTTTCTGGATTAACTGCCAGAGAACAAAAAGCATTGGAAAAATCCTGGGCAAAAGTCTTTGCCGATGAAATATTTCCTGCCATTGATGAAAAGCGTTTTTCTGTCTTATACAGCGATAAGGCATCCAGACCGAATACTCCGGTCAACGTGATTGTTGGTGCGCTCATTATCAAAGAGCTTTTTGATTATTCCGATGACGAGATGGTCGAAAATCTTATGCTGGATTTTCGAATTCAGTACGCACTGCACACAACAAGTTTTGAAGAACAGTCTTTGAGTGACAAGACCTTAAGCCGTTTCCCCAAGAGGTGCTATGATTATGAAACACTTCACAACAAGGATCTTTATCATGATTGTGTGAAAGATTTAAGTGCTTCCATTGCAAAACTGGTGGGAATCAGCGGTAAAGTCAGGCGTATGGATTCCATGATGATCGAATCCAACGTCCGCAGGCTCAGCCGAATGGAACTGATATACACCTGCATTGCAAAGCTGGTGATGTATGTGAATAAAATCAATGGTTCCGCTCTGTCTGACGATTTAAAACATTATATCGATCCTAACGATTTTAACAGAGTGATTTATCATCAGCGCAGTACCGATGCAGATGAGCGCATGAAGCAGCTCTTAACGGATGCGGATAAACTTCTTGCCCTGTGTGAGTCTGATTACAATGATTCAACAGAGTATGATCTGTTTGTCAGATGCCTGTCAGAACAGACCATTGTTGAAAATGAAAACCGAAGACTCCGCACGAAAGAAGACGGCGGCATGAAATCAACCATGCTGCAGAATCCTTCTGACCCTGAAGCGACATTCCGGAATAAAGCAGGAAAAGAGCATCGAGGATATGCTGCTAATCTTGAAGAATCCGTTGGAGCCAATGGTTCTGTTGTAACAGAGTACCAGTATGAGCAAAACAACCATAGTGACAGTCAGTTTATCCAGGAGCACCTTGCGCAGATGGATAACCAGGAAGAACGGACTGTTATAGTCACGGATGGAGCATATAGTGGAACAGAAAACACACAACTTGCAGCTCATAAAAACGTAGAACTGATTACCACAAGTCTGACGGGGAAACCGGCTCCGGATATCCTTGCTGATTTTGAATTCAACGAAGAGGGAACAAAAGTCCTCCGATGTCCAGCCGGCCATGCACCGAAAAGCTGTTCTTATATGAAACCAAGCAATCAGTGTGCCGTTTCCTCTCTGCATGAGCAGTGTGCCAACTGTCCGTAGCAGGATCAATGCAAGCCGAAGATCTTTAAGAAGGTTGCAAAAATAGTAACATCCAAAGCAGCGCATGAACGTGCGAAAATCCAACGGAATAGCAAAGAATTCAAAAATTATGCAGGGTTGCGTAATGGAGTGGAAACTGTTCCATCGAATATACGCAAGAATTACCACTTGGAAAAGATACCTCGTGGGAAACAGCGGGGCAAGTTCTTTTTCGGTTCCAAGATAGCAGCATTGAATTTCAGAAAACTCTTTATAGAAATAGAGGACAAAGTTATTTATGATTTTGACCCCAACATCAAAACTATTGTAGTATAACATAGAAAGAAAAACTTACGGTAAACGACGCAGATAAATCAATTTTTATATATTGTACGAGGAGCACGAATATGGAAAAAGAAACCGTCATTTTGACTTGTAGTTCGCTGGAACGTTATGTGAAACGGGCACAGGAGAAGATGCATACCAATTATCCGATTATAGTCATTGACCGGATCTATCACGTAGAGCCGGCGACTATGAAAACGGTGATCTGGCAGGAACTGGAAAAAAGAAAAAGGAAGCCGGATACGATTCTGGCTGCCATGGGATTTTGCGGAGGAGTTTGGGACCAGGTGCGGGCACAGGTAAGGACTGTGATTCCAAGAGTAGATGATTGTGTGTCCCTGCTTTTAGCCACAGATGACCGGTACATCCCCAACCGCAAGGAGAGCGGGCATCTGTATCTTTATGAGGATGAGCCCGAAAAATTTTCTGTGTTATCACTATTGAAAGATTATCGGAAAGCATCCAAGGAATTTCAGGGACTAGATGAAGAAACGTTGTTCCACATGTGGTTTGACCAGTATTATTTTCTGGATATCATTGATACCGGGTATAATGATTGTTATGAACTTGCGTATGCGGAGCAGGCGCAGAAAAATGCAGATATGATTCATGCAGCGTTGGACTATGTGCAGGGAAGTAACCGAATCCTGGAAAAACTGGTGTCGGGAGAATGGGATGAGCAGTTTCTGGTAGCTGAACCCGGGCATTTGATCCGGCATGGGGATTTTTTCTGAGTGGAAAAGGATGTTCCAGCCCAGAGATCTGGCATTTTTGGAAGGTCTTGTACTATTTTTATGTAAAATGGAAAGATGCTGAGAAATTAGTTTGGCATTGACAGATCAGCAAATCTGTGATATTGTCCAACTATGCATAGAGCATATTTGAAAAATGCTTTTCGAAGACGCTTTAAAGCATGAATAGAAAAAAGAAAGAACATGAACGTGTAAAGGTGAGGGAATGTATCTGAAATAATTTAAGCTGGAAAACACAATTGTATTTTGGTAAGACCTGTTTGAAACGGGTTATTTTGTGTACGCTTAAATTAGATACTTAGACGATTCGTTATGTTCCGACACCAGTGCCATGCACGCTGTGTCTGTTTAGGATGCGGGTCTGTTTTGCGTACGCAAAGTGGGCTCGCTTTTTAAATACTCTAGGCAGAATTTTTTATGCCGTGAGAAAAAGAAAAACAGGCAGAAGGGAGTTTTTATGGCACAGATCAATGTCAGTAATCTAACCTTTGGGTATGAAGGAAGTTATGATACAATCTTTGAAAATGTATCGTTTTCAATCGACACTAGCTGGAAGCTTGGTTTTGTGGGAAGAAACGGAAAGGGAAAGACAACGTTTCTTCAGTTACTCCTGGGAAAATACGAATACCAGGGAGCGATCACCCGCTCGGTTGTCTTCGATTATTTTCCGTATCCGATGAAACAAAAAGATCTGGAACGGACAGCAGCGGAGCTGATGGAAGACTGGAAAGCGGGAGTAGAGAGCTGGAGAGTTCTTTGTGAATTGGAAAAAGTGGATATGGACGCAGAACTTTTGTACAGACCATTTGGTACGTTAAGCTTTGGGGAGCGGACCAGGGTCATGCTTGCAGTCCTTTTTTCTGGTGAAAATGATTTTCTGCTGATCGATGAACCCACCAACCATTTGGATCAGGACGCCAGAGAGATTATCAAAAAATATCTGGCGTCAAAAAAAGGATTTATTCTGGTATCCCACGACAGGGATCTGCTGGACGCCTGTATCGATCATGTGCTGGTTTTAAAACGGGCCTCGATCGAAGTGCAGAGCGGCAATTTTTCCAGATGGTGGGAAAATAAGGAAAAAGCAGACAACTTCGCCAGAATGGAACATGAAAAACATGTAAAAGAAATTGGAAAACTAAAGGCAGCCGCCGACCGTTCTTCGCGCTGGGCAGAAAAAAATGAAAATACCAAGATTGGGTATGATCCAGCCAAAGAACATGACAGATCGATATCGACACGATCGTATATCGGAGCAAAGACGAAGAAAATGCAGTCGCGCGTCAAAGCGTACGAGGAGAGAATGGACCGGGAGATCGAGAAAAAGGAAGGGCTGTTAAAAGATATCGAAACGGTAAAAGATTTAAAGATTATGCCGCTTTCCCATTACAAAGAACGGCTGATCGAATGCAGGGATTTTTCCTTAAAATATCGGGATGGAAAAGAACATGTGATCACCGGATTGAATTTTGAACTGAAACAAGGAGACCGTGTTTTTCTGAAAGGAAAAAATGGCTGTGGAAAATCCAGCCTGATCAAGTATATTCTGACGCAGAACCTGCAAAATTCTTCCAATGGCGGAATCGAAAAGCGGAAAATTACGATGTCCGGATGCGAAAATCTTTCCGGCGAAAATATAATGGCAACGGGTACCTGTTCGATTGCCTCAAATCTCGTTATTTCCTATATCAACCAGGATACCTCGCATCTGTCCGGAACGCTGAAAGAATTTGCCAAAAAGCAGGAAATTGATGAGCCAATGCTCCTTTCCATGTTGCGCAGCCTGGATCTGGACAGAGAACAGTTTGTAAAAAACATGGAGGAATTTTCCGAGGGACAGAAGAAAAAAGTATTGATTGCTGCCAGCCTTTTAACACCTGCGTATCTCTATCTGTGGGATGAACCGCTGAATTATATTGATGTATTTTCACGGATGCAGATTGAGAAACTGATTGCGCAGTTCCAGCCAACGATGCTGATCGTGGAGCATGATGCAAGGTTTGCCAAAAAGCTGGCAACGAAAGTGGTAGAGCTTTGACCAGAAGAATAAACGGAAAGGTTATGACTGAAAAAAAAACGAGACTTCTTATGGAGGTCTCGTTTTGCTATGATTAAAAATAGTAAAAAAAGGAGGAATTCACATTATGACAAAAAGAAAAATAATGCTGATTACGGTTTGCTTTGCTATTTTTGCTATATCGCTTCTGCTATCCAGACAGTTTTTTAAAAGCGCTGGAAAAAGGAATATGGATGTTCCGGCAGCGGGATCTGAACAGATAGAGGATTCAAAGGATACAGAAGAAAAAAGAAACACAGAAGAAATGACAGAGCTGGAAGAAACAGAAAGAACAGCAGCATCAGAAGGGGCAGCAGAACCGGAAAAAGTGGAAAATGTTACCATAGGAAGTGAGAAATACCGGGGATTTATCCTGGATTGTGTCCTGCATTCGGAGCAGGAGGGGGATATTCATTATAATGTATATATTCCGGATTCTTATGACGGAACAAAAGAATATGCATTATATGTAACACTGCCCGGCTATCAGGGACTGTACTTTCAAGGTGTGGGGGAAAATATCAGGACAGAGGATTTTGGTTTTGAGGCACAAAAATACAATTCGGAGATAATTATCGTAGCACCGCAGTTAAATGACTGGGGTGAGACATCCGCGGATCAGGCAATCGAGCTGACGTAGTATTTTCTTGAGAATTATAAGATCAATCCGGAAAAAGTATATAGTAACGGCTATTCCGGCGGAGGAGAAACGCTGGCGCTGATCCTGGGAAAAAAGCCGGAACTGTTTACTGCAGCGCTCATGTGCAGCTCCAAATGGGATGGAGCATATGAACCGGTGACAGAGGCAAAAACACCGGTCTATTTTGTGATTGGCGAAAGTGATGAATATTATGGATCAGAACCGTTTAAAGAAGCGTATCAGATTTTATATGAGCTGTATGCAGAGCAGGGTTTAGCAAAATCCGAAATAGACAATTTGCTGGTACTGGATATAAAAGAGAAAAATTACTTTGCAGGAACGAAAGTGACTTATCAGCACGGAGGCGGTTATCTGTTCTGTCGGGATGAAAAAATTATGGGATGGCTGTTTGGACATTAAGAGTCATGGAAAAATATATTGCAAAATTCCAAAGAAGTCTATAGTATGATAGTAGAGCGCGTTTGAAAAATCATTTCCGCATTCTGTGCGTTCCATTTTGCGGTATGTTTCACTCTTTTGCCGGCATGATGGCAGCAAAAAGATAAAATAAAAAAGGAGTCGACATGGAAAGAAAAAATCGTGGCATCTTAAAAAACAAGTTATTTTTGTATCTGACAGAATTTTTTTCCGGAATGTCTGTGATGGCGGTAGAACTTGGTGCGAGCAGGCTGCTTGCCCCGTATTTTAGTTCTTCACAGATTGTATGGACGATCATCATCGGAACCATCATGATTGCTATGGCACTGGGAAATATCTATGGAGGCAGAACGGCGGACAAGTCGCCCAATCCGGACAAGCTCTATGGACGTATCATCGTAGCTGCTTTATGGATTGCGTTAATTCCCGTGGTCGGAAAATATATCATTGTTGGCATTTCTGCGGTTCTGATTTTTTCCGTAAATAACAATTTTCTGATCCTGGCTGCGTTTGTGGCCTGTATGGTAATTTTTGTGTTCCCGTTATTTTTACTGGGTACGGTAACTCCGTCGCTGGTCAAATATTCGGTGAGCAATCTGGATGATAACGGAAAAACGGTGGGAACACTGGGAGCATTCAATACGATCGGCAGCATTATTGGTACCTTTGTGCCGACGTTTGTTACGATCCCTGCGGTTGGAACATCAATCACTTTTCTGATCTTTGCGGGAATTTTACTTGCGTTATCCATCGTGTATTTTGTGATGGAAAAAGCAGGGAAAAAGAAAGTGATTGCATCGGTACTTATTTTCGCGTTCTGCTGTGGAACAGGTTATTCCGATTCCTTCGCATTCTGGGAAAACAACCTGACATATGAGGGAGAGTCTGTATACAACTATCTTCAGGTGTACGAAAATGATGAGAGAGTAGCATTGTCTACCAATGTTCTGTTTGGCGTACAGTCTGTCTATATGAAGCAGGATGAACTGACCGGAATGTACTATGATTATGCGATGGCGGCGCCGCTTATGCTCAAAGACAAGCCGACAGATCAGATGGATGTGCTGATCCTTGGCATGGGTACGGGAACCTACGCCACACAGTGTAAGAAATATTTTGGGAACATGAACATTGAGGGTGTAGAGATTGATGAAAAGATCACGGATCTCTCGCGGAAATATTTTTCACTTTCCGAGGATATTCCGGTGACTACTTACGATGGAAGAGCGTTTTTAAATGCATCGCAGAAAACGTATGATGTGATTATGGTCGATGCATATCAGGATATCACAATTCCATTCCAGATGTCCTCCAAAGAGTTCTTTGAACTGGTCAAATCACATCTGAAGGACGATGGCGTTATGGTGGTAAACATGAATATGCGTGGAATGAAGGAAGGAAACATCAATCAGTACCTTTCGGATACGATTGGAAGTGTCTTTGATACAGCGGTTACAGTGGATGTGGCAGGATCGTCCAACCGGGAACTCTTTGCGTCGGACGATCCGGACATCGTAAAGAATCTGACGAAACATACGGGGGAACTTACAAACGTAAACCTGAAAAATATGATGCAGGAAGTTACGTCAAATCTTACAGAATATCAGAAAGGAAATTATATCCTCACAGATGACCAGGCGCCGGTGGAGCTGCTTGGCATGCAGGTGATCGATGAGCTGATCAAGGATGAAGTCCAATACTATAAAGATATTTATAAAGAGCAGGGAATCAAAGGACTGATCGAGTCTCTCTGAGCTCTGGAAAAAACATAAATCATGGGAATGAGAAAGAGGAACAGATACACCATCACAGTTTTTTAAAAAAGTTGTACGAAATAACATGGTTATGTTAGCAAATGATATACAGAAAAAATGGTTATAAAGGAGAACTAAAAATATGAAGTTAAAATCTATTTTTGACCAGACAGATTTTGTACATGCAAGCGGTACAAAAGAAGAATTGCAGGTTGCAAACTATTTAAAGGAGCAGTGTGAAGCATTAGGAGTCCCGGCAAAACTGGAAGGTTTCCGCGTTGCGATGGGCGAAATCGAAGAGGCACATTTGTATGCAGACGGGATGGAAATTTCATGCAAAGCTCTCACATGCTGCGGAAGCGGAAGTGTCGAAGGCGAACTCTACTATATGCCTGGAACCGATCCGGTTTCCGTTGCCGGTGCAAAAGATAAAATTGTGCTGATGGATACGCAGGGAATCGGATTTTTTGCGTACCAGGATTTGATGAAAGCAGGCGCGAAAGCGATTCTGTTCCAATATGGAAACAGCTATTACCCACATACAGACATTGATCAGAGAGATCTTCGGGAAGCCGTTGTCGGAGAGGAAAAGAAAGTACTCTGCGCCATGATTCACTCTGCACAGGCAGTAGAACTTGTGAAAAATAAACTAAAACAGATCCGTCTGGAAATCCGGCAGAAGGAATACGATGGAGAATCCCATAATGTGATTGCAGAATTGCCGGGAAAAAGAGAAGAATGGATCGTTTTAAGCGCGCATTATGATACGACATCGCTTTCGCATGGTGCATATGACAACATGAGCGGATGCGCAGGGCTTCTTGGAATCATGGAGCAGATGAAAGGGAAAGAGCTGAATTATGGTCTTCGGTTTGTATTCTGCGGAAGCGAAGAAAGAGGACTTTTAGGATCGAAAGCGTATGTCAGAGATCATGAAAAAGAACTGAGACAAACAGTACTGAACATCAATCTGGACATGATCGGAACGTATATGGGAAAATTTATCGCCTGTGTATCGGCAGAAGAAAAGCTTACCCATTACATCAGCTATATGGCTGCAGAAGTTGGATTTCCAATTGCGGCAGAAAACGGCGTCTATTCCAGTGATTCCACACCATTTGCCGATCATGGGGTTCCGGCTGTTTCGTTTGCGCGTATTGCCAACGGAAATGTCGCCCCGATTCACTGCCGCTACGATGTCAAAGATGTGATGTCGATGGAGCAGCTGCAAAAAGATATTGATTTCCTGACAGTATTTACCGGAAGATTCGCAAACGCAGCGGTCTGCCCGGTGGCAAGAGAAATACCGGAAACGATTCGGAAACAATTGGATGAATATTTGTTTCGCAAGAGAAAAGAAGCCTGATATACTTCGATCACGGATATGAGCAGCGAGACGAATTGCAAATAGGAAAAAGAACGACAGTGGCAGGAGAGAGAAACCATGAAAAAAATAGAACTGGTAGAAATCAGGCAGGTAAACGATGCCCTTGCAGAAATGGTTGCGCTGTTTCGAGTAGAACTGCGTTCCTATAAAGGAATTGCATCAAAACCGAACGTGGAAGACGGACGGGAAGAAATGAAGGAATACCTTTTAGCAGGATTTCCAGTGTTTGCCGCCACGGTGCATGGCGAATACGCAGGTTATGTTGTCTGTCGTATTGAGAGCGAGGTGGTGTGGGTGGAATCCATCTTTGTCAGAGAAGAGTACCGCCGGCAGGGAGTTGCTGCCGCACTGCATGGCAAGGCAGAAGAAATTGCAGCTTCTTATGGAAACGATACGGTTTACAACTATGTCCATCCCAATAACCACAGGATGATTGAATTTTTGGGAAAGCGTGGTTACACCGTTCTGAATCTGATTGAGATCCGTAAACCGTATCAGAATGAAAAATTGACGCAGACGATTACGGTTGGGGAACATGAATTTGATTATTGAGGGAGTCATTTTCATCCCACAATTCCAGAAAAGCCCGAAGTTCAGACGGAAGGCGCCCCTTGCGCCAGGCAAGCAGGATTTCGGTTGTAAGGTCTGCATCTGTGATGGTGCAGGCCTTTAATTTATGGGTAAGATTCAGCATGGAGGCCGGCAGAAGAGCGATGCCAAGGCCTTTTTCTGCCATTGTCATTGCCGTGCGGGCGTCCTCGCAGGTGAGATAGATATCGCAGAACAGACCCGCCTGCTCGAAAGCGGAGAGCATGTATTTCCGGTAGCGGTTCGACAGAATCAGCGGCTGCTTGGCAAGTTCCGTAAGCGAAAGGGTTTCACGCCCGGCAAAAAGCGGGTGAGAAGGGAGTGCAATGGCGGTGATGCTCTCTTTTAAAAGGGTCTTCGTCTCGCAACCATTTAAAACGATTGGCGTGCGGAGCGTGGTGAGATCCACCATGTGATTTTCGATCTGGTCTTTTAAAGCAAAGGTAGAACCCTCGTGGACATCAAAATGGATGTGCGGGTATTTCCGGGAAAATCGCAGGAGATAGTCGGCGAGCAGCGAAACGGTGGATGGCGTCATGCCGATGTGGAGTGTCGCAGACTGACTGGATTTTACGACTTCGCGCCTGGTGAGATCCGCAAGCATCAGAAGCGTTCCTGCCTGTTCATACAGTGTTTTTCCTGCCTCGGTCAGGGTGATTTTCTTTGTACCGCGGATGAGAAGAGGCACCTGAAGCTCTTCCTCCAGCATTTTGATCTGATAACTTAACGGCGGCTGTGTCATATGCAGCACCCGTGCCGCCCCGCTGATGGTTCCCGCGTCCACGATGGCGCGGAAGTATTCGAGTTGTCGAAGTTCCATAAAAATCCTCCTGAAAAAACTATATAAAAATTATTCAATTTCAATATAAAAACAATAATTTACATATAGAATACGCCATGCTATACTGAAAAGCAAGTGAAAAAGAAGGGAATGAGGGAACAAATGAAACGAATTGATTTCGAACATGGAACCGTAACCGGAAACATCTTCGGGGCAGCGCTCCCGATGCTGGTTGCTCAGATTTTGAGTCTGCTGTACAATATTGTAGACCGCGTCTACATCGCGCGGATCCCGGAGGTAGGAACGGCGGCACTCGGTGCAGTCGGTCTGTGCTTTCCGCTGATCGTTATCATCACAGCATTCAGCAACTTGTTTGGAAGCGGCGGCGCTCCGCTGTTTTCGATTGAGAGTGGAAAGAATGATCAAAAAAAGGCGGAACGTATTATGAATACGTCGTATTCCATGGTATGTGTCTGTGCTGTCATACTGATGGTGATCGGCTTTTTGTTTGCTCGTCCACTGCTGTCGCTGTTCGGTGCATCGGCAGATGCGATGGTATACGCGTATCCTTATATGATGATTTATCTGATCGGAACTTTGCCGTCGATGGTGGCAACCGGCATGAACCCGTTCATCAACGCGCAGGGCTATTCGACCGTTGGCATGCTTTCCGTCACGATCGGAGCGGTCGCAAACCTGCTGCTTGACCCGCTGTTTATCTTTGTATTTGGTTTTGGTGTGCAGGGGGCTGCGATTGCAACTGTGATTTCCCAGACACTTTCCGCCGTGTTCGTTCTGTATTTCCTGACCCGGAAATCGGAACTGAAAGTGCGCTTTGTGCGGAAAGATGAAATTTCTGAGTGTGCAGGCTATGCGAAAAATATTGTCAGTCTCGGTACCGCCGGATTTATCATGCAGCTGACCAACAGCCTTGTCACGATCTGCTGCAACAATGTACTTTCTGTGACCGGCGGTGATATTTACATCTCTGTTATGACGATCGTATCGAGCGTGCGTCAGCTCGTCGAGACACCGATCTATGCAATGAATGAGGGAACTTCTCCAATTTTGAGCTATAATTACGGTGCACGCCGTCCGGCCCGCGTGCGCAAGGCGATGTGTGTCATGAGTGCGATGATCCTCGGCTATACCGCAGTGATGTGGAGCGTGATTGTTCTGGCGCCGCATGCGCTGATCGGTATTTTCAGTTCGGATGCGGTACTGACCGCAGATGCGGTTCCGGCTCTGAAGCAGTACTTTGCAGCATTCATTTTCATGGATCTGCAGTACATTGGACAGACCGTATTCAAATCTCTGAATAAAAAGAAACAGGCGATCTTTTTCTCCCTGCTCCGAAAAGTCTTCATTGTTGTACCGCTCACCTATCTGATGCCGTACGTACTCCACATGGGAACGGACGGTGTATTCCTTGCCGAACCGGTATCAAACGTAATCGGCGGAAGTCTCTGCTTTATCACCATGCTGATTCTGGTTCTGCCGGAACTGAAGCGAATGGAGCAGCAGAAGTAATGTTTTTGAAAAGTTTCTGAAAAAAGGACAGGAAGATCTTTACCGAAACGGTTTTGGCAGATATCTTCCTGTTTTTTATTGCCATACATACAATATGATGCCTCGGACAATCTGATGCGCATTGGAGTCCCGGCGCTCCGCATTCTGGCGGTCGCCTATCTGCTTTCGATTCCAGGCCTGATCTATCAGGCGGCGTTGCAGGGACTTTCCCTTGGAAAAGAAAGTATGTACATATCCATGACACGCCAGGCGATTCTGCCGCTGGTGTTTGCATTTCTTCTCAAAGGATTTGGAAACCTGAATCTGATATGGGGCGCCTTTGTCCTGGCTGAGCTCTGCGGCATCCCGCTTGCAGCAGCTCTCTGGAAACGGAAAGGGGAAAAGCAGATTCAGTTTTAAGTATAGAAAAGAAAAACAAAAAGGCTGTTCTTTGCGAAAGGCAGCCTTTTTTGCATACCATAAGATAAGAATACACAGGGGCTTATGGATGAAAGAGCAGGAAAATCTGACAGGAAAAGGAATTACAGCCGCCGTGCTGGATACAGGGATTTTTCCCCATATGGATTTTGACGGCCGGATTGTAGCCTTCCGGGATCTTGTGTACGGGCGGGAGACGCCTTACGATGACAATGGACACGGGACGCATGTCTGTGGTATCCTTGGCGGAAGTGGAAGAGCGTCCGGCGGAAAATACCAGGGTGCGGCACCGGGATGCCGGTTTGTCGTAGTGAAGATTCTGGACCGCAGGGGAAACGGCAGAAAGCAGGATATCCTTGCGGCGATTGACTGGGTGTGCAAAGAGCGAATAAGACTTAATATCCGCATTTTAAATATTTCAGTGGGAACAACAGAGCAGGAAAAAACTGTGGATGATCTGCTCGTGCAGGCGGTGGAGCGCGCCTGGGATGACGGGATCACTGTTGTGACAGCGGCCGGAAATCTGGGACCCGCTCCGGGCAGTATTACGGCGCCGGGGAGCAGCAGAAAAGTGATCACCGTGGGAGCGGGCGATCTGCTGGAGCCAAGAAGAGGAATCTCCGGATGCGGCCCGACACGGGACTGCGTCTGCAAACCGGATCTTGTCGCGCCTGGAAAACGTCTCATTTCCTGCGCGCCTGGAAGAAGCAGGAAGGAATATGTGGTGAAGAGCGGCACCTCGATGGCGGCACCGCGGGTGTCCGGAGCCGTGGCTTTGGCACTTGAACGGGTTCCGGATCTTACAAATGTCCAGGCGAAAATGCTGCTTTGCGAATCGGCGAGAGACCTTGGCCTTCCGCGCAACCGTCAGGGGCATGGGATGCTTCAAACAGACCGTTTTCTGTCTCTTCTGTGAGGCACTGTGCGGCAGCATAAAAAAAGAAAAATGAAGGAGAACACCTCTCATCCTGCAAAAATTGTGTGAATTTATTGGAAAATACCAAAAAATCAGGCGAATTTTGACTTGACAAGCTATAGGATACTTTATACAATAAACGGGAATAGAAAAAGGAGGCCTACTATGGAAAAAATTCAGATGACCACTCCTCTGGTAGAGATGGATGGAGATGAGATGACCAGAATTCTCTGGAAAATGATCAAAGATGAGCTGCTTCTCCCGTTTATTGACCTGAAAACGGAATATTACGATCTGGGACTGGAACACAGAAACGAGACGAACGATCAGGTAACCGTAGATTCCGCAAACGCTACCAAGAAATACGGTGTAGCAGTCAAATGTGCCACCATTACGCCGAATGCAGCGCGTATGACCGAGTACAATCTGAAAGAAATGTGGAAGAGCCCGAACGGAACGATCCGTGCCATGCTCGACGGAACCGTTTTCCGTACCCCGATTGTCGTAAAAGGCATCGAGCCGTGCGTGCGCAACTGGAAAAAACCGATCACGATTGCCCGTCATGCATACGGAGATGTCTATAAAAATGCAGAAATGCGCATTCCGGGACCGGGAAAAGCAGAGCTGGTTTATACGGCTGAGGACGGCACTGAGACAAGAGAGCTGATCCACAACTTCACCGGCGCCGGTGTCATTCAGGGCATGCACAATCTGGATAACTCCATAGAAAGCTTTGCGAGAAGCTGTTTCGAGTACGCACTGTCCACGAAACAGGATCTGTGGTTTGCAAGCAAGGATACGATTTCCAAGAAGTATGATCACCGCTTCAAGGATATCTTCCAGGAGATCTTCGATGCAGAGTACAAAGAGAAATTTGCAGAAGCAGGCATTACCTACTTCTACACTCTGATCGACGACGCCGTTGCCCGCATCATGAAAGCAGAGGGCGGCTTTATCTGGGCCTGCAAGAACTACGACGGCGATGTCATGAGCGACATGGTATCCTCCGCCTTCGGTTCCCTTGCGATGATGACTTCTGTTCTCGTATCCCCGCACGGATATTACGAGTACGAGGCTGCGCACGGAACCGTACAGCGCCACTATTACCGTCACTTAAAAGGTGAGGAGACATCCACCAACTCCGTGGCCACCATTTTTGCATGGACCGGCGCACTCAGAAAACGCGGGGAAATGGATGGAAACGCAGAACTTTCCGCATTTGCAGACCGTCTGGAAAAAGCAACGATCGCAACGATCGAGAGCGGAAAAATGACAAAAGACCTTGCGCTGATCACCACCATGGAAAATCCGACCGTATTAAACAGCCGTGATTTCATCCTGGCCATCCGCGAGGAGCTGGAGAAATAATTAAACGAAGCAAAAAAGAAAGCCGATCCGGCATTCCCGCAAAAAGGGATGCGCCGGACCGGCTTTTTCTGTTTTGAATTTTCCGGGGAAAACCAGGCCTATTCGGCAAGCTCTTCCCATTTTTCATACAGCTCTTCGAGTTCCGCGGCAATCTCTGCTTTCTCTTTGCTTAATTTCACACACTCTGCCACATTCGTTGCGACTTCCGGTTTCGACATTTCCTCATCAATTTCCGAATCGCGTGTCTCAAGCTCTTCAATTCGTTTCTCCGTCTTTTTCAGCTCGTTCTCTTTCTTGCGGAGACGTGCCTGTTCTTCTTTCTGCGCTTTCCAGTCCAGCTTTGTGGAGGAGGCTTCGGAAGGAGCCGCTGTTTCTTCCGGAGCGGTGGCATCGGCAGCAGGAGCATAGATGCGGGTCAGCTCTTCTTTTTTCTCCAGATAGTAATCGTAATTTCCGATATAGTTGACGAGTGTCTGTCCCGTCAGCTCCAGAATCCGGGTTGCAGTCTGATTGATAAAGTAACGGTCGTGGGAAACGTACAGTACCGTTCCAGTGTAATCCTTCAGCGCGTTTTCCAGAATCTCCTTTGATACGATATCGAGGTGGTTGGTCGGCTCGTCGAGGATCAGGAAGTTGGCGTTCGAGAGCATCAGCTTGGCAAGGGAAATTCGTCCGCGCTCACCGCCGCTCAAGGTATGAATCGGTTGGAAGACATCGTCGTTTGTAAACAGGAAGGCGGCCAGCACATTTCGGATTTCGGTGTTTGTCAGATATGGATACGCGTCGGAAATCTCCTGGAAAATGGTCTTTTCCATGTGGAGCACCTGATGCTCCTGATCGTAGTAACCGATTTGTACACGGCTTCCAAGTGTAAAAGAGCCGACATCCGGGCGGATGACTTCGTTTAAGATCTTTAAGATCGTCGTTTTTCCCGTTCCGTTGTTTCCGATGATTGCCACGCGCTCGCCGCGCTTGATTTCGAAATTCAGATCCTGGAAAAGCGTCTGTCCCGGGAAGGCTTTGGAGAGGTGCTCGACGGTCAGCACATCGTTTCCGCTTGTGATGCGCGGTTCCAGACGGATCCGCATATCGGAGCGTACTTCGGTCGGCTTTTCCAGCACATCCATTTTGTCCAGCATTTTTTCACGGCTCTCGGCGCGTTTGATGGATTTCTCGCGGTTGAAAGATTTCAGCTTTGCAATGACTTCTTCCTGATGGTGGATTTCCTGCTGCTGGTTGACCCAGGCATGGTAAGCGGCTTCACGGAGCATTGCTTTTTTCTGACTGTAGGCGGTATAGTTTCCCTCAAAAGTTGTTACTTTTTTATTGTCCACTTCAACGACTTTTGTGACAACGCGGTCGAGAAAGTAACGGTCATGGGAGACAATCAGGACGGCTCCGCTGTAATTTAAAAGATACGTTTCGAGCCAGGAGATCGAGTCCATATCGAGGTGGTTGGTCGGCTCGTCGAGCAGAATGATGTCCGGTTTGGTGAGCAGCAGTTTACCAAGTGCCACGCGGGTCTTCTGACCGCCGGAGAGGGAGTCCACCTGTTTTTCAAAATCGCTCTCGGAAAAGCCAAGACCTTTTAAAACACCGACGACTTCACTGCGGTACGCGTATCCGTTTTCCAGTTCAAAGGTATGGGAGAGGCGGGTGTAGGTGGAAAGAAGTTCATCCAGCTCTGTACCGGATTTTGTATTCATATCACTTTCCATCTGACGGAGGCGTTCCTCCATATCGATCAGATTCTGTTTCGCGGTCAGCACTTCCTGGTAAATGGAAAGGTGTCCGGTCAGATCCTGATGCTGGGCGAGATAGCCCATCGTCTTTCCTTTGGAGAGGATGACCTCTCCCTCATCGGCCCTCATTTCGCCGATGATGATTTTTAACAGCGTCGATTTTCCGGCACCGTTGATGCCGACCAGTGCGGCTTTTTCGCGTTCTTCTATATGAAAAGATGCATTTTTGATAATTTCCGTTGTTCCGAATGCTTTCGAGATATTCTGACATGCAAGAATCATGTGGTTCCTCCAGATAACATATTTCTGTATTTTGACATAATACACCATCCTTATTATAGAGAGTAATACACAAAATTTCAAGAAATCTTTGACAATTTTCTATCAACCATATATAATATGAATATATGCAGGTGTAAATAAGGAGGAATTTATCTTGGAAGAAAAAGGAATTTCGCGGGCAGTTATCAAAAGACTTCCTAGATATTATCGTTACCTGGGCGAATTGCTGGAGGACGGAGTAGAACGGATCTCTTCCGGTGAGCTGAGCGAGCGGATGAAAGTGACAGCTTCCCAGATTCGCCAGGATTTAAATAATTTCGGCGGCTTCGGCCAGCAGGGGTATGGTTATAACGTGCGGTATCTGTACAGCGAGATTGGAAAAATTTTAGGTCTGGACAGAGTCCACAATATGATTTTTGTCGGAGCCGGAAATCTGGGACAGGCGCTTGCCAATTATGCGGCCTTTGAAAGAAGCGGATTCAAAACGGTCGGTATTTTTGACGTCAACCCGGTATTAAAAGGAATCTCCGTGCGCGGAATTGAAATCCGCATGGCGGACGAGCTTCCGGAATTTATCAAGGAACACCATGTAGAGATTGCGGCTTTGACACTGCCAAAAGCAAAAGCGGTAGAGATGGCAGAGATTCTCGTGGACAACGGTGTAAAAGCAATCTGGAATTTTGCACATACCGATCTAAACTTAAAACTTCCGAAAGATGTGATCGTCGAGAACGTCCATCTTTCCGAAAGTCTGATGCGTCTCTCCTACAATCTGACCAGATATGAGGCGGAGCATCCAAAGAACAATTAAGAAACCAAAACAAAAGCAGGAGAGTCTTCGGGAAACCGGAGACTTTTTCTGTTCACTTTCCGGATAAGGCAGGAAAAGGAGGAAAAGCGATGAAACGGATTCTTACAGCAGCACAGATGAAGCAGGCAGACCGCAATACGATCGAAACCATGGGGGTACCGTCCCTGGTACTGATGGAGCGCGCAGCGCTGTCCTGCGTGGAGGAGCTTCAAAATGGAACATGGGATACAGGAAAAGTCCTTGCTGTGTGCGGTCCCGGAAATAATGGAGGGGACGGTGCGGCAATTGCACGGATTTTAAAGACGAAAGGGGTGGATGCGGAACTGTTCTGTCTTGGAAATCCGGAAAAATACAGTGAAGGCATGAGAGCACAGAAGAAAATTGCGGAAAATTATGGGGTCCGTGAGGTTAAGAATCCGGATTTCCGGGAATATACTGTTATCATAGATGCCATCTTTGGAATTGGCGTATCCCGTCCGCTGGCAGGGGAGTACCGGAGGGCAGTGGAAGCAATCTGCGCAAGCGGTGTTCCTGTTCTTGCCGTGGACATCCCTTCGGGGATCCACACGGATACCGGAGAGGTCCTTGATGCGGCGGTGAAAGCCAGAGCCACGGTGACATTTGCCTGTGCAAAGCCAGGGCTTCTCTTTGATCCCGGAAAACGATATGCCGGAGAGGTCCTGGTCCGTGATATCGGAATCGGCTTTGATGCAGGAGAAGAGGAGACGCCCTGGTACGGTTCAGTGGAAAAAGAAGATCTGGACCGGTTTCTTACCCGCACGCCGATGGGAAATAAGGGAACCTTCGGAAAGGTGCTGGTACTTGCCGGTTCCGGTGCCATGTGCGGAGCCGCTGTTTTGTGTGCCAGGGCAGTCCTTGCATCCGGTGCCGGCATGGTAAAGGTTGTGACAGAGGAAAGAAACCGTACGCCGCTTTTCTGTGCCCTGCCGGAAGCAATGGCGGATTTCTGGAAGGAGGATGAGCCGCTTCCGGAAGAAGCCCTGCTGCAGGATCTCGCCTGGGCGGACGCTGTTGTTGCGGGACCGGGACTTTCCAAAAGCCGGACGGCAAAAGAACTGCTCGTTTTTACGGTGCAGCACACAGAAGTTCCTCTTGTTCTGGATGCAGATGCGCTGAACCTGATTGCAGAAGATGCAGAGATTCTTTCGGGCTGCCGGGCAGAAAAAATTTTAACGCCTCATGTAGGAGAGCTTGCACGGCTGCTGCACATGACCATTGCAGAATGCCAGCGTGACCCGGCAGGAAGCGCCGGAAGGGCAGCCGAAAAATACCAGGCCTGCTGTGTACGAAAGGATTCCGTAACCGTGACAGCAGAGGAAGGGCGTGAGCAGTATTACATAAACACAAGCGGAAGCAGTGCGCTTGCGACGGCGGGAAGCGGCGATGTGCTCGCGGGAATCACAGGCGCCTTTGCAGCAAAACGTCAGTGTGAAAAAAACGAGAAAAAAATCAGCCTTGCCAAAACAGCGGCACTGGCGGCATATGCGCATGGAAAGGCGGGAGAGGCTGCGGAAGAAAAAAGCAGTGCTTCCTATGTAACAGCATCCGAGATTATCAGAGGATTGCAGTCAATCTGAGCAAAGCAGATCAGAATCACGGGTTCCCAAAAGGACTCCGGGCGGACTTTTTTGAAGCGCCGGATGAAATTTGTGAATACCTCCGGAAAAACAGGCAATATTAAATACATGGAAACGATTTTAAAAGGCGTAAAACGCCGGATCGTTATCGTATGGGAAAGCAAAACGGAAAGAATCGGAGAGTGAGCACAAGTGGTAATCAAGCGTGGCGATGTATATTATGCCGACCTGCGGCCCGTTGTGGGAAGTGAGCAGGGCGGTGTCCGTCCGGTGCTGATCATTCAGAATGACATCGGCAACCGGCACAGTCCGACGGTGATCTGTGCGGCGATTACATCGAGGATGAATAAGGCGAAGCTGCCGACGCACATTGAGATCGAAGCGTCCGCCTATGGGATTGTACGGGATTCTGTTATTTTACTGGAACAGCTTCGGACGATCGATAAGAGAAGGCTGAAAGATAAAATCTGTCATCTGACGCCGGAACAGCTGGCCCTTGTGAACGAAGCACTGAAAATCAGCCTAGATCTGCCTACATAAGGGGTATTTTTGGCGCGGTTCACGGTTGACGAATGAGAAAGATCGTGCTATATTCTATATTATATGGGCTTCTGCCGTTTTTCGGGGAAACCTTTTTACAGAAAAGTAATACTTTAAATAAAGGAGACAAAAGAGGTATGTCAGGACATTCAAAATTTGCCAATATTAAGCATAAGAAAGAAAAAAACGACGCAAAAAAAGGTAAAATCTTTACCATCATCGGCCGTGAGATCGTAATCGCTGTCAAAGAGGGCGGACCGGATCCGGCAAACAACAGCAAGCTGCGTGACGTTATCGCAAAAGCAAAAGCAAACAACATGCCGAACGATACCATCGACCGCGGTATTAAAAAAGCTGCCGGAGATGCAAACGCAGACAACTACGAGCGTATCACCTACGAAGGTTATGGCCCGAATGGTATCGCGATCATCGTAGAGACTCTGACCGACAACAAGAACCGTACCGCAGCAAACGTAAGAAGCGCTTTCACCAAAGGAAACGGAAGCGTTGGAACACCGGGATGCGTATCCTACATGTTCGACAAAAAAGGCCAGATCATCATCGACAAAGAAGAGTGCGAAATGGATGCTGACGATCTGATGATGCTTGCTCTGGATGCAGGCGCAGAAGACTTCGCAGACGAAGAGGACAGCTACGAAATCATCACCGATCCGGATGACTTCTCCGCAGTACGTGAGGCTCTGGAGAAAGACGGTATCGCCATGGCAGAGGCAGACGTTACCATGATCCCACAGACCTACGTAGAGCTGACCGATCCGCAGGCATTAAAAGACCTGAACCGTACCCTGGATCTGCTGGATGACGACGACGACGTACAGTACGTATATACCAACCTGGACGAGTAATTTCACTGGAAATTACATAGAATCATAAGAATCTGCGCATACTGATGAAGCTATTTTGGAATAGCAGAAAAGAGGAAATCCGTATGGCAGAATCACAGAAAAACCAGACAGAAAAAGAAAATATTGTAGAACTGAAGACCAACATTTATCTGCTGTCCATCATCGGCGAGGTGGAGGGGCATGAATCACTCGGCGAGCGCACGAAAGCGACGCGCTATGAGCACATTCTCCCTGCTCTTGCCCGTGCCGAGGAGGACAAAAGTATTGATGGTCTTCTGATTCTCCTGAATACCGTAGGCGGAGATGTGGAGGCCGGTCTTGCAATTGCAGAGATGATTGCGTCCATGCGAAAGCCTGCGGTATCGCTCGTTTTAGGGGGTGGTCATTCGATCGGTGTCCCGCTCGCCGTTGCAGCAGACTATTCGCTGATCGTGCCGAGTGCCACCATGGTCATTCACCCGGTGCGTACAAACGGCATGTTCATCGGTGTTGCACAGACGTACCGTAATATGGAAAAGACGCAGGATCGGATCACAGGTTTTGTATCGGCCCATTCTAAAATCACCAAGGAACGGCTCGAGGAGCTGATGCTCGATACGAAAATGCTGGTCAAGGATGTCGGAACAATGCTGGACGGCCCGCAGGCAGTGGAAGAAGGCCTGATCGACGAGGTCGGCGGCATTGCCCGCGCGCTCGAAAAGCTGAATGAGCTGATGAAAAAGGCAGCAGGGACAGAAAATTGACTTCACGGCGCGGCTTGTGTTTCAGGGGATTTTGTGTTAGAATGAGTTCGCTGTGAAAATTCGAACGGAAGTTTTGGCCGGACTTTCACAAAAGAGAAAAATAAGGGAACAGGATAAAAAAATGACAGTAATAGAAGCTTTATTTCTGGGCCTGATCCAGGGAATCACGGAATTCCTGCCGATCAGCAGCTCCGCACATCTGATTATCTTCCGTCACTTTATGAAGATCGAAGATACGCAGACGGTGTTTTTCAATGTGCTTTTGCACTTTGGCTCCATGATTGCAATTCTGCTCACATTTTCGAAGGAATGGAAACGTCTCTTCCTCGCGCTGTGCGGAATCATAATCGATCTGTTTCATAATTTAAAGGAACACTTTTCCAGTCAGCATCAGGAGAGAAAGCAGTACCGGAAGGTACTCGGCAGCAACTACCGTATGCTTGCTTTCCTGCTGATTCTGACCACCATCCCGACTGCTGTAATCGGCGGCATGATTCAGAGCCTTGTCACACTGACCTCCTCGAATCTGCTGGCACCTGGCGTTGGTCTGTATCTGACGGCGATTCTGCTTGTGGTGGCAGATATGCTTCCGGAGGGAGAAAAAACGCAGAAAAATTTGAAGCCGAAAGATGCACTGATTGCCGGATTCTTCCAAGGCTTTTCCACGATTCCGGGTCTTTCCCGTCTTGGTTCGACTATTTCTGCGTGTGTGATCGGCGGCATGACCCGTTCGTACGCTGTGAAATACTCTCTGATTGTGAGTGTTCCGGCGATTATCGGGGCAACGATCGTTGAAATTGCGACCATGGGAAAAAATAAAATTGTTTTTCATCCGGTATATCTGGTCGGCGTTTTCATGGCGGCACTTGCCGGTTACTTTACGATCCGCATTCTGATGCGTGTGGTGAAAAAACGGAAACTGAAATATTTTGCTTTGTACTGTCTTCTTGTCGGGACATTCTCCATTGCAGGATATTTTCTGCTGTAATACGAGAAAGGGGAGAAGTTCTGCATGGCAAATACAACAAAGGGAAGCGGGAAGACAAAGAAAAAAACTTCTGCTTCCGGAACAGCAAAAAAGAAACAGACCCAAACAACGGCCAGAAAAACAACGGCGAAAAAGAGCAGTACCGCAAAACGTACCTCCGGCACAAGGAAAAACACAGTCCGTGAGCCGATGGACGAGGGAGTGCGCGCAGAAATTATTCTGCTTTCCGTGCTTGCTGTTTCGATTCTGCTGATGCTCAGTAATTTCGGTATGGGCGGCGTGATCGGACAGGCTGTCTGCGACTTCTTTTTCGGCCTTTTCGGCGTGACAGAGTGGGCAGCACCGGTTCTGATCTTCTTTGGAACAGCATTTTACATAGCAAACAGACAGAACTTTTTAATTGTGCGGAAAACCGGGGGAGCGATCAGCTGCTTCGTCTTTTTCTGCGCTTTTATGCAGCTTCTGGCGTCCGGCTATACGAGAGATACGACATTTCTGGATTACTATTTTGACAGCGCCTACGATCATCTCGGCGGAGGAATCTTAGGAGGGTCTGTCGTGAAAATTCTCGGCATGGGATTCGGCCAGATCGGTGCGTGGGTGATTATTGTGATCGCCATCGTGATTTCCGTGATCGTGATGACGCAGAAGCCGATTCTCGCGCCGATCCATGAAAAGACGAATGACCACCGCCGGATGGCGGAGGAGCGCCGCCAGGAGCGTCTGGCGCGCCAAGCTGCGATGGAGGAAGAGGAAGGAAAAGAGCTGATTCTTGAGCCAGTGGAGGAACCGAAAAAAGCCGGGAAGAAAAAGAAATCCCGCCTTCTTTCTCATGTGGAATCGAAGGCTGATTTAAACGAAAACGACGATACCCATCAGATGGAGACGCCGGAGCTTTCGATTCACCGTGGTTCTGTGCCGGCTGAAGAGCCGGAAAAGACAGGACCGGAGATGACACGGCAAGCTGCAGAAGAGGCGAAAAAAGAGAAAACGTCTGCGGATCATACGAGAAATCCGCGGTCTTCCTGTGAAGAGATCGAGGCGGATATAGACGGCATTCGTCAGGAAATCGGGAAAAAAGCAGAGGAAAAGCGGCCGGAGTACAAAACACCGCCGATGAATCTTCTGAAAAAAGGGATGCGCGGTGCCATGGGCGATTCCGATGCGCATTTGCGGGAAGTAGCGCGGAAACTGGAGGAGACGCTGGACAGCTTCGGTGTCAAAGTTACAGTCAATAACGTAAGCTGCGGACCGACCGTCACACGGTATGAGCTGATGCCGGAACAGGGCGTGAAAGTAAGCCGGATTGTCGGATTGACCGACGATATCAAGCTGAGTCTTGCAGCAGCAGATGTCCGCATTGAGGCACCGATCCCGGGAAAATCCGCAGTCGGAATCGAGGTTCCAAATAAGACGAACACGGCCGTGATGCTGCGTGATCTTCTTGAAACACCGGAGTTTAAGAACTTTTCTTCGAATCTGGCCTTTGCTGTCGGAAAAGACATCGCCGGTCAGCCGGTCATCGCAGATATCGCGAAAATGCCTCATCTTCTGATCGCCGGTGCGACCGGTTCCGGTAAATCGGTCTGCATCAACACACTGATTATGAGTATTATTTATAAGGCAAAACCGGAAGACGTCAAACTGATCATGATCGACCCGAAGGTCGTTGAGCTTTCTGTTTATAACGGCATTCCGCACCTTTTTATTCCTGTTGTCACAGACCCGAAAAAGGCTTCCGGAGCTCTGAACTGGGCGGTTGCGGAGATGACAGACCGTTATAACAAATTTGCGGAATTCAACGTGCGCGATATGAAAGGCTACAATGCAAAAGTTGCCGAGCTGCCGCCGGATGAAAACGGCAAAAAACCGGAAAAACTGCCGCAGATCGTCATTATCGTGGATGAGCTTGCCGACCTGATGATGGTTGCGCCGGGAGAAGTGGAGGATGCGATCTGCCGTCTGGCACAGCTTGCCCGTGCGGCCGGCATCCATCTGATTATTGCAACACAGAGACCTTCCGTCAATGTCATCACTGGTCTTATCAAGGCAAATATGCCGTCCCGTATTGCATTCTCGGTTTCTTCCAGCGTAGATTCCCGTACGATCCTCGACATGGGAGGTGCGGAAAAACTGCTTGGAAAAGGCGATATGCTCTACAAGCCGCAGGATTACCAGAAACCGGCCCGTCTGCAGGGATCCTTTGTTTCGGATAAAGAGGTCAGCGATGTCGTTGCCTACTTAAAAGATCACTACGGCGAGAACGCTTATGATCCGGATATCGAAAAACGGATTCACACCGTAAGCCTGGATGGCGGTTCTGCCGCAGGCGGCGGAGATAACCGCGATAATTACTTCGTGGAAGCCGGAAAATTTATCATCGAAAAAGATAAGGCATCGATCGGCATGCTCCAGAGAGTGCTGAAAATCGGTTTCAACCGCGCGGCCAGAATCATGGACCAGCTCGCGGATGCCGGTGTCGTAGGACCGGAGGAAGGAACCAAGCCGAGAAAAGTTCTGATGTCCATGGAACAGTTCGAAAATTATCTGGAGGAACACGGATGATGGGAAAAGATGTTGTCCGTTGTTTACAAATAACCGGAAACGTGATAAAGTATTAACATAAAATGCGCGAAAATCCAAGTCGTGCTTTTGTTAAAATATTTCTAACAAGATTAGGAGGATATTATGTACAAGATTCAAGAAGCGGAAATGCTCGCGAATAACATCTACCGTATGGTAGTAGAAGCACCGCGAGTAGCACAGCACTGCCTCCCTGGACAGTTTGTTATTGTCAAGGCAGATGAAGAAGGAGAAAGAATTCCTCTGACCATTTGTGATTACGATAGAGAAGCAGGAACTATCACCATCGTATTCATGCCGATCGGAGAATCTACCAAAAAAATGAAAGATCTCAAAGCGGGAGATGCTTTCATGGATTTCGTAGGACCTCTGGGACAGCCGTCCGAGTTTTGCAGCGAAGATATCGAAGAACTGAAGAAAAAACGGATCGTATTCGTAGCCGGCGGTGTTGGAACTGCACCGGTTTACCCGCAGTTAAAATGGCTGCATGAGCATGGAATCACTGCTGACGCCATTGTCGGAGCAAAGACAAAAGATCTCGTTATCCTCGAGAAAGAAATGTCTGCTGTCAGCAATCTGTACATAACCACAGACGATGGTTCTTACGTAAGAAAAGGTATGGGTACCGATGTACTCCGCGACCTTGTACAGAACCAGGGCAAACAGTATGATGTCTGTGTTGCCATCGGACCGATGATCATGATGAAATTCGTATGTCTTCTGACAAAAGAACTGAACATCCCGACCGTTGTCAGCATGAACCCGATCATGGTAGACGGAACCGGTATGTGCGGTGCCTGTCGTCTAATGGTAGGCAATGAAGTAAAATTTGCCTGCGTAGACGGACCGGAGTTTGACGGTCATCTGGTAGACTTCGACCTGGCTATGAAACGTCAGCAGATGTATAAGACAGAAGAGGGAAGAGCTCTCTTAAGATACCAGGAAGGCGCAACCCATCACGGTGGATGCGGCCAGTGCGGAGGTGACAAATAATGGCAAAGGGATTAAACAGAGTACCGGTACGTGAGCAGGAGCCGAAGGTACGTGCCACAAATTTTGACGAGGTATGTCTTGGATACAACAAAGACGAAGCAGTAGAAGAAGCACAGCGCTGCCTGGGCTGTAAAAATGCAAAATGTATCACAGGATGCCCGGTTAATATCAACATTCCGGCATTCATTGCACAGGTAAAAGAAGGAAACTTCGAGGAAGCATACAAAATTATCGGTGAGTCCAGTGCACTCCCGGCAGTCTGCGGCCGTGTATGTCCGCAGGAGAGCCAGTGCGAGGGCAAATGTGTCCGCGGAATCAAAGGCGACGCTGTTTCCATCGGTAAACTGGAGCGTTTCGTTGCTGACTGGGCAAAAGAAAACGGTATCAAACCGGTTCCGGCAGCAGAGAAAAACGGCCACAAGATCGCGGTTATCGGTTCCGGCCCTGCAGGTCTTACCTGCGCAGGAGACCTTGCAAAACTTGGCTACGATGTAACCATCTTCGAGGCACTTCACAAAGCCGGCGGTGTATTAAGCTACGGTATTCCGGAGTTCCGTCTTCCGAAAGACAAAGTAGTTGCCGCTGAAATCGAGAACGTAAAATCTCTCGGTGTTAAAATTGAGACCAACGTTATCATCGGAAAATCCGTTACCATCGATGAGCTGTTAAAAGACGAAGGATTTGAAGCAGTCTTCATCGGTTCCGGTGCAGGCCTTCCAATGTTCATGGGAATCCCGGGTGAGAACGCAAACGGCGTATTCTCCGCAAACGAGTTCCTGACCAGAAACAACCTGATGAAAGCATTCCGCGATGATTACGATACCCCGATCGCACACGGCAAGAAAGTTGCTGTAGTCGGCGGCGGCAACGTAGCTATGGACGCCGCAAGAACCGCACTTCGTCTCGGCGCAGAGGTACACGTTATTTACCGTCGTTCTGAGGCAGAGCTTCCGGCCCGTGCAGAGGAAGTTCATCATGCAAAAGAGGAAGGTATCATCTTCGACCTTCTGACCAACCCGGTAGAAATTCTGACCGACGACAAAGACTGGGTAACCGGTATCCGCTGCATCCGTATGGAACTTGGCGAGCCGGACGCTTCCGGAAGAAGAAGACCGGTTGAGATTCCAGGATCTGAGTTCGAAATTGAAGTAGACGAAGTTATCATGTCTCTTGGCACTTCCCCGAACCCGCTGATTTCTTCCACCACCTACGGTCTGGATGTCAACAGAAGAAAATGTATCGTAGCTGAGGAAGAAACTGGAAAGACCAGCAAAGAAGGCGTTTACGCCGGCGGTGACGCTGTAACAGGTGCAGCAACCGTTATCCTTGCTATGGGTGCCGGAAAAGCCGGAGCTAAAGGAATTGATGAGTATATCAAAAGCAAAAATGCATAAGGCATTGCTTTTCTAAACTAAAAGCCATATAGACGCGGACAAGAAGTGATCTATATGGCTTTTGGTGTTTTTGACAGATATCCGAAAGGGTTTTAAGATTACAGAATGAAAATTACAGTATTGACAGTAGGAAAAATCAAAGAAAAATATCTGCGGGATGCGATCGCCGAGTATTCGAAGCGCCTCAGCCGCTATGCAAAGCTGGAAATTATCGAGGTGGCGGATGAAAAAACGCCGGACAACGCGAGTGAAACCGTAGAGACGAATATCAAAAATAAAGAAGCAGAGCGCCTTCTCAAATATATCCGGGATGACGCTTATCTGATTACATTGGAAATTAAGGGAAAACAGCTCACATCCGAGGAGCTGGCCCAGAAAATAGATACGCTCGGCGTGCAGGGAACGAGCCATATTATTTTTGTGATCGGTGGTTCCTTAGGGCTTGGCGAGGAAGTTCTGAAGCGTTCAAACTATGCGCTCAGTTTTTCGAAAATGACATTTCCGCATCAGTTGATGCGGGTTATTCTGCTGGAACAGATTTACCGGAGCTACCGCATTAACTGCGGGGAGCCATATCATAAATAGCTGCGAATAAGAGAGGTGTGATTGCGATGCGTGAAATGCGTTTAAAAAAGCGGGAGATTACAGATCCTGAAATTTTAAGAGAAATTCTGGAAAGCTGCGAGGTTGTGCGGATCGGGGCGATGGATGAGGAAGGCATGTTTATCGTGCCGATGAATTATGGATATGATGTCCGGGAAGAAGATGGAACTCTTCACGTCTGTCTGTACCTGCATGGGGCAAAAGAAGGGCGGAAGGCGGCTGCATTTGCAGCGGATCCGCGCGTAGCGGTGGAGATGGATTACAACCATGAAGTGATTACAGGTGACTATACGTGTGCGTATTCCTATGCGTACCGCAGTATCATGGGAAACGGAACCATCACGGAGGTGACAGATCCGGAGGTAAAGAAGAAAGGCCTGGAAAAAATCATGGCGCATATCGCACCGGAGGCGAAGATCGCTTTTCTACCGGAGATGGTGGAACGCGTTGCCGTATGGCGCATAGACATCGATACATTTACCGGCAAAGAGCGCAGACGAAAATAGAGTGTTCGAAGCTCCGCAGGCTGCAGACGGAAAAAGACAGCAGAAAGGACAGCAGAAATGATTAAAATTGATCTGATTACAGGCTTCCTTGGCTCAGGGAAGACGACTTTTTTGAAACAGTACGCAAAGTATCTGATGGCACAGGGAAAGAACATCGGCATCCTGGAGAATGATTTTGGGGCAGTCAATGTGGATATGCTGCTTCTACAGGAACTGCGCGGCGATCAGTGCGAGCTGGAGATGATTTCCGGCGGATGCGACAAAGAGACACACCGCAGACGGTTCCGCACGAAACTGATCTCGATGGGCATGAGCGGCTACGACCGCATTCTCGTGGAACCGTCGGGGATTTACGATGTGGATGAGTTCTTTGACACGCTGTATGACGAGCCGCTGAACCGCTGGTATGAGGCGGGAAGCGTCATCACGATTCTGGATGCCGGGCTCGATGAGAAGCTGTCGGAGGAAGAAGAGTATCTGCTGGCTTCCGAGGCGGCGAACGCTGGTAAAATCGTGCTGAGCAAAGTACAGAATGTTTCGGAGGAAAAGAAAGAAGAAACGATTGCCCATCTGAACCGCACGCTCGAGCAGGCAGGCTGCAGAAGACAGTTTTCTGATGCAGAAATTTTACAGAAAAACTGGGATGATCTGACAGAGGATGATTTCAAAATGCTCTCCGAATGCAATTACCGTTCGGAGGATTACCGGAAGCTGGATTTCGGCGAGCAGCAGACATTTGATTCGCTCTGCTTTCTGGAGCCGAAGATTACGGAAGAAGCGCTGAAAAAGACAGCAGAAGCAATCTTTGCGGATCCATCATGCGGCAATGTATTCCGGATCAAAGGAATTGTAAAGACGGGCGAAACTGTGTGGAGCGAAATCAATGCGACGCGGGAACAGATGACATTCCAGGCAGTGCCGGAGAGCCAGGAAGTGCTGATTGTAATCGGCGCGGGGCTTTCGAAAGAGCGGATTAGTGGAATTCTCGGAATTAAGTAAAAAATGGAGCATGACGGAAAGGGGTATTTTCCATCATGCTCCTGCTGGTTTGGCTAAATAGCAGTTACTGTGAAATGCGCTGCCGTTCTGACAGTGTGGGGAACGGAATGATTTTGGAATCCCGTGCATCATCCGGTGTACAAAGAGCAGTCAACGGCTGCGGCTGATTTTCCATGGTCTGGAAGGAGAGAATGCCATCTTTCCATAAAACGACATCATCCGGTGAATGGACGGCAAAATAGCGGTGCAGCACATCGAAAAGAGAGGATGGAACTGCCGCAAGATCGTGCTCGGGATCGCTGGAATATAGAAAGATCCGGCTTCCCGGAAAACGACGGGAATGGATACCGGCAGAGGGAGCGGTAAAATCCGGGTTTTCGGTAAAATATAAGGATCTTTCTGCGGGTCCGGAAAACGGAATAGACAGCGTTGTGGAAACAACTGGCGCTTCTTCTGCAAGGGCTGGCTGCTTCTGAAATTTGCACAGGAATGGGATATTTTGAAAAAATGTATATTTCTTTCTCATAAGACTCACCTTTCAGCCGGAAAAGATCTGGCATTTGGCAGGGTGGATGTTATCGTTTACTTTAATTTTATCTTATCAGAAGTGCAGAAATAACAGGGTTAAACATTTGTAAAAAGCGTGTAAAACATCTTAAAGAGAAAGAAAAGAGAGGGGAAATCATATGGAACAGGAAGTAATGCAGGCCATTCGGGCAGAACTGGAAAGCAATATAGATGCAAAATACCGGGAATTTCACAGCTCTCTTGTTCCGGGACAGAACTGTCGGATTCTTGGTGTCCGCATTCCGGTTTCGCGACGGATTGCAAAAGCGACAGCAAGAGACCATTATGAAGTTTATACCGAACAGTTTAATCCGGAAGTCTACGAGGAGCTTCTGATCCGCGGAATGATGATCGGCTACGGAAAGCTGACCAGTGAAGAACAGACGGCAGAACTGGACCGCTTCGTGCCGATGATCAACAGCTGGGGAATCTGTGACAGCTCCTGTGCAACGTGCCATTTTATGAAGAAAGACCAGGAGTATTGGTATGGATATCTGCAGAAATGGCTGAAAAGCAGCCGGGAATATGAAATCCGGTTTGGTGTTGTGTGTCTGCTGGACTTTTTTATCAACGAAGCGTATATCGATGCTGTGCTGGAGGAGATGAAAAAGATTCATCACGATGGCTATTACGTAAAAATGGCCGTCGCCTGGGCAGTATCGATCTGTTATATTCATTTTCCGGAAAAAACACAGAAACTGCTGAAAGAAAACAGTCTCGATGACTGGACACATAACAAAACAATTCAGAAAATCAGAGAGTCGCTGCGGATCAGCAAAGAAGAAAAAGAGATGCTGAAAACCTGGAAGAGATAAAAAGAAAACCGTATCGCCGCGTTTTGAATATCGCAGCAATACGGTTTTCTTTCTCTTTTTTGAACTTATTCGTCCCATCCCTCAAAAAGCCGGATGTTGACGGCAATATTTCTTGCAATTTCACCTTCGCTTTTCCCGAGATCTGCCACATCCGATACCGGCGGAAAATCAGGTTCTTCTTCCGTCAGTTCCAGAGAGATCCAGTCATAGGCGGAGTGAATGGCATCTTCCAGCGCCTCGTCGAGGGTATCCCCTTTTGCATAGCAGCAGGCGAGATCTGGAAAATAACCTTCGTAGGTTCCCTGTTCGGTTTTATGAAAAACGGCTGGATAAGTAAATTTCATAGTGTTTCTTCCTTCTTCCTTTTCTTTTTCACGGAAATTCTTTTTTATCGTAGCACTTTTTCTCAAAAGATACAATGCCTAAAATACAATTGATCGTATTTGTAATCTATGCTAGAATGAAAAACAGATAATTGGAAAATACAAATGAAACCAAGGGAGGATTTCTCTTTGATAAAAGTAATTTTGTGGGACATCGACGGAACACTTCTGAATTTTAAGATGTCGGAACGATATGCAATTGAGTACTGTTTCAACAAGTTTCATATGGGAACCTGCACGGACGAAATGCTGCAGCGCTACAGCGTGATCAACCGCGGTTACTGGGAGCGGCTGGAGACGGGAGAGCTTACGAGAGAACAGGTGATGCTTGGACGATTCCATGAATTTTTTGAATCGGAAGGACTGCCGACGGATCAGGTAAAGGTATTCAATGATGAATATCAGATCCGCCTCGGCGATAAGGCTTTCTTCTGCGATCACGGAGATGAACTGGTAAAACAGCTGAAAGCTACCGTAAAACAGTATGCAGTAACAAATGGAACCACTGTTGCACAGGAGCGTAAACTCCGCTTTTCCGGGCTTGATCAGCTTCTGGACGGCGTTTTTATCTCGGAACAGGTCGGTGTGGACAAGCCGCAGAAGGCTTTTTTTGATGCGGTATGGAACGAAATCGGAAGTTATGCACCGGATGAGGTTGTGATCGTCGGCGACTCCCTTACAAGTGATATCCGCGGCGGAAAAAATGCAGGAATCCTGACCTGCTGGTACAACCCGGATCATCTTCCGAACAAAATTGAAGTTACACCGGACTGTACCATCGACAATCTTCAGGATATCCTTTCGTATCTGGATGAAAGCAGGTGATTTGCTAATGAGAACACGCGTATTACAGGAAAAAAATTATGCGGAGCGGATGCAGAATGGTGTGGAGCCGTACCTCGCCGCTCATGCAGAAGAATTTTACTGGGAAAGGGAGAGCGGTCATCCGATTCATGTTCTTCGTTACCGCGCATTCCGCCCGAGAGGTGTTGTTGTAATCTCACACGGTTTTACGGAAAATGCAGAGAAATATAAAGAGATCGTGTATTATTTTATCAAAGAGCATTTTCATGTTTATCTGCCGGAACACTGCGGCCACGGAAAGAGCTACCGTCTGGTGGAGGATCCGTCGCTTGTTTATGTCGATTCCTACTATCGTTATGTAGAAGATCTGCTCTTTGTTGCACGAAAAGCAAAAGCAGAGGCATGCGGTCTTCCGCTCGTTCTCTATTCTCACTCGATGGGCGGAGGAATCGCAGCAGCAGCGGCCGCCAAAGCGCCGCATCTGTTCCGGAAAGTGGTCTTGAGTTCGCCGATGATCCGTCCGCTGACCGGAAAAGTGCCGTTCGCCGATGCAAAACGGATCGCAGCTTTTGCCTGTGCCACAGAACGAGGCACACAGTATGTGGTAGGACAGAAACCATACCAGGGAATCGAAAGCTTTAAACAAAGTTCGTCCCTCTCCCGTCCGCGCTTTCTCTATTACCAGCAGAAGCGGGAAAAAGAGCCGCTGTATCACCTAAATGCCGCTTCTTACGGATGGCTCCATGCCGCCGCACATCTGTACCGCGATCTGATGCGGAGCGGATGGAAACGGATCGAGGCTCCTGTCCTTTTATTTCAGGCGGAGAACGATCATCTTGTGTCCAACCGTGCCCAGGAGCGGATGATCCGGAAAATGGCAGAACGCCGTCCCGGCATGGCAAAAATGGTAAAAGTACCGGGCGCAAAGCATGAATTGTTTGGAACCAGAGGGCGCATGCTCCAGACGTACTGGAATATGGTATTTGCTTTTCTGGAAAAAGATCTGTAACAAAAGAGAAGGGATGACAAAATGACACAGACAGAAATCGAAGAATATATTACCCAGTTTCCTATCTATCAGTATGCATTTGTAAAACCGGAGGACATCGAATTCAATGATCGGGTCCGCCAGATCTGCAAAAAGGAGTGCTCCCGCTACGGAGCCTCCTGGTCCTGCCCGCCGGCGGTCGGCACTGTTGAAGTCTGTAAGGAGCGTTGCATGAACTACGATCACGTTCTGTTCTTCTCCAGTATCGCAGAAGTGGACAATATCATGGATATGGATGAGACATTAAAAACAAAATCGGAGCACGAAAAAATCACACGCGAAATCGAGCAGCATTTAAAAGACAAAACCCTGCTCACCTTCGCCCTTTCCTCCGATTCCTGCCAGCTCTGTGATAAATGTACCTACCCGAGAGGCGGCTGCCGCCATCTTGAACTGATGCATCCATGCATCGAGAGCCACGGCATCGTTGTTGCAAACCTGATTGAAAAAAACATGATGGATTATTACCTCGGCGAGCATATGGTCATATGGTTCAGCATGATTTTCTATAAAGAATCGTAATCTGTGATGTAATTTTCCATTCTTTTCAACGTATCTACAGTAGAGGATTTCGCTGTAAGAAATTCAGAAAATACACAAGAGGGGGAATGAAATATGCTGAGAAAGGCAGGAAATTTTCTCAGGTATCTGTTCGGTATTCTGATGATGCTGGCGGGAGCCGGTTACTGGAAAGAGGAGAAGGCATATGCATTGTCACTGCTGCTGCTTGGAATCTTTTTGCTTCCGGTTACCTGGAATACGATAAAGAAACGGTTTCATGTGGCGAAAGCACTTCCTGTGTTGCTTCCTGTGTTGCTGCTGGTTTCCGCCTGTGCGCTGACACCTGTGACGTACAGCAGTAAGGAAACACAGAAGGCATCTGCAGAGTCTGTTTCCGTCAGCGTTACGGCAGCGCCGACGAAAAAAGCGACGCCGACCCCGACTGAAACATCAACACCAACGCCGACAGCAACACCGACCGCTACCCCGACTCCGACTGCTACCCCAACTCCAACGGCTGACCCGACCGAGACGCCGACCCCTGAGCCAACCATAGAAGCTGCGGCGGAAGAAACCGTTGAAACGCAGGCAGCGGAAGAAACGCAGCCGGCAGTGACTGCTGAAGAACCACAGGTAACGGAAGTTCCGCAGGAATCGGATCCGTATGGAGGACAGCTCGTGTGGATTTCAGAGACCGGATCGAAGTACCATAACAAAAATAACTGCGGCAGAATGAATCCGGATCGGGCATATCAGATGACGAGAGAAAATGCAGAAGCCCAGGGATATGAACCCTGCAAAAAATGTTTTTAAAAAAGAGAAATGAAACCCCGCAGCCTGATCGGGCAGGAAACCCCAGCGGCTGCGGGGTATTTTTGTGCTTTTTTCTGCATAAAATAGCGATAGAACAAAAAGCAGACCCGCAAAGCGGAGGAGGTTTTGGATGCGAAAAAAGAAAAAGCAGAAAAAATCACTCCATCCGCCGGGCGGGGAGCTGCTTTCGGCGATGCAGGTTCCGTCAGATCTTGCTTTTGGCGAGCCGGTTGTGACGTTTTATGGCGGGAGAGAAGTGCAGATTGAAAATTACCGCAGGATTCTGGAATATAATGCGTGCCGCCTCTGTGTGCTTACGCAATACGGCAGGCTGCTCCTTGTGGGAGAGGGAATCCGGATTGTTTCGTATTCCGGGGAGGAGATGCGGGTGGAAGGGAGAATCGATCAAGTGACGTTTCAATAAGTGTAATGATTCCAATCATTCCAATGCTGAAAAGGGGGTGTGCGTTTGCAGCAGGGAAAGGCTTTCTGGAAAGGCACTGTGCGGATTCGTGTGACGGGCCGTGAACCGGAGCGTTTTTTCAATCTGTGCGGGCACCATAACATCACGCTGTGGGACGTGACAGAATATCAGGGCTGCTTTGAGATGAGCCTTCTGCCGGAAGATTTCTTCCGTCTCCTGCCGATCCGCCGCAAGAGCGGTGTGCGCATCCGAATACAGAAAAAACAGGGACTGCCTTTCTTTTACCGGCGAAGTTTAAAAAGAAAGGCGTTTTTTATTGGCATTTTTCTCTGTCTGGCGGGACTTTATATACTGTCGCAGTTTATCTGGAATATTCATGTGGAAGGAAACTACGCGAACAGTACGCAGACGATTTTAAATAGCCTGGATGCGGCCGGGATTCATCATGGAATCTGGAAAAAACGAGTGGACTGCAGCCAAACCGCATCGTATCTGCGGGAGCAGTTTCCTAATCTGACCTGGGTGTCCGCAAAAATAGAAGGGACGCAGCTTGTCCTTGCGGTAAAAGAAAACGTAGACGGCTATGTGATCGAAGAAAAAGCAGATGATCCGCAGAATCTTGTGGCGAAAAAAGAAGGGACGGTCGTGCGTATTATCACACGGAACGGCATTCCGCAGGTGCTCCCCGGTGATACATGTCAAGCGGGAGACATTCTTGTAAAGGGCGAGATTCCGCTTGTGAATGACAGTGGGGAAACGTATGATTATTCTTATGTTCACGCAGACGCGGATATTGACCTTGAGACGACGTGGTACTATTATGATACCTTTCCGCTTTCCCATACGGTACGGACATATCAGAAAGCAGAGAAAAAAACGCCGGTATTCCAGATTTCTGCTTACCGATTTTTCCTTGGAAATCTGCTGCCGGAGAATTTTGTGGAGAGTTTGCGGAGCATGACCGGAACGGCGGATCAGAAAACAGAGAAAAGGGAAAATGGAGCAGACGAGGAAGTGTCCCTTCAGCAGCTCTATCTGACAGAAAACTTTGCCCTTCCGTTTTATTTCGGCTACCGCCAGAAATTTCCGTTTGAAGTTCAGAAAGAAACTTACTCAGAACACGAGGCAAAAGAAAAAGCCTCGCAGAATTATCAGAAATTCCACAGAAATTTATCAGAAAAAGGACTTCAAATATCGGAGAATCATGTTACAATAGAACTTAACGATACGTCATGTATCACAAAAGGGACACTTCGTGTGATAGAACGGGCCGTAGAAGCACAGCCCTGCGAAATGCAGAAGGTGTCGGATGGAAAGGAATCAATGGTAGATGAACAGCAATAACAACATGATAGAACTGCAGATGGAACTGCCCATCGAACATGAAAAGAAAGTATTCGGCCAGTTTGATGAACACATCAAAATCCTGGAGAGATCCCTGGCGGTTACGCTGATCTCCCGGGACGGCGTTTTAAAAATTGTAGGCCCGGCATCGAATGCAGCGCGCGCAAAGGAATGTCTGACACAGCTTCTGGAGCTTTCACGCCGCGGAAACGATATCACGACACAGAACGTCAATTATGCAATCTCACTTGTTATGGAGGACAGCGGAAGCAGCCTTGCGGAAATCGACAGCGACTGCATCTGCCACACCGTTGCAGGCCGTCCGGTCAAACCGAAAACACTCGGTCAGAAAGCGTACGTGGATGCGATCCGGGAAAAGATGATCGTCTTCGGCGTCGGCCCTGCCGGAACCGGAAAAACATACCTTGCAATGGCGATGGCGATCACCGCGTTCCGAAACGATGAAGTAGGACGTATTATCCTGACGCGTCCGGCGATTGAGGCGGGTGAAAAACTCGGTTTCCTGCCTGGCGACCTGCAGAGTAAAATTGACCCGTATCTGCGGCCGCTCTACGACGCGCTGTATCAGATCATGGGAGCAGAGAGCTTCCAGAAAAACATGGAAAAAGGCCTGATTGAGGTTGCACCGCTCGCGTACATGCGAGGCCGTACGCTCGACAATGCGTTTATTATCCTTGATGAGGCACAGAATACGACACCGGCGCAGATGAAGATGTTCCTGACCCGTATCGGTTTCGGTTCCAAAGTCATTGTAACCGGAGATGCCTCTCAGAAGGACCTTCCTTCCGGTACACGCTCCGGCCTTGATGTGGCAATGCAGGTACTGAAAAAAGTAGACGGAATTTCCTTCTGCGAGCTGACGAGCAAGGACGTTGTCCGTCATCCGCTGGTGCAGAAGATTGTACAGGCTTACGATGAATATGAAAAGAAAGCAAAGCCGGAAAATCACAGCGGCAGAGCAAAAAGTACGACGAGAAAACGGAGGGAAAATAAATGACACTGACGTTTGAAAATGAACAGGATTTTGACCTTGGATTTGATCCGGAAGAGGTTGCAGCAGCGGTAATCAATGGTGTGCTGGATCAGGAAGCGTGCCCGTATGAGGCAGAAGTAGAACTGATTCTGACCGATCCGGAAAATATCCGCACCATGAACCGGGAACACAGAAACATTGACCGGGAGACAGACGTGCTTTCTTTCCCGATGGTAGATTATCCTTCTCCGGCTTCGTTCGATTTTCTGGAGACGGAAGAGGGAGATGACTGTTTTAACCCGGACAGCGGTGAGCTGATGCTGGGTGATATCGTAATTTCTGTTGCGCGCGCAAGAGCGCAGGCGGAGGAATACGGTCATTCTTTAAGACGCGAATTTGCTTTTCTTGTTGCACACAGTATGCTGCATCTTCTGGGTTATGATCATATGACACCGGAGGAAGCAGCCGTGATGGAGGCAAAGCAGGAAGAGGTGCTGCAGCGTCTCGGTATCACAAGAGACTGATTGAAAGCAGAAAAGGAGGGGTCTTTATCAAAAAGAGAGGGTTTTACACATTGGGGATTGCTCTGCTGGGAAGCATGATGCTGTTCGGATGCCGGAAAATTGGGGAAACGGCACCGGAAACTGCATCGGCAGGAACTTCTTATGTCTCAGAAGAGACAGCAGGGGAAAGCAAGACAGAAACGAAAGCTACGGAACCACCGGTCCCGACCGAAGATCCGGCACCGGAGCCGCTGGTTCCGGAAGCGATTGAGCCGACACCCGCGGAGGATGCGCTGCCGGAAGGTATGGTGAAAAGTTATCTGACAGGAGAACCTGTCGCCGAAGTACAGGGAAGAAGGCGCCCGGTGGCGGTTATGCTGAGCAATATCATCAGCGCCTGCCCGCAGAGCGGTATCAGCCGTGCGGGAGTGATCTATGAAGCGCCGGTCGAAGGCGGCATTACGCGCCTGATGGGGCTGTTTGAAAACTATGATGATCTCGAAAAGATCGGATCGGTGCGGAGCTGCCGTGAATATTATGTGTATCTGGCGGCTGGTTTTGATGCCCTGTATTATCATTACGGACAGGCGGCGTATGCGATTCCGCTTCTGGAGTCCGATCATATTGACAATGTGAACGGCATGGAATATTCGGAACAGGTGTATTACCGGACGTCGGACCGTCCGTCGCCGCATAATGCATATCTTGACGCAGCAGGTATTGCGGCGGGAATCGATCTCTGCGGCTACCGGACATCCTATAAGGAGGGCTATGACGGATTTTTCCAGTTTGCATCCCAGGCAGAACCGGAAACGCTGGAACAGGGACGAAATGCGGCTTATGTGGCACCGGGCGGATATTTCCACAACAATCCGTGGTTTTCCTACGATGAGGCGAGCGGCACATATCTGCGTTATCAGTTCGGGGAACCGCAGATCGATGAGATGACACAGGAACAGCTTGCGGTGAAGAACATTATCGTGCAGTACTGTTCCTGGAAAAAGTATGATGACAATGCGGAATATCTCGATATCGATGTGGTAAACGGCGGAACGGGAACGTATATCACAAACGGAAAGGCCATTGACGTGACATGGAGCAAGGATGATCCGTGGGGCGTCACAAAGTACCGGGACAGCAATGGAGAGGAGATTAAACTGAATCTTGGAAAAACATGGGTTCTGATTGTTTTGGATAATTATGCAGATGAGACTGAAATCCGGTGATAAAGCTGGATTTCAGGATTTTTCTCAGATCGGCTGGACAGATCCTGTGTTTTGCGGTAAGATAAAAAGAAAATCCGGTCATTTAACCGAATCAAGCAAGTCCCTCGCTTCTAAAGCGGTGGGATGAATTGTTAAAAGAAACATAACGGCAGTGGCAGGCGGAGAGAAATCGGTATCCTCCACTGACATGAGGCGAGTCACAGTCGAACTATTTTCGACATGTCAGACTCTGTGAAAATACCGACTGTGAGTTGAAACAAAGGAGAAAAATACAGAAAATGGAAATTAATATACAGAGAATCAACGAACTTGCCCGCAAGGCGAAAGCAGAAGGGCTGACACCGGCGGAGAAAGAGGAGCAGCAGAAGCTTCGGAGAGAATATATTGCAGCCGTAAAAATGAACCTCCGTACCCAGCTCGACAATATTGATGTGCAGGAGAAAGACGGAACGATTGTAAATCTGGGGGAGCGTTATGGAAGCAAAAGGAAACATTAGAAAAGAAGTTTTTGCCCGAAGAAGAGCAGCCACACAGGAAGAAATCCAGGAAAAGAGCCGTATGATTTATGAGAAAATCACGGCTCTGCCGGAGTTTCTGGATGCGGACTGCTTTTTTGCGTATATGGACTTCAAAAAAGAAGTCATGACACGGGATCTGATCGAAAAAGCGCTGGAGATGGGGAAAACCGTCGCTGTGCCGCGCGTGGAAGGCGACGATATGGTTTATTATGAGATCAAAGATTTCTCCACGCTGAAATCCGGCTATTTTGGTATTATGGAGCCGGACGGCGGAAAGGTCTGCACGCGGGAAGAGGGCTTTTTGCTGGTACCCGGCGTGGCCTTTGATCCGGCGCGCCACAGAGTCGGATATGGAAAAGGATTTTATGACCGCTTTCTTGCCGCACATCCAGGGTTTACAACGGTTGCGGCGGCGTTTGAGTTTCAGCTGTTTGACGCGGTGCCGTTCGAGGAGACGGACATTCTTCCGCAGATGCTGGTGACAGAACAGAAGATTTACCGTTAAGCCAATCACGATAAGACAACACGAGGAGGAGACGAATATGATGAATCTGGAAGAAATCGGAACAAGAGCCCGCCAGGCGGAGCCAGTGCTTCGAATCATGGAGACGGAGAAGAAAAACCGTGTGCTGAAAAAAGCAGCGGAAAACCTTGTGGCAGACGCCGAAACGATTATCGCGGCCAATGCGCTGGATATGGAGCATGGAAAAGAAAAAGGCATGTCTCAGGGACTTCTGGACCGGCTCTTTCTGGACAAAAGCCGGATTGAAGCAATGGCAGAAGGCATGTGTCAGGTATCCGAACTGGACGACCCAATCGGGGAAGTGCTGGGAATGAAAAAACGCCCGAACGGTCTTCTGATCGGACAGAAACGTGTTCCGCTCGGTGTTGTCGGCATCATCTACGAGGCACGCCCAAATGTGACGGCGGATGCATTTGCACTCTGCTTCAAAACGGGAAATGTCGTGATTTTAAAAGGCGGAAGCGATGCAATCCACTCGAATACGGCGATTGTTGCCTCTCTTCGGAAAACACTGAAAGAGGAGCAGGTGCCGGAAGACGCCCTGCTTCTGATCGAAGATACCTCCCGCGAGACGACGGCGCAGTTTATGAAGATGAAACGCTATGTCGATGTCCTGATCCCACGCGGCGGCGCCGGACTGATCCGCGCTGTCGTGGAAAACAGCACGATTCCTGTCATTGAGACGGGAACCGGAAACTGTCATATCTACGTGGATGAGACAGCCGATCTTTCCATGGCAGTGGATATTATTCTGAACGCAAAAACACAGCGCGTTGGCGTATGTAATGCATGTGAATCGATTGTGGTACACGAAAATGTACGTGAAAAACTGCTCCCGGTTCTGGAGGAACGATTAAAAGAAAAACATGTGGAAATGCGCGCAGACGAAAAGGCAAGAGAATACATGCCGGAAGCAGAAGAAGCGACAGAAGAGGACTGGGGAAAAGAGTATCTCGACTACATCGTGTCCATCAAAACCGTCTCTTCCATCGACGAAGCGATTGCACACATCAACCACTACAACACAAAACACTCCGAAGCAATCATCACCAACAACTACACCCACGCCCAGAAATTCCTGGACGAAATCGATGCAGCTGTAGTCTACGTCAACGCCTCCACCCGCTTCACCGACGGCTTCGAATTCGGCTACGGCGCCGAAATCGGAATCAGCACCCAAAAACTCCACGCCAGAGGCCCGATGGGACTGCTGGCGCTGACCTCGATTAAATTTGTGGTATATGGGAATGGACAGGTACGGTCATAGAAAGGAGACAAAAACATAATGACAGCAATGAGAGAAGAAGCATTTGAATTATTGGAAAAAATGCCAGAAGATAAACTAGTGTTTATTATTCAGATTATGCAGGGTGTAAACAGTCTTTATAATAGCGGTGCTGTTGAATCGAAAAAAGATGCTTTTTTACGAATGGAGCAAATAAGAAAAAAAGGAAATGTTCAGGATGACGATGCTGAATTGGCATCTTATAGAGAGGAAAAATATGGAAAGTAAAATTCTTGTAGATACTAATGTTTTGCTGGATTATTTTCTTACAAGAGAGCCATTTTTCAATGATGCAAAACAGATCATAGAAAAATGCGCAGAGGGAAAAATAAATGCGTGCATTGCCGCACACTCTGTTTCTAATATGTTTTTTATTTTAAGAAAGACATATGATGTAAAAGAAAGAAGAGAACTTCTCCTTAGCTTATTTGAAATTTTTGATGTAGAAGGAATTGATTCAGAAAAACTAATGAAAGGCCTGAAAAATGAAACATTTTCAGATTTTGAAGACTGTTTGCAGATGGAATGTGCCGAATCATTTTGCGCACAATATATTGTTACAAGAAATACAGCAGATTATGTGACTTCAAAAATACCTGCGGTTACTCCAACGGAATATTTGGAAATGGAACGGTAGCAGCTGCTTTTACGATGGGAAAAGGTATTGTGCTGATGGGAAAACTGCTGGATAAAAAGTTTGCGTTTGTCTCCGTTTTATCACCGGAAAGACCGTAAAATGCAGGGCTGATATTTGATCGTAAAAAATTAGAAAAAAATGTAAAATCCTCTTGAAATCAAGGGGATTTTACTATATAATGAGCAGGACAAAAACAACTGCAGAGTAAGTTCATATGCGTAAAGTGCTCCCAGGATAGAGAGTAGCCAGGGAGACGAAAAGAGAAAATCTTGCGGTATATGAATTGCATCTCGCTGCAACAGAAGATAGAGACAAGAGATTATCTCCTATTGTAGTCAGATATCTGTAAAGGAGGTAATTTTTTATGCAGAAAAATGCAAATGAAACAGCAAAAGAAACAAAAAACATGTTTCTGCAGTCAGCAAAAGAGCTGAAAGCAGTCACAACCCTCGCAGCCTGTGCCATGTTCGCAGCGCTGGCGATGATTCTGAACCAGGTAGCATCGATTGATATCGGACCTTATGTCCGCATCGGATTTTCCGGAATCCCGAACCGCCTTGTCGATTACCTGTTCGGACCAGTGACAGGATGTCTTTTCTCCGGCATTCTTGATGTCGTAAAATACTTCCTGAAACCGAGCGGCCCGTTCTTCTTCGGATTCACCTTTAATGCGATGCTGGCATCTTTTATGTATGGATGCTTCTACTATCGCAAAAAACTGACCATCAAACGTGTGCTTGCAGCCAAGTTCATCGTTATGCTGACTGTCAACGTACTGCTGAACACCCTGTGGATCAGCATGCTGTATGGAAAAGGAATCATGGTGCTTCTTCCGGCACGTGCCTTAAAGAACCTGATTATGTGGCCGATCGATTCCATCATTTTCTACAGCCTGACGAAGTTGATCGAGCAGACCGGCGTCTTCCGCATGTTTCATGCAAGAACCGCTGCACAGGCACAGAGATAAAGAAAAATTCAGACACCATCAAAACGATACATTTACCAATCTGCAGAAAAGGTACTGTCCGCCAGAACAAAAAGGAAGCGGATGGGTTTTGTCGGAAAAGAAAAGCGAAAAAAAACTGCGGCAGGAACTTCCCCAAAAGGAAGCCTGCCGCAGTTCTTTTTGTATGAAAATCCCATCAGGCGGACAGCGATTTTACTGATATCCGTGATCTGACCAGTCATGGTTTTTGATCCGCTCGTAATCCTCCTCTGTAATCGGAAGAATTGTTCCATGCTTGTAGCCGTATGGGAACGAGAAGGAAGCATCAGAACGAACAAATTTTCCGGAAGCAAGGCTGTCTGCAACAAACGGCACATATCCCTGGCCGGCACCCGGAACGCCGTAGTAGTCAAGGAACAGACACCATCTGCTGTCATCAAGCTGTACTGCGGTCGGAGCCTCATAGAGACCGCTCTCTACATCTTTCATGCTCTCATCGAAGCTTTCCATCCGCACATACGGGCCGGCCGCATGGTCGGAGCGGAGCAGAATAATTTTCGCCGGATTGCTTTCACTCTTTACGAAAAGATAATAAACCCCATTCTCTTCATAGATCGCCGAATCAATCACGCCGCTGTCCTCTTTTTCGTACAGAACCTGCGGAGCTGAAAAATGAACAAAATTCTTCGTTGTGCTGTAATAGATTTTTTTGGGACCGTAATCGTTTGCTGCATGGGAAGAAGACCAGTGCAGGACGTACTCACCGTTTTCTTTATCGTAAATCAGATCCGGTGCCCAGAGGCAGCCGAAGTCATCATCACCGATTTTTACAAGACGCTGGTCGCTCCAGTTTACGAGATCCTCTGATTCCCAGACGGAGAAATACTTGCTGCCGTTTCTGCCGATCTCATCCCAGGAATTGTGATACTGATTCCGCATACCGTAAGAAAGACTCAGGTCAGTGGCGAAAATATAATATTTCCCGGTTTCTATGCTGTGAGTAATAGTAAAGTCGCGTACACCCTTATCTCCATAATACGCCCAGAGAACAGGAGCGCCGTCGTTGACAGCTTCCCAGTGGAAACCATCGCGGCTGATGCCGAAATAAACCTGTTCGCCGTCCGGTGTTGTTTTTTCCCGAAAATGAACAAATAAATATGCCTGTGCCATAAAATAAAACTCCTTTATGCATATGTTTGGATGAAAAATTCAGATGTTCTGTTTTTCAGGCCATACCTTATACGGTTCCATTATTTTGTAAGACGGATCACATTCCAGCTGTGTTTTCCAAGAACGGTGTGCATTTTTCCATTCTCCAGTTTGGTGGCATCGGAATGGGTCGGAGTAACGTGGTTCGGATCTGCTTCGGTGTTGACCGCTTTCATATCGTCGTTTGTCAGCACGATGTGCTCAGCCAGACGGCATCCTTCGAACTGACGCAGATCGCAGGAAACCTCCATATCCTCATCCAGGCTCTTGTTGACTGCAAAAATGGTCAGTGCATCGTTTTCCTCATCCCAGATGCAGACAGAATCGAGATACGGAGCTTCGCCGTACGTTTTGCTCTCGTAAACCGGTGTCAAAACCTGTGTATTTAAGACGGTTCCGCGGCCGTATACGCTTGCATGCATGTATGGATAGAAGATCGTCTGACGCCATGCACCGGTATCGGATGTCATGATCGGAGCGATAACGTTGACAAGCTGTGCAAGGCAGGCGATTTTGACACGGTCTGCGTGGCGCAGGAGTGTGATCAGCATGCTTCCGACGAGAAGTGCATCCTCAAAGTTGTAAACATCCTCAAGCTGATGCGGTGCGCGTACCCATTTCTCCAGCTTCTGATCCTGCTCATTGCTGTGATACCATACGTTCCACTCATCGAAGGAAAGGTTAATCTGCTTTTTGCCGTGTTTTTTCGCTTTGACTGCATCACAGATCGCAACTACACCGGAGATGAAATCATCCATGCCCTTGGAGCTTGCCAGGAAATCGACAGTATCATTTGCATAATTTCCGTAGTACTGGTGTAAAGAAAGGTAATCCACCTCATCATAGCATTCGTCCAGAACCGTATATTCCCAGGAACCGAAGGTTGGCATCGTAAGATTGGAGCTTCCGCAGGCAACAGTTTCGATCGTCGGATCCATGAATTTCATTAGACGGGAAGTCTCTGCTGCAATACGTCCGTACTCAGAAGCGGTCTTATGTCCCATCTGCCACGGTCCGTCCATCTCGTTGCCGAGGCACCAGAGTTTGATGTTGTGTGGATCTTTGTAACCGTGGGATTTTCTCAGATCACTGTAGTAGGTGCCGCCCTTGAAGTTGCAGTACTCCAGCACATTTTTTGCATCTTCCGGTCCGCGGGTTCCGAGATTGACGGCCATCATGATGTCACTGCCGGCTTTTTTCGACCAGTCCGCAAACTCATTCAGACCGAATTCGTTTGTCTCAATCACGCCCCAGGCAAGATCCGGTTTTGCAGGCCGTTTGTCTTTCGGACCTACGCTGTCTTCCCAGTGATAGCCCGAGACAAAGTTTCCGCCCGGGTAACGGACGATCGGTACCTGAAGCTCTTTGACAAGATCCAGGGTATCTTTTCGGAAGCCCTGCTCGTCGGAGAGAGCACTTCCTTCCTGATAGATGCCTTCGTAAACGGCGCGTCCCAGGTGCTCGATAAAGGAACCGAAGATTCGTTTGTCAACTTTTCCGGTAAGAAAATATTTGTCAATGATAATCTCTGCTTTTTTCATACTTAAAAATCCTCCTGTTAAAAGAAATGTTCGTTTTCAGACACGATCCAGAAAAACAAAGGATCACCGGCGTGTCTATGATTTTATTCCACCGTTTCGCTTTCGCTTTGGATAGTTTCAATTTTAGCAGGAAGATAGAAAAAAACCAGAGATTTTTGTCCGGCAAATTTGACTTTTTTTCCGGTTTTGCGGTAAAATAGGGAGAAGAAAAGAAAAGGGGAAACGAGAAGAATGGAATTTTCAGTTCATATTTGTGAATATAATAGATCCAACGCCGATTATGAGACGATATATCGGCCGGAGGGCAGCGGGGACTATCTGTTTCTGTTGTTTAAAACGCCGATGAAGGTGTATGACAGAACTGCGTTTTTCATTGCACAGGAAAATGCCTGCCTTTTTTACACGCCGGATCACGAGCAGCATTATCAGGCTGTTCAGAAGTTTCGCAACAGCTATGTCCATTTCTGGTGCGGTGAGAATCTGGGTGAAACGTATGGAATTCCGCAGAATACTGTTTTTTATCCGCAGAACACGGAAGCAATTGATGAGCTGATTCGCCTTTTGCAGAGGGAATACATTGTGAAAGATCCATACGCAGTGGAATATGAGGAAGCACTGGTTCGTCAGATGATGATTACGGCATCGCGTGGTATGCGGCTGTACAAGAAAGCGGCAGAGGAGCCGGCCGGACTGTATCAGGAATTCCAGGAGCTGCGCCTTAAGATGTTGAGCCATTATGAGAAAGACTGGACGACAGAAAAGCTTTGCCAGATGGCCAATATGGAAAAAAGCCAGTTTTATTCTTATTATAAACAGTTTTTCAGCAGCACCCCGCACAGCGATCTGATTGAAGTACGGCTCGACAAGGCGAAAAATCTTTTGACAAATCAGGCACTTTCCATCGGACAGACCGCGGAAATCTGCGGTTTTTCCAATCTGTCTCATTTCAGCCGCTATTTCAAACGCCACTGCGGATGTTCTCCGCGGGAATGGCAGCAGCAAGGCGGAAAAAGCATAAAATATAAAGTGAAGTTGCAGGAAGATGAGAAATGCTATAGCTTTTCCCAATAGCTTATGCTAAAATATTCAGAAGATGTTGGAGTCAAAAGGTACTTTGGCCATGATATCTTCAGAAAAAGTAAGAAAAAGGGAGAGCAGTATGAAAAAGAGAGAGTCATTTAACAGTCGGTGGGGATTTATCCTGGCCTGCATCGGTTCTGCAGTTGGAATGGGCAACATCTGGATGTTCCCTACCCGGGTTTCCTTGTACGGAGGAGGTTCCTTTCTGATTCCGTATTTCCTGTTCGTTGCACTGATCGGCTTTACCGGTGTGAGCGGGGAGATGAGTTTTGGCCGTGCCACAAGATCCGGTCCGGTTGATGCGTTCGGTTTTGCATGTGAAACGAAAGGAAAACGAAAAGCCGGAGAGGCGCTTGGTCTGATTCCGGTGCTGGGTTCCCTGGCAATGGCGATCGGTTATACGGTTGTCATGGGGTGGATTTTCAGGTATATGATCGGAACCTTTACCGGAAAGACACTGTCAGCTGTGAGCGTAGAGGATTTTGCCGGAGCGTTTGAATCCATGGCATCTGCGTTTGGAAACAATTTCTGGCAGATCGTAGCTCTTGTGGTTGCGATGGTCATTCTGGCATTTGGTGTTGGTAAGGGAATTGAGAAGGTCAATAAGGTGCTGATGCCTGTTTTCTTTCTCCTGTTTGTTGCACTTGGTATCTATGTTGCCTTTCAGCCCGGTGCAGCGGATGGATACCGTTATATTTTCCGTGTGGAACCAAAAGCACTTGCAGATCCGAAGACCTGGATTTTTGCACTTGGTCAGGCATTCTTTTCCCTGTCTGTAGCCGGAAACGGAACACTGATCTATGGTTCCTATTTGTCAGATGGAGAAAATATTCCGGCCGCCGCCGGAAGAGTAGCATTTTTTGATACGCTCGCTGCTATGCTTGCTGCGCTGGTTATTATCCCGGCGATGGCAACTACGGGAGCACAGTTAAATACAGGAGGACCTGGACTTCTGTTCATTTTCCTTCCGAATTTGATAAAGTCTATGCCGGGTGGCGCGCTGATCGCAATCGTTTTCTTTGTCGCTGTCTTTTTTGCCGGCCTTACCTCTCTGATTAACCTGTACGAAGCACCGATTGCAACGGTACAGGAAAAATTTCATCTCGGAAGAGTAGCAGCCTGCGGTGTGATCGGGGTTATCGGTGTGGTCGTATCTCTTCTGATCCAGGGCATTGTATCCCAGTGGATGGATGTTCTGTCGATCTACATCTGCCCGCTCGGCGCCGGCCTTGCCGGAGTCATGTTCTTCTGGATCTGCGGAAAGAAGTATGTGCAGTCCCAGGTAGACAAGGGAAGAAGCAGCAAATTCACGGATCTGTATTATCCGATCTGCAAATATATCTACGTGCCGATCTGTGTGCTGGTTCTGATTCTCGGAATCGTGCTTGGCGGAATCGGCTGAAACGATGTTGATAGAAAACGCGCCTGTCGTGCGGAAAAAAAATCCGGCGGCAGGTGCGTTTTTTGATAAAATTTTTCAAATATATAAATCCGATTGAAATACTCGGAAAAAAGGTCTACAATCGGAGGCGAAAACAGAGATTTTAACCTCGAAGCAAAATAAGGAGGATATCAATATGGGAAAAAATCTTTTAACAGTGAAAGATTTAACGGTAAATGTAGAAGAAAAAGAGATCCTGCACGGCGTCAATCTTACGATTGGAAAAGGGGAGACGCATGTGCTGCTTGGACCGAATGGTACCGGAAAGTCGACGCTTGGCAATACGCTGCTCGGCAATCCGAAATATAACGTGACACGCGGCGAAATCTGGTTCCAGGGAAAGAACATCACAGAAGAGCCGGTCAATGAACGCGCCAAAATGGGAGTGTTTCTCTCGTTTCAGAATCCGCTTGAGGTGCCTGGCGTAACCTTAAGCTCTTTTATCCGCAGCGCCGTCGAGTTAAAAACTGGCAAACGGATGCGTCTGTTTGAGTTCCGGAAAGAACTGGAAAAAGCAATGGAAGTTCTGCAGATGGATCCGTCGTATGCAGACCGTGATCTGAATGTCGGATTTTCCGGCGGTGAGAAAAAGAAAGCCGAGATCTTGCAGCTTCTGATGCTCGAGCCGTCCCTTACCATTCTCGATGAGACCGACTCCGGCCTGGATGTCGATGCGGTCCGCACCGTTTCTGCCGGAATTGAGGCATACCGCAGAAAATGCGGAGGAAGTCTTCTGATCATCACGCACAGCACGAAGATTCTGGAATCACTGATGGTGGATCAGACCCACATCATGGTGGAAGGTGAAATCGTCAAAACCGGCGATGCATCTCTTGTAGAGGAGATCAACCGGGACGGATTTGGAAAATACGAAAAGTCACTGGCGTAAAACCGAAGGTACAGAAAGGATGAAAACGCTGTGAGAGAAAAAAGTTATGTAGAGGATATTGACCGAAGCATCTATGATTTCAAAGACGATGAAAAGGATGCCTATAAAGTAAAAGCCGGCCTGATGCCGGAAATTGTACAGAAAATTTCGGATGAGAAGAAAGACCCTGCCTGGATGCAGTTGTTCCGTCTGCATTCTTTACAGATCTACAACCAGATGCCGATTCCGGATTGGGGTCCGTCGATTGAGGGTCTGAACATGGATGACATCGTAACGTATGTCCGCCCGAATACGAAAATGAAAGCAAAGTGGTCCGATGTGCCGGATGACATCAAAAATACGTTTGAGCGTCTCGGCATCCCGCAGGCAGAGCGGAAATCACTCGCCGGCGTGGGCGCACAGTATGATTCGGAGCTGGTCTATCACAACGTCCGCGCGGAAGTTGCGGCGCAGGGTGTTGTCTATACCGATATGGAGAGTGCGCTGCATGGTGAGTACGCGGATATGGTGCGGAAACACTTTATGAAACTGGTGAAACCGACCGACCACAAATTTGCCGCACTGCACGGAGCCGTCTGGTCCGGCGGTTCGTTTGTCTATGTGCCGAAGGGGGTTTCCGTGGAAATCCCGCTGCAGTCGTATTTCCGTCTGAATGCGCCGGGCGCAGGCCAGTTCGAGCATACGCTGATTATTGTCGATGAGGACGCGGACCTTCACTTTATCGAGGGCTGTTCCGCACCGAAATACAATGTGGCCAACCTCCATGCCGGATGTGTGGAGCTGTTTGTCGGAAAGAATGCAAGACTCCGTTATTCTACGATTGAAAACTGGTCGAAGAATATGTACAACCTGAACACGAAGCGCGCGCAGGTCGAGGAGGGCGGAAAAATCGAGTGGGTTTCCGGTTCATTCGGCTCCCACGTTTCCTACCTGTACCCGATGAGCGTGCTGAAAGGAAGAGGCGCAAAGATGGAATTTACCGGCATCACGTTCGCCGGTAAGGGCCAGAATCTCGATACCGGAGCGAAGGTTGTCCACAGCGCGCCGGATACGAGTTCCTATATTAACACGAAATCGATCTCGAAGGACGGCGGCATCAGCACCTTCCGTTCGTCAGTCTCTGCAACAAAAGCGGCAAAGAACACGAAATCAGCCGTTTCCTGCCAGTCTCTGATGCTCGATGATATCTCCCGGTCGGACACGATTCCGGCGATGGATATCCGTACAAAAGATGCGAACATCGGCCATGAAGCACAGATCGGAAGCATCAGCGATGAAGCAGTCTTTTATCTGATGTCGCGCGGCATGACGGAAGAGGATGCGAGAGCGTGCATCGTCAGCGGATTCGCGGATGATGTTTCAAAAGAACTGCCGCTGGAGTACGCGGTGGAGATGAACAATCTGATCCGCCTCGAGATGAAGGGCAGCATTGGATAAGGAGGCCAGACACATGGAAGAACAGAACAGCATGAAAATCAACCAGCTTCCATCGAAAACATGGTACTGGCTGGGATTAAATGATACAAAAGTAAAATGGGCGGCGGGTGCGCCGTGTGAAATCTGCGCGGAAGAGCTGTCTGCGGATGATGAGATAACGGGTTTTCCGGAAGCTATGAATACCGGGGCAGGAAAAGAGACGGATGTCCTTTTTGCACCGGAGCAGACGAAAAACTGGAGTGTCTCTGCAAAGGAGGGGCAGACGAAACAGGTCACGCTTTCCATCGGACAGGGAAAAGAGAAGGTTTCATCCGGAAAGATCCGCGCGGCGGCAGAAGAGGGAGCTTCCCTTACCGTTTTCGAGGTATTTGAACCGGCACAGGCAGCGGGACAGCTCGCGGTGCGGACAGAACTTTACGCGAAAAAAAACAGCCGCATCCGGCTCGTGCAGGTGATGATGCGCGGTGAGGGACAGGAGCTTTTAAATGATGTCGGATGCATCTGCGAGGAAAATGGTGCACTGGATCTTTTACAGGTTGTTGTCGGAAAAGGCGATGTCTATGACGGTATCTGGACCGAACTGCAGAAGGATCATGCATCACTGCAGGCAGAAATCGGCTATCTTCTGCAGAATCAGCAGAAATTTGATGTCAATCTGAATGTGCGCCACTTCGGAAAAGTAACCAAGAGCACGATCCAGGCAGACGGAACGCTGATGGATGCGGCGGAAAAGATCTTCCGCGGCACAATCGACTTTGTGCGCGGTTCGGCAGATTCCGTCGGAGCAGAGACAGAACAGGTATTGCTGCTCGGCGATGATGTAGTCAACAAGACGATTCCTGTGATCCTCTGTGCAGAGGAAAACGTACAGGGAAGCCACGGCGCGGCAATCGGAGAACTCGATGAAGAGACACTGTTTTACTTCGGTGCGCGCGGCATGGACCGTACACAGGCAGAAAATACGATAGCGCGGGCGAAACTGGAAGCAAAAATCCAGAAGATCGGCGATGCGGACATCGAACAGAAAGTAAAAACACAGCTTGCGGAGGTGCTTGACCGTGACAACAGATAACATCAGAAAAAATTTCCCGCTTCTGCAGCAAATGGACACGATCTATCTGGACAACGCGGCGACGGCACAGCGCCCGTCATGCGTTCTTGCTGCAGTACAGGAATTTTACGAACAGAAAAATGCAAATCCTCTGCGAGGCTTCTATCCTTTAAGCCTGGAGGCGACGGAGAGCTATCAGGAGGCAAGGAAGACCGTACAGGAGTTTATTCATGCAGAAGAGCCGGAGGAGATTATTTTTACCCGGAATACAACGGAAAGCCTGAACCTTGTGGCATACAGCTATGGCCTGAACTTTTTAAAGGAAGGCGACGAGATCGCTGTAACAATCATGGAGCATCACAGCAATCTGCTTCCGTGGCAGATGGTGTCGCGTATGACTGGGGCGAAGCTCCATTATCTGGAATGTACCAGTGAGGGCGAGCTGACCGATGAGGAGCTCCAAAAGGGCATTAATGAGAGAACACGTCTTGTGGCTGTTGCGCAGATATCGAATGTGCTCGGCTGCGTGAATCCGCTCCAGAAAATCACGGAGATGGCGCACCGCGTGGGAGCCGTTGTCGTTGTGGACGGCGCCCAGAGCGTTCCGCATATGCCGGTCGACGTACAGGCGCTGGATGCAGATTTTCTCGCCTTTTCCGGCCATAAGCTGATGGGCCCGATGGGAATCGGCTGTCTGTATGGAAAACGGGAACTGCTGGAAAAAATGCCGCCGTTTTTAACCGGAGGCGAGATGATCGATTCCGTTCACCGCGACGGAGCCGTTTTTGCACCGGTTCCGCAGAAATTTGAGGCGGGAACGGTAAATGCAGCCGGTGCGGTGGGGCTGGCCGCAGCGATCCGGTATCTGCAGGAAAAAGGATTTGATTATATCCAGAAAAAAGAGCTGGAACTGACGCAACGAGCTATGGAAGGACTCGGCGCGCTGCCGTACGTTCATATCCTCGGTTCCAAAGATCCGGCCAACCATACGGGCATCGTTTCGTTTACGATTGACGGCGTGCATCCGCACGATGTGAGCGAAATTCTTTCTTCTGACGGCATCGATGTGCGGGCAGGCCACCACTGTGCACAGCCGCTTCTGGAATATCTTGGCGTCCGAAGTTCGACAAGAGCCAGCATGATGTTTTATAATACACCGGAAGAGATTGATGCACTGATCGAAAGTGTATCCACAATCAGAAGGAGAATGGGCTATGGAGAGTAGAGGATTTTATAACGAAATTTTGACGGAGCACAATCTGCGTCCGGAATTCAAGCATGATCTGCCGGATGCGGACATCGTACTCGAGGGCGTCAACCCAAGCTGCGGCGATGATATCTGGCTGAAATTAAAAGTCGACGGCGATGTGATCACGGACGGTGCGTTCGTGGGCGACGGCTGTGCGATTTCGCAGGCATCGGCGGACATTATGCTCGGCATGATCATCGGAAAGACGAAGGACGAGGCACTGCGCCTGGGAAATCTGTTTCTGCGCATGATCAAAGGAGAAGCATCCGACGAGGAGATTGACGAACTCGAGGAGGCTGGTGCACTGAAGGACATCTCCCACATGCCGGCAAGAGTGAAATGTGCAGTGCTTGGATGGCATACGCTGGAAGAGGCATTTAAACAGGAAAAATAAGAACAGAAAAACTTTTTGCATTTCTGAGAAAAAGTATCACTTTACCCACTTGCAATTTTCAAAAAATTAGTTATAATGAATTACAGTTAGTAAAGACTAACCAAAGCGAATCAATCATTGTTATCTCCCGTCTGCGGATCCTGGACACTTCGCAGGCGGGAAACTCCAGAAACAAACGAGAAAGGAGCACACGAAAAGTGAAGAGCCTGAAAATTGAGGAAGTAAAAGGAAGAGAAATTCTGGATTCCAGAGGAAACCCAACCGTAGAAGCTGAGGTTGTTCTTGCAGGGGGCGTTGTAGGGCGCGGCATGGCACCAAGCGGCGCATCTACCGGTGAGTTTGAGGCACTGGAATTACGAGATGGAGATAAAGCAAGATACCTTGGAAAAGGTGTGCAGAAAGCAGTAGAAAACATCAACACCGTCATCAACGATACCTTAAAAGGTATGGATGCATCCGATACCTACGCTGTAGACAAAGCCATGATCGATGCAGACGGAACAAAAGATAAATCCCGCCTGGGTGCAAATGCCATTCTGGCTGTATCCATTGCCTGCGCAAGAGCAGCTGCAAACGCACTTGAGATTCCGCTGTACCGTTTCTTCGGCGGCGTTTCCGGAAATCGTCTGCCGGTTCCGATGATGAACATCATCAACGGCGGATGCCACGCACTTTCTTCCGGTCTGGATGTACAGGAGTTCATGATCATGCCGGTTGGAGCATCTTCTTTCAAAGAGTGCTTAAGATGGTGCGCTGAGGTCTTCCATGCACTGGCTGCCATCTTAAAAGAGCGCGGACTGGCAACATCGGTTGGAGATGAAGGCGGTTTTGCACCGGCTCTGAAATCCGATGAAGAAGCCATCGAGACCATTCTTGAGGCAGTGAAAAAAGCAGGCTATGAGCCAGGCAGAGACTTCAAGATCGCGATGGATGCTGCTTCCTCCGAGTGGAAGACAGGTACCAAGGGTGAATACAAACTGCCGAAAGCCGGCACTGTATTTACTTCCAAAGAGCTGATCGCTCACTGGAAAGCACTGGTAGAGAAATACCCGATCATCTCCATCGAGGATGCTCTGGATGAAGAAGACTGGGAAGGCTGGAAAGAGCTGACCGCAGAGCTTGGCGGAAAAGTACAGCTTGTCGGTGACGACCTGTTTGTAACCAATACTGAGCGTCTGGCAAAAGGTATCTCCCTTGGCTGCGGAAATTCCATCCTGATCAAACTGAACCAGATCGGTTCTGTATCTGAGACCCTTGAGGCAATCAAGATGGCTCACAAAGCAGGCTACACCGCAATTTCCTCCCACCGTTCCGGTGAGACCGAGGATACCACCATCGCAGACCTGGCGGTTGCCCTCAATACCTGCCAGATCAAGACCGGTGCACCGAGCCGTACCGAGCGTGTTGCAAAATACAACCAGCTTCTCCGAATCGAAGAAGAACTTGGAACGGCCGCTGTATACCCTGGTGCAAGAGCATTTAATGTGACACAGGACTAAGCAGTAAATAACATCATACCATAAAAAAAGACAAGATCCTTCCTCTTAAAACCAACCATAAATAAGAGTCCCCGGGGCCGTTGAAAAACGTGTTTCCCGGGGATTCTTGAATGCGGGGGTATATGAAAAAACACTTGACTTGAAGCGGACTTGAAGTGTTATCCTATCTAGGAAAATGTAAAATAAGGGGGATATATCGAAATGAGCGAAAGATTATGGAATATTCTTCTGGATTCTTTCTGGAAAATCTTTCTGCCGGGCCTTAAGGTGACGATTCCGCTTACTGTAATCTCGTTTTCCATTGCACTTGTAATTGCGACGGCAATGGCTATGGTACAGTTTGCAAACATTAAAGGCCTTCGTCAGATTGCACGTTTCTATATCTGGATTTTCCGCGGAACCCCGCTTCTGGTCCAGCTTTTCGTTGTGTTTTACGGACTTCCGCGCGCCGGTATTCTGATCGATCCGTTTCCGGCGGCAGTTCTCGTCTTTTCCCTGAATGAGGGCGCCTACAGTGCCGAGACGATGCGTGCGGCCCTGGAAGCCGTTCCGGCAGGCCAGCTTGAAGCCGGCTACTGTGTCGGCATGTCGTATCTGCAGATCATGCGGAGAATTATCCTTCCGCAGGCGATGCGCACCGCGTTCCCGCCGCTTTCCAACTCTCTGATCGCCATGGTAAAGGATACTTCCCTTGCCGCAAATATCACCGTAACGGAGATGTTTATGGTAACGCAGCGGATTGTAGCGCGCACCCATGAGCCGCTGGCACTGTATATTGAAGTAGGACTGATCTACCTGCTGTTCTCCACCGTGCTCACGAAGCTGCAGGGAATCGGAGAGAAGAAACTGAGTACATATCAGAAAAAAGGGGAATAAGCCATGCTGGAAATCAAAGGATTAAAGAAAGCGTTCGGCAGCCTGGAAGTGTTAAAAGGTGTAGATTTAAAAGTAAACCAGGGCGATGTTGTCGCAATCCTCGGCCCGAGCGGTTCGGGAAAAACGACGATGCTGCGCTGTGTCAACTTTCTGGAGCATGCGGACGGCGGCAGCCTGATTTTTGACGGGAAAGAATATCCGTTTCACAACATCAGCAAAAAAGATATCGCGGCGATCCGTCAGAAAACCGCATTTGTATTTCAGAACTATAACCTGTTCCTGAACAAAACAGCCCTTCATAACGTAACCGAGGGCCTGATTATCGGCAGAAAAATGTCAAAAGCCAGGGCGGAGGAAAAAGCGAGGGCAGCACTTGAAAAAGTAGGCATGCTGGACCGGGCGGACTACTATCCGCATCAGCTTTCCGGCGGACAGCAGCAGAGGGTGGCAATCGCCCGTGCACTGGCAACCGATCCGGAAATTATCTATTTTGATGAGCCGACCTCAGCACTCGACCCGGAGCTGACCGGCGAGGTGCTTGGTGTTATGCGCCAGCTTGCCAAAGAGGGAATGACGATGCTCGTTGTCACGCATGAGATGGGCTTTGCAAGAAACGTTTCGAACAAAGTTGTCTTTATGGAAAACGGCGTTGTCGTTGAGGAAGGTCCGTCGAAGGAATTTTTCGCAAATCCGCGGGAAGAGCGGACGAGAACATTTTTGCAGAATATTGAACAGCATTACGAGTAAGGTATCCCGCAAAGCGGCAAATCCTGCCCGGGGCACGGAATCCGGACAGTTTGCAATAAAGAAAACAGAAGAAGCAAAGGCAGCTTCTTCCAGAACAAAACAAAAAAGGAGTGGCGAATATTATGAAAAAGAAAATGGCAGCAGTATTTCTGGCAGGTATCCTGACATCATCCTTTTTACTGACCGGATGTGGAAACAGCACGGCAGATAACAGCAGTGCTTCTTCCTCTTCATCAGCATCTTCCGCAAGTGCGTCTGGGGATCTTTTAGAGCAGATTCAGAGCAAGGGTGAGATCGTTGTGGCAATGGAAGGAACCTGGGCACCGTGGACGTATCACGATGAGGACGACAACCTGGTCGGCTATGACGTAGAAGTGGCACAGCAGATCGCAGAGAAACTCGGCGTGAAAGCAACCTTTGTAGAGGGTGAGTGGGACGGTCTTCTTGCAGGAATCGATTCCGGCCGGTACGATATCATGGTAAACGGCGTAGATATCACAGAGGAGCGCGCTGAGAAATACAGCTTTTCCGATCCATACGCATACAACCGCACCGCTGTTATCGTAAACTCTGCTAACGATGAAATCCAGTCCATGGAGGATCTCGACGGAAAGAGCACTGCGAACACCATTTCCAGTACGTATGCAGAAGTTGCCGAGAAATATGGCGCAGCCGTTACCGGTGTTGACGATCTGGAGCAGACTTTCGAGCTTCTCTTAAGCGGCCGTATCGATGCAACTCTGAACGCAGAGGTAACGTATTACGATTATATGAAAGCACACCCGGATGCAGAGATCAAAATTGCATGTCTCGATCCGGAATCCACAAAAGTCGGTATTCCGATGAAAAAAGGCGATGAGACCAAGACGCTGCTTGAGGCAGTCAACAAAGCACTTGGCGAGCTCGCAGAAGACGGAACACTGACAGAGCTTTCGGAAAAATATTTTGGAACGGATATCTCCAAAGAAGCAGCAGAATAAGATACAAAATAAAGAAGGTTACAGATCATGATTGCAAATTACCATACCCATACATGGCGGTGCCGCCATGCGGACGGAACGGAGCGGGAGTATGTGGAGCGCGCGATTGAGGGCGGCCTTAAAATTCTCGGTTTTTCCGACCATTCGCCTTATCCGTTCCCGGATGGCTACGATTCCGGCATGCGGATGCGGCTCGATCAGGTGGAAGGCTATGTAGACACCGTGCTGGCATTGAAAAAAGAGTATGACAAGGATATTGAAATCCATCTCGGACTCGAAACAGAGTATTTCCCGAGATTCTGGGATCAGCTGATTGATTTTTTGTCGGACTATCCGTTTGAGTACTTTGTGCTTGGTCAGCACAGCCTGGGAAATGAGATCGAAAAGATTCTCTACAGCGGCCATGGAACAACAGACGGAAACTACCTGAAACAGTATGTGGACCAGTGCCTGGCAGGCATTGATACCGGAAAATACCTGTATCTGGCACACCCGGATCTCTTTTTATTCAACGGCGGCGAAGCAGTGTTCGACCGGGAATACCGGAGACTCTGCCGTGAGGTGAAAAAGAGAAACATTCCGCTGGAGATCAATTTCCTTGGTCTGATGGAAGAAAGATGGTATCCGAACGAGAAGTTCTGGAAGATCGCCGGCGAAGAAGGAAACACCGCCGTTTTCGGCTGTGATGCCCATACGCCGAAAGCCGTCTGGAATCCGGAGACGGAACAGAAGGCACTGCAGCTGGCAGCAAAATACGGTCTGAAAGTACAGGAAACCGTTCCGATGCCGAAGACATTTTAACAGAAGCAGAAAAAGCTGTTCTTTTCTGGTGAGAGTTTTGAAAACTCCGCGGAAAAGAACAGCTTTTTTGATATGAGATTTTTTATGCTTTTTTTGTGTGCATCAGCCGTACCGCCTCTTCCCGCTGTTTCAGAATCTTCTGAATCGAAGTCCAGTAAACGATCATTGAGACAACCGGCCCGATCAGGTCGGAAATAGGTTCCACGTAGAAGATGTTTTCCAGTGCAAAGAACCGCGGCAGAAGAAACAGAGCGGTAAAGTAGACGAATTTCCGGAAGAAGGAGAGTGCAAACGAATAGCGCACGCGGCCCATTGCAGTAAAGCCGTCTACAATCTCGTACTGAATGCCGAGCGGAATGACTGAGAGTGTCGAAATATGAATCGCGCGGACCACCATCGAGACGATCTGCGGATCGGAAGTAAAAAGCTGCGCAAACAGCGTTCCGGCGGCATTGGAGATGAGGAACATCAAGGTCGTAAATCCGGCACAGAGTGCGATGATGGTTTTCTGTGCCTCAAGAATACGCCTGGAATTTCCAGCTCCATAATTGTATGCGAGGATTGACTGCGTTCCGCCGCTGATTCCGCCGAGCGGCATCGTAATAATCAGCATAAAGCTCTGAACGATCGTTGCACAGGTGATGAAGCTGTCTCCCTGTCCGGCGGGTGCATACCGCTGCAGGACGGCGTTCATCGCAATGATCATTACATTGTCGATGGCAATGATTAGAAACGGAGTAAAACCGACTGTCAGAATGCGTTTCATGATCGCAAATGAATACCCGCCGAAGATGATGCGGATCGGAATCGTCTTTCCGAAGAGTATATGCAGCACATACAGACAGCTTGCGATCTGGGAGAGCACGGTTGCAATTGCCGCGCCGCGCACGCCGAGATGCAGAACGAAGATAAACACAGGGTCCAGCAGCAGATTCAGGACGGCGCCTAGCAGAACAGATTTCATTCCCTCACTGGCAAAGCCCTGGCAGATCACAAACTGGTTCAGGCCGGTCGATAAAAGCGCAAACACAGAGCCGGAAACGTAGATCATAAAATAGGCTCTGGCGTAAGGATACGTAACGGTGCTGGCTCCGAATGCCATCAGCATCGGGCGGGTTAAAAAAAGCGCCGCGGCTGTCAGAACGAGGGACAGGGAAACAAGCATCAGAAACGCATTAGCCAGGATGCGGGATGCCTCTTTTTCATTTTTCTCTCCGAGCCGGATGCCGAGCAGCGGTGCGCCGCCGACCCCGATGAGGGAGGAGAACGCGCCGATCATGGTGAGAATGGGACCGCAGACGCCGACACCCGCGAGCGCCAGATCACCGACAGAGGCAATGTGGCCGATGTACATACGGTCTACAATGCTGTACAGAACACTCACGAACTGTGCCAGCATGCTCGGAAAAGCAATACGGGGAACCAGCTTTCCGATCGGGTCGGTTCCGAGATGGTTTACAGTTTTCATAGAAAAATACCTTGTCGTTTTTTAGGTTTGGGAACAGACAGCAAAAAACATGCCCGAAACAAAATCCGGAAGACTTTGTTTCGGACATGCCGCTTTTGGTCTGTTCTGATAGATCAGCTGACAGAAAAATTATTCAGCAAGAGTGGTCAGATCTACTTTGAAATCGTCAGATCCCTGTCCGTCTACGGTGTAGTAAGCGGCTCTCTGCTCTGCGTTCAGGTAGATTTTGATCTCGCCTTTTAATCCGTTTGCTTTTACTTCTTTTTTGATGACTGCTTCGAGGTCTTTCATAGATACTTTTGTCTCGAAGATCTCAAGAACGGTATCAGATACTTTTGTCATTTTACGTGGGGTTTTGGTTGCTTCTGCCATGGTTTCCGTGGTCTCCTTTTTTACTGTTTTTTTAACGGTTTCTTTTTTGGTTGCTTTTTTCGGCTCTTTTGCAGCTTCTGCTTTTCCTTCGGCTGCTTCTGTATGTAAGGTTTTTTCAGTCGTTGGTTTTACTTCTTTTGCCGGTGCCGCTGTCTTTACAACGGTTTCCGCTGTTTTTGCAGCTTCTGCAGCCTGCTGTTTCGCTTTGGCCATTTTTTTCATGGTTCTTTTATTCATTTTATTCACTCCTCTATGCGATATCTCTAATAAATTACCATGTTTTTTGCGTTCTGTCAAATTTAAATTCGAGAAAACAGCGGCTTTAGGATTGTACACGGCGGAGCACAGAAAAGATTTTTTCAGAATCCCAGATCTGCGGAACAGGGTAGGTGGGATTTGCTTCTTTTAAAGCACGGCGTGCTATTTCTGTGTAATCATTCGGCGAAAGGTGCGGCAGAGTGGATGGAATGTCAAACGAATCGCGCATAGCCTCGATAGCTGCAATCATCCGCTCAGCCTTTTCAGAAACGGTATCTCCGCCGAGAGAAAGCGCATCGGCGAGAACGGCAAGTTTAGGCGCAATGCAGGAACCGTATTCGCGCAGAACAGCAGGCAGCAGAACCGCGTTGGCTCTTCCGTGCGGAATGTGGTACAGTGCACCGACGGCGTGGGCAATGGCATGGACGTAGCCGACAAAGTTGTTGGTAAAAGCGAAACCGGCCAGATACGATGCATGAAGCATTTCCTGCCGTGCGGCAAGACGGGAGCCGTCACGCCAGGCTTCGGGCAGGGCATGGAAATTTTCGCAGACTGCCTCGATGGATGCATTCTGCACGCTGCGGGAGGCGAAGAGGTTCAGAAAAGCTTCCATGGCATGGGTCAGGGCATCCATACCGGTATCTGCGGTCATAGAGGACGGGAGGCTGATCGTAAGACGCGGATCGAGAACTGCCGTATCCGGGATCAGACAGAGGTCATTGACGGCGTATTTGTATGGTTTCCCGTCGATACAGTCTGTGATGACAGCTGCCGCCGTTGCCTCCGAACCGGTTCCGGCTGTCGTCGGCACGGCAAACAGCGGCGGAAGTTTCCGACGGACTTTCAGGAGGCCCCGCATCGCAGGAACCGTCTTTTTCGGACAGCAGACGCGGGCACCGATCAGCTTTGCTGTATCGAGAACGGATCCGCCGCCGATGGCGAGGATAGCCTGAGCCTGAATCTGCTGATAAAGACGGAAACCCTGTTCCACGCTCTCAATCTGCGGATCCGGGGCGATTTCGGAGAAAATGGTGACGGAAATGTTTTCTTTTTTACAGCCATCCAGCAGAGACGTCAGTGTTCCGCGGCGGACAAAGCCGGGGGTAGTCACCAGGAGAATCCGGGAGATCCGGCGTTTCCGGAATAACGCGGGGAGCAGCAGAACGGCATCCGGTGCTGCAAGGAGTGTCTGTTTCTTATGCTCTGTCAGATGAAGAACGCGGCTCAACACCCACTGCCGGGTGCGGAACCAGAAAATGGAATGCATCAATCAAGTACCTCCATAAAAAATCGTGAGAATCGTATATCTCTTATTGTAACAGTGCACGGCAGGTTTTTCAATTCGTATAGGAATTTTGAATCTTCCGTGAAAAGAATTGACAGTGTAAAAAATGCGTGTTATAGTACAAATAGAACAGATAAAGAGAGCCAGGAATTGTTCACCTGGGAAATCAGGAAAAGGCTTGACTGGAGGTGCCTGATGATGGAAACAAAAAGAGATTATTATGAAGTATTAGGCGTCAGCCGGAATGCAGACGAGAAAGAAATCAAGCGTGCATACCGGAAACTGGCGAAAAAATATCATCCCGATACGAATGCGGGAAACCCGGATGCGGAAAAGAAATTTAAGGAAGTGACAGAAGCGTATTCTGTCTTAAGCGATCCGGAAAAGAAGAAAATGTACGATCAGTTCGGATTCGCGGCGTTCGACCAGGGAGCCAGCGCGTACAGCCAGCAGGGCGGTGGAAATCCGTACGGCAGTGCGTATGGAAACCCGTTCGGCGGAAGCGGAAACAACGGCGGCTATCACGAATTTCACTTTGAAGGAAACGCGGACGATATGTTCGGCGATTTCTTTGATCAGATGTTTCATGGCAAAAGCCGTGGATTCGGAAGCGAGCGGTATACGCGTTCGGGAAGCAGCAGACATCCGTTTGAGGATGCATTTTCCGGCCGCGGTACGGCAGAGGATCTCGATCTGCACGCTGAGGTTTCGATCCGCCTGGAGGAAGCGGCATCGGGCTGTGAAAAACAGATTACCCTGCGGAACCCGGATGGAACGACCAATACGCTGCTGGTTAAAATCCCGGCCGGTATCGAGAACGGAAAGAGCATCCGTCTGCGCGGCAAAGGCCATACAGGATCAAACGGCCGCCGCGGCGATCTGCTTTTGAAGGTCAATGTAGAAGAAAAGAAAGGTTTTGAACGGCGCGGAATGGACATCTACACGACGATTCAGATTCCATACACAACGGCAGTCTTTGGCGGCGAAGCGCGTGTCTCGACACTGTACGGAGATGTGGTCTGCAAAATCAAGGAAGGAACACAGTCCGGCAGTAAGCTCCGTCTGCGCGGCAAGGGCATGGTATCGATGAAAGATGCGAACGTGCACGGTGATCATTATGCGACGATTGAGATTGCTGTACCGCGCAGTCTGAACCGCACAGCACGCCAGAAACTGATGGAATATAAGGAAGCGTGCTGAAAATGTGAAGAAACTGTGAAATCGGAAAATCCGGGTTGACAAATTGTGTTCGTGGTATTATATTACAACTAGAACAAAGAAAAGGAATCAACAAGAAACCAATTCTTCCTTGCATGTTCCCAAACATCCTGTTCCAAGAAACTTATTCATAGCCACAAGGCAAAGCAAACTTAACACCCTTCACAAGATAAGAAGCCTGCTAAGAATCAGATTTTTGGAGGAAAAGGTAAATGAATACTTTAAAAGCTGAAAAGAGAAGTTTGGATGTAAAAGCAAAAAGACTCAGAAGAGAAGGATACGTTGTCGGCAATGTATTCGGCAGAGAGATGAAAGAATCCATTCCAGTTAAGATGGTAAAAAGAGATGTCGAGAAACTGCTGAAGACAGACCACAAAGGCAGCCAGATTATGCTGGATGTCGACGGAACCGCATACGATGTCCTGATCAAAAATGTTGATTATAACCCGGTAGCCGGACAGATCGATTCGATCGAGTTCCAGGCACTGGTCAGCAACGAGAAAGTTCATTCCGTTGCAGAGATTGTCCTTGTAAACCATGAAAAGATCGCAGAAGGCGTTCTGCAGGAGGATCTGAACGAGGTTGCCTACATGGCATACCCGGCATCCCTGGTCGATCAGGTAATGGTCGATGTCGGAGAGATGAAGATCGGTGATGTCATCCGCGTCAAAGATCTGTCCCTGGCCGCTGACCCGGATATCACCATAAAGACCAATCCGGAATCCATTGTCGTAAGTCTGATGGCTTCCCACAACGTAGAAGCACCGGCAGAAGATACCGAAGCAGCAGAAGAGAAATAAACAGAATAAGCACATACAAAGAAATCCGAAGGCATCAAAAACCTTCGGATTTTTTGCGTAAAAAATATGGTTTGAATCGATCAGACATAACTCATGAAGCCTTTTCCGATAATTTCGCTGCTCTTTGTGATCGCAATAAACGCGGTCGGCTCGGTATCATGAATAAACCGCTGAAGATAGACGGCCTGCTTGACATCCACAACCGTGAGAATGACTGTCCGCTGCTGGTCGGAGTAAGCGCCGACGGCGTCGTAAAGGGTTGCGCTGTGATTGAGATCCTTTGTGATGAAATCGCAGATCGGCTGCGGATTGTTGGAGATAATCGTAAAAAATTTATTCAGCTTCATCCGCTCAATCGTTTTGTCAATCAGCAGTGTTTTCGCCATCAGACCGAGAACCGAACAAAGTCCGGTTAAGGTATCGAAAATCAGGAAAGCAAGGATGACAACGATGAGGTCGGTCACCAGCAGGGCAGTGGAAATATTCATTGTAGAATATTTTTTAATAATCATGGCGATGATGTCTGTGCCGCCGCCGGAGGCATTCTCAAAAAACAGCAGTGCTGCCGCCAGTGCCGGAAGAATAATGGCAAAGCAGAGCTCCAGCATGATCTCATCGGTAAGCGGATGTGCCATCGGAAACAGCTTTTCAAAAATGTTCAGAAGAACCGAGGAAAGCACGGTCACGTAGGCTGTCTTGACGCCGAAGTTCCGCCCCAGCACAGCAAAACCAACCAGCAGAAGCAGCAGGTTGATAAAAAGGTTGATCTGTGAGGCAGTGAACGGAAGAAACCGGCAGATGACAACGGCCATACCGGATACACCGCCGAAAGAAAAATTATTAGGGAATTTAAAAACATAAATTCCAATGTCCATGATCAGAACAGCTGCGGTAATGACAGCATATTCTTTTAACGTTTGTAATGCAGGCTGCGATGCCTGTTCTTTTGTGTCCATTTTTTTGCTCCTTTATTTGAATTTGAGGCGACCTTTATTTTATTATAGAAGAAACTTTTTTGAATAACAGCTAATAATGTATCCCCCTCTTCAAACATAGCATGGCATAGGGTAGTTTGTCCAGTTACATTTTCCTTATTTCCATTTTTCCGTTTTCCGATGGTTGTATCCAATTTATTTCTGTGGTATGATGAAGGGCAGGATCTTTTTTCGGAAAGAAAAAAATCTGCAGTTTCTGTTTCAAAATGTTTCGAAAAAAGAAGAAAAAACAGAAACAAAAATGGAGGAAGAAACATGAAAAATACAAAGGTTTATGTTGATTTTATAACAGAGAAACTGAAAAAACTGCTCTCCATCGACAGCCCGACCGGCTACACGAAAGATGCCATTGCATGGCTGAAAGCAGAGTACGAAGCGATGGGCTATGCGCCGGTGATCACCACAAAGGGCGGCCTTCTGGTGCAGCTTGCCAAAGGCTGTGAAGGAAACGGCGGTGTCCTTGTGGAGACACATACCGATACGCTCGGCGGCATGGTAGCGGAAGTGAAAGGAAACGGCCGTCTTCGTCTCACCGCGCTCGGCGGTATGAATCCGAACAATGCGGAGACGGAAAACTGCGTTGTCATCACAAGAGACGGAAAACGGTACGAGGGCTGCTTCCAGATGAACAACCCGTCGATCCATGTCAACGGTTCCTACGACCAGCAGGACCGCACCTACGACAATATGGAGGTCGTTCTGGATGAGATGGTCTTCTCCAAAGAGGAGACAAAAGCGCTCGGCATCGAGACCGGTGATATCGTCTGCTTTGAGACGAGAACCCGCATCACCGAGAAGGGATACATCAAGAGCCGTTTTCTCGATGATAAACTGAGCGTTGCAATCCTGCTCGGCTATGCGAAGTATTTAAAAGAAGAAAATATCACACCGTCCCGTCCGGTTTATCAGCACATCACCGTGTACGAAGAAGTCGGCCACGGCGGATCTGCTTCCGTGCCGGAGGGTGTGACGGATATCCTTTCTGTTGATATGGGCTGTGTCGGCGACGGACTGGAGTGTAAAGAGCATCAGGTATCCATCTGCGTCAAAGACAGCGGCGGCCCTTACAGCTACGATTTTACCGGTGAGCTGATTGCGGCGGCAAAAGCAAACGGAATCGACTATGCGGCGGATGTTTACCCGCACTACGGCTCTGACGTGGAGGCAACGCTCCGCGGCGGCGCAGACGCACGCCATGCCCTGATCGGCGCCGGTGTGTACGCATCCCATGGATATGAGAGAAGCCATGTGGACGGCGTGAAGAATACGCTGGAACTGCTTGCGGCGTATCTGGACAAATAAAAATAAGAACAAGTGAGAGAATTGCATGAGAAAATTAGCATTGCCAGAAGAAGTGCTGCTCCAGATTGAGCAGCCTGCGCGATACATTGGAAATGAATTCAACAGTGTCGTAAAAGACAAAGAGAAAGTAGCCCTGCGCGGCGCATTCCTGTTCCCGGATGTGTATGAGATCGGTATGTCCCACCTTGGCATCCAGATCCTGTACGATATGTTTAACAAACGTGAGGACATGTGGTGTGAGCGTGTCTATTCCCCATGGCCGGATCTGGACCGCGTGATGCGGGAACAGAGCATTCCGCTGTTCGGCCTGGAATCCCAGGAGCCGGTGAAAAACGAGGATTTCCTGTTTATCACCCTGCAGTATGAGATGTGTTATACGAACGTTCTGCAGGCGCTCGACCTTGCCGGAATCCCGCTGCATGCGGTGGAGCGTACCGACGAGGACCCGATCGTTATCGGCGGCGGCCCGTGTACGTACAATCCGGAGCCGATCGCTCCGTTCTTCGATCTGTTTTACATCGGAGAGGGCGAGGTTGTGTACGACAAGCTTTTTGACACGTATCTGGAAAATAAAAAGAACGGCGGAACCCGTCAGGATTTCCTGAAAAAGGCATGCCGGATCCCTGGTATTTACGTACCGCAGTTTTATGAAGTAACGTACCACGAGGACGGAACGATCGCGGCCTTTACGCCGTCCATTCCGGAAGCACCGGAAAAGATCAAAAAACAGCTCGTCATGGATATGACCGAGGCAACGTATCCGGAGAAACCGGTCGTGCCGTTTATCAAGGCAACACAGGACCGTGTCGTTCTGGAGATCCAGCGCGGCTGTATCCGCGGCTGCCGTTTTTGCCAGGCGGGTATGGTGTACCGTCCGACAAGAGAGCGCGATGTGGAGAAGTTAAAAGAACTTGCGACCCATATGCTGCGCAATACCGGCCACGATGAGATTTCGTTGAGTTCTTTGAGCTCGAGTGATTACAGCCATCTTCCGGAGCTTGTCAACTATCTGATCGACAGCTGCCCGGAAAAAGGTGTCAATATTTCCCTTCCGTCTCTTCGAATCGACGCATTTTCCCTCGATGTCATGAGCAAGGTACAGGATATCAAAAAGAGCAGCCTGACCTTCGCACCGGAGGCGGGAAGCCAGCGGATGCGGAATGTTATTAATAAAGGTCTGACCGAGGAAGTCATTCTCGACGGAGCCGGAAAAGCGTTTGAGGGCGGCTGGAATAAAGTAAAACTGTATTTCATGCTGGGCCTTCCGACCGAGACCGAGGATGATATCAAAGGAATTGCGCATCTGGCGGAAAAGATCGCAGAGCGTTACTATGAGATTCCGAAAGACCAGAGAAACGGAAAATGCCAGATTACGGCAAGCTCCTCGTTCTTTATCCCGAAGCCGTTCACCCCGTTCCAGTGGGCACCGATGAACACGGAGAGGGAGTTTCTTGACAAAGCGGCGATTGTAAAGGCAGAGGTCCGCGCACAGCTGAATCAGAAGAGCATCCGTTACATTTATCATGAGGCAGATATTTCCCTTCTGGAGGGATTCCTTGCACGCGGCGATCGGAAATGTGCCGAAGTTATCGAAAAAGCGTACCGAAAAGGTGCTATTTTCGATGCCTGGTCCGAGTATTTCCGGAAAGATGCCTGGGAAGAAGCGTTTGCAGAGACCGGCATTGACGTTTCGTTCTATGCCTGCCGTAAGCGCAGCACCGATGAGATCCTTCCGTGGGATTTCCTTGATATCGGCGTGACGAAAAAATTCCTGATCCGCGAATGGGAGCGGGCACAGAAAGAAACCGTTACCCCGAACTGTAAGATGCAGTGTTCCGGCTGCGGAGCAAAATCATTCGGAGGAGGTGTCTGCTATGAAAATCAGAATTAAGTTTGCCAAAACAGGTGTGATGAAATTTGTGGGTCATCTGGATGTGATGCGTTACTTCCAGAAAGCAATCCGCCGTGCAGAACTTCCGATCGCTTATTCCGAGGGCTTCAGCCCGCACATGCTGCTGTCGTTTGCTTCTCCGCTCGGTGTCGGCATCAGCAGCACCGGTGAATATTTCGATATGGTGCTCGCGGAAGATATGAAAACCGACGAGATTGTAAAACGTCTGAATGCGACGATGGTTGAGGGAATGGAAGTGCTTTCCGCCCGCCATGTGCCGGATGGAAAAGCAAGCAAGGCAATGTCTCTCGTAGCAGGAGCCGATTATCTCGTGCAGTTCCGTGAGGGAAAAATGCCGGAGATCGATCTGGAAACGAAAGTGCCGGAGTTTTTCGCACTTCCGCAGATTGAGATCATGCGAAAGACAAAACGAAGCGAAAAGCTGACCGATATCCGCCCATGGATTTACGATATGAAAGCAAAGAAAAGCGGTGTCTGGATGCAGCTCTCCACCGGAAGTGTTTCGAACCTGAAACCTGAGCTCGTGATGGAAGCGTTCTGCAAATGGTGCGGGGTTGAACTGCCGCCGTTTGCATACACGATTCTGCGCGAGGAAGTTTACGCAGACATCGGAACGGAAGAAGAGCGAAAGCTGGTTCCGCTGGAAGCATTAGGAGAAGAAGTTGAGTAAACGAGTTGTCATTGCCCATCTGCCGTGGGAGGGAAAAGATTACCTGGTACACACGCTGGCGGAAGGAGAAAGACCGGTCGAACTGACGGCCCTCTGCAGGGAGAAGGAAACGCTGCTTGGCAATATCTATGTCGGCCGGGTGGAAAAACTGGCGCCCGGGATTCGCGGGGCATTTGTCTCGTTTGCGGAGCAGCAGAGCTGTTTTCTTGATCTGTCCCGTGTAAAAGAAGGGTATCTTCTGAAAAAAGCACCGGGAACGGAACTGCATGTCGGGGATGAAATCGTCGTGCAGATCCAGCGGGAAGCGCAGAAAACGAAGCTTCCGTCGGCGACAGCAGAACTTTCTCTTTCGGGAAGTGCCCTGGCGCTCTATTATGGAAAGTCGGAAATCTCATGCTCAGGACGCCTTCTGCCGGAGCAGAAAAAACGGTTAAAAGAACTGGGAAGCCGGATCTTTCCAGAGCTTTCCGGCGGAAGCCTTCCGTTTGGCGTGATCTTCCGCACAGCATCCGCTGATGCTTCGGAAGAAGAGATCCGGCAGGAATATCTCGAGCTGTCCGAAAAACTCGCGCGGATTGTCCAGTATGGAACGATGCGGAGCCTGTACTCCTGCCTGTATCAGGCATCGGATGCCGTGCCGGAGCTCGTCAAACGGTATGCACCGTCGGTTTCAGAACTTGTGACAGACGACAGAGAAACGTATGAGATCTGCAGAGAATATCTGGAGCGCCATGATTTTCACGACTGCCGCCTGACCTGGTATGAGGATCAGCTTACCACGCTGGCAAAGAAAGAAAATCTCGAATATCACGTAAAACAGGCACTCGACAAACGTGTGGATCTGCCTTCCGGCGGATTCCTCGTGATCGAACCGACCGAAGCGCTGACCGCGATTGATGTGAACAGCGGAAAGCAGCTCGGCGGACGTAAAAATACGTTTCTGTACAGCGTAAACCAGGAGGCAGCCCGCGAAATCGCCCGCCAGATCCGCCTGCGCGGGATTTCCGGTCTGATCCTGGTTGACTTTATCAACATGCCGGAAAAAGAGCAGGAGGAGCGCCTTCTCGGCTTCCTGCAGGGTCTTGTGCGGGAAGATCCCGTTCCGACTAAAGTTGTGGATATGACGGCGCTTCATCTCGTGGAACTGACGAGAAAGAAAATCCGCCGGCCGCTGGCAGAACAGATGAAATGACGGTAACCTTACAAAGGAGGAATGAATATGGAACCACAAAAGAAACCGATTCACCTCAATGAAAATGATACCCCATATCTTTACGAACCCTTTCGAAACCGGATGCCGGCAAAACGGCAGCATCCGGCGGAAAAAGAAAAGATACTGAAACCATGGCAGGGCCTGCTGGTGTTTGCCTTTCTGATGGTTCTTTTTAATCTCGCCGGAATCCCGCTGGTTTTTGCAGGCGGGATGTATGGAAATGCGCTGGACGAGATCATTGTATTCCTGATCGGATCCATTCTCGTCGTACGGGCACTTCATATTCCGTTAAAAGAAGTGTTCCCATTAAAAAAGCCGGATGGAGCCGGAATCCTCGGAACCATTCTGATGTGGTATGTGACGTACCGCGGTGTGCTTGCCCTTTTCCTTCTGATGGAATGGATTTTCCCGCAGGAATACGCAAGCCTCTCGGAATCCATGGACAGCAGTATGGCGGGCCTTTCCTATTTCGGCGAGCTGCTTGTCGTTGCGCTGACACCGGCCATCTGTGAAGAAGCACTGCACCGCGGTCTTCTGCAGTACAGTCTGCGCGGAATCAAAAAGAAATGGGTGATGCTGCTTCTGATGGGCGTTTATTTTGGCGCTTTCCACATGAGCATCGTCCGTTTTCTTCCGATGATGATGATGGGAATCGTTCTCTCGTATGTGCGGATGAAGACCGACAACATGTTTTACAGCTCGCTGTTCCATTTCGTCCATAACGCATCGACGATTGTGGCGAGCATTGCGGCAAGCTTCCTCTATATGTTCTCGCAGGGGAACGCAGCAGCAGGCAGCGGATACGCAACGGAAACGTACATCGGCATGTATCTGATCGAAGCGGCGCTGATGCCGATCGGTCTTTATATGGGAAGCCGTCTTCTGATGTATCAGCAGACAAAAAGAGAAGGATTTTTCCCGAAGGAGAGAAGAAAAAAGACCATTGCAAAAATCGTAATTCCGACCATTCTGCTGATCCTTGGCGGACTGTTTTTCCTTGGTATTGGTATGATGTAAAAAGAATCAAAAGCTGTTTGGGCAATTTTGCAGAAATGTCCAAGCCGGGTAGAAAACAGGTACGATTTATGATAGAATAACAGCAAATCAGGCGTTACACGATATTACAGAAAGGAAAAGCTGTTTCTCTGAAAAAGAGACAGCAGGAATAAGAACTATGGCAAGAACAGCTATTGCTACCGACAGCAACAGCGGTATTACACAGAGTCAGGCGAAAGAGCTGGGCGTTTTTGTCCTTCCGATGCCTTTCTTCATGCGCGGAAAAATCCAGTTTGAGGATATCGACCTGACACAGGAACAGTTTTACGAGATTCTGGCAGAGGATGCGGCTGTTTCCACATCTCAGCCGTCTCCGGGAGATCTGATGGATTTCTGGAACAAAATTCTCGAAGAGTACGATGACATTGTTTACATTCCGATGTCAAGCGGCCTTTCCGCCTCCTGTGATACAGCGACCGTGCTGTCCGAGGACTACGAAGGAAAAGTGCAGGTTGTCAACAACCAGAGAATCTCCGTTACGCAGCAGCAGTCCGTTCTGGATGCAAAGAAAATGGCAAACCGCGGCGTGGCAGCAAAAGACATCAAAGCAATTCTGGAAGAGGATGCGCTGGATGCAAGTATCTATATTATGGTAGATACGTTAAAATACCTGAAAAAAGGCGGCCGCGTTACGCCGGCAGCAGCCATGATCGGAACCGTTTTAAATATCAAACCGGTGCTGACGATCCAGGGAGAGAAGCTTGACGCGTTTGAAAAAGCGCGCGGTGTGAAACAGGCAAAGAAAGCCATGATCAAGGCTATGAAAAAAGATATGGACAAACGCTTCGCAAAAGAGCGTGCAGCCGGCATCATGGGACTTCACATTGCCTATACCGCAAACGACAAAGAAGTAATCGATGGATGGATTGCCGAAGTAAAAGAAGCCTTCCCGGATTTTGAAGTCGATGCGCATCCGCTGTCCTTAAGCGTTGCCTGCCACATCGGACCTGGCGCACTGGCAATTGCATGCGAAAAAAAATCTGCAATTTCCTGAAAAATACTATTGACAAACAGCAGACGTGATGATATATTGTAGAAGTATGCCGCACAGAGAGGTAAAAGAGTCGAAAGACCACCGAATCTGGCGAGTAATTGATAGGGAGGTGCCATATGTACGCAATTATTGCAACAGGTGGTAAACAGTACAAGGTAGCTGAAGGCGATGTTATCCGAGTAGAGAAACTTGGCGTTGAAGCTGGAGAAACCGTAACTTTTGATCAGGTACTTGCAGTAAGCAATGACGGACTGAAAGTTGGCGAGGACGTTAAAAATGCATCCGTAACCGCATCTGTAGTTGGAAACGGTAAAGGCAAAAAAGTTATCGTTTACAAGTATAAGAGAAAAACTGGTTATCATAAGAAAAACGGTCACAGACAGCAGTACACTGAAGTGAAGATTGAAAAAATCAACGCTTAAGTCTTATGATTTGTATAACCGTAACAGAGTCTGACGGCGAGTACATCTCCGTGGAGTCAAACGGTCATGCAGACTATGCAGAGGAAGGGCAGGATATCATCTGTGCCGCTGTCTCCGCATTGATTGTAAACACCGTAAATTCCGTGGAAACATTGACAGAGGATCTGATTATAAGTGAGACTGGAGATGGATACGTGTATTTTTCATTCCCGAATGGGTATTCTGAAAGTACCGCACTTCTTGTAAAATCACTTTTGCTGGGCCTCGAAAGTATCCGCCGCGATTATGGAGCACAATACTTAGAGATCGCATTCAAGGAGGTGTAATACCATGTTAAATATGAACCTTCAGATTTTCGCTCATAAAAAAGGAGTTGGTTCTACCAAGAACGGTAGAGATTCCGAGTCCAAGAGATTAGGAGCAAAAAGAGCTGACGGACAGGTTGTAAAGGCTGGAAACATTCTTTACAGACAGCGTGGAACCAAGATTCATCCAGGCGTGAACGTAGGAATCGGAAAAGACGATACCTTATTCGCTATGGTTGACGGACGCGTAGCTTTCGAAAGAAAAGGACGTGACAAAAAACAGGTTTCCGTATATCCGGTAGCAACAGAAGAGTAAGACAAAGGTGCGGCTTCAAATCTTAAGAGGTTTGAAGCCGTTTTTGTTAATAATAATTAAAGGTCCAACAGACCGATTTGGATTTAGATAAAACAAGACAGGAGAATACCATGTTTGCAGACAGAGCAAAAATTCTGATCCGCTCCGGTAAGGGCGGAGACGGACATGTCAGTTTCCGCAGAGAGCTTTTTGTACCGAACGGCGGGCCGGACGGCGGCGATGGCGGCAAAGGCGGAGACGTTATTTTTGAAGTTGACGAAGGACTGAATACACTGGTTGATTACCGCCACAGAAGAAAGTTTTCTGCTACCGACGGCGAGCCGGGAGGAAAACGCAGATGCCATGGCGGAAACGGCGCAGATATTGTCCTGAAAGTACCGGAAGGAACCGTCATTATGGACGCTGCGAGCGGAAAAGTCATCGCAGATATGTCCGGTGAAAACCGCCGTCAGGTTGTATTAAAAGGCGGAAAAGGCGGAAACGGAAATATGCATTACGCAACCGCTACCATGCAGGTTCCGAAATACGCCCAGCCAGGCCAGCCGGCACAGGAGCTGGAAGTAAGAATGGAACTGAAAGTCATCGCGGACGTCGGACTCGTCGGCTTCCCGAACGTTGGAAAATCGACCCTGCTTTCCCGCGTGACAAATGCAGAACCGAAAATTGCAAATTATCACTTTACCACGCTTTCCCCTAACCTCGGTGTCGTAGACCTTGAGGGCTGCAGCGGATTTGTTATCGCAGATATCCCGGGACTGATCGAGGGTGCATCGGAAGGAGTCGGCCTCGGCCATGAATTCCTGCGCCACATCGAGAGAACCCGCGTGATGATCCATGTAGTAGACGTTGCATCGACCGAGGGAAGAGATCCGGTGGATGATATCAACAAGATCAACAAAGAGCTCGAAGCCTATAACCCGGAGATCGCAAAACGCCCGCAGATCATCGCGGCCAATAAGACCGATGCGATCTATGTAGAAGAGGGCGAAGAGGATCCGGTGGAACGTCTGAAAAAAGAGTTCGAGCCGAAAGGCATCCCGGTTTATCCGATTTCTGCCGTCAGCGGAAAAGGCTTAAAAGAGCTTTTATATGCCGTACAGAAAAAACTCGATGAGCTTCCGAAAGAGCGTATGGTCTTCGAGCAGGAATTCTTCCCGGAGGATATGCTTCTTGCCGAGAACCTGCCGTACACCGTCGAGCAGGACCCGGAGGACGAGCACCGCTTCATCATCGAGGGACCGAAGATCGAAAAAATGCTCGGCTACACCAATCTGGATTCCGAGAAAGGTTTTGCTTTCTTCCAGCGGTTCTTAAAAGATACCGGTATCTTAGACGAACTCGAGCAGGCCGGCATCCAGGAAGGCGATACCGTCAAGATGTATGGATTTGAATTTGATTATTATAAATAGAACGAATAAATAACGAAGGAGGAGACGTATGACCAGCAAGCAGAGAGCATACCTGAAAGGCCTTGCCATGACCATGGAACCGATCCTGCAGGTAGGAAAAAGCAGCATCACGCCGGAGCATACCGCTGCTGTAGCAGAGGCACTTGAGGCGAGAGAACTGATTAAAATCAATGTACTGCAGAACTGCCTCGATGATCCAAGAGAGATCGCAGAAGTTCTGGCAGAACGCACCAATTCCCAGGTCGTACAGGTGATCGGCAAAAAGATCGTGCTGTACAAAGAGGGCAAAAAAGAGAAAAAGAAAATTCAGCTTCCGAAATAATCCGCAGGAAAGAACCGCCGGGACCGGAGCATACCGCTGCAGTTCCGGCGCTTTTTGAGGAAAACGTATGGAAAAGACAAACAGAAAAATTGGCATTATGGGAGGCACTTTCGATCCCATTCATATCGGTCATCTGATCCTTGGCGAGGCGGCGTACGAGCAGTTCGGGCTTGATGAAGTCTGGTTCCTTCCGGCCGGAAATCCGCCACATAAGCGGAACCGGGCGGGACAGGCAAAGGATGCACAGCGTGTCGAGATGGTGCGCCGTGCCATCGCATCCAATCCGCATTTTGTGCTCTGCACCAAAGAGATGGAAGATGAGGGCTATACCTACAGTTATCGGACGCTTGAGGCGATGCGGAAGGAACATCCGGGCACGGAGTTTTACTTTATCATTGGAGCGGATTCCCTGTTCTATTTTGATGAGTGGAAAAATCCAGAGCGGATCTGCGCCGCGGCAAAGATCCTTGTGGCGACCAGGGATCGGGCAAAAGAGAAAGAGCTTCTGGCCTGTATGGAACGAAATGCAAAAAAACTTCACGGTACCTTTCTGAAACTCGACACACCGAATCTGGATGTTTCTTCCCACGAACTGCGGGAATGGATCCGGGAAGGAAAATCCGTGAAATACTATCTGCCGGATTCTGTGATTTCCTACATTCAGGAGCAGAAAATCTATCAGGATTAGAGGAAGAGCAGGATGGAACAGTACGATTTATGGAAACTGGACAAAAAACTCCAGAAGGAAGTCGATGAAGACCGCTATCATCACACGCTCGGTGTGATGTTTACCGCAGCATCCATGGCGATGGTATGGGGCGAGGATCTCGAAAAAGCCCGTGTCGCGGGACTGCTTCACGACTGTGCAAAATGCATTCCGAATAAGAAAAAAATCACCATGTGTGAGAAAAATAAGATTGAAATCACTGAGTTTGAGCGGAACAATCCGTTTTTGATCCATGCCAAGCTCGGTGCATTTCTGGCGAAGGACAAGTATAAGGTGGAAGATCCGGAGATCTTAAGTGCCATCACCTGGCATACGACAGGAAAAGAAGATATGACATTGCTGGAGAAGATCATCTATATCGCAGATTATATCGAACCGGCACGAAACAAGGCACCGCACCTTACCCGCCTTCGGAAGCTGGCATTCACCGATATCGACGAATGCATGTATGAAATTTTAAAAGATAGTATGGCGTATCTGTCGGAAAACCCGAAGACGATGGACCCGATGACGGAGCAGGCATATCAGTTCTATGAGGCACTGCACCGGGAACGGACGGCAAAGGAGGAAGCATAAATGAGCGAAGCAAAACAGACTGCAAAACTTGCACTGGAAGCACTGGAAGATAAAAAAGCAATGGATGTCCGCATTCTGGACATTACCCATGTTTCGACTCTGGCAGATTATTTCATGATCGCCAGCGGAAGCAACCGCAACCAGGTACAGGCGATGGCAGACAACGTAGAGGAGGTACTCGGAAAAGCCGGCGTACATCCAAAACAGATCGAAGGCTATCAGACCGCAAACTGGATTCTGATGGACTACGGCGATGTTGTCATCCACATCTTTGATGAGGAGAACCGCCTGTTCTACGACCTGGAGAGAATCTGGAGAGACGGTAAAGTCGTAGAAAAAGAAGAGATTATGTAAGTTAGGTGGAAAAAGGCGCAGAAAATCCGGAACCGTGCAGAGAAAGGCGGACGGGTTCTCTGCGCCTTTCTGGTGTTTGGAACGCATATGATAAAGAAAAAGGGGAATATCACACGATGAAAAAAATAGAAAGCGGATCGCTTGCTGTGATGCTCGATGAAGAGACGCTGGGACTTAGGATCGAAAAAGACGGCGTTGTCTGGAATACGGATCCGAAAAAGACACCGGAACTGATTTTTGCAGAGGGAACATACCGTTTCCTGGATGCAGAGGAGATTTCCCATGAGGTCTATTCCTTCGGCGTCGGATGCGGCATCCGGAGCCGTTATGCGGGATTTGCGGGAACACCGTATGCCTTCGAGACGATTATCTGGATCGAAGCTGTGGATGAAACACTCTGGATGGAGTGGATTCCGCTCTGCGAGGAGGGACTGCATCCGGTAAAGGTGCTGTGGCCGACGGCAATGGAGTTTACAAACGGGCGCGATGACTGGTATACACTCCTTACCGAGGGACAGGGACTTCTGATTCCGAATACCTGGAAGACGGAACTTGGAAAGCTTTCGTTTGACGGCAGATTTGAGACCTCCGGCGGCTATATGCCGTGGTTCGGCCAGGTGAAGGAAAGATGCGGCTATACAGCGATCTGTACAACACCGTGGAACGCCGGTTATCAGGCAGAGCATCCGGCAGGCGGCCCGTATACCAGCGTGGGGGCATGGCTGGAGCCGAGCCTTGGAACAATGAATTACCGCCGCGTATTACGTTATACGTTTTTAAATGACTGCGATTATAACGACCTCTGCAAAACGTACCGCCAGTATGTACGGGAACAGGGCCATCTGCGCACTTTGAAAGAAAAGGCAGTACAGAATCCGTCCATTCACGATCTTGTGGGAACGTGTTTTGTTCATACGGGAATCAAGACGGTTGTGCAGCCGGAGTCCGGCTTTTTCGATCCGCAGAATCCGGAGAAAAATAACCGCGTAGTGCCGTTTTCCGTGCGCGAACAGCAGATCCGCGAAATTCATGATCTCGGCGTAGAGAAAGTCTATCTTCATCTGGACGGCTGGGCAGAACCGGGGTATGACAACCAGCATCCGGACTACACACCGGCATGCCAAGCGGCCGGCGGATGGGAAGGCATGAAATCGCTTGTCGATACGATGCATGATTTCGGCTACAAATTCGGTATTCACGACCAGTACCGCGATTATTACCACGCAGCGCCGAGCTACGATGAAAATTATGCCTGCCGCCTTCCGGACGGAACGATACCGGGACACAGTTACTGGGCGGGCGGACCGCAGAGCTATCTCTGTGCAACGCAGGCACCGTTCTATGTGAAACGGAATTTTGCCGAACTGAAGAAAAACGGAATCCGGCTTGACGGTGCATACCTCGATGTGTTTACGTGCAACGAGGGCGACGAGTGCGCAAATCCGGAGCATGTGATGACGAGAAGAGACTGCTATATGTACCGCGGAAACTGCTTCTCCTGGCTGCTCTCACAGGGGATTCTCTCAAGCTCCGAGGAGGTCAGCGACTGGGCCGTTCCATATCTGGTGTTCTGCCATTATGCACCGTATGACTTTATGCTGCGCCCGTCAGAGACACCGAAGAAAGGAATCCCGGTGCCGCTCTTTAATCTTGTGTATCATGACTGTGTGATCGAGCCGTGGATGATGGACCGTGTTTCAAAAGACGAGGACTATATGCTGTATGCGCTTCTTGCAGGCGGTGCACCGTATCTTGTACGGGACGGCGCATATCCGAATACAGATGGTGCATTTGACGGGGAGAAAATCAGTCTGGAAGAGATGACAAAAAGATGCCGCGTTGTAACGGAGCTGCATGAAAAAACGGCACTCCTGGAACTGGTACGCCACGAGTGTATGACGGCGGACGGAAGCGTACAGAAGAGTGAATTTTCCGATGGAACATATGTTATTTGTGACTTTGCAGAGCAGATATATGAAATCGGATACGGGGCATAAAAGAAAAGCGCCACATGTAGATTTTGTTCTTATAAAAATACAAGATTTTGTGGTTTTCCTTGTATTTTTTCAAGTGCATATCTTGCGCGGAAAGCAGAGATTTGTTATATTATGCATGCGGAGGTGTTCATGCCCGGTGCAAAGAAGATGCCGGAGCGTGACGAAACAAAATAACACCAGAAAGGAACAAATCAAATGAGAGAATTTGAACAGTGGGATGGCTTTACCGGAAGACTCTGGAAAGAAGGCATCGACGTACGTGACTTTATTCAGAACAATTATACTCCATATGACGGAGATGAGAAATTCCTGGAGGGACCAACAGAGGCTACAGACCGTCTGTGGGGCAAATTACAGGAACTCCAGAAAGAAGAGCGTGCAAAAGGCGGCGTTCTGGATATGGAGACAGACGTTGTAAGCGGAATCACAGCTTACGGCGCAGCATATATCGATGACAGCATGAAAGATCTGGAGCAGGTAGTTGGTCTTCAGACAGACAAACCGCTGAAACGTGCATTTATGCCGTATGGTGGAATTAAAATGGCTGAGCAGTCCTGCGAGACTTACGGCTACAAACCAAGCGAGAAGCTTCATGAAATTTTCACTAAATATCACAAAACACATAACCAGGGTGTATTCGACATCTACACACCAGAGATGCTGAAAGCCCGTCATAATAAAATCCTGACCGGTCTGCCGGATACCTATGGCCGTGGCCGTATCGTAGGCGACTACCGTCGTGTTGCTCTGTACGGTATTGATTACCTGATCGAGCGCAAAAAAGCAGACTTCGCTGCAACAAATCGTCAGGGAATGCGTCGTGGTGACTTCCAGTTAAGAGAAGAGATCGCTGACCAGGTCAGAGCACTGCAGGATATGAAAGTTATGGCACAGTCCTATGGCTATGACATTTCCGAGCCGGCTAAGAACGCAAGAGAAGCTGTTCAGTGGCTGTACTTCGGATACCTTGCAGCTATCAAAACTCAGAACGGTGCTGCAATGAGCGTTGGCCGTGTATCTACTTTCCTTGATATCTACATCGAAAGAGATATCGAAAAAGGAATCCTGACCGAGAAAGAGGCTCAGGAGCTGATCGACCATCTGGTAATGAAATGCCGTATGGTTAAATTTGCAAGAATTCCGTCTTACAATCAGCTGTTCTCCGGTGACCCGGTATGGGCTACTCTGGAAGTTGCTGGTATGGGAATCGACGGACGTTCTATCGTTACAAAGAACGACTTCCGTTTCCTGCACACACTGGAAAACATGGGACCGTCCCCAGAGCCGAACCTTACTGTTCTGTACTCTGAGCACCTTCCGGAAGCGTTCAAGAAATATGCAGCTCATATTTCTGTACAGACAAGCTCTATCCAGTATGAGAACGATGATGTAATGCGTCCGGTATGGGGCGATGATTACTCCATCTGCTGCTGTGTATCTGCAACTGAGACCGGTAAAGAGATCCAGTTCTTCGGCGCTCGTGCAAACCTTGCAAAATGCCTTCTGTACGCTATCAACGGCGGTAAAGACGAGAAGACAAAACAGCAGGTTGCTCCGGAATATCAGCCGATCACCAGCGAGTATCTGGACTATGATGAGGTTATGAAGAAATACGACGTTATGATGGACTGGCTGGCTCATCTGTACGTTGGAACTCTGAACATGATCCATTACATGCATGACAAATACTACTATGAAGCAGCAGAGATGGCTCTGATCGACACCGATGTAAGACGTACCTTCGCAACCGGTATCGCAGGATTCTCTCACGTAGTAGACTCCTTAAGCGCAATCAAATACGCTAAAGTTAAAGTTATCCGTGACGAAGAAGGAATGGCTGTTGACTTCGAGACAACCGGCGACTTCCCAAGATACGGCAACGACGATGACAGAGCAGACGAGATCGCTGTATGGCTGCTTCGTACCTTCATGGACAAACTGAAATACTGCCATACCTATCGTGATTCCGAGCCGACTACCTCTATCCTTACCATTACTTCCAACGTTGTATATGGTAAAGCAACCGGTTCTCTGCCGGATGGAAGAAAAGCCGGTGAGCCTCTGTCTCCAGGAGCTAACCCGTCTTACGGCGCAGAGAAGAGCGGACTTCTTGCTTCCCTGAACTCTGTAGCAAAACTGCCGTATGAGGACGCTCTGGACGGAATCTCCAACACCCAGACCATCAACCCGGGCGCACTCGGCCACAACGACGAAGAGCGTACCGAGAACTTGGTACACGTTCTGGACGGATACTTCGAGCAGGGTGCACATCACCTGAACGTAAACGTATTCGGAACCGAAAAACTGATCGACGCAATGGAGCACCCGGAGAAACCGGAGTATGCAAACTTCACAATCCGTGTATCCGGCTATGCAGTTAAATTCATCGACCTGACAAAAGAGCAGCAGATGGACGTAATTGCACGTACCTGCCACGATCATATGTAATTTCTGAAAATGTTATTTCTAAAGCCCCCGCGGCCGCAGCAATGCGGCTGTGGGGGCTTTTTGTATATCGGTGCTTGAATTCCAATAAAATCCACTTGATTTAGAGTACATAAAATGAGAAAATTTATCAGATGCAGAACGCTAATTGAAAAACTTTTATCAAGTAATTCATAGCGTAAGTTATGAGTTAATGTTATAATACCAAAGTTAGAATTTCCTAACATAAGAAAAAATGGAGTTTTATTTATGAAAAAGAAAATTGTTGCAGCATTTTGTCTTGCCATGGTGATGACGGTCAGCGGATGTTCCGGTGCGGGGACAGCAGCGCAGCCGGAGAGCAGTGAAAGTCAGACACAGCCGGCGTCTGTTTCGGAGTCTTCGAGCAGTTCTGACGCTTCGGAAGAGAATTCCACGCAGAAATCCGCATCATCCACAGCTTCTTCCGATGCCGCAGATGCATCGAGCAGCCGAGATATTTTTGCGATGGATACGTACATGACGGTCACTGCCTATGGTCCGAATGCAGAAACGGCGGTGGATCAGGCGCAGCAGGAGATTGAGCGGCTGGATGCACTTCTGTCGACCGGAGAGAAGACGAGTGAAGTAGCGCAGATCAATGCAAACGGCGGCGGAACCTTATCGGAGGATACCACCTATCTGCTGGAACGCTCGCTGGATCTGTATGACAGCACAAACGGCGTTTTCGACATCGCAATTTATCCGATCATGGACGCCTGGGGTTTTACAACCGGAAATTATACGATTCCTTCGGATGAGACGATCGAAAGCCTCCTTCCGCTGACCGATGCCAATGATATCCTTTACGACAAGGACAGCGCATCCGTCAGCTTTGCCAAGGACGGCATGAAAATTGACTTCGGCGGAATCGCAAAGGGTTATACATCCGGCAGAATTGCGGATATTTACCGGGAATGCGGTGTGACGAGCGGGCTCATCAACCTCGGTGGAAACGTTCAGGTTGTCGGCACGAAAACGGATGGCAGCAAATGGCGTGTTGCCGTGCAGAGTCCGGAAGCGGAGGATGATTATCTCGGCATTCTCTCGACGGCCGACCGGGCGGTTATTACTTCTGGCGGCTATGAGCGGTATTTCGAACAGGACGGCATGAAATATCATCACATCATCGACCCATCGACCGGTCATCCGGCAAATAACGGTCTGGTGTCGGTAACGATCGTAAGTGCTGACGGAACACTGGCGGATGGCCTTTCTACTTCTCTTTTCATCATGGGGAAGGACAAGGCGGCCGAATACTGGCGTGCACACAGCGATGAATTTGACACCATTCTGGAGGATGCGGACGGCGTTCTGTATGTAACCGAAGGAATTGCTGGCGATTTCACATCCGATCACGAGACAAACATTATCAGGAAAGACGGTGATACATAACCATGGGAAAATGGAAAAAACTGACAGCATTTGCACCGGCTCTAGCGACAGTTATCGTAGCAGCCTGTGCCGGTATTTCGCTGAACGGCTACACTGCACCGGTTTACGCCGTAGAGCAACCGGAAGCACTGGTGACACCGGAGCCGGAACAGGATACCGATGCAGCGGAAAAGAAAGATGATACAAAAAAGAAGGACGATACAAAAAAGACAACCGATACCGAAGCAGAACTTGTCGCAGCCGTCGGTTCCGGCAGCTTTGAGCTGGCGGACGGAACGTACGAAGGAAGCGGAACAGGTTTTGGCGGTACGATTACAGTCTCTGTCGTATTGAAAGACAAAACGATTCAGTCGATCTCGATTGTAAGCGCTCCTGGCGAGGACGCAGCTTTCCTGAACCGTGCGAAGGGAGTTATCGACCGTATCATCGCGTCCCAGAGTGTGGATGTGGACACGGTTTCCGGTGCAACTTTCAGTTCAAAAGGTATCCTTGCAGCCGTGAAAAATGCACTGACCGGTCAGGAGGACACTTCAGAACCGGCATGCGCATCAGGAGCGGCAGGCGGCGGAGCCTCTGCTGGCGGAACAGTTACGGTATCTAAAATTGAAGAGCCGGCTGCCTACCGGGATGGAACGTATTACGGAACTGGAACGGGATTTGGCGGCACAATGAAAGTCTGTGTTGTTGTCAGCGGCGGAAAAATTGCTTCGATTGATATTGTGGAAAACAGCGATACGCCAAGCTACCTTTCCAGTGCTTCCTCTCTGATTTCGACGATTATCTCAACACAGAGTACGAATGTGGATACGGTCTCCGGCGCGACATACAGCTCCCGCGGTATTATTGAAGCTGTGCGGAGTGCCTTAAGTCAGGCGGCAGTGAACGGGTCTTCCAGTACAAACGGAGGAAGCCAGGGCAATACAAACAACGGAAACAACAGTCAGAATAACGGCCAGAACAATAACAACTTGTCTGCATCCAAGGGAAGTTTTCCTTATCAGGACGGAATTTATTACGGAACGGCCGCCGGTTTCCAGGGAGACATCAAAGTGGCGGTAGCCCTGCAGGATCAGACGATCAAAGCGGTACTGATTCTGGAAAACGAAGATGACGAGACATTCTTCAACCGTGCCAAAGTCGTAGCGGACCGCATCGTAGACGGACAGAAAACCGATGTGGATCTCGTATCCGGCGCAACGTACAGCTCCCGCGGCATCCAGAACGCAGTAAAACAGGCGCTGGAAAATGCGAAGAAGGCAACAAACGGCGAGACCGTTCCGGATAACGGAACGAGCAGCGGCGGAACCACAACGATTCCGGAAGGAAAATTCCCATACGAGGAAGGCATTTACTACGGAACCGGCGAGGGCTATCTGGGAGACATTACAACGGCAGTTGTCATTCAGGATGAGACGATCAAGGCAATTCTCGTGACCGAGAGTGAAGATGACGAAGCATTCTTAAAACGCGCAAAACAGACAGCAAAGGACGTTGTGAAAAACCAGACACTGGAAGTTGACACCGTTTCCGGCGCAACCTACAGCTCCAGGGGAATTCTTGCGGCAATCGAGGAAGCTTTAAAAGAGGCAGAACGCGTAACTGAGGAAAAGAAAAATCCAACCCCGACGCCAACGGTAACTCCGACCCCGACCGAAACACCAACTCCGACCGAAACTCCGGAGCCAACTGAGACGCCAACACCAACCCCGACGGAAACTCCGGAACAAAAGATCTATCAGGACGGCGAATACACAGCGATTGCCGTCTGCGAGCCGGATGAAGATGAAGATTTTACCGCTTATCAGCTTTCCGTGACGGTAACAATTGAAAACGATAAAATCGTAGCGTTAAGCAACATCACCGGTGACGGAGACAGTCAGAATGCCTCCTACATCCGCCGCGCATCCGAAGGAACCTCCAAAATCAAAGGCGTTTCCGCTCAGATTCTGGAAACCGGAACGCTTGAAAACATCGACACCGTTTCCCGTGCAACCTGCTCCTCAAAAGCCATTCTTGAGGCATGCCGGAATGCGCTGGATGCTGCGAAAGTAACGCAATAAAGGGGAAAACAGATGAGACAATTGATTGTTCGTTTTTTGAATGTCGCTGTCATTGCTGCTGTTCTGATCGGCTACAATACCGTACTCGATAAAAGAGACAAAGAGGATCAGATCGCGCGGCTCTCGGCAGAGCTTGAGACGACCCAGCTTCAGAAGGAAAATCTGCAGGCCGCAGCAGCTGCATCCAACACGGCGGATACGGCCGCAAGTGAAGCAGCAGAAGCAGAAGGGCAGTACGTGGACGGTACGTATGACGGTGAAGCTGACGGCTTCGGCGGCACCATTGCAGTTGAAGTAACCGTAGAGGGCGGCCAGATTACCGATCTTGCCATTACCTCCGCTGAAGGCGAGGACAGCGCGTATCTGTCAAACGCCGAGGCGATCATTCCAAAGATTATCGAGGCACAGTCTGCCGATGTCGATACGATCAGCGGGGCAACATTCAGCTCCACCGGTATCAGAGATGCGGCGCAGGAAGCAATAGAAAAGGCGGAGAAATAACATGAAAAATTTAGATCTATCCACATTACCGGCAAAGAAGAGAAAACAGATCGTTTCCTGCCTGCGTGCCGGAATCCAGCTTTTATATTTCCTGTTTCTTCCGTCAGTATTTACCGCTGCATTTAACGGAGTGAAATACATTTTTACGCAGCTTGGACAGGGTGAAAAAATTGAGATGACCGCGTTTGTGTCGGCTCTGCTCCTTGTCTGTGCATTTACGATTGTTTTCGGCAGATTTTTCTGCGGTTTTGCATGCGCTTTTGGAAGTCTGGGGGATGCAATGCACGCAATTTATGGTATAATCTGTAAGAAACGTAAAAAGAAGCCCAGATGCATCAAACCGGAGCTGGCAAAAAAACTGGTACTGATCAAATACGGCATTCTGCTTCTGATTGCCCTTTGCTGCTTTGCAGGAGTTTATCAGAAAGCAAGAGGAACAAGCCCGTGGGATGTCTTTTCCATGCTGCATGCGGGAAATTTCCGACTTTCCTCTTATATTCCAGGCATTGTTCTTCTGGTGCTGATCCTGGTCGGCATGTTCTTTGAGGAGCGCTTTTTCTGCCGTTTCCTGTGCCCAATGGGAGCTGTCTTTTCTCTGCTTCCGATCCTGCCGTTCTTTACTCTGCACCGGAAACGCGAAAACTGCATCCGCGGCTGCAGCGCCTGCACGAGACAGTGCCCGTCAGCAGTGGAACTGCCATCCGATGGATCCGTGGAAATCTCCGGCGACTGTTTCCAGTGCCAGAAATGTATTGATACGTGTCCAAAAGGCAATATCCGCTGCGGGGTAAAGGAACTTCACGGAAATGAAATCCTCTTTACGCTGTTCCGTGCTGTATTTCTGCTGACACTGCTGTTATGGGCTGGCATCTGATTCAGAATAAGGAAAACTATATGAAGAAAAAAGATCTGATTCTGGCAGGCGCCGTTCTGCTCCTGGCTGGAATCCTTGCCCTGGCGCTTCGGCTGCCGAAAACGGAAAATGGAAATACCATGAAAGTCACGGTGGACGGCGAAGTCTACGGAACGTATTCACTCGCAGAAAATCAGACCGTGAAAATTCAGACGGGTCACGGAACGAATGTCCTGGTGATCGAAAACGGAAGTGTCCATATGGAAGAAGCTGACTGCCCGGACGGCTACTGCAAAAGACAGGGTACGATTTCCCGGGTAAATGAGACGATCGTGTGCCTGCCGCATAAGCTGGTTGCGGAGGTAGAAAGTGACGGATCCACAACGGACGACGCCGACGATGCGCCGGATGTGATTGTAAAATAATACCAGTTTAGAAGAAAGGAATTGGAATTTATGAGAGACAGCCGCACTGCAAGCAGAAAAATTGCCTTATGCGCCATGTTGATGGCACTTGCCATGATTTTCAGTTACGTGGAGGTACTGATCCCGATCAACCTCGGCGTTCCCGGCATTAAACTTGGTATTGCCAATCTGGTTGTCGTTGTCGGTCTCTTTTTCCTTCCGGCCGGGGAAGTCCTGATGATTTCCGTTGCCCGCATTCTTCTGATGGGCTATCTGTTTGGAAATGGAATGTCCATTCTTTACAGTCTTGCCGGCGGACTCCTGAGTTTTCTTGTGATGTTCTTACTGAAACATATCAAAGGATTCAGTATCACCGGCGTAAGTATTGCCGGCGGCGTGACGCACAATGTCGCGCAGATCTGCGTGGCGGCTCTCGTTGTACAGAACCGCAAACTGTTCTATTATTTACCGGCACTTCTCGTAGCCGGTGTCATTACCGGAATGCTGATCGGAATCCTTTCTGACCGCATTCTTTCGGCAGTAAAACGCGAAGGACGGAAGAGTTCTTCGCGGTAGGTACTGCACATCTAGTACCATTTATCTGTGCGGAGACAGAAATCGTTCCGCAAATTTCAAAGAAACATACAAATTAATAATAAAAAATCTCAATAAACAGTATCTGTACGCTTTTGAGAAAAATACTCAGTTAAGAGTTAGACAAAACAATCTAAAATTAGTAAAATGTTTTATGGTTAGTTAAAACGATTATTAATTAGTATAAACTAATATAATAATAAATAACAGTTTTGCCCCTGTTTTTCCTGCAAAACTGTGGAAAAGGAAAAAGGAGGAAGTTATGATCAAAAGAAAAGAACTTCAGAAAAAATCATTAGCAGCCGTAATGGCAGCTTCCATGACCATGAGCCTGCTCCCGGGAACCGTACTGGCGGATTCCACAAGCGGCGTGCTGGCAGATGGTACTTATGAGTCTACCGCTCATGTTACCAGAACAGCAGAAGACGATGAGGATGAGAATGCATGGGATGAATATGACGTTAATGTCAAAATCACAGTTGCAGACGGCAAATTCTCTGACATTGCAGTAACGCCTGGCTCTGGATACAATACAGAGAATGCCACATATTTCAAAAAAGCAGCTACAAACAGCAAAGGCTTTAAAACCAAATTGCTTGGACAGGCAGCAACTATCGAAAATATTGAAGGATGGGATATCGTATCGAGTGCAACCAGAACGTCTAATGCAGTAAAAACTGCGGCTCTTGCAGCAACCCAAAAAGCAACCCCAACTCCAGCAGCAGTAGACACTGCAGCTCTTGAAAAAGCAATCGCATCTGCCGAAGCATTAAAAGAAGCTGATTACACTGTAGATTCCTGGAAAGCTGTTCAGACAGCACTTACCGCAGCAAAAGCTGCTCTTTCTGCAAAAGAGTCTCAGGCGGCTGTTGATACTGCAGCAAACACACTGAATACTGCAGTAAAAGCTCTTGTAAAAGCTCCGACTCCGACTGTAACTCCGACAGCTACACCTACCGCAACACCAACAGCTACTCCGACAGAAACACCTTCCGAGCAGGTATCCTATGTCCTGATGAACATTCCGTATGATAAATTTTACGCTGCAGATGTAAATAACTCTGTTCCGGTAGATGTATTTTCCTCTGCAACACTGAACAAAACAAGAACATCAAGCCTTGCCGGCGGCTCTTATCATTCCAATGCAGATGGAAGTGCGATTAACGGTATCACCTTCCCGGTAAAAGTAACAGGAGTGGATCTTTCTAAATTTAAGAAAGTTACAGATTCTGATTCTGTAAGTATTACAGTAACAAACCGTGGTCAGACATCTACACAGACATACACCGGAAAAGACGCCTTATTTGAAAACTCAGACTATGCATATTATGTATTAAGCGAAGCACCTTCTTACTACAAAGAAGCAACGGTAAATGCAGATGGCTCTCTTTCTTTTGGAAAAACAGTTGGAACTGCAATTGAACTGACCAATGTATCTCCGGAATTTATGACTGAATCAAGCTATGGAGATTATCAGCTGGATCTCGACGGACTGGAGAACACGATTGATGTTGGAACCGATCAGATCTATGGTGTTATTGTCAGCACAAAAGAAGGCAATGACTATGGTATGCGTCATGTGGAAAATATCTGGCGCGGAACAGAGCTGGCATGGTCAACTGGATTTACAGCACAGGTACATGGATGCCAGACTTCTTCTGCACATTACAAGAGCATGATGGGACAGCATATCAATAAGGTTACTTATTATACCAGCAAAGGAATCTACACGATTCCAGTGAATGATATTTTTGTTCCGACAAAATTTGAATCAAGTGTATCCGTAGAAGACGCTTCTCTTTCCGCTGGAAAGACAACGATGACCGTAACCGGACTTCCGGCTGATTATGATGCAGAATATTCCGTAGATGGTCTGGATGGATTTGCAGTAGACGGAAATACCATTTCTTATTCCGCAAATGCGAAAAAAGGAATGTATACTCTGACGATTCATGATAAAAAAGGTGTTTATGCAGATCTGACACAGAGCTTTACCCTATATACAGATGCAATGCCGGCTGCTTACAATGAAAAAGCAAGTGCTCCGGCGCTTGTAAAAGCAGAGGATGCATCAGAAGAAGATTTTGCTGATTATATCAAGAATATTACTTCCGTAAAAGTAAATGGAAAAGAATATGCAGCAACTGGAAAACGGAAAACAATTCTGATCAAAGAAGACGGTACGCTTGATCTGACAGCTGCCGCTTTTGCAGAAGGAAATAAATTTGAAATCGAAATAACTGCAACAGGTTACAAGACGCTTTCCTTTACTTATGAGAAGAAAGAAACAACATATAAATATGTATATGCAGGTCTTACCTGGGCTGAGTATTGGGCAGCAGAAGGAGTTCAGGCGGCAGGAAGCGACGCTGGTTCGGATGAAACTGACAGTCGCGAAGAAAGTGATAAAGGCGCTTTTGATGTTGTAACCCGTGCGACCACAAACCATGGACTGCACAGAGGAAGCTTCCAGTGCGCAGCGACTATCTACATGAAAGATGGCACAACCTATGATGTGGCATATTATACCGCAGCAACCACGGCAGTTCTGACCAACGGCGAGACCGTAACTTACGATAAGAGCCAGATTGATCATTATGAAGTAAAAGGTCTGAAATATGTGCCTGTAAAAGTTTCGGAAGATGATTACGAAGATTTCTGCAAAAAGCATGTTGTGGTAGAAAACGGCGGAACACTTTCCGGTGGATTTTCTGAAAATAAACTGCAGAGCTATACAGGCCTGGTTGCAGATGTAACAGAAAACACAAACGGTCTGAAGATAGCAGTGAAAAATGCAGATGGAAGCTTCTCCTTCTCTGCAAGAACAACAGGAAGTGAATCCGGAATCAAAGATCAGGCGCTGAAGACAGCTCCGGATGCTGAGACCGTAGGACTGACCGTGAAAGAAGCCAAAGGTTCTTATGGAGAATTCCTTCGCGTAGATTTAACGGGAGATTACGGCGATCTGGCTGCTAATCTGCAGACCGTAACCTGGACTTATTACGGTGATGATTCCACTTATACGAATGCAAAAGCAACGTATGGAACAAAATTCGCAGCAGATAACTGGATGCATAAAGTAATGGGAATCCAGCTTGGCCTTACCGATTCCCTGCGCTGCACTTTACCGGAGGGAACGGATGGAACCGGTTATTGGAAGATTACGATTCATGCACTTGGCTATGCAGATGCTTCCTACACTTTTGAAGCAACCAAAGCGAACATTGTAGGAGCTGATCCGGTAGAGAGCACAGCAGCACTGGAAGAGGCAATTGCAAAGGCAGATGCACTGAATAAAGATCTTTACACGGAAACTTCCTGGAATAATATGCAGACAGAATTGGCAGAAGCAAAAGAAGCATTGGAGAAAAAACAGAGCCAGGGAACCGTAGATGAAGCAACCGAGCATCTGAATGCAGCCATCGAAGCTCTGCAGTCCCAGTATGTATTAATGAATATTCCGTATGCAGCGTTCTATCAGGCAGAGGTTCATAATGATGTTCCGGTAGATGCGTTTACTTCCGCAACAAAGAATAAAACAAGAACCGCGTCTCTTTCCGGCGGATCTTATCATGTGAATGCAGACGGAAGCGATATCACAGGTATTACCTTCCCGGTAAAAGTAACAGAGGGTATGGATCTTAGCAAATACACGAAAGTGACAGATGAGGATTCTGTAGAAATCACCGTTACCAACCGTGGACAGACATCCACCACAACGTATACCGGAAAAGATGCACTGTATGAGAATGCAAGCTATGCATATTACACTTTACATGAGGTTCCGTCTTATTACAAAGAAGCATCTGTAGATGCAGACGGCAATGTAACCTTTGGTGCTGTTCAGGGAACCGAGGCAGCAAAGCTGGAAAATGTAACGGCAGAGCTCTCCACTAACAGCAAATACGGTGATTATCAGCTGGATCTGGATGGTCTTACTGATACCATCAAAGCAGGCGAAGATACCGTATATGGTGTTGTTGTCAGCACAAAAGAGGGCAACGATTACGGAATGCGTCATCTGGAGAATATCTGGAGAGTGTCTGAGCTGGCATGGAGCACTGGATTTACGACAAGCGTTCATAACTGCCCGACCTCCTCGGAACATTACAAGAGCATGATGGGACAGACCATCAACAAAATTACCTATTACACCAGCAAGGGAATTTACGAAGTCGACGCAGATGTATATGTACCGGTTAAGTTTGCATATGAATTTTTTGTAGAGAATGCGTCTGTCACATCTGGAAATGCTTCTGTTAAACTGGAAGGCCTGCCGGATGATTACGATGCTGTCTATACAGTAGAAGGTCTGACGGGAACCGTGTCCGGTGATACTCTGTACTTCAAGAATGCAGAGAAAGGTTCTTATACATTGACTGTCAGCGATAAGAATGGTAAATATGCAGATCTTTCCGCAGACTTTATCCTTTACACGGAAGAGATGCCGGCAGCATTTAACGAAGATACGACAACACCGGGTCTGCTTAAGAACGGGGATGCAACAGATGAAGAGTTTGCAGATTATCTGAAGAACATTACCTCTGTTACTGTAAATGGAAAAGCATATGCAGCAAGCGGAAGAGGAGCTGTTGTACTGTTCAATGAGGATGGTTCCTTAAAGACAGATGCAGCACCGTTCGCAGAGGGCGATTCCTTTGAAATTACAGTTTCTTCACTGGGATATCAGGATCTTAGCTTCACCTGGAAGAAATCAGCAGAAGAGCCGACTCCTACTCCTACAGAGACCCCAACCGTAACCCCGACCGAGACTCCGACTGTAACCCCAACTGAGACTCCGACGGTTACACCTACAACAGCACCAACCACAACCCCGACGACTGCTCCTACCACAATACCTACGACGCAGCCGACGAAGACCCCGACAAGCACCCCGAAAGCAACATCTACTCCGCTTGCAAGTAATAAAGTATCCAATACCTCTACTTCCAAGAAGAGCGATAATGCAAAGACCGGTGATGCTACCAACATCTGGGGATGGGTAAGCATGGCAGTTGCATCTCTTGGCGCTGGCGGACTTGGATTCAAACTCCGCGGCAGAAAGAAAAAAGACGACGAAGAGTAATTCAGAACGAAAGGACTGAGAAATTCTTCTGACATAAGAAATCACAGAAACCTCTGTTCCAGCTTTTCTGGCGGAGGTTTCTGCCGTTTCGAGGAGTAAAAAAAGTGATTCTTTTCTTTTTGTAAAAAACAAAAAATTAAGTGTTCACACAACACCCAATTCATGCGATAATAATACTGTATTTTTTGCACATGCAGCACAATGGAGGTGACTTAGAAAACATGACAGCAAAACTGTTGGAAAAACATATTACCGATACGATTCGGGAATGGCAGGTGAAGATCGGCTATGAGGGCGGTACGATGAAGCTCTACTACCCGGCGGAGTCCATGCGCCGTTCCCTCTCTTTAGACGAAACAGAAGACCTGGATGCGGCACTTGCCGCGTTCTGTAAGGAAGTACAGCCGCGTCTTGGAACACTTGCGATTTCAGCGGTCAAGGACCGCTACTGCGTGGAAATCCCGGAGGAGGGATGCTCTTATATCGAGCGGGAAATCCCTGTTCCGGAGCTCCTGCAGAACCTTCTGCAGGTGATCACAACGCCTGGAAACACAATGGAACAGGTTCGGGACTGCTTTTCTTCCTATGCAGAGAAAATGCATACTACCGTGGAAGAAAACGCATCCGAGGAGCATGAGATGGGCCATGTATTTTCTTTTTCAGACCCGTCTGTAGATGAATACTGTTACTGTGTCGAAGAAAATGAATTCGGCCTGACGTATCACCGTTTTTCACGGGAAGATTACGAGGCTTTATAAATAAAAGGAGGATATACACCATGGAATTTATAAAACTGCTGGAAGAAAGAAGAAGCATCCACGCGTTTGATCCGGAGAAACACGTAACCGCAGAGCAGATCCAGGAGATCGTACAGGCAGCGATTCAGGCACCATCCTGGAAAAACTCACAGACAACACGGTACTATGCCCTTGTAACACCGGAGAAAGTCGAAGAATTTTCCGCAAAATGCCTTCCAGAATTCAATCAGAAGAGTTCAAAGGGAGCCGCACTTGTCGTAACAGCATTCGTAAAAGACCGCTCCGGATTTACGCAGGACGGCACACCAGACAACGAAGTTGGAAACGGCTGGGGCTATTACGATCTCGGCCTGCACGACGAAAACCTGATCCTGCGCGCAAGAGAACTTGGCCTTGATACTCTGATTATGGGAATCCGTGATGAGAAAGCTATCCGTGAAGCCCTCTCCATTCCGGAGAATGAGCTCCTTGGTGCTGTCATTGCTGTCGGCTACCGTGCCATCAACCCGGACAAGCCGAAACGTAAAACCGTGGACGATATCTTAAAACTGTTCTAAATCCGGCGCATCCGTGTGAAGACGTGCGCGGTACTTTCCAGGCGGGAATCCAAAGAACCGGGAAAACTGCTTGCTGAACGCATAGACATCGCCATATCCGACAAGACCAGCAATTTCCTTCATCGGTACGCCGCCCTCGAGAAGAATACGGGCCTGCTCCATTTTCTTCCTGGTGCGGTACCGTGCAGGAGAGACGCCGGTCTGTTTTTTAAATACTTTTCGAAACGTCTCATAACCGATCTGGAGTGACCGGGCAAGCTCTTCGAGAGAAATTTCTTCATCAAGATTCTGCGAGAGCATATCGCAGGCGGCCTCGATCGGATCCCGCTGCAGATTCACCCGGTGCGCATGGTAGCCGTACATTCGCAGAATCTCTTTTTCCATCTCCGGAATCCGCAAAGGCAGCAGACTGTCCGGTGTGGCCTTTAACGACTGCAGAAGCTTCTGATACCGCTCGAGATCGCCGGGAAGCAGCTCTGCCTTTAACACCGGCTCCCGGTTCAGAACCGAAAGCGAGCAGAAAAAATCAAAAAACGGTTTCCCAATCGAGATAAAAAATTCCAGCCATTTCCCATCGGGGTCTACGCGTGTGGAATGCGGCACACCCGGCAGACGCTGGACCAGACTTCCCGCCTGTAGCGGATAGGAGGTGCCGTCCTCGGCAATATATTCCCCGCTCCCGCGAAACAGCACGAAACAGCTGTAATACTCGTTCGAAAAATGATACTGCGAGCGGTCCGCCGTCTCTTTCCGCATAAAACCGCACGCCAGAATCCCGTTCTTCATTTCATTTCCAATACAGCGATAGATAACATCGCTCTTTTCTATTTTTGCAAGCAAATATTCCGGTATCATACGACTTCTCCTTTGCTTTCCCATTTTGGATAAAAGAAACACCAGATCAACTATTTCTCATCCACGTGCAGTGTTTTATACTGAATCATAAGATAACTGCATGAATCTTCTGAAAATCCACAGATGTATTATATCACAGGAAAGCAAAAAAGGAACACCAATCTGGATAAAAAGAAGAGAGGCAGTCGGAAAATGCGAAAGCAAAGGCAAGGAGGGTTTCAAGAACATGAGACAGACAAGAGACTGGGAAAATCAGTATATAACGCAGAAAAATCGTTATCCGATGCATACGCCGTACGGTGCGTATGAGACGGTAGAGCAGGCGCTCGCCGGAAATCGGAGCGCGTCCCGCTTTGTAATGGATCTGAACGGAGACTGGAAATTCAAAATGTATCCGTCACCGGAAGCGGTGGAAGCATTTTATGAAGAGAATTTCGACCACGCAGCGTGGGATACGATTCCGGTGCCGTCCAACTGGGAATTGCAGGGATATGGAAAGCCGGTTTACACCAATATGCTGTATCCGTTCAAACGGGAGGCAAACGGCGAAGCATTTGAGATCGAGATTACCGAAAGCACCTACGAGCTGAATGCGCCGTACGTGCCGGAGAAAAATCTGACTGGCTGCTATTTCAGAACCTTCGAGGTTCCAACAGACTATATCGGCAGACAGCTTCTCATCGATTTCGGCGGTGTGGAGTCCTGCTTCTATCTCTGGGTCAACGGAAAGCAGGTGGGGTATTCCCAGGACAGCAAAGTGAACGCGGAATTTGACATCACCGAAGATGTGCAGGAGGGAACGAACACCATCGCCGTACAGGTAATGCGCTACTGTGACGGTACTTACCTGGAAGATCAGGATTACTGGCATTTGTCCGGTATCTACCGCGATGTCCGCCTCGTATCGAAACCGGTGCAGCACATCCTGGACTACAAGGCAGAGACACTGTTCACACACCCGGATTACACGAAAGCTACCCTCTCTGTCACGATCTGGCCGGACAACTCCAAACCGCTGTACGGCGAGTATCATGCCAAAGTGACGCTGTATGACGCAGAACAGAACAAAGTAACCGAGATGGCTTCGAGAACGTTTGCTGAGTGCGGCTTCTATCTGATGCCGAAATTCATCGCAACCGTTACTGCTCCGGTAGAGAACCCGGCACTCTGGACTGCAGAGACCCCGACACTTTATACCCTCGTTGTCGAGCTGCAGAACAAAGAGAATGAGACGGTTGATATCGAGAGCTGCAAAGTCGGCTTCCGTCAGGTGGAGATCAACAGCCGCGGTGTTCTGACCCTGAATGGCAAACGCCTTGTGATCCGAGGTGTTGACCGCCACGATTTTTGCGCCGAGACGGGACGTACCGTTTCTGAGGAGCAGATGCGAAAAGAAATTGCTGTGATGAAACGCCTGAATTTCAACGCTGTTCGTACCAGCCATTATCCGAATTCCGTGAAATGGTATGATCTATGTGACGAGCTCGGCATTTACCTTGTCGACGAGGCAAATCTTGAGACGCACGGTTACGGCGGACAGCTCAGTGCATCCGCTGAGTGGACAGCCGCTTATCTGGAGCGTGCAACCCGTATGGTACTGCGTGATAAAAACCATCCTTCCATCGTCTTGTGGTCCCTTGGAAATGAATCCGGTGCCGGGGCGAATCATGCCGCGATGCACGGCTGGATCCGCGAATACGACAAGACAAGATACGTTCAGTATGAGTCCGGCAACCCAAAGAGTAATATTTCCGACGTTATCTGCCCAATGTATCCGACGATGAGCTGGCTTGAGGATGTGATGGCAGACGATTCCGATCTCCGCCCTTTCATCATGTGCGAATATGCGTATGCAAAGAGCAACAGCAACGGAAACTTCAGGGAGTTCTGGGACTATGTCAATAAATACCCGCGTTTCCAGGGCGGCTTTATCTGGGATTTCGCGGACAAGGCGATTGCGATCCACGAGGAGGACGGAAATATCAAATACGGCTACGGCGGAGCGTTCGGAGAGGATGTGACCGATCCGGTTCCGGATATGTGTCTGAATGGTGTTGTCTTTGCCGATCTTTCCTATAAACCAGGCGCCTATGAGGTGAGAAACGGCCAGTCCCCGGTTACGATTGAGCAGGTGAAAAATCCATATACCGGCGAAACTATATGGGTGCTGGCAAACCGCTACCATACCCTCGATCTTTCTCATCTGCAGGTGCGTTATGAAATTGTGCAGAACGGCGAAACGCTTGCCAAAGGCAGCTATCCGACATTTTACACGGTAGCCGGAACAACAGAGACGCTTCCGCTTCCGGAGCTTCCGGAACAACTGCATGGCGAGGCGTATGTAAATTATTACGTTGAGCTTGCCCAAGATACCTTCTATGCACCGGCGGGAACAGAACTATACCGCCGTCAGATTCCGGTTACTACAGGTGTTTATCTGGCAGACGAGAAAACGATTGTGGAGAAACCACTGACCGTAGCGGAGGATGAAAATCATGTTCGCATCACCGGCGAAGAGACCGAAATTATCTTTGATAAAAAGACAGGTGAATTTACCAGATATCAGGCAAAGAGCGTTTCTTTTATGACCGGCGGAAAAGATGAATTTTATCGTGCCCCAACCGGTATTGATGAGGGAACCCATGAAAGTGATTACGATGATATCTGGCGCGCGGAAGGTCTGGATCGTCTGAAAAAGGAAGTACAGTCAGTATCGGCTGTCAGTGCCGGAAATCAGGTGCTTCTTGAAGTGCAGGCTTCCTATACCGCGGAGCCGGACAACGCAGTACTCTTTACCGCTCATACTCTGTATCGCATCGGCAGTGAGGGAATGGAGCTGAAAAACGAAGTAACAAACAACAGCGGCCTTGAGACCATCGCAAGAGTCGGACAGTCGTTCCGCTTCCCTGCAGCGTTTGATACGCTCACCTGGTATGGAAAAGGTCCCTGGGAGACGTATGCAGACCGAAAAGACGCAGCACTGATTGGGCTTTATACATCTTCTGTAGCAGAACAGCACGTTCCGTTTGTAGTACCGTGCGAATGCGGTGGCCATGAGGACACGCGGTTTGCCGCTCTTTCGGATGGAACACATACCGTTCAGATTGTGGGCAGTGATGATTTCCATTTCAGTGCACTTCCTTATTCTATAGCAGAATATCGAAAAGCCACATATGAGGAAGAACTTCCGGAGCAGACAACAGGAACCTGGCTGATCCTGGATGTATCGCACGCAGGCCTTGGCGGAGATACCGGCTGGACGAAAAATATTCACTCGGAATATCGTGTATGCAAGGGAAGATACAGCTATACGTTCCGTTTCCATTTCGCATAAAAGAAAAAATCGGCCAACTGCCTATTGGATTCTTACGGAACAAATTACAGATTTCTCGTGAATGCTGCATATGATGAAAGGAAGAAAGCTATGAGGAAGCAGGATATTTGCCTGCTTTTTCATAGTTTTTTAAGTTAATCTCAAATTTAGCAAAAAATAGCTTAAATTAAGTTGATAGTTATTTGCTATCATGTTAACGTAATCTTAGATGTTAATAACGTCATAGAGGAACTAATAGATAAGTGACAGAAAGTAGGAAAGAACGTGGGACGAAGAAAGAAGGTCCGTCTGGAACAGATTGCAGAGGCAGTGGGATCAAATGTTGTAACTGTATCAAACGCATTAAATGACAGGAAAGGTGTTAGTGAAGAGCTTCGCAGCCGGATTAAGGAAACATAAAACGAATCGAAGGAGACACGCATCCGAAAGGAATTCGAATTGTGGAAGGCAGGGTGATCCAGGGAAACACGGTAAAAGGAAATAGAAATTGAGACAGATGAAGAAAATGGGAAATGTAAAATTAAAAGACATAGTCGAGGCATTGAATGTGAGTACAGTTACTGTCTCGAATGCACTTGCAGGAAGAAAAGGGGTAAGTGAAGAAGTCAGGAGTCAGGTGGTAGCAAAAGCAAAAGAACTTGGGTATGATCTGAAAAAATATACGAATAAAAGGCAGGGGGTTACGATCGGCGTGATTGTATCAGAACAATGCCTGGAACTTGGAGTTTCTTTTTACTGGAGCATGTATCAGAAAGTCGCGTATGCTGCATCGAAAAGTCAAAGCGTGACAATGCTTGAGGCATTGGGACAGGAAAATGAAGAAAAAGGGTTAAATATTAAAAAGTATTGTATAAGATATGCGATATGATACAGGTTATATCAAATTAGAGCATAACTTAAGATTAAACTTTAGTATACTTATTAAGCTTAAATTAATCGCATAAAAACGTGATAAAGCCATTTGCAATAAAGGGAAAATCCACAAAACTCAATGCGTAAAACTGTGCATGGTGTAGAAAATAAGCAAATATAAAACTTAATATTGAGAATAAGCGAAGTTAATGGTAGAATTAAATCAGCTTAAAAAGCAACAAAATAGAAAAAACATGAAATGTAAAGTTGCAAGTAAAGTGATCGCAGCCTCAATGGCAGTAGCAATGGTTATAACAATGGCTGGATGTGGAAGTAGCGGGAAAAAGGTTGAAGCAAGAGATACAATTTATATCAGCGAATGAAGGCTGGTGAATATATAAGGGAAGAACTTACACCAGATGGACTTCATCCAAATGATAAAGGACACAAACTTGTTGCAGAAGAAATTGAAAAATTCCTTGAAAGCGTGAAAGCAGAATTAGAAGTTGAGGAAAAAGAACCTGTTTTTCCGAAGGCAATGACGGAGAATGCATACGAGAATGCAAAACGCCTGACAATCCGTGAAATTTCACCAAAACTTTGCGGATTTCATGCAGATACGGAAGAGAAAACAGGACATCTTGATCATTTTAAAAATGGATGGATCGGAAAAAAAGCCGGGGATTCTATTCATTTTGAGGTGACTGCTTCCTGCATTGCAGTGCAGTATAGAAAAACAATACAGCTTCCCGCAGCAAGAGCAGAGCTTGTGTTAGATGGTGATAAAGAAAAATCTATCCTTTTGGATGGGAATTTCGATGAGGACTGGGGAGATTGTTTGTACCTTGAGAAAGTATTGCACCATGGAGAAAAGAAAATTCATACGGTAGATATAACAATTCTTCCGGAAGAGGTAACGGATACAACTCCATTTTATCTGATGTCATTAATTATTGCATAAGATTTTTGAAGGAGAGGCTTCCGGAGATTGAGACAGCAGCACTTGGAAATGAAGCAGGAATGATCGGTGCAGCAAGTTTACTGTAAAATATGGAGGGGATAAGATGAGAATTAATCCTGATAATAAAAAAATACGTTATAGCGGAAGGATTGACTGGACGAATCCAAAAGAACCAATCTGGGTTTATCCATGTACATCTGTGGAATTTAAATTTACAGGAAAATATTTGAAAATTTTCCTGAGAAACAAAAATGAATACTGGCAGAATTATCTTGGATGTGTTTTAGATGGAGTGCAGTTGTGTTATTATCTGGATAACAAGAAAGAGAATGAAATAGAGATTCGTGTTCCTGAGAATGAAAACGGAGAACATCATGTTCTTTTCTTTAAACGTCAGGATTCCTGCCATGAGATGCACATCCTTGGATTTGAAATTGAAGACGGAGCAAAATTATTGGAACTTCCGGATGCACAGACAAGAAAAATTGAAGTTTACGGAGATTCTGTATCAGCAGGAGAAGTGACAGAAGCAGTGGATTATACAGGAAAGACGGACCCTGAACATCAGGGAGGTTATTCTAACAGCTGGTATTCCTATGCCTGGATGACAGCACGTATGCTGAATGCACAGATTCATGATATCGCACAGGGCGGAATTGCATTGATGGATGGACAAGGCTGGTTCCATGAGCCGGATCAGATTGGAATGGAAAGTGCCTGGAATAAAATCCGCTTCAATAAAACATTTGGTGAACTGACAGAATGGAATTTTAATCAGTATACACCGCAGGTTGTTGTTGTGGCAATTGGCCAGAATGATAATCATCCGTTTGATTACATGTCAGAAGACTATATGTGTGAGAAAGCAATTCTTTGGAGAAAACACTATACAGAATTTTTAAAAAAACTGCGTCAGGTATATCCGAAGGCATCGGTCGTCTGCTGTACGACATTGCTTGAGCATGACAGTTCTTGGGACAAAGCAATTGACGATGTAGTGGTTTCTATGGGAGACCGTAAGATTTCCCATTGTATCTTTAAAAGAAACGGAGCAGCGACTCCAGGACATCTCAGAATTCCAGAAACCTATGAGATGGCGAGAGAACTTGCTGATTATATAGAGAATCTGGGAATCGAGGAATGGAAATAATTAGAATAGTAGAGTAATAAGAGGAAGAAAGCAATGGAAAAAAAGATCGTTTTTTCAGAAAATTTTGTCTGGGGTGTAGCAACAAGTCATATTTTTCCCTGCAGGAGGATGACAGTAACTGGACGTGGAATGTATCCTGGTGGTCTGATCCGGTTTTATTAGGACATTATCCGGAGGAGGGATTGGTGCGTTATGAAAAATATCTTCCGAAAATCACAGAAGAAGATATGCGTCTGATCTCAGAACCGATCGATATCTATGGACAGAATATTTATAATGGAAGATGCGTCCGTATGGGAGAAGACGGAAAGCCACAGGAGGTTTGCCGATATGAAGGATTTCCTAAAACTGCGATCCAATGGCCGGTAACACCGGAATGTCTGCAGTGGGGGCCGAAGTTTTTATCTGAAAGATATCATAAGCCAATTTACATCACAGAGAACGGATTATCCTGCCATGATGTGATCTCATTAGATGGAAAAGTGCATGATCCAAACAGAATTGATTTTCTTGCAAGATATTTGCGAGAACTGAGAAAAGCAGCAGAGGAAGCGGATATCAGAGGATATTTCCAGTGGTCTTTGATGGATAATTTTGAATGGGCCAAAGGTTACTCAGATCGATTTGGACTCGTATATGTGAACTACAGAAATCAGGAGAGAATTATGAAAGATTCCGCATTCTGGTATAAACACGTGATAGAAACAAACGGAGCAGAATTATAAATGGAAATAAAAGATCCCTTTTGGGGTTTATTTAGTAGCGTTAATAATAAATGCTTGACAATTTATAAGGAGTGGTGTAGGGTAAAGGTGTCAAAGGAATTTCACCGGATCGGGTGTAATTCCGTTCACTATCCTATACGAAAAGAAGAGGTATTCATGATGAAAGAATTAAAGCCAATCAAAGAGGGTAAGGTACGCGAGATTTATGATAACGGCGACAGCCTGATCATGGTAGCAACCGACCGTATTAGCTGTTTTGATGTCATTCTGAACAATGTGGTAACAAAAAAAGGTACCGTTCTGACCCAGATGTCCAAATTCTGGTTCGATCTGACAGAAGACATCCTTCCGAATCATATGATCTCTGTAGACGTAAAAGACATGCCGGAATTTTTCCAGCAGGAGAAATTTGACGGAAACAGCATGATGTGCCGTAAGCTGGAAATGCTTCCTATCGAGTGCATTGTCCGCGGCTACATTACCGGAAGCGGCTGGGCAAGCTATCAGAAAACAGGAAAAGTATGTGGCATCGAGCTTCCGGAAGGATTAAAAGAATCTGACAAGCTTCCTGAGCCAATCTACACTCCGTCCACAAAGGCTGAAATCGGAGATCATGACGAAAATATCTCTTATGAGCAGAGCATCGCCCATCTGGAAAAATACTTCCCGGGAAAAGGAGCCGAGTATGCAGAGAAGCTTCGCGACTACACCATCGCTCTGTATAAAAAATGTGCTGATTATGCTTTAAGCAAAGGCATTATCATTGCAGACACAAAATTTGAGTTTGGTCTCGACGAAAACGGAAATATCGTAATCGGCGACGAGATGCTGACTCCGGACAGCTCCCGCTTCTGGCCTGCAGATGGTTATGAACCAGGCCATGGTCAGCCATCTTTTGACAAACAGTTCGCGCGCGACTGGCTCAAAGCCAACGATGGAAACCACGACTGGACTCTGCCGCAGGAAATCGTAGACAAGACGATCGAGAAATATCTTCAGGCATATGAGATGCTGACAGGAAAACCGCTGGCATAAAGAACATCATAGTGTTAAAAAGCTACAGGAGGCAGGTTCTGCCTCCTGTTTTTGCATATTTTGTGATAAGATCAGATGATAATCTGATACTCAAATGTGTGAAACATGTGATATAATGGGAAGAACAACAGGATGCGGAGGAGGAAACACGATATGAAAATTGCTACTGCAATTGAAAAAATGACAGATTTTTATAAGGGAAATATTCATGATATTTATCATTTTCTGAAGGTATGGGCCTTTGCAAAGAACATCGGCGAGGCCGAAGGACTGGATCCAAAAACACAGGAAACGCTGGAGATGGCAGCTGTTGTCCATGATATTGCCTGCCCGCTGTGTCGGGAAAAATACGGAAATACCAGCGGAAAGCATCAGGAAGAGGAAAGTGCGCTGCTCGTTGCAGAATTTTTCAAAGATGTACCGGCAGGAGAACTGGATGTCGAACGCATCACATGGCTGGTTACGCATCATCATACCTATACAAATGTAGAGGGAATGGATTACCAGATCCTGCTGGAAGCCGATTTTCTGGTCAATGCCGGCGAGAGCGAATATTCAAAACAGGCGATTGAAAATTTCTGCAGAAAAGTATTTCGGACGGAAGCGGGAACGCATCTGTTGAAGAGTATGTTTCTGGAGAAGGAATAAGGTCATGAAGTGTGACATCCTCCCCCACCTCTACAGGTGGAGGAGGATGTCACTTTTACAGCAGGACAGCCGGGGTCATTTAACCTTTATGGCGGTCAACCGGGAGATCCCGAAGTATCTGGATGCTACCTTATGGAACAGGGGATTTGTGGATACAAACGGCAAATACTATGAGCTTTGGAATGCGCAGGCACAGTATTATACGGAGTAAAATTTTGGCAATCTGTCGGCAGAAGCCATTCACAGAGAGATTGACGGTACACTGAAACAGCTGGGAACAGATTATCTGGATCTGTATATCATTCACCGTTTTGACTACGAAACTCCGATTGAGGAAACAATGGAAGCCATGAATGTATGACCGCACTGGCATGGCAATGGGCGAAGGGAGTCAGCTCCCCGATTATCGGTGGGACCAAGGCGGCGTATCTGGAAGATGCGGCAAAAGCCTTCGCTGTAACATTAACCGATGACGACATCGCGTATCTCGAAGAACCGTATATACCGCACCGAATCGTTGGTGCCGTTGATCACAATCTGGCAGATGGGGTTATGCTGCTGGATGAAAAGAAATAATTGTTTCGTAAAAAACTATGGCATGTAAAACGCCGTCAGACTTGTTGTAGTCTGACGGCGTTTTGCGTTAGGAAGCTCTTTGAAGAAACATCTATATTATTTCGTTTCCTGTCCCGCTTTTTTCCGGAACAGTTCTTTTCCACAGCTGATGACAATGATGACACCAAGAACCATCAGCAGAATGGCGATGATGAGCTGCAGTCCCTCAACGAGGAAGACAGCGGTTCCTGCTCCATACGCTTTTACAAGTGCGATGACACGCTCTACCAGTGCGGTAAAGGTGACGCAGAGCATGATGATAAGCGGCGGGAACAGGGTTCTGTTTTCACGGCCGGTGACTTTCAGGAAGACACAGAGCGTGATCAGAACGAGTGCACTCAGCATCTGGTTTGCACTTCCGAACAGCGGCCAGATATTGGCATATCCGATCTGGGTCAGGATGTAGCCGCAGAGCAGAGTAACAATGGTAGAGAAATATTTATTGCAGAGCAGCTTTCTCCACCCGGCAGCATGTTCCATATCATCGACAGTGAACAGTTCCTGGAATGACATACGGCCGATTCGTGCAACGGAGTCAAGACTGGTAAGTGCCAGCGCCGATACACACATCGTCATGAAGCACTGTGCTCCGTATACCGGGATGCCGAACATTTCCAGAAATCCGGCAACACCGGAAGAAAAGATCGCAAATGGCGTTCCGACAGCAGCCGTACCGTCTGCAGAAGCAGCAGCACCGGCAACGCAGAGGGCGAGGACGGCAAGCAGGCTCTCCAGAACCATAGCTCCGTATCCGACTTTCTGCATATCTTTTTCATTCGCAATGGTTTTCGAAGAGGTTCCAGACGATACCAGGCTGTGGAATCCGGAAACAGCACCACAGGCAACGGTGACAAACAGGATCGGGAACAGATCTCCGGATGCCGCATTGTGGAAACCGGTGTACATTGGAAGATTCATTTTCGGGTGTGCAACAACAAGTCCGACAACAGCGCCAAGGATCATGCCGGCAAACATAAAGGTTGTCATAAAGTCACGCGGCTGCATCAGAAGCCACATCGGAAGGACAGCGGCAAGAAAGATGTAGGCAAATACCAGATAAGTCCAGGTTGCTTTGCTTGTTACAAGCGGTACATTCATGCCGATTGCAAAGGCTGCAACGGTGCAGGCAAGGCCGAGTACCATTTCTTTCCAGCCTTTCCACTGCAGTTTTTTCTGGAGCAGTCCGAAGACAACAGCAAAAGCGATAAACAGCAGGGAGATGCTTCCGGCAGCGCCGTTTACAGTTGCCTGGGCAGAAAGCTTTGTGACGCCGTCAACCGTTTCGTAAGCATTAAATGTTCCGGCAACCATATCTGCAAAGGCGGCGATAACGATCAGTGTAAAGAGCCAGCAGAAGAGAAGAAACAGTTTCTTTCCTGTTTTGCCGATGTATTTCTCAATGAGAAGTCCCATGGATTTTCCTTCATTTTTGACACTCGCATACAGCGCGCCGAAATCAGTAACAGCGCCAAAGAAGATGCCGCCGATCAGGATCCATAAAAGGACGGGAACCCATCCAAAGACAGCGGCCTGAATGGCACCGGTGACAGGGCCTGCACCTGCGATTGAAGAAAACTGATGGGCGAATACGGTCCATCCATCGGTAGGGACGTAATCCTGACCGTCATTTTTTGCAACGGCAGGTGTTTTTGCTTTGGGATCAATGCCCCATTTCTTTGCCAGCCAGCTTCCGTAGAAGGTATAACCTGCTATCAGACATACGGCGGCGATCAGTACAATAACCAACGTGTTCATAATAAAATTCCTCCTCGTTCAAAAATGATATTTCCAGTTTACATGGATTCCAAATGGAAAAAGAAAAGGGAAAAGGCAATTGTGTTGGTATGCTTGGAAATAAAAAAAGCTTCGTCTCCCTGACTTATGCAAGAAGACGAAGCTTTCAAAAAACGCTCCGCGTTACCACTTCTAATTATCGGCTGTTCCTTTTGGTCGATCACTCAGACAAGATCCCCGAAACCATTTGATACACTTTCCGGTGAATCTCTTCTCTGCTAACGGTGAGAGGCCGGTCCGGACTACTTTCCATTTCTGGTTTCGTCTGTACAGCTCACAGGGGATTGTTCTTTGGGATACCTGCCATCTCGCACCAGCCGATGGTTCTCTGCAAAGGTTCACCCGAAAAATGTTGTCCTGCTCATTGCTTTTTTCTGATCCCTTTTTTCTTTTGAACACTTTGCATTATAGTCTCATTTTTCGGTTTGTCAAGCAATTTTTAAAAAAATATCATGTTTTTTCCCTGAAAATAGTAAAAATCTATTTCTTGACACAGAAAAACAGAATTTTTATAATAGAAGAAAAAGCACAGAATCAGAAGGCTTCTGCGGAAAGGTGGTATTTTTGTATGGGGTATTATGACAAAGAACGTGTAAGGGGATTTTTGCACAATCAGGACGGTATTATTGTGAATGATTTCGGAGAAGAGGTGATTCTCCGCGGCTGGGGCATGGGAAACTGGGATAATCCGGAAGGATTTATGCTCGGCACCCAGAGCGGCTTTGGACTGTTCGAGCCTGGAAAATATGCGCCGATGGGACGCATGGACCGTGGAAGAAGTATGGATCAGATTCTACGGGAGACCTGCGGAACGAAATATGCGGAGGAGTTCTGGAAACGCTGGAGACGGCTGTATCTGACGGAGGAGGATATTGCACTTCTCTCCAGACGCGGTTACAATTCCGTGCGTCTGCCGATCCGCGCAGGAAGCTTTCTGTATGAGGAGCCGGGGATTACGTATAATGAAGATTCCTTTGCCATGCTGAATGATGTTCTCGACTGGTGTGAGACGTATCAGGTTTATGCTGTCGTAGATTTCCATGCGGCAACGGCAGGCCAGTCCGGAATTCCGTGTGATGACGGCGTGGACAATGGACAGCATCTGTATGACGATGAAGAATCGATGGAGCGGATGTTTCTTCTGATGGAAGAGTTTATGAGAAGATACAAAGACCGCTGGATCATCGGCGCATATGACTGTATCAACGAGCCGATCTCCATGACGCCGCGCCGCGAGGAGCTGACACCGAAGCTGGTCTATTTTTACGAGGAAATGATCCGCCGCTGCAGAAAGATCGACCAGAAACACTTATTTTTGCTGAATGGTACACAGTTTTCCTCTCTTACATATTTCTTTGATCATGAGTTTGACCCGGAATACCACAACTGGGGCATCAGTCTTCATGCGTATGAGATGGTTGTTCCGGAGGTAGCTTCTCTTGCCAGCGTTCTCCGTACCTGCCGGGAACAGAAGATCTGCCTGTGGATGGGCGAGACAGGAGGAAGAAATGAGCACGCATGGCAGACAACGATGTATGAGATTCTTGCCGAGTACCACGCCGGTTATAATCTGTGGTGCTGGAAAACAGTAGAGGGAGCAGGATGTGCTTCGATTCTGAACTTTAATGTTCCGGATGAATGGCATCTGATTACCGATTATGCAATTAATGGAGCTGCAAAACCGTCCTACGAGCATGCGCAGGCCATCTGGGACAGCTACCTGCAATGCCTGGCGGTCGATAAATGCAAAGAAAATACGCAGTATCATCCTTATCTGCTTCGAGAGGGCAATTTTGAGATCCCGGCGATCGGCTACAACGCGCTGCCGATGGATTCACACTGTGGTCTTAGTGATCTTCCGAATGCTGTAGGATATCGTCTGTATGACCGGTTTGAATTGGTTTATGAAAAAGGATATCATCCTGAACCGGCCGGGTTTGCCGCACCGGGTCCGATCAAACATCCGAGAGATCATGTACAGCTTCAGCTGGGAGCAGGAGAGTATGCTTCCTATACAATCCGTGAAAAAGAAACCTATACCGTTTCTGTAACTTACTGTGCAGACAAAGAGGTGAAGGTACAGGCAGCTATTCAGGGAGAGACTCTTTTTGAAGGGGTAATGCCTCCTGCCGGTGAGAAAGTAACTTCGGATGTTCATCCATATTTTGCATATGAAACAGCACCGAACACACTCGAACGGTTCACACTCGGTACCGTTACAGGAGAAGGCATTCTGAAAATAGAGGTTCTGGACGGATGTGCACGGTTCGGACAGATTGTGATTCGGAAAAGTGAAAAATAGCAAAACATAACGTTTCTTTATGAGGAATAAATAACAGATCTATCTGCCCGCAGGAATCAAAAAAATCCGACGGGCAGATTTTTTGATTTTTTTCAGTTTTCCATTGACAATTGCATCACTGGTGCTATAATAAAAACAAACATATGAATAAATGTTCATATGAACAGTGAAAATGAAAAAGGAGATCAAAAGCGATGAAGAAAACGTATAAGATCGATGTTGACTGCGCAAACTGTGCAAACAAAATGGAAGAGGCTACAAAAAACACAGCAGGTGTAAAGGATGCTACCGTAAACTTTATGATGCTCAAAATGATCGTTGAGTTCGAAGACGGACAGGATCCAAAGAGCGTTATGCAGGATGTTCTGAAAAACTGCAAAAAAGTTGAGGATGACTGCGAGATCTTCCTCTAAAATAAAAAACTTTCATCGGCGGATGGAAGAAAAAGCTGGAGCAGAATAGATTCTAAAACCTGTCTGCGGTTCAGCTCGAGAAAAATCCAGTATTTTCTCTCTGGAGCAGCGGATTTGGATCTGTAAATCTCTGGGATGAAATGCTGGATTTTTTCATCCGGCGGTAAGAACAAAGGAGGCATATGTATGAATAAGAAACAGAAAAAGGTTCTCATCCGCGTCATCGTTGCATCGGTTCTTCTGATTCTCTGCGCGGTACTGCCGACAACCGGCTATGTGCGATTTGCAACCTTTATGGTTCCTTATCTGGTCATCGGATACGATATCCTGAAAAAGGCCTGGAAGGGAATCCTGAACAAACAGGTATTTGATGAAAACTTTCTGATGGCTGTTGCAACGGTCGGTGCCATTCTGCTTGGCGAGTATCCGGAGGGCGTAGCCGTTATGCTGTTTTACCAGATCGGCGAACTGTTCCAGAGCTATGCTGTCGGAAAGAGCCGCCGGAACATCAGCGAACTGATGGATATCCGCCCGGATTATGCAAATATCGAGGCAGACGGAAAACTCGAGCAGGTTGATCCGGATGAAGTTGAGGTTGGCACAATCATCGTTGTACAGCCTGGTGAAAAGATTCCGATCGATGGTGTGATCGAAGAAGGAAACACCACACTGAATACCAGTGCCCTGACCGGAGAGAGTGTTCCGCGTGACGCACGGGAGGGAGACGAAGTCATCAGCGGATGTATCAATATGTCCGGTCTGATTAAAGTAAAAACAACGAAAGAGTTTGGAGAGTCCACCGTATCCAAAATTCTGGACCTTGTGGAAAACTCCAGCTCCAAGAAATCAAGATCCGAGAACTTTATTTCCAAATTTGCGAAATACTATACACCGGCCGTCTGCTACGGTGCGCTGGCGCTGGCAATCCTGCCGCCGCTGGTACGGATGCTGTTTTTAAGTGCCGCTCCTGAGTGGAACGTGTGGATTTACCGTGCGCTGACCTTCCTGGTTATCAGCTGCCCTTGTGCACTGGTCATCAGTATTCCGCTCAGCTTCTTCGCCGGTATCGGCGGCGCAAGCCATGAAGGTGTCCTGGTGAAAGGTTCCAACTATCTGGAAACACTTTCCCAGACCAAATACGTTGTATTCGATAAAACCGGTACCATGACACAGGGTGTCTTTGAAGTAGCCGGTATTCACCACAATACGATCAGTCAGGAAGATGTTCTGGAATACGCAGCACTTGCTGAGTGTGCTTCGAGCCATCCGATCAGCAAGAGTCTGCAGAGAGCATATGGAAAACTGATCGACCGAAGCCGTGTCACGGACATCGAAGAGATCAGCGGAAACGGTGTAACAGCAAAGGTAGACGGTAAAAATGTCGCTGCCGGAAATGCAAAACTGATGGAGCGCCTTGGCGTTGATTATATCGACTGCCACAGCATCGGCACCATCGTCCATGTTGCTGTAGACGGCAAGTATGCCGGACATATCCTGATCTGTGATATGATCAAACCGCATGCGAAAGAGGCGATTCAGGCGCTGCGGAAATCCGGTATTAAAAAGACGATTATGCTGACCGGAGACTCCAAGCGGATAGCCGATCAGGTAGCTGCAGATCTTGGAATTGATGAAGTTTACAGCGAACTGCTTCCTGGTGACAAAGTAAGTAAAGTGGAAGAGCTGCTTGCCGCAAAGACAGAAAAAGAAAAACTTGCCTTCGTAGGTGACGGCATCAACGATGCACCGGTACTGTCCCGTGCCGATATCGGTATTGCGATGGGAGCACTTGGTTCCGACGCAGCAATTGAAGCAGCTGATATCGTTCTGATGGACGACGATCCGCTCAAGATTTCCAAAGCAATTCACATTTCCAGAAAATGTATTCACATTGTTTATGAGAATATTTATTTTGCAATTGGTATCAAAGTGTTGTTCCTGCTTCTGGGAGCCATCGGTATCGCTAACATGTGGATGGCAATTTTCGCAGATGTCGGAGTTATGATTCTGGCGGTTCTGAATGCAATTCGTGCTCTGTTTGTGAAAAATCTATAGAAAGACGAGGACACAAAATGGCAAAAATCAATCCGGAAGAAGCTGATCTGTGCTGTGACTCCTGTGAGGTTCATGAAAATCTGGTAAAGATTGTCAATGAGACCATGCCGGATGAAACAGAGCTTTACGATCTGGCAGAGCTTTTCAAGGTATTTGGTGATTCCACGCGGATCCAGATCCTGTTTGTCCTGTTTGAGGCAGAGGTATGCGTCTGCGACCTGGCAGAAGCACTGCACATGACACAGTCCGCAATTTCCCACCAGCTTCGCATTCTGAAGCAGAATAAGCTGGTAAAGAGCAGACGAGAAGGAAAATCGGTGTTCTACTCTCTTGCAGATGGTCATGTACGGACAATCATCGCACAGGGACAGGAGCATATTGAAGAGGATTAAAAAAAGCATAAGATAGCAGAAACGTCCCGCAGATGAGAAATTTCATTTGCGGGACGTTTCTGCTTTTCACATTCATTCTTTATTTGGTAAACCATGCTTCCCGAACATGCTGTTTTAGAAGGTTCCGTGCATTTTGGAAGCTGTTTTTTTACTTTGTTTACATAACTGAATTATGTAAAGCATTTCTTGGATTTCATGATTTATACTCCTCGGAGTAATACGGAATGCAGAGATACATACCGTCCGTGATCTGGTTGGAACTCAGGTGATTGATCTCACGGACCTCAGCAATGTAACTGGAAATATCGGAGTATTCTTCTGTACGGTATTCTTTGGCGATGTCCCACAGTGTATCGCCGGAAGAAACGCGGATACTGGTGTAGTATTTGTAGGTTGGAGCTTTCGGCTCACTGTCTGCCTGCGTATTCTGCGGCGTGAAGTGGAAGATTAAAAGAAATGTGACGGCAGCCAGAGACAGGAGAGCGGCGGCTGCGCGGATCTGCAGTTTTCTTCTCTGGATTTTTCGTCTTTCTCTCAGTGATTTTCTTTTCTTTGCATTGGTACTCATGTAAAATTCCCCCTTGATTTGTGATAGAAGAGTAGTTGTGCTACGTGAACATTTGTTCTTTCAAATATATGTTCATTATAATAAAAGAACGTATGTTTGTCAATGCGAAATACGAACAAATTTTCGAAACTTTTGTTTGCGTTCCGGTGGGATTTATGGTAAAATTTATTTGGTATATTTTAAGCAAATATCGTATAGAAAGAGGGGACTACCCTAATTCATATAAAAACGAAACGACAGGAGGAACATACGATGGCTGGAGACAAAAATAAACTGACAGAGAAACAGAGACAGATTCTCGAATATTTAAAACAGGAAATTTTGCAGAGAGGATTCCCGCCGTCTGTGCGTGAGATCTGCGAAGCGGTTTCCCTTCGTTCTACATCCTCGGTACATGCACATCTGGAAACACTGGAGCGGAAAGGCTATATCAAACGAGATGCAACAAAACCGAGAGCCATTGAAATCTGCGATGAAGGATTCCATACCGGCCGCCTTGGTGCAATCCAGGGAATTGCATCGGAAGACACCGCATCCCAGAGTGAGGTTGCACAGATTCCGCTGATCGGCAAAGTAGCTGCCGGAGAACCGATTCTTGCGGTAGAGAATATTGAAGGATATTTCCCGATGCCGGTAGACCGTCTGCCAAACGCAGAAACGTTCCTTTTAAAGGTACAGGGCGAAAGCATGGTAAATGCAGGTATTTTAGACGGTGACCTTGTTCTTGTGGAACAACAGGCAACTGCGGAAAATGGAGAAAAAATTGTCGCTCTGGTCAATGATTCCGCTACAGTAAAAACATTCTACAAGGAAGACGGTTATTTCCGCCTGCAGCCGGAAAACGATGAGATGGATCCGATCCTTGTGAATGATCTGCAGATCGTAGGAAAGGTAATCGGAGTATTAAGATTTTTATCCTGAAAAATAAAAGAAGAAAATAAAAATGTTGTGAAAAAAACGAACAAGAAATCGGCCTGTAAAATTCGGCGGTTTCAGAGGAAAAACCGGTGATTTCTGAAAGTAACTCTTCAACTATTCGAAAAACCTGCGTTTCCCGAATAGTTATATAGAAGAAATACTTCTTTCATTTTCCCAGATTTTCTGTTTAGAAAGGCTCATTTGCAGTTATGAAATCAAAAATTACGTATCACGAACAAACCGATATGGAAAATACACTGAAGCTCCGCGAGGTTCTGAAGACGCTTCCCTCTTTTACTTCCGAATTTTTCCGCGGCATCAGCACAACGACATCGACCAGCACACGAATCAAATATGCATATGACCTTCGGATCTTTTTTCAGTATCTGCAGAAAGAAAATCCGGAACTTGCCAAAATTCCCATGGATCAGATGTCCGTTGATGTGCTTGACCAGGTCACTGCACTTGATCTTGAGGAATACACAGAATATTTAAAGGCTTATATCGGTTCCCAGGAATCTTATACCACCAACGGGGAAAAAGGCCTGAAACGAAAATTGTCGGCACTTCGGACGTTCTATTCCTATTATTTCAAAAAGGAACTGATTGAGACAAATCCTACGCTGCTTATTGATATGCCGAAGCTCCATGAAAAAGAAATTATTCGTCTGGAGCCAAATGAGGTTGCGGAGCTTCTCGATTTTATTGAATCCTGCGGCGACGGGCTGAGCAATCATCAGCGGGCCTACTATGAAAAAACAAAGGAACGTGATTTTGCAATCATTACTCTTCTGCTTGGCACGGGAATCCGTGTGTCGGAATGTGTCGGGTTAGATATTGAGGATGTCGATTTTAAAAACAATGGCATCAAAGTGCTTCGAAAAGGTGGAAATGAAATGTTTGTCTACTTTGGAGATGAAGTTGCCGAGGCACTGAAAAAGTATATCGAAGTCCGCGCAGGTATTACGCCTGTGGCAGGACACGAACACGCACTCTTCTATTCGGCGCAGAGAAAACGTATCAACGTCAAGACGGTGGAAAATCTGGTGAAGAAATATGCGTCCCAGGTGACGACAACGAAGAAAATTACGCCGCATAAACTGCGTAGTACGTACGGTACGACGCTGTATCAGGAAACAGGCGATATTTATCTTGTTGCAGATGTTCTCGGCCATAAGGATGTCAATACGACGAAGAAACATTATGCTGCCATGGACGATGCAAGGCGCCGTCAGGCTGCCACAGCGGTACGGCTGCGGGAGTCCATGCCGGAGCATGAGGAATAAAAACATATCAGAAACCAAAAGAGGAATCAACAGGGATTATATCCCATTCGTTGATTCCTCTTTTTTATGGAGACGACTTCTCTCCTGCTTTTTTTTAAGTTACTCCGCCTTAATTGCCCAGCGCATTTTCGTTGAACTTGCACGGCTGTTGCGGATGCATTCTTCTTTGGAAGGACGAATGACTTCTTTTGAATATTCGGAATAAATACCGATCTGATACAGTCCCTTCATGGACTTTTTCACAAGCCGGTCTTCGCCGGAATGGAACGTCAGAATTGCCGCTCTGCCGCCCGGAGCAAGAGCATCCGGAAGTTTTTCCATGAATGCTTCCAGAACCTCATATTCGTTGTTTACATCGATCCGCAGTGCCTGGAATGTGCGGGCGCAGGATTTTTTGATGGCTTCTTTTTTCTCGTCTTTCGGAAGAAAATCCAGTGCTTCAGCGATCAGATCACGCAGTGCAAACGTAGTGTCAATTTTCTTTCCTTTCCGAAGTGCCCGCGTAACAGCCTTGGAAATTTCTTTTGCATACGGTTCATCGGCGTTTTCAATGAGCATGCCTTCCAGTTCATCGCGTGCAACCGTGCGCAGACGCTCGGCCGCGGAAATTCCTGCCTCCGGATTCAGGCGAAGATCCAGCGGTCCATCATATTTGTAGGAAAAGCCGCGCTCCGGATTATCAATCTGCATGGAGGAAACACCAAGATCCGCCAGAATGAAGTCAAAGGGGCCGTATTTGGCAGCAACCTGATCAATATTGGCAAAATTCTGATGAAGAATCGTTAAAATCTCAGGGCCGTACCCCTGCGCGGCCAGTCGTTCTTTTGTTTTTGCCATCTCGATCGGATCGACATCCAGCGCACAGAGATGCCCTTTTCCCTGCAGGCATGCAAGCATACGGGAGCTGTGGCCGCCGTATCCGAGTGTTGCATCAAGTCCGTTCTGTCCCGGCTCGATCTTGAGAAAATCGAGGATTTCATCTACGAGAATCGGGATATGCATGCCGGCCGGTGTGCTTCCCTTTTGGATCACATGCTCAATGGTCCCCTGATATTTCTCCGGATTCAGTTCTTTGTATTTCTCATTGTAATTCCGCGGATGTGTGCCTTTGTAGCGGACGCGGCGTTTGTGTTCTTTCTGTTCTTCCATAAAATGTTCTCCTTATACTTCAAATATATTTAATCGAACATGTGCGTTCGAATATTTTCCAGATCAATTGGTTCTCCTGTCATCGGCTGCAGAAAGTGCAGTTTCCAGGCATGGAGCGCGGCACGGGTACCGCCGTCGCGGACTCCGTAGAGCGGATCTCCGAAAAGTGGATGTCCAATAGATGCCATGTGAAGGCGGATCTGATGCGTGCGGCCGGTTTCCAGACGGCAGCACACGACGGCCCAGAAAGGGTCCTGAAGGACAGCCTCGTAGTGTGTAGTAGCCCACAGGCCGTTCCCTTCTTTACAGATACGCATTTTAGTGATACGTTTCCCAGACGGATCGAAAGAATCAGGGTCATCTCCTGGAATTTGCTCCATGGAAAGACGAATGGTTTCTTTTTGCGTTTCTTCGGAAAAGGGATGGTGTACCATAGCCAGGTATTCTTTTTTCAGCGCGCCGCTCTCCCGCTGCCGGGACAGTCTGGCAGCAGCCAGCTGATTCTTTGCAAATAGTACCAGACCCGATGTATCTTTGTCAAGACGGCCGATGCAGCGGAGTTCAGAAGGCGCTGTCGGTGTTTTTAACAGGGATGCGGCAGCATGTGTCAGGGAGTCGGAATAATGGCCGTGGGAAGCGTGGCAGACCATACCGGATGGCTTGTCTGCGACACAGAGATCACTGTCCTCATAGAGAATCCGTACGCCGGCAGAATCACCTGATACCGGCAGAACCTGATCTTCGGAAAGGTGGGGACACTTCTGCTCATATCGAAAAGTGATTGTATCTCCAGTCTGAACGACTGCATTCGTGCGGCAGGAAACACCGTTTTTCTGAATTCCATCCGGAATATATTTGGCATGGCGGATTTCACGTGGTGTCAGGTACAGAAAACGTTTTAGAATTGTTTCCACCGACAGTCCCCCCTGTTCCGGAAGGACAAAGTGACACAGCTGCTGATAGTCAAATTGCGGCATAAAAGATTTTCTCCTCTTCACAAGTTCACATAATCATTTTATGTAAACTATATAAATACAAACAATTCAGTCCGATGATGGTACACTATCTCTAGACAAAAACAGGTTTCACAGATCTCGCAAACCACGTTCTGTTTTACCGATTCGGCAAACAAAAAAATTTTATTTACAGATCCTCTAAGATCACCGTAAACGGCCCATCATTCACCAGTGATACTTCCATCTCAGCCCCGAACACTCCCGTTTCGACAACAGGAACCTGTTCCCGTGCTTTCGCGACCATATATTCATACAGTTCTTCTGCTCTGTGCGGCTCGCCTGCTTCCGTGAAGCTTGGACGGTTTCCTTTTTTACAGTTGGCATACAGGGTAAACTGTGAAACCATCAGAAGCTGTCCATCCACATCTGCCAGGGACTTGTTCGTCTTTCCATTTTCATCTTCAAAAATACGCAGTCCCAGCAGTTTTTTCATATACTTGTCTGCTGTTGCTTCATCGTCCCCCTGGCCGACACCGATCAGAACCAGAAAACCTTTCTGAATCGATCCAACAACCTTCTCTTCCACCGAAACACTTGCTCTTTTTACACGTTGTATAACAATTCTCATCTTTAAAATCCTTTCATAAAACGACCCTCCTCTTATTTTTAAGAGGAGGGTCGTTTCTCCTATGTTCTGTTTTGATCAGATGCTGAAAATCTTGCGGATTCCCGCTTCTTTAACTTCAATTGCCTGTTTGATCATATCTACGGTTCCATCGATACCGAATACACTGCTGTTCAGGCACAGGTCGTAGCTGTCTACCTCGCCCCAGCGTTTGCTGGTGTAGTAATTGTAGTAGCTTGCACGCTGTTTGTCGATCTTTGTGATCTTGTCTTTTGCTTTTGCATCAGAAAGATCATACAGCTTTGCGATACGGCGGATGCGATCCTGCATATCTGCTTTAATAAAGATGCTCAGCACGTTCGGATTTTCCTCCAGTGCATAATCTGCACAGCGGCCTACGATGACACACGGACCGTCCTGCGAAATCTTCTTGATGGCATCAAACTGCGCCAGAAATACCTTCTGGTTCAGCGGCATATCCATCATGGTAGATCCATAGCCGAAGGAGTAACTGTCCATAACCAGAGAGTATAAAAAGCTGTTGGTTGGTTTTTCATCGTGGTTTTCGAACAATTCCTGGCATAATCCGCTGTCCTTTGCTGCTCTCTCCAGCAGCTCTTTGTCATAGTACTTGATTCCCAGGTCATCCGCTAAAATCTTACCAATGGAATGTCCGGCGCTTCCGTACTGACGTCCAATCGTTATGATAGTTTTCATATAATCCGCTCCTTTCCATTCCGTCACAATAATCTGCTTTCACAGATGTAGTAACTCGCGTTTTTTCGTTACATCTAGTATACTACAGAATTCACAGAAAGTACAGAACATTTTGATAAAACTTATACAAATTAACTATATACTTTTTGAAATATCATTCTTTTTAAGCAGTTTCAGACATTTCTTCGAAACTGCAGCAACAGATTGGAAAAATATTCCGGAAGCGGCGCCTCAAACTCCATATAGGCACCGGTCCGTGGATGGATAAATCCAAGTACCATCGCATGCAGCGTCTGTCCCTGCAGGTTTTTCACCGGGCATTTCTTCGGGCCATAAACCGCATCGCCAAGCAGCGGATGCCCGATACTTGCCATATGGACACGAATCTGATGCGTCCGGCCGGTTTCCAGCTGGCATTCAATATACGTATAATTTCCAAAGCGTTCCAGCACACGGTAATGTGTAACCGCCGGTTTTCCGTTCCGTTCATTAATCGCCATCTTTTTCCGGTCTGTCGGATGGCGGCCGATTGCACCGCGCACGGTTCCCTCGTCCTCTTTCAGATTCCCATGGACAATTGCCCGGTACTTTCGGGTAATGGAATGTACAGAGAGCTGTTCTGCAAGGCTCTGGTGGGCGAAATCGCTCTTACAGATAACCAGGGCACCCGTTGTGTCCATATCGATTCTGTGGACGATTCCGGGGCGCAGAACGCCGTTGATGCCGGAGAGATTTCCGCGGCAGTGATACAGAACCGCATTGACCAGTGTTCCGCTGCTGTGGCCTGCCGCCGGATGTACGACCATCCCCTTGGGCTTATTGACGACCAGAAGATCATCATCCTCGTACAGAATATCAAGCGGAATGTTTTCTGGCTCCACGTTCAGTTCTTCCGGTTCCGGCAGAAGCACCAGAACGGCATCACCGGCGGCAACCTTGCTGCTTGCTTTCTGCGTTTTTCCGTTGATCGAAACCTTTCCGTCTTTTAAAAGCTTCTGCAGAAAAGAACGGGAACAGTCCGAAAAAGATGCGGCCAGGCACTGATCAATTCGTTTTCCGTCAAAATCCGGTGAAACTTCCAAAATCCGTTCTTCTTCAGCCATCGGACTCCTCCTTTTTGGCGTTTTTATGCAGAAATGCGAAGTCTTCGTCCTTGTAGTACAACAGATACAGCAGTAAAAAGACAGCGACCGATACGGTGACATAAATATCAGCTACGTTAAAAACCGGAAAGTTGATCAGCGAAACGTAGATGAAATCAACGACATAGTGATTCAGAAAACGATCGTAAAAATTTCCGACCGCACCAGCCGTCAGAACAGTCAGCACGGCAAAAAGCGGTAAAAAGCGGCGTGTCTTTGGAAGCTTGTAAAAGACGATCACCATGACGATCAGAAACAATACCGTCATCATAGCAAACAGCCAGTACTGATCCTGCAGAAGTCCGAATGCCATACCGCGGTTTTCCAGATAAAACAGCTCCAAAACCCCTGGAATGAGCTCGATCGACGGCTGGTCCTTCAGATACTGCACTGCCAGTGATTTTGTATACTGATCTGCTGCAAGCAGAAGGACAATCGCTGCCGCGCAAACCAGATAAACGGCCAGCGGAGAAAGTTTTTTACTCTTCATCGATCAGATCTCCATTAATAGAATTGATAGCTTCCAGCATTTCTTCATCTGTAACCGTGCGGTCCACCACAGCATGGCCGACAGACTCCAGAAGGATGAATTTGATCGTACCCTGTTCCATTTTCTTGTCCGATTTTGTTGCAGCCAGAATATCTTCCGATTTCAGGCCGTCCACGGTGATTGGCAGATAGAAACCGACGTTCATATCACGAATCTCGTAAAACTCTTCATCGGAGAGATAACTTCTCTTGTAGGAAATATAGGCAGCAGCAACGGTTCCAAGTGCAACGCACTGGCCATGGAGCAGTTCGAAGTTTTTGAGCTTTTCAATGGCATGACCGATCGTATGGCCAAGATTTAAAACGGCACGCTCTCCCTGTTCTGTTGGGTCATTTTCTACAACCTGGCGTTTGATATCGCAGCATTTCTGAATCATTTTCGTTAATACCGGCTCAATCCGCTCTTCGATCTCAGACATGTGATTGATGGTCCAGACGTAGAATTTTTCATCGCGGATCAGACCTGTTTTCAGGACTTCTCCCATACCGCAGGCAAACTGATCGCCGTTCAGGGATTTTAAGGTTGCCATATTCATATAGACAAGACGTGGATGATGGAATGCACCGACCATATTTTTGTACTGGTCGAAATCGACGCCCGTTTTTCCTCCAACGCTGGAATCTACCTGTGCAAGCAGTGTCGTCGGAAGCTGGATGAAATCAATGCCGCGCAGATACGTTGCCGCCGCATAGCCGGTCAGATCCCCAACGACACCGCCGCCGAGTGCGAATAAAATGTCTTTTCTCTCAAAGTGGTTTTCAATCAGATGCGTGTACAGATCTTTGACGGTATCCAGATTTTTGCTTGCTTCACCAGCCGGGAAAACAAATGCGGTTACGGTCTCAAACAGCGGGGACAGTACATTTTTTACCTCTTCCAGATACAGTTCTGAAACCGTGCTGTCTGTGACAATGCAGGCCTTTTTTGCAGGGAGTTTTAAGTTCTCCACACAGCCGGCGAGGTGTTCGTAGCTGCCGTCCCAGACAATTTCATAAGAAAATTCAGTAGATGTGCCTTCTCTTTTAACGGTAAGTGTTTTCATAAATTATGCCTCCTGTATGTTCTTTCATGAAAAAAGCATCAGAATCCTGCATCTGATGCTTTTCCTTTGTTACTAAGTAAATCAATAATTGATCCAGTGGATCCATTTTAATTTACTGCAAAGATAATTTTCTTTAATAATCGGTACGGATATTTGGAAGATCAAAAGCTCCGCTTAAGATATCCTGGATGTCGCCGGAAATTTCTACACTGGACGGTGTCAGGATGAAAATATAGCTGGAAACTTTCTGCAGACTTCCGCTCATGCAGTAGCATGCACCACAGCAGAAATCAATGATTCTCTGGGCAATATCCACATCAATGCCTTCTAAGTTAAGGACAACGGTACATCCGGCCAGAAGCGTATCCGCGATTTCACGGGTATCCTCCATGGAAGCCGGTTTGATGACGCATACTTCCATATTTAATGCACCTGCTTTCTTTCTCATTGGAGTAACTTTCGGGGAAACCGGAGCAGCTGGCTTTGGAGCTCGTGCAGCAGCAGCCTGGCTTGAAGCGGTGGTCTTTGGCGCCGGCTGTTTACGCGGTGCAGTGTGAACCGGTTTCGCCTGCGGCTCTTCCTCTTCGTCCTCATCCTCGTTCTCCAGTTTACGGAAGAAACGTTTCTTTGGTTTTTCTTCTATATCATCGTCTTCTTCATCGAAGAAGCTATCCGAATCAGCATCCTCTTCCTCGTAATCGTCGTTCAGCCGGATGGCATCCAGAAATTTGTCTAAAACACTCATTCTTATACTCTCCTATTTTTAGTCCTGTGGCATTTGGCCAGACAGCCGTGCAGAATGCGCGGGGTCACTCTTCTTGGAAAGGCTTCCTGTTATCTTTTACTGTAATCCCGTTCGCCAAAGACTCCGGTTCCAACCCGTACTAAAGTGGCGCCTTCTTCTACTGCTACTTCGTAATCGCCGGTCATGCCCATGCTCAAAATGGCCATACGTACATTATTAATGTTTTTGGCGGCAATGTCAACACTTAATTCCTTTAATTTGCGAAAAACCGGACGATTTTCTTCTGGATCTTCCACATACGGTGCAATGGTCATAAGTCCCTCCACATGAATTGCCGGAAGTTTTGCGATTTCTTCAATCAATGGAAGGGTTTCCTCTACGGAGACACCAAACTTGCTTTCCTCGCCGGCAACGTTTACCTCGATCAGGATCTGGATTTCGCAGTTGTGCTTTACTGCTTCCTCACTGATCGTTTTTGCCAGACGAAGAGAATCGACAGAATGAATCAGGGCAACTTTTCCTGCAATGTATTTTACTTTATTCCGCTGCAGATGACCGATCATGTGCCAGTGGATATCCTTTGGCAGCACTTCCTCTTTTTCTGTCAGCTCCTGCACTTTGTTTTCACCGAAATTGCGTTCGCCAAGATCATAGATTTCGGAAAGCATTTCGACCGGTTTTGTCTTGCTGACCGCAATCAGGGTAACTTCCTCCCGGTTCCGTCCGGCTCTTTTGCAGGCTTCTGTGATTTTCTTCTGGACTTCTTCATAGTTCTCTTTCAGCATATCTTTCTAACCTCCAGTATTTAATGCACAATATCTTCTTCACTGACGGTGGATGCATTTTCCACAATATAATCATACTGCGAAATGCCGTATTGCGTTTGTTTTTTTATGATAGAATACTCCGCATTCTGATCAATGATCTGAATTTTGCGGAATACAGCATATCCTTTGTTGATGCAGTAAACACCCTGCAGCGGAACCGTTTCTCCAATCTGATACGTTGTGGCGGAATCCTGTGCACGAAGTATATCTCCATCGTTAAAAGCGGCCATGTCGATGTAATATTCGACCGGATTATCATTTTCATCATTGACCTGCTCATAGATCGTGGCGTTTACAAATTCTGTCACCGGCTGTCCGTTATCATCCAGCATGACATTTCCTTTTTTATCGGTCTTTTCCCGCAGGAAACCGGAAGAATTGCTGTCCCCGCCCTGTACGAGCATCTGCGCCGGGATTTTATAGAAATCTTTTTCCGTGATGGCAGTATTTGGAATTTTCAGTCCGCTTCCAGTGTTTGTGACCAGCTCTACTGAAAGAAAACGGTCTTCCGCATAACGGATCATCCCGCTTGTAAACGAAATGACAGCATAGTTCTGATCGTTAATGGACTTTAGATTCAGTGTTCCCGTCTGTGTTTTTCCGTCTTTCAGAAATTTAACTTTTATCGTACTGAAATTGGAAAGTGTAACGACCTGCTTATTCGTCACCGGAACGGCAATTTCCCACTGCTCATCTGTCACCAGACGGTATACTGCATTTCCAGGCTCCATCTGCGCGCCGGAATCAAAGGAAACCACAGAGGCTTTCGTAGAGAAAAGCTCCGGCGTAAGGCTGTCCTCCGTATAGCTTTCATATCCATCACTGCCGTAGACGACAACACCGTCCTGATCTGCATAAAATATCGTCTGTGATGAGGAATCTCCGTTTTCAGCGGCAGCGGCAAGCAGCTTTGCGGAAAGTTCTGTTTTCAGCTGATAAATGCCGGAAAAGGAACTGGAATCATAATCAGAAGAAAAACGTGCGAGCGAGGAACGAAGCGACGTTCTCGTTGCCGCATCTGCCGAAATACCAGAGGTATCGGCATTTTCTGTTGCGGAAATCCCATAAACAGCGCTTCCGCGGCTGATTTTCGATGCATTTGGGGTATAGAACTGAACATATCCGCTGCCGGAGGAAAGCTGCACGCTCTCTGTCCGCATGGCGAATGCGGTATAGGTATCATTCCGGGATAAAGTTCCCTGCACAACCTGAAAAGATTTGATATGATCGGCGGTCAGGTAAAAGAAAAGTGAAACTGCCATATAGAAAAAAAGGGCTCCAAAGATGATATTTCCAATATTCAACGCCGGAAAAGGGAAACGGATTCTCGAATGCCGGCGGCTGTTCTTTTTCTGCTTAGACAAAATGTATGCTCCTTTTATTGTTTAATCCATGCGCTAAAAGGACGGTGCCGTAAGCGCCGTCCTTTGGTTTTGTCGCTATGTAATTATTATAATACAGTTTCGGTTACAGTGCAACGATAATCTTATCCTGCATGCCTTCCGGAAGCTCTTCTTTATCCATGGAGACACTTAATACGAAGGTAATGTTATACTGCTTGCCAATGCCTTCCAGCTGTTCAACACAATCTGTGATGTCCTCTCCTTCCAGTTTTGCTACTTTCAGGAAGCTGTCGAGATAAACGCTTGCGAGATCGTGGTCCTGAGAAACGATACCGCAGATAAATCCGATAAATTCATCACTGTTTTTCAGAGGATAGTCGGTTGCGGAAATCAGACGTACTTTGTTGTTTAATTCAAACATGTGCTTTGTGCTCTTGTCAATATACACGATATTTCCGTTTGCGGTTTTTACCTCTGCATTTACTTTGTCTAACAGCTGTTTTGTTTTGCCTTTTCCCTTCTTGCCTACAATTAATTGAACCATAGCAGTTTCCTCCTTAGATTAGAATAAGATATTTTCACCAAAAACTTTTAAGTTCATGGTTTAATTATAGTACAATTCACCAACGTTTTCAATGGTAAAATGAAAAAATTCTGAAAAATCTTCTAATTCGCAGGGAAAGGAGCTCTGTTTTTCTAAACGGATACGACAATCTCCCGGAGAGGCAGAAAAAACGCCGTCCGGGGGATTGCAAAACGATTACGTCAGGAGTTGATATTGGAAAGAAGAGTGTTCATGTCCTCGTACAGTTCCACTTTTGTTGATGCATGAAGAATGACTGAGATAAACGGTTCTCCGTATGCATTCTGGGATACCAGTGCCAGGCAGGAACCGGCCTCATCGGTCGTTCCGGTTTTTCCGCCGAGCACCGTCACGTTTTCCGGTGCGTTTTTCTCTCCGGTCAGATATTTGTCCGTGGAGCTTAAATAGATCGTTCCCGCCGTACCGTCCGCATGCGTCATGTTCAGCGTGTAGGAAGACATTGACATCGTATTCTGGAATTCCGTATGCTGATAGGCAGCATACAGCATCAGATAAACATCATATGCAGTAGTGTAATGATTCTCATCGTGAAGACCGTGCGGGTTTGCAAAATGCGTACCGGTCATGGCAAGGGAAGCTGCCTTATCGTTCATCATCTGAACGAAATTCTCTACACTTCCGCCTACCTGGCGGGCAATCGCCATAGCAGCATCGTTGGCAGAATAAATCAACAATGCATGGAAAAGCTGATCCATCGTTACCGTATCGCCCACGGCCAGTCCACTCATCTGGGATCCATCTTCCAGCGCAAGATCCTCTTCTGTGATCGTTACCTGCGTATCCGGCTGGTTGTATTCCATGGCAAGGAGAGCCGTCATGATCTTCGTGATGCTGGCCGGGTAGACCTGATCATACATATTCTGCGCGAACAATACTTTTTTGTGATCCAGATCAAACAGTCCGGCCTTTACCTGTGAAGAAAACGAGATATCATTCAGCGGTACGCTCGTCTCACCGACACAGAGATCGGCAGAGAGCGTTTCAGCCTGAAACCGTTTTTCTGCCGAAAGCGGATCGGAGGCGAGCACCATACTTCGCACAAACGGCTCTGTAATGTCCATCTGGCGGTCCTGACGGTACAGTTTCACACCGATCAGAACCGCAATAACAGCAACACAGACACCCGCGCCGATGATCAGGCGGTTTAAAATATGTTCAGTTTTTTCCGGAGCAGTCCCGTTTTTCTCCGTTGCAGGCAGTTTCTGTTCTTTTTCTGTAGTATTAGTCGTTTCTCCGGTAGATTTCACGCCAGTCCATTTCTCCTCTGTCTAATGATTTGATCAGCATTTCTGCCGTTGCAAGATTGGTGGCAAGCGGAATGCTGTGTACGTCGCAGAGACGGATAATCCGATGGACATCCGGCTCATGCTGTTTCGGCTGTTCCGGATCCCGCAGGAAAATCACAAGATCCAGATCATTCTGTTCAATCTGAGAACCCATCTGCTGAACGCCTCCAACGTGTCCGGCCAGATATTTGCGGACGTTAAGTCCGGTTGCCTCTTCTACCAGACGGCCGGAAGTTCCGGTTGCGTAAAGAGTATGCTTGGCAAGTACCGAGCGGTAGGCGATACACAAGTTCTGAAGCAGCGTTTTTTTTGCATCATGCGCGATCAATCCGATGTTCATTGATGGTTTTCCTCCTTAGTAATTCATAGTTTCTGGTTACAAAATCCCGGTTCTGCAGTCCGACATTCAGGACAAGCCCCATTCCGATGTAAAGTGTTACAAGGGAGGTCAGTCCATAACTGACGAACGGAAGCGGTGTACCGGTGTTCGGCAGGATTCCGGTTGCAACACTGATATTCAGAAAGCTCTGAAAGGCAATGAGTCCTGCCATACCGCAGCAGATCAACGTTCCTGACAGATCTTTTGCTTTCCGGGAAGTCCGGATGCATTCGACGAGAATCAGGAACAGGAGCAGGATGATTCCGCAGCATCCAAAGAAACCAAGCTCCTCTCCTGCCACTGCAAAAATAAAGTCATTATGGTTCTGGGAAACGAAATTTCCCTTATTTGCGGAAGAAACTTTATTGTTGTTGAGTCCTTTTCCGGTCAGCTTTCCGGAGCCGATGGCTGTAATGGAATTCTGCTGCTGGAGACGGCCGTCGGCGTTGTCGGCATCATCGCTTAACCAGTCCTGAATTCGCCCAAGCTGATAACCAATCGTCTTGTCAAGAGCCGCCGGAAGCTGGAAATTCACCTGCGTAATGACAAGCAGAAGCGCAAGTACCAGTGCTGAACCGGAAACCAGAACAACGGCGATAACTTTGTAGCTTAAGCCCGCCACATACATCATAAAGCAGAACAGAACCATGACCGTAATCGTATTTTTCAAATCCGGCTGACGGTAAATCATAACGAGCGGCGGAATCAGAAGCCCGATCGCGGTAAAAATGGTTTTCGCCGTATTCAGATCTTCTTCATGCTTCATCAGAAACATCGCAAAAAACATGATCAGAAAGATTTTTGACAGCTCGGTCGGCTGAAACTGAAAGCTTCCGATCTGAATCCAACGGGTCGCACCAAACGTGTTTTTTGCGGTAGAACCGCCGAGATAAAGAACGCCAAGCATCATCAGATTTCCGATGTAAAGAACCCAGTAAAAATTCAGAAGCCAGCTATAGTCAAGCAAAGAGACAATAATCATGATGACTACGCCCAATACGACTCCGATGGCCTGTTTTTTCTGGTCTGCACTGTCTGCACTTCCGATCAGAAGCACACCAATGATGCTGATGGCAATCAGAAGAATGACCAGCCGGAAATTATAATTTTTCAGCTTATATCGTCTTAACATGATACTCCTCGTTTCTTTTCAATGGTATTTTCGCTGTCAGTATGACAGGGGTTGTTTGTGTAATGGTGACGGAAATTTCATCCGCCTCAACGGTAAGGTATTTTCCTGCAGCAGCAGAAAGATCATTTTTCAGCATCTGAAGCGATGCCGGAGAACAGTTCAGACGTTCTGCCATTAAAAGATTGGACAGACGTTCTTTTGCAACGAGGCCGGAGTGCGGCTTTCTGCCTGAAAATAAACCCATACCAGTTCCCTCCTATCGCCCGAATACGCGGCGGAAAAATCCCTTTTTGCTGTCAAGATCCAAGTAGGGAACACTCTCCCCGAGGATCCTGTGGCTGATATTCGTAAAGGCTTCTCCTGCCTTGGAACCGCTTCCAGCGATCGCTTCGCCCTGGTTGGTGGCGATTACTACCTGCTCATCATCGGGCAGAATGCCGAGCAGCGGAACAGCAAGAATTTCCTGTACATCATCCACCGACATCATTTCACCGCGTTTTACCATATCCGGCCGGATACGATTGATGACAAGAGAGATATCCCTCAGATCCTGCGCCTCCAGAAGGCCGATGATGCGGTCCGCGTCCCGGATGGCCGAAACCTCCGGCGTAGTCACAACAATTGCCTTATTGGCACCGGCAACTGCATTTGCAAATCCCTGCTCAATGCCTGCCGGACAGTCAAGAAGAACAAAATCAAAGCTCTGTTTTAATTCATCGCAGAGTTTTTTCATCTGCTCGGGCGTTACGCTTGTCTTGTCCCTCGTCTGGGCAGACGGGAGAAGGTAGAGCTGCTCGTACCGTTTGTCGCGGATTAGCGCCTGCTTCATCCGGCAGTTGCCCTCCACAACATCCACAAGATTGTAGACAATCCGGTTTTCAAGGCCGAGCACGACATCCAGGTTTCGAAGACCGATGTCGGTATCTACCATCACAACTTTCTTTCCAAGCTGTGCCAGCCCGATTCCGATATTTGCTGCGGTTGTCGTCTTTCCGACGCCGCCTTTTCCTGATGTAATTACAATGACTTCACTCATCTGGAACCTCCTTGTTGAAAACTGTTCTGCATTTTCATGCCGCAGGATGCGTCCAAACCTTTGTTTAAAAACACATCCTTTCTCTTTTGCAGCTTTCTTCCCAGGCTTCGTTTCCGCCGGAAAAATTCCTTAGTCTGCTCTCACGCTTGCAACACCGTTGGAGTTTGCCTGACCGGACAGAATATCGTCTGAGAGGCCATAGTAATAATCTAAGATATCCTTAGCTACCAACTCTGCGTTCATAGAAGAATATCCAAACGGAATGCGGACGGCAAGAGCAATATCGTCTCTGCTCTCATAGTGAGAGAAGCCGATAAACAGTCCATGGTTTGCACGTGTACGGTCTTCCTGCGCGGTACCGGTTTTTCCGGAAAGCTCTACCGGCCAGGATTCCGGGAAAATGGTCGCATTGGATACGCTGATTACTTTTCGCATGCCTTCGTGTACCAGATCCCAGATGCTGGAATCAACATCCATTTCTGAATTTACCGTCGGGCCGAAATCTGCGCCCATATCGATGTCATTGCCATCCGAATCCGTTGCTTTCTGCAGAAGGGAAAGATTATAAACCGTACCGGAATTTGCAATCGTTGTGACATAGCGTGCAAGCTGTGTCGTCGTATAGTTGTTGGTACCCTGACCAATCGAGGAAGGGATCGGGAGGGAATCGGTTACATTCGGATCGGTTTCCGAAATTTCGATTCCAGTCTTTTCATCCAGCTTAAACATATCGGCATATTTCTGGATCATTTCCAGAGAGCGCTTCTGTGTAAAGGTGCCGTTCTCATCGAGTCCCAGACGATATCCAAGCGTACAGAAGAACACGTTGCAGGAGTTCTGGATGGCACCGACAATGTTCAGATCTCCGTGGCCGCTCAACTGATGGCAGTGGACATAGTCAGATTCGTTGACAAGTCCTTCCCCGAACAGACCGTTGCAGTTGATGGTACTGGTCGGAGTAATTATGCCTTCGCTTAATCCGGCAACCGCCATCAGCGGTTTAAAGGTGGAACCAGGAGCCGTCTTCTGCTGGGTTGCTTTGTTGTACAGCGGGCTGGATTCATCGGTATTCAATTTTGCCCAGTATGCGGTATCCATCTGGTTTGCCAGACGGTTGTTGTCATAGCCAGGATAGGAAACACAGGCTAAAATAGCACCGGTATTCGGGTCCGTAATGACAGCAGAACCGGAACACGGATCGAGTGCAAGCTGTGCCGGGGTGATTTCCAGTTTGGCGATTTTATCGGACAGAAGCTGGAACGGTGTCATATTTCCTGCAACATAAGCGGCATAATCGTCATCCTCTTTCGTCAGAAGGTTCTGATCATACATCAGATTGCAGATATCATAGCCATCGAGCATATCCTGCAGCAGCATATAGTGATACATCTTTTTTGCAAATGTTGTATTGTTTGCCAGACGGTCCAGAATAACCTCCGTCAGCTTCTGATAAACCTCCTGAGAATCCAGGTAGGCATCATCCTGCGTCAGTGCTGAGACATCAATCCAGTTCTGGCTTGCCGCATACGTCAGGTAATCACGAAGAGAAATCGTTCCGTCATTCCATGCCTGATAGGTGGCGTCTTTCTCATCAATTGCTGTTGAAGAAAGAATACCCATCGTACTGGAAAGCAGCTTATCCACGATGAAGGTCTCATATTCCTGCATTTCATCGCTGAGGTCGTTGTAAACGGTTGCTGTTTCAACGGTCAGTTCCTGCGTAATCTCAGCAAGCACCTGCTGGAGCTTCTGCTGGAACAGTGCATAGATCCGCTGCTCACGCTCCGTGGCATCCGCCGCCGAGAAATGGGAAATATCAATCGTGCTGTTTTCGATCAGTGCATTGTATACATCGTAAATTGGAATCGGAACGGCATCCGTATTGGCAAGTGTTGAGGTATCAACGGATTTTACATCACTCAGATACTGTTTCAGAATGCCGGCAATTCTCTGTTCCAGAATTTTATATACCGCAATCTGCAGGTCATAATCAATCGAAAGATAGACGTTATTTCCCTGTTTTGGCTCAACCAGGGATCCCTCTACCGTTTCCAGCTCTTTTCCGACGTTATTAACGATAATCTCTTCTGATCCGTCGGTTCCCTGAAGGATTGTCTCCATATACTGTTCCAGACCAGATTTTCCGACGATGGATTCCGTGGAATACGTTTCTTCTTTTCCCTGGCTCTTCAGCTCTTCATTCAGTTCTGTCAGCTCGTCTGAGGACGCCTGGCCCGTATAACCGATCAGAGAGGAAAAATACTTTCCGTCATAATATACACGCTCGGAATCTTCCGAAATGCTGACACCCTGCAGAACATCTTCATTCTCTGCAATCGATGCAGTTGTATTGCTGCTGACGCCGGAAGCAACTGTCACGCGGACATACTTCTGATAATTCGTCTGTTTCATCTTATAGCGGATCACCAGAATTTCCAGACGCTCCTGATTTGAAAGAGAAAGGACCGCATTTCCGGATTCGTCTGTCTGGTATGGAAGACCATACTCTTCAAAATCTTTGGCAGAATATGCGTATTTTTCATCGTCAGAATAGGCATCCAGGCCAAAGCCGTCCGGTCCGGCAAGAAATGTCATCAGCGTTTCGGCACTGGAACTCTTCTGTTCTGCCGTCATATCGTCGATTTTCTTCTGTCCATAAATGTCTGCACGAAAACGGTCGCGGATCGTTCCCTCTTCACCTGTAAAAACAAACGCACCGTTCTCATCCACTTCAATCGGGAAGGTGCTGGTGTCAATCGAGTCTCCGTTTGCACGAATCAGCTTACAGAGACGATAGAGTTCTGCGTTCAGAGAGAGAATACGTTCTTTTGTCGTGTTGTACGTTCCGTTATCCTCGATGGTTACGGAGTAGGAAACCTTATTTCCAGCGATCAGTTTTCCGTTCCGGTCATAAATATTTCCTCTTGTACTCTCAAGGGTTCTGGTTTTTGTGATTTGCAGTTCAAAATTATCCGCATACTCTTCTCCATGCACTACCTGCAGGATAAAAAGTCTTCCGATCAGGACGGCAAACATAGCAAGGAAAACCACACCAAGCAATAGGGTGCGGTTTTCACCGAGTCTGCGGAAAAATTTTCTTATCTTCTTAGCCATGGCGACTGTTGTCCTTCCATTTCATTTTCGGTCAGTTTACGGTTGATGATAAATAAAAGCCGGTAAAGCAGAATGGAGAGCACTACCGTGTATACCATTTCCGGCAGAATAATATGCGCCAGATAATCGAAAAAGTGCAGGCGCACGCGCAGCAGGAACTGCAGCACATACATCAGCAGACTGTAGACAAGATCGCTGGCAGCGACCAGTACAATGTGTACCTTAATATCATCGTCATAGAAGACTTTGCAGAAAAAGCCGTTCAGATAACCGATATACATGTAGAGCAGTGCGTAAAATCCAAACAGGCTGCCGTAGAACAGATCAATCATCAGACCGCTGAAAAATCCGACCATCAGTCCCTCTTTTTTTCCGCGCATCAGCCCAAAGGCGGACGTCAGAATCAGAAGAAGGTTCGGCGTTACGGACGCTATCTGAAAATACTGAAATACAGTTGTCTGTAACAGGAAAGCTGCCAGAATCAGAAAGGCAAGCGTGATTTTTCTGCGCATTTACTCTCCTCCCTGCTGTTTTAATTCTTTGATCACGAGAACTTCCTGAATATGTTGAAAATCCACAACAGGAATGATGTATCCCTTTTTCGTCAGGTGATTGGAGTCCTCGGTGATTTCACTGACATAGCCGATCAGAATACCGCGGAGGTATTTATCACTGATGTTCGATGTCACAATCTTTTCGCCCTCAGCTACCGTGTCGGTTGTATTCAGCTGGGAAAAGGCAAGCTTTCCGTCGCTGATCAGGCGCAGATCACCCGATACAATACACGTATCCGAGGTAGATGCTGTCATGGCACTCACGGAACTGGAGTCATCAATGATAGAGCGGACAGTAGCGGAATTGGAACTTACCTCCTCAACAAGTCCAACAAGGCCGCCGTCTGCAATAACGTTCATATCTTTCTGAATCCCGTCATTTGATCCTTTGTTGATGACAAAGGTATCATACCAGTTGCCCGGATCCTTTGAGATGACCTGTGCTGCTACTTTTTCATATTCCGAGTAGGACTGGTCCAGCTGATACAGCTCTTGAAGACGCTGCAGCTCCTGCTGATCCTGTACAAGCTGATTGTTTTCCTCAGTCAGATCCGTGACCTTCTGTTCAAGCTCCTCTTTCTCGGCAGACAGTTTTTTGACGTTCTGGAAACCGGTCAGACAGTCTGTCAAATACGCACCGATCTGGTTAATTCCGTTCTGAAACGGGATGATCACAAAGCCTGCGGCTTCCCGGATCGGCGTGACCGGCATTTTGTCTGCTGCACTGCCTAAAATGCCGGAGAGACACAGGAACGTCATGATGAAAAGTAAATGTTTGCTTTTTAGCTGAAATTTTTTCTTCTTATTCATAGCGGGTCCTTTTTGATAGATTTACTTCTTTTTATTTACCGTGTAAGCCCAGCGATGCAGCGCATCGTGCGTGATCAGTTCCTTGAGCCCACAGATGGTACAGAGGTCATAATACTGGGAAAGCTGCACCGGACAGCCGAGCTGTCTCGAAAGATAGCGGTCAATGTTCGGAATCCTTGTGCTTCCGCCGGTGATGTAAATACCCTCTTTCTGGATATGATCGTGGATCTGCGGCGGTGTACGCTCCAGCGCATGCTTGATTTCCTCGCCGATCTCATTAACACCTGAAAGGAGTGCTTCGTTTACGAGGGAAGAAGTAATGATCCCTTCCATTGGAAGACCGGATGCACCATCTACGCCGCGCACCTTCCGCGCCTCTTTTTTGTCTGTTCCAAGATCCGCCAGCGCAATCTTGACACGTTTGGCTGTTTTGGAGCCAATCTGGAAATTGTTTTTGCGGCGGTTCAGATTGCATATCGATTCGTTGAACTGTTTTCCGCCTACCGGGATGATTCTGGAAAAAATAACCCTCGCGTTGGCGATAACAGAAATCTCTGTGCTCTGCGCTCCGATGTTGACAATCATGGAACCCTTCGTGCGGTTGATCGGAATGCCAAGTGCCAGCGCATCCGCGATTGGTTTATCCACAAGATACATGCGGCAGTTTTTTAAGGCTCCCTTATGTGCAATCGTATAATAAGAACGCCGTTCAATCTCTGTCATATCGCAGGGAACTGAAAAATACAGCTCCGGGCGATATCCCATGTGGCGCGTACAGCGGTGGAGAAGCGTGTGCAAAACGGCTTCTACCATCAATACATTCGCAATGCGTCCGTTGCTCATGGGGGTAATTACCTCGATATTGGAAGGCGTTCTCTCGTGCATTTCATATGCGTAATTTCCAACGGCAATCACATGTTCGCGGTTGCGTATGGCAATCATATTTTTTTCTTTTGTGATTGTGTCTTTCTTCAGGTCATAGATTTTGACGGTACTGGTGCCAAGGTCTATGCCGTATACATTTCGAATCTGCATCGTGCTCCTTTAACTTGTTCCCTTCCTTTGGACATTTCTGCCTCGGATTTTCGGGATCAGATTCCCTGTTCCAGCATACTGGTATAACAGTGATCCCCGATAATAATGTGATCCAGCAGGGTAATGCCGAGCATTTCGCCCGCCCGCCGGATCTGCCGTGTCACGGTAATGTCGTCACCGCTTGGTTCCGGGATTCCGCTTGGATGGTTGTGAACCAGCAGAATATGAACCGCACGGAACTGCAGTGCCGCAAGAAAAAGCTCCCGCGGCGAAATCATCGTCGCATTGACCGTTCCTCTTGTGATTTCCTTTTCTCCGAGAAGCTGATTTTTTGTGTCCAGCATCATGCAGAGAAGAACCTCCTGATCCTCGTGGCGGAGACGTTCCATGTAATAATCCGCAATGGAAGCCGGATCATGAAAGCAGAGACCTTTTCTTGCTCCGGCCGCGGCCATTCGTTTGGAAAGCTCACCGATGCACTGGAGCTGGATCGCTTTTACTTCCCCGACTCCGCGGACCTGCAGAAGTTCCTGTCTTGTACAGTGATAGAGTCCTAACAGGCCCTCCTCTTTTCCGGGAAGGGAAAGAATCTCTCTTGCGAGCTCCAGGGATGTTTTTCCCCTTGCCCCACATCGTAAAATGACAGCCAGAAGCTCCGCGTCGGAAAGACTTTCCGGGCCGTTTTCCAGGCATTTTTCATATGGCTGTTCCATCGTCGGCAGGTTTCGTAATCCATTTTTTCTCATGTATTCCTCCCACCACTCTTCCGGGAATTTTCATGGAATACATTGGTTTGAATCACCCATCATTCTAGCACAACTTTCCGCAGATGTATAGGAATTATGAAAAATTCATATATTTTTTTGCAATTTCCTCTGCCGTTTTTAATCCGTCCATGGCTGCGGAAGTGATGCCTCCCGCATAGCCTGCGCCCTCTCCGCACGGGTAAAGACCGGTAAGCGACGGACTTTCGAGCGTTTCATTTCTTACAATGCGGACCGGTGACGAGGTACGCGCTTCCACGCCGGAAAGAACGGCGTCCGGACGGGAAAAGCCGTGGATTTTCCCCTCAGATGCACGAATGCCTTCCACAAGGGAGTCTCCGATAAACGTCGGAAGAACTTCCCGCAGATTGGCGAAAATCCATTCTCCGCAGATGGAAGGGGTTACCTCTCCAAGTGCTGTAGAAACTCTGTTTTCACAGAAATCACCAAAAAGCTGCACCGGAACTTTGCCTTTTCCGGCTTCCCACGCAGCGTGTTCAAGCGCTCTCTGGAATGCCACACCATCGAGTACGTCCGGCGTTCCCTCTACATGGTACGGGCGGTAGTCTTCCGGTGTTACAGTGACAATCATAGCGCTGTTCGCATTTTTACCTTCCCGGTCAGAATAACTCATACCGTTGACGCAGGTGCGTTCCGCTTCCGAGGATGCGTTGACAACATAGCCGCCGGGACACATGCAGAATGAGTACACACCTCTTCCGTTTTCACACTGATTGGTGAGCTTATACGGTGCTGCCCCAAGAAAATCCGGTGCCTCCGGTCCGTACTGATCCTCCGTGATCATCTTCTGCGGATGCTCAATGCGGACGCCGACAGCGAAGGATTTTGCTTCCATGGAGATCTTATTTTCGCAGAGTTTAAAGAAGGTATCGCGTGCAGAGTGGCCGATCGCAAGGACTGCCGTCTCCGCGGCAATCTTCTCGGTTTCATTGACGGTTACAGAAGTGAGTCTGCCGTTTTCAATTCCAAAGTCCGTCACTTTTGCTCCGAAACGGACTTCTCCGCCCCATGCCTCGATCTTTTTCCGCATCGTTGTCACAATTCCGATGAGCTGATCGGTGCCAAGGTGCGGTTTCTGATCGTACAGAATTTCTTTCGGTGCCCCGCATTCCGTGAAGATCCGGAGTACCTCACGGTTTCTGCCGGATGGATCCTTTACCGAAGTGTTTAATTTTCCATCCGAAAACGTACCGGCGCCGCCCTCTCCGAACTGTACGTTCGATTCCGGGTTCAGAACGCCGGTTTTCCAGAACGCATCGACACTTTTCTTTCTCTGTTCTGCAGATTCGCCGCGCTCCAGAACGAGCGGACGGTAGCCATGCTTTGCGAGAACATAGGCACAAAAAAGCCCTGCCGGACCGCTTCCGATAATAACCGGCCGGTGAACAAGAGTCTGTTCTCCGGATTTTGGGAACACATATGGCTTTTTCTCCGCTTTTACGATCTGGTTATTTTTCGTCTTCCGCAGTACGGCGTTCTCATCTTTTACTTTTACATCAAGCTGATAAACGTATTTTAATTCGGATTTCTTTCTGGCATCAATTGAGCGGCGTAAGAGCTCAATTTCCTGCAGATCGTGTTTTCCGATTTTCAGTGTTTTTCTTATTTTCTGTTCCAGTTCCTCCTGTGTGTGGGTGACTGGAAGCTTTAATTGCTGTATCCGAATCATGCATGTTCTCCTGCTGCAGCTCTTCCGGCTGCACTTCCGCTGGACCAGGCCCACTGGAGATTGTAGCCGCCGCAGACGCCGTCGACGTCCAGGGCTTCTCCCGCAAAGAAAATACCAGGGTGCTGTAACGATTCCAGAGAATCCGTAAGCTGGTCGAGCGTGATGCCGCCCGCACACACCTGGGCTTTTCCAAAGTCGGTCTGGCCGGTGATCTGTAAACGATATGATTTGATGGCGCCTGCCATTTCTTCCGGAGTCTTTTTCTTTCCGATCAGAACCGGAATGAGTTTTTCCGGAAGAAGACCGATCAGAAGCTCTTTTGGCGCTTTATACGGGCAGATTTCCTGCCGTCTGACAAGTTCTGCAGTAAGCTCCGATTCCGTCAGTTCCGGAAAGAAGTCTACGAGAAGTTCAGTGCGTTTTTTCTGCATGCAGGCGCGCACAGCGAACCGGGAAATCTGAAATACCGGGATGCCGGAGACACCGTAGTCGGTAAGCTGCATTTCTCCCTGTTCCGTCAGAATCTCCTGATTTTCAACCAGAAGCGTAATCTTCGCGCGCACCCGAACACCCGCCCAGGAGGAAAACTGGTTTCCTTTGCAGCGGAGCGGGCAGAGGGCCGGGGAAAACGGAATCGAAGCGAGCTGAAGCTGATCGGCAAATCGAAGTGTATCTCCGTCGGAACCGGCGATCTGGGAAGCACAGCTTCCGCAGCAGATGATGACGCTGTCAGCCGGGTACTGCCATCCTTCGGTGCGCACCAGATAACCATTTTCGGCTTTTTCCACTGCAACAGCCGTTTCCCGTGTCTTGATTTTTACCTTTCGGAATCTGGCTTCCAAAATCAGCAGCTCAAGAACGGACTGTGCCTGCTCGCTGGCCGGATAAAGCCAGCCTTCACGGCTCCGGATGCGGATGCCGAGCTGTTCAAAAAACTGTTCGGTGTCCTGTTCGGTAAACTGTTCGAGAACCCGTGATGCACGCTCCTGATTTCCCGTGCGGTAGCACGATGCATCCTGATAACGATTGGTAAAATTACACCGTCCGTTTCCGGTCGCAAGAAGCTTTCTGCCCGGTTTATCGTTCTTTTCCAGAACGGTGACCGCGGCACCGAGACGTGAGGCCCAAATTGCCGCCATCAGTCCGCTCGCGCCGCCGCCGATAATTACCACATTTTTTGCCATTATAATGTCACCATACCGGCATCGACGAGTTTCTGAAGACTCATCAGAATACCGAATTTTGCGTGCTGCCACGTAAGCCCACCCTGGAAATAGACAGCATACGGCGGTTTGATCGGGCCGTCGGCAGAAAGTTCAATGGAAGAGCCCTGCACGAAAGCGCCAGCTGCCATGATAACTGGGCTGTCGTAGCCTGGCATATCCCAAGGTTCCGGGGAAACGAAGCTGTCGACCGGGGCAGCTGCCTGGATACCCTGGCAGAATGCGATGACGCCTTCTGGTTTTCCAAAGGTTACCGCCTGAATGATGTCGTGACGGCTCTCGGTTCCGTTTGGAACAACGGCAAATCCCAGTTTCTCATAAACATTTGCAGCAAAGACAGCACCTTTTAATGCCGCTGCGGTAACGGTCGGTGCCAGGAAGAATCCCTGGTAGAAGGAACCGTTCACACCGAGTGTTGCGCCAACCTCTTTTCCAAGTCCCGGGGAGAGCAGACGGTATGCTGCATTTTCCACGTACTTTTTCTTTCCAACAATGTAACCGCCGGCCGGAGCCAGTCCGCCGCCCGGGTTTTTGATCAGGGATCCGACCATCAGATCTGCACCGACATTGGTCGGTTCGATCGTCTCCACGAACTCGCCGTAGCAGTTATCGACCATACAGATGACATCTGGTTTGATATTTTTAATAAATGCAATCAGTTCACCGATGCGGGTAACAGAAAGCGTCGGTCTGGTCTGATATCCTTTCGATCTCTGAATCGTCACCATCTTTGTCTTTTTGTTGATGGCATTTTTGATTCCTTCGTAATCGAAAGAGCCGTCCTCTTTTAAATCTACCTGGCGGTAAGTTATGCCATATTCCGCAAGAGATCCGACGGACGGGCGGATGCCGATCACTTCCTCAAGGGTGTCGTACGGTTTTCCAACAGGAGAAAGCAGTTCGTCGCCCGGGCGGAGATTTCCGGAAAGCGCCGTTGCAAGCGCATGGGTTCCGCAGGCGATCTGCGGGCGTACCAGCGCATCCTCAGTGCCGAAGCACGTTGCATAGACCTGCTCCAGCGTATCACGTCCCAGGTCATTGTATCCGTATCCTGTGGTTCCATATAAGCATGCCTCGCTGACCTTGCTTGCCTGCATGGCGTGGATGACCTTTAACTGGTTGTATTCTGCGCTTTCATCAATTTTTGCAAAACGCTCTTTTAATTCTTCCTCAATTTTCGTTCCAAATGCGAAAACCTCTTTGGAAATGCCAAGTGTGCTGTACATAGCAGCTTTTTCTGTCAACATGATTGTTCTCCTTCTTCCTTTGCATCGGCCGAAACGATTTCGTTCCAGCGATCCAGCATATATGATAATATTTTTTCTTCGTCGTAGTCAAAATCCGGCTTGTTCAGCCAGATCACATCCTTTTCCCGGCGGAACCAGGTCAGCTGCCGTTTGGCAAAATGACGGGTGTCCCGCTTGATGATATAGACGGCCTCCTCCAGCGTGCATTCGCCCGCAAGATACGGGAACAGTTCTTTGTAGCCCAGTCCCTGCATGGAGACAAGATCTCTTGTGTATCCCATTTCTTTCAAACGGAAAACTTCATCAACCAGTCCGTCGCGGATCATCTGATCGACGCGCCTGTCAATGCGGTCATACAGAATCGAACGTTCGTCGTTCAGCACAAAATAAGCAGAACAGTACGGAGATTCCTTCTGCTTCTGCTCCTCGTTGTGCTCCGAAATCTTCTGTCCTGTCTCGTGATAATATTCCAGCGCCCGGATTACACGTTTTACATTATTCGGGTGAATCGTCTCCGCGGAAGCAGGATCAACCTCGGAAAGTTCCCGGTACAGTTCTGCCGCGCCTTCCTCCGTTGCTGCTTTTTCTTCCAGCTGTTTCCGGATCGGCAGTTCACCGTGCGATTCCGTAAAATCAACTTCTTTTAAAAGCGCCTGGATATAAAAGCCGGTGCCGCCCGTCACGATCGGAATCTGTCCGGCGGCGTATATTTTTTCCATCGCTTCATGCGCCAGTTCCACAAACTTCACGACGTGAAACTCTTCGGAAGGATCGAGCACATCGATCAGATAATGCGGAACGCCGCACATCTCCTCCGGGCGGATTTTGGCAGAGCCGATATCCATATGGCGGTAGACCTGCATGGAATCCGCGGAGATAATGGCCCCATTCACCGCTTTGGCAAGCGAAATCGACAGCTTCGTCTTGCCGACAGCGGTCGGACCGGTCAGGATAATCAAAGGTTTTTTCAAAAAAATCACCTACACAATTCTCTTAAATTTCTTTTCCAGTTCCCGTTTCGAGAGGGAAATGATCGTCGGCCGGCCGTGCGGGCAGTGATACGGATCTTCGAGCGTCAAAAGCTCGGCAATGAGCTGCTCCGCCTCTGCATAGGAAAGATGATTGTTGCCCTTTACGGCGGCCTTGCACGACATCGTCGCCAGACGGTCTTTTAAAATCTCCAGCGGCTTTTCGCGGACCTCCTCAAGATTGTCGAGAATCTCGATAAACAGCTCCTCCGTCGCAATACCGTACAGGTTGTGCGGCACGGCGTTGATCGCATAGTCTTTTCCGCCGAACGGGGAAATTTCGTAGCCGAAGGACTGGAAAACGTCCATGTAACGGGTCACAAGATCTGCTTCCTGCGGCGTTAAGGAGACGATCAGCGGAGGACTCACCATCTGGGAGGTGACGTTCTTTTCCCGGTAATTTTTCATCATCCGCTCGAACAGTACCTTTTCGTGCGCGGCATGCTGATCGATGATGTAGAGATTCTCGCCGTACTGAATCAGCCAGTACGTATCGAAAACCTGGCCGATGATGCGGTGCGATTTCTCTGCCTCCGGGGTAAGAAACTGCTCATCAAAGAGCTGCATCTGGCCTTCTGGCTCAGGCGAAGCAGATGCAGATGAGGATTCTTCCGGCATGGAAGATACCGTTGGAGCTGCATCTGGCTCCTGCTGATGCTGTATTGCGTCCGCGTTTGAGAGGTCTGCCGTCTTTGGCACGTTTCCTGCACCCGGCTCAAACAGTTCTTCCTCTTCCCGCGTCATTCCCGTCATCTGCTGAACCGGCACATACGTTTTCGCTGCGCGGTATCCATTTCGTTCCACCTCCGGGAAAATTGGCATTCTTCTGCTCTGGCTGGAAACCGGCTCCACCGGAAGGGACTGCCGTGCAAAGCCTTCTTTTACCTGCCGTTTCTGCTCGAACGGTTCCGGAACAACAATCTGTTCTTTCCGTGCCGATTTTTCCTCTGCTTTCCGTTCCCTGTCGGAAGAAAGCGAAACCTTCACAATCTGCTCCCTGTGATTCAGCGCACCTGAGATCATATCGCGCATCTGGCGGTAAATCTCCTCCTGATGAGAAAAACGAAGCTCCATCTTCGTCGGATGCACATTGACATCCACCGCCTCTCCATCCATCTGGACATAGAACAGCGTAAACGGATATTTATGCTGCATCATCGATGTTTGATATCCGTCCTCAATCGCACGGGCGAGCAGCTTGCTCCGCACATACCGTCCATTCACGTAATAGTTTTCAAAATTCCGGTTTCCCCTCGAGATCACCGGTTTTCCGATAAAGCCGTCGATCGTCATCAGCGGGCTTTCCGAGTGAATCTCGATCAGCTCCCGCGCGATGTCGCGGCCGTAAATATTATAGACCAGTTCTTTTAAATTCCGGTTGCCGCTCGTATGGAGCTTCACCTGTGAATTCACCATATATTTAAACGAAATCCCCGGGTGCGACAGCGCAAGCTGCTCCACAACGGAAGTCACCGCATTCGCCTCCGTAACCGGCGTTTTTAAGAATTTCTGACGAGCCGGCGTGTTGTAAAAAATATTCCGGACCAGAAAGGTTGTTCCGGTCGGGGCACCGACCTCCTCATTGGCCTTCTCCGCGCCGCCCTCAATCACATACCGCGTTCCCGTCAGCGCATCCGGCGTTTTCGTAATCATCTCGATCTGCGCAACCGCCGAGATACTCGAGAGCGCCTCGCCGCGGAAGCCAAGAGATGCAATCTGCACGAGTTCTTCCACGGAACGGATCTTGCTCGTCGCGTGGCGCAGAAAAGCGAGCGGCACCTGTTCGGCCGGAATGCCGCTTCCATTGTCCGTGATCCGCACCAGCGAGATACCGCCGTCGCGGATTTCCACGGTGATCGCCGTCGCACCGGCGTCCATTGCATTTTCCACCAGCTCCTTTACCACGGAAGCCGGCCGTTCCACGACCTCACCGGCCGCAATTTTATCGATCGTATTCTGATCCAGTACTGCTATGGTAGCCATGTTGTTCCTTTCTGTTTCGGATTGATTCTAACTTATGTTCTGATCCAGTATTCCCCTATTTCCAGCGGTTTTTCACCTTTCCCTGGAAACGGTACAGGGTATTTAAAGCATCCATCGGTGTCATATTCGAGATATCAAGCTCCGAGAGCTCTTTGATGATATCATCGTCCTGCACCGTATCGAACAGCGACATCTGTGCCATATCGACCTCGTCGTAGTGAACAGGCTTTGCCTTCGGTTTTTTCTGCATGGTCAGATCCTTGACTGCAGCAGTGATATCGGCATCGCTCAGCTGCTCCACCAGCTCCTGCGCCCGGGAGAGCACTGACTCCGGCACTCCCGCAAGACGCGCTACCTGGATACCGTAGCTCTTATCTGCGCCGCCCTGTACAATTTTACGCAGGAATACGATATCGTCGCCCTTTTCCTTAACGGCAATACAGTAGTTGTGCACGCCCGGAAGCTTTCCTTCAAGCTCAGTCAGCTCATGGTAATGCGTAGCGAACAGTGTCTTTGCGCCGAGCAGCTTCGGATTCGCCACATGCTCAATCACCGCCCAGGCGATCGAAAGACCGTCGAACGTACTCGTTCCTCTTCCGATCTCATCGAGAATCAGCAGACTGTTCGAGGTTGCATTCCGAAGAATATTTGCCACCTCCGTCATCTCAACCATAAACGTACTCTGGCCGCTTGCCAGGTCATCGGATGCGCCGACACGGGTAAAGATCCGGTCCACAATACCGATGTTTGCCTTCGAAGCCGGAACAAACGAACCGATCTGTGCCATCAGCACAATGAGGGCCGTCTGGCGCATATACGTCGATTTACCGGCCATGTTCGGTCCGGTGATGACGGAAACGCGGTGGTCACCGTTGTCAAGCAGGGTATCGTTTGCGATAAACATATCGTTTGGAATCATCTTCTCGACCACTGGGTGACGGCCGTCCTTGATATCAATCTTTCCGCGGCTGTTCAGCTTCGGACGCACATAGTGGTTGTGCTCGGCAACGTAGGAAAGCGATGCATACACATCGAGCCGTGCCAGGGCCTGCGCCGTGCGCTGAATCCGCTCCGCCTCACCGGCAACCGTATCGCGCACCGTACAGAAAAGATCGTATTCCAGCGCATACAGTTTATCCTCCGCACCGAGAATCGTATCCTCGAGTTCCTTCAGACGCGGGGTAATGTAGCGCTCCGCATTCGTCAACGTCTGTTTTCTCGTATAGTAATCCGGGACAAGATCTTTAAACGAGTTCGTGACCTCCAGATAATAGCCGAATACCTTGTTGTATTTGACCTTCATATTTTTGATGCCGGTTTTCTCGCGCTCGCTTGCCTCCAGCTCACTCAGCCACTGTTTTCCCTCGGTCTTGGCGTGACGGTAATTATCGACCGTCTCGTTATAGCCGTCCTTGATCATACCGCCGTCACGCATCAGATACGGCGGATCATCGACGATTGCCGCATCGACAAGCTGATAGAGGTCTTCCAGCGGGTCGAGATCCTCCTGAATCTGCGCCAAAGCGCCGCCGTCAAACGAGTTTAAGAGCTGCTTGATGTAAGGCAGCATCTGCAGCGACGATTTAAAGGCGATCAGGTCACGCGGATTCGCGGACTGGTAGCTGATTCTTCCGACGAGACGCTCGAGGTCATAAACCGGACGGAGGTATTCACGGATTTCCTCGCGGATCATCGCCTGCCCCGTTAGAGCCTCTACAGCATCGAGTCTTGCATTGATTTCATCCTCATCGATCAATGGCTGCTCCACGTAGCTTCGCAGAAGACGCGCGCCCATCGCCGTGCGGGTTTTGTCGAGAACCCAGAGGAGGGAGCCGCGTTTCTGCTTCTCCCGCAGCGTTTCCACCAATTCCAGATTCCGGCGGCTGGAGCTGTCGATCAGCATATATTTGTCTGTCACATACGGTGTAATCGAATTCATGTGAGACAGATCCGATTTCTGTGTCTCGTGCAGATACTGGAACAGCGCACCGGCTGCAATTGTTCCGCAGTTGTAATCGGCGATGCCAAGGCCTTCCATCGTAGCAGCATGGAACTGTTCCTGCAGTGTACGGCGGCAGATGTCATCATCGAAATACCAGTCTTCCAATGCATTCACGCAGATATGAAGGCGGGTCCGGAGATCCTCCACATCGATCCCGCAGAGCAGGAACGACTGATTGCAGATGATTTCCGCCGGCATAAACTTCGTGATCTCATCCACCAGACGGCGCGGCTTGTCCATTTCCGTGACGAGGCACTGGCCGGTCGAGATATCTGCTGTAGAGATACCGAAGCATCCCTCCATGCAGACGATCGACATGATGTAGTTGTTCTTCGTCTCATCAAGTCCCTGCGGGATCAGCGTCGTACCCGGTGTGACAACGCGGATGACTTCGCGCTTTACCATGCCCTTTGCCTGTTTCGGGTCCTCCATCTGCTCGCAGATCGCAACCTTATGGCCGTTCTCTACAAGACGGTTGATATACCCTTCTGCAGCATGATACGGGATACCGCACATCGGAGCGCGCTCCTCCATGCCGCAGTCCTTTCCAGTCAGCGTAAGCTCAAGTTCTTTGGATACCAGGGTGGCATCCTCGAAGAACATTTCGTAGAAATCACCTAAGCGGTAAAACAAAATGGTATTAGCCGGGTCAGTCAAGCCCGTCTTCGTCTGGCAATAATGTACCATCATAGGCGAAAGCTTCTCACACTGATCCAGCGCATCCTGTGCTGTCACAGGCCGCGTGGACATCAGTGCCGGCGCTTTTACCGCTGTGTTTTTTGTTTCTGTATCGTTCATTTGTATTTCATACCTTTTCTCAAGAATAAATATAAGAAGTATAACAAACGTCATACCTGCACAATTTTAGCATGAAACCAGAAATTGTGCAAGATTCACAAGCGTATAAAATGCCCCCTTCCTGTCAGTGGTTTTTTCTCAAAACCAGCCGTCCAGGAAGCGAGCATTCCCTTTAATTTTTCTTTTTTTGTCTCCATTTTGAGAAAGACGAACCAATCAACAGGATCAGCACAAAAACAACGGCAACCGTTTCATAAATCTGCACGCCGGTGTTGACAGGATTGTCGTCAATTGAGCGGTAATCGCGCTCCAGACGCCACAGCATCGCCATCCGGTCCATGAAATCAATCTGCCGCGTGCCGTCCGTCTCGGTCTTAAAGACGGCACAGTAAAGATTCGTGTACCACTGGTCAAGAAGACTGACCCCTGATCGCCCGATCTTTCCGCTGCCGATCTCCTCGTCATTTTCATCATACAGAATCCTGCCGCTTCTCGAACTCTGGTAATCGAGCGGCGTTTCATCTACATCAAGGAAAATCAGTCTTGTATCTTTTCCATAGGAGGTATCCACATACTGCTCCTGCGCATAGCCAAGACACGTACCGGATGCGTCGTAATAGCCGTACGTCGTGCCGGAGCCTTCTCTGTCATTGATGGGCTCATCCTCCACATAGTCAATCGAAAACCACTCCTCCTCGTTGATATAGACCGTATTCTTCTGAAGATAGCCCGCCACTTTTCCGTCTGCCACAATCTTCGTCTTTCGTTTACTTCCATACAGGTCAAAGTAGATTTCTATGGTTTCTGCCGATGTAAGCGCCTCTTTTGCCTCATCCGCAGTTGCAAACTCAGATTCCGGCACTTTTTCTTTTCCGCAGCCGCCAAGCACCAGAGCGGCGGCAAGAAAAAGACCAGCGGCTGTATATATTCTCTTTTTCAACTGCCTTTTTCCTCCGCCTTACTTGTTATCTTTGTAATACTCATTTGCCTCATCGTACATCATATCGAGCAAGGCGTATTTATCCTGGAAATCTATCACCTGCGTACCGTTATCCTCCAGGTTCACATAGAGATTGCACTGTGAACCGGACCAGTCCATCTCTTTTTTCGCAGAACCGATCACCGTTCCGCCCTCTGTATAAATGGTATGTCCATCCTCTGATGCGTAATATGGTTTTTCGTTCAGATCTGCATCGAGAAAAATAATGTAATACGCTTCCGGCATCTGATCCGGTGTCGTCACGCGCTCCTGTGCATAGCCAAGCAGGTTGTTGTCCGGATCATAGAATGCATAGGTAGTAGCGGATTTTGTCATCTTATTGATTTCTTCGTCCGTCACAATTTTCATATGGAACCATTCTTCGCCGGAAATAGAGATCGTCCAGGTCTGATCAAAGAGACCGCTGTTTTTCATATACGCGGCAGCCTTTTCATCCGCATAAATGTTTCCCGAAGCGTCAACGTTATCCAGATCACAGCGCATGCGGACGAACGAAGCCGATGCAAGGGCTTCTTTTGCCACATCCGCGTTTTCATACCCTAACTTTTCTTCTGCCGCCGAGCATCCGCACAGAAGCAGAAGTCCTGCTGTAAAACCCAAAAACAATTTTGTCGTTTTTCTCATAGATTCCCCTCTCTTTCTTTTGTCAGGACCTGTTGGAAAAACCGCCGTCCTTGTCGCGTGCCAGTTCTCTTGCCGCCATCACAGCGAGTGCTGTCAGCTGCGGCAGATATTTTGCATCGTAGACAATTAGAAATGCATTGTCGAACATGATGTTTCCGACGGTAAGATCCATATTGTCGACGATGGTGCCGATCATGGTTCCGTTCAGTTTTACCGAGTAATTGTGGCCGATGGAGCCGGCATATTCCCGGAGTTCCAGTTTTCCCTCCGGCAGTTCCATCGAGAACTGATCCCGTACGAGTGCAAACTGCTTTTTCAACACACCATACGGCTCGCCGTACAGATAAAAGCGGTACGTCGGCAGTGCGTGGAGCAGTTCCTTCGTCATACGAAAGATTTCGGTGTGCATCGCATCGTAGATATAAAATGTTTTCAGCGGCACGGTGCTGTCGATCTCGTAAACCAGGTTTCCGTCTGTATCCTCCAGATCGAAATGCTGGCCCGTCAGGCGGTAATCCTCCGTGAAAGTGTAAATCTGGGACGCTGAAATCTTCTGAAACGGCTGTACCGTTCCAGTTTTGACGAAATGCTCCAGATTCGCTTTTAATTCGCTCTGGAACATCATCAGATCGGAATGGTAGCTTAGATGGTCTGCGAGGTTCTCTGCAACATCTTCATGAATCGGATACACGGGTGTGGTGAGTTTCTTTTTGATAAAGCCTTCGATGAAGGAATATCCCAAATAACCGACATGACCGTCTTTGTTCAGCCAGAAGTAGAGATATTCTCCCTTGGCGTCCGGTCCGAAAACGAGTGCTTTCTGCCGCATCGTGTAGAATTTTGCAAGCCACGCGGAACCGAACGGTGTATCGACGTTCTTGTAAGCCTCATAAAATTCTTCGATTTTCCGCGGCTTCTCCATGGAGATCATGGCAATCATATCCGTCATGGAATTGTAGCTCTCCGGGGTTGCCATGGACCAGATGGCAATGCCGAAAATCAAGACAACCGTGGCGATGGTGAGTGTGATCGTCTCTCCGTAGCCGACCGCCATCAGATAGATGCCAAGCAGCGTGACAGCGCCGCCTGCGATGCGGAATTTCCATTTTCTCTTTTTCAACTGAATACCGCCTCCTCTCTTTTCGTTACTTTTATTGTACTTGCTCCCCTTTTTTGTGTCAATTGAAACTCGCTCCTCCGCTCTATTTTGTTCTGCCTGGCGGGACAAAGAAAGCGTGTCGGCGCATCTTTTTTTGTCAGAATGCATCCGGCACGCTTTGTTTCAAAAATTTAATGAACGAAAAGAAATTATGAAATTGGAATCACGCGTCCCGTTTCTGCCATAGTTCGGTGGGAAATGGAAATTACGGTACGGTTTTTGGAAACCCTTTGCAATGCATTTAATACCATTTTTTCCGTCTCTGCATCAAGGTTTGCGGTAATCTCATCGAGGAGCAGAATTTCAGGCTCCGCTGCGGCTGCACGGGCAATCGAGAGGAGCTGCCACTGACCCTGTGAGAAGAGATCCTGTGTACAGATCGTATCATATTGGTCCGGAAGCGCCTCGATGGTCTTTGCAAGTCCGGTCAGCTCTGCTGCTTTTTTTACATCTGTATCCGAAATCTTTGCATCATACAAAGTAATCTGGTCTTTTACCGATCCCGGCACCATGTGGAACGACTGCTCCACATAGCCGAAAACCTTTCGTTTTTTTGCATCCGGCAGATCGACAGATGGAACACCCCAAATCAGAACCATTCCTTTCTGTGGTTCATATAAACCGAGCAGCAGTTTGAAAATAGTACTCTTTCCGGCACCCGTTCGTCCCAAAAGTGTTACCTGCTCGCCTTTTTTGATCTGCAGACTTACATCGTTTAAGATGACCTGGCTTTCGTCATATCCAAACGTCACATTTTTTAGCTCAGCCGCTATGCCGTAATCTGTATTTTCAGTCAGCGCAGCCGGCTCTTTCTTCTCTTCCAGGCTGTAAAATTCATTGATTCTTTCCATACCGGCAAACGCAGACTGAATTGTCTGGATTTCCATACCAAGACTTTCGACCGGAGCAAAGATCTGGGAAATATAGTTTATAACAGCAACGGCGGTTCCGGCGGACATGCCGAACAGCTTTAAAACGGTCGGATTGCCGGAGGCCGAAAGCAGCATGACAACAGCAACAACAATGGCATTTAAAATCAGGATGACCGGAGAATAGACGGCATCGTAAAAATTGGTCTTCTCCATTGCGCTGTAGCTGTCATCAATATAGTGCGCATACTGCTGCTCCATATACGTCTCTTTCTGCAGACAGTGAATGGTACGGATGTTGTGCAGCGTCTCTGGAACGTGACCCGAGGCACGGCTGACTGCACGGCGGTTGGCAATCTGGGAGGCCAGCATGTTTTTCTGAACATAACGGGTAAAGAGGAACAGAACAGGGAGTAAAATAATCAGAACAATCGTAAGTCCACGATTAGTCACCCAGATGACGGCAAGAATGCTTAAGATTTTGCACGCATCGGCAAACATACTGATGATCCCGGAGGTAAACAGGTTTTCCACTGTGTCGACGTCACCGACAAATCTTGATACGAGAGCGCCCGGCTCCTGGCGGTTCAGCTCGTTGGCGGAAAGGCGTCCGAACTTTTCCATCAGACTGCTTCGGAGTGCATGTGTAATTTTCTGGCCGAATACCGTCAGAAGACTCTCTCGTGCCGACTCCAGAAGACCCGTCAGGGCAAGAAGTCCGAAATACAGCAGAATTCCTTCCATCCAGAGGGTATGCTTCTTTGTCAAAAGGTCAATCAGCTGTGCCAGCACAAGAGGCGGGAGCAGTGCGAAAATAACCGCACCGCAGACGACTCCCAAAAGTGCGGCTGATAAAACGCCGTGTTTTCGAACGGTTTCTTTGATTACCCGCAATACAGATTCTTTCTTTTGCATCAAAAGCTGCCTCCCTTCGTCTGATTGCTGCAGAGCTCTGCGTAGGACGGAACCGTTGCAAGGAGTTCCTCATGTGTGCCGACCTTCGTATGGCACTCATCCATCCAGATGACCTGATCCATCTGGTCGAACAGATAGAGGCGATGGGAAATGAGGATTATAATAGAGTCTTTTGCCAGCTCCTTTAAATTTAAAAAAATTTGTGCCTCCGTCTCTTTGTCGAGTGCCGAAAACGGATCGTCGAGAACCAGAACCGGCCGTTTGTGGTACAGGGTTCGCGCAAGGGCAAGGCGCTGCGCCTGACCACCGGAGAGGCGGACACCGCCCGTTCCGACCAGAGTATGGATTCCGTTTTCCATTGCTTTCACTTCATCTTCCAGGCAGACGACTCGGATCATCTCCTCTGCGCCCTCTTTTCCCCCGAGACGGATATTCTCTTCCACACTTCCATGGAACAGCTCCTGGTCATGGCCAAGATAACCGACCATGCGGTTCCGGTCTGCTTTTTCCATTTTTCCAAGTTCTTTTCCGCCGAAGGTGATGCTTCCCTCATACGGCGACTCGCAGAGAAAAGTCTTTCCAAGCGTTGACTTTCCGCATGCGACAGGTCCCGTTACACCGATGATCTGGCCAGGAGCCGCCTGAAACGACAGGTCATGGATGATCTCTTTTCCGTTTGGATAGGCAAAATGCAGGTGATCGACGTTAAGCTCTGCAGGCGCTGCGGCTGGAAGCTCCGGTTCTGTTTTGGAATTCTGCAGCAAAGGTTTGATTCGTTTCCAGGAAACCTGCGCTTTATGTACCGCATTAAAAAGCTTCGCAGCGCTCGATGATTTGGTGGCAAGCTTTGTGTAGCAGGACAAAAACGTGGTAAATACGGCGATGTTCCACGGTGTCCATCCCTCCTGCAGGACGTTTCTGCCTCCAAAATACAGGATAAACAGAATGCTCGTCATCGAGATCATACGGTAAATCGGCGGCATAGCTGTGTTCCAGATATTGGCGCGCACAGCGGCAGATTCGTAAGCCGAAAGATTCTCCTCATAAGCGGCCTTTCTGTCCTCCTCACAGCCAAAGACACGATACGTGATGGCATTTGTCGCACGGTCCAGGGTTGCAGCACTTAATGCACCCGACTGTACCTTATAGGCAGCGCCCGTTTTCTGTACCATGACTTTCATCTTTTCGGCAATCACGTAGGAAATGGGTGGGAAAATCATGCAGAGAAGAGCCAGGCGCCAGTCGTACCAGAGCAGCATACACGCATAGGCGAGAAGAGCAACACCGGTATCAAAGATTTCCGTTGTAAATTTCCGCATTCCTTCTACGCAATCGTCTACATCGAGAATGGCCTTCGTCAGTACATTTCCGGTACCTTCCGCTTCCAGCTCCAAACGGCTTTTGCGAACCAGCGTTCCGTAAAGAATCTGCTTCATATGCCGGTTGACGTTGTTGGCAAATCTTCTGACATAGAACCGTTTGAAATAGCGGGAAACCTGCACAATGCCAATACTCACGACATAGGCCGTGACCAGCATCAGCATCTGGTGGAAGGTTCCTGTGCCACCCAGGAGATCAACCAGCTTTCCTGTCATTTTTCCCTCAAACCAGGGGCCTGCAAGAAGTCCCAGATTATAGATGAGACCGGAAACCGTAACAAAAAAGAGAATTTTCCATTCTTCCCGAAAGTAAGAGAGCACCCGGTTCGGGCGAAAGGTTTCATCCTTCATCGCTGCTGCCTCCTTCTGCTGTTGCTTTTATTGTTTTATCTGCTTTTTCACTTAAAATTTTTGAAAGTTCCGCAAAATGATTCTGCCGTTCTCTCTTCGATTTCCAGTACAGCTTGTCCAGTGTTTCGCAGAAGCTTTCTGCCTCCTTTTCCGGAAGCTCCAAAAGCAGCCATTCATAAAAAACCGTTTCAATTTCTGCTTTGGAATTTTTCAAAGTTTCTGCTTTTTCCGTAGCATACAGAAGCTGGCTTCTGCCGTCCCACGGATTCGGTTTCCGGATCAGATATCCCTTTGCCTCAAGGCTTGCAGCGCGTCTTGCAGCGGCTCCTTTATCAATCTTTAACTGTTCGCGCACTTCCGTCTGCGTGATGCCCGGATGATGGCGCACCAGATGGATAAAGTCAAATTCTGCTGTGCCGATGCCCTCTTCTTTCATTGCCTGAACCGTAAATTTCCCGGCTTCCCGCGCTATTTTTGTTATTTTCCGTTCTGTTGGATCCATTTTTCTGTTCCTCCTGTCCATTCTCGATCTGTTTCAAATAGATGCATATACAACTAATTAGATGATAGTACAACTAATTAAAATTGTCAATCGCTAGATCTTCTGGTTGACGAAGTATCGTCCGGACTTTATAATAGAAGTATTCGGCTGTTAAAAACAGTCAGTCTATCAATAAGGAGATGTATCTTATATGGAAAAGAAACATACGCGCGGCAGCTTTACCGGATCGATCGGCTTCGTGCTTGCTGCCGCAGGAAGCGCGGTTGGACTGGGAAATATCTGGCGTTTCCCTTATCTTGCCGCAAAAGACGGAGGCGGAACCTTTATTTTAGTTTATATCGTACTGGCTCTGACCTTTGGATTTACGCTGCTGACAACGGATATTGCCATCGGCAGAAAAACGGGACAAAGTCCGCTTGTCGCTTATGGAAAAATTCACCCGGGCTGGAACGGCCTTGGCCTTCTCGCCAGTATCGTGCCGGTTGTCATTCTGCCTTACTACTGCTCCATTGGCGGCTGGGTATTAAAATACCTGTCTGTGTTTCTCACCGGACATGGCACTGCTGCTGCCGAGGATGGTTACTTTACCGGCTATATTACCGGTACATGGCAGCCGATTGTGTGGTTGGGAATCTATCTTTTTCTTACCGCATTCGTTGTATATCGTGGTGTCAATAAGGGAATTGAAAACTACAGCAAAATTCTGATGCCGATCCTTCTGATTTTAATCATCGGAATTTCCATTTTTTCGCTGACACTGACCCATACCGATGCAGACGGTGTCGTCCGTACGGGACTGCAGGGTATGAAAATTTATCTTGTTCCAAATTTTAAAGGAATGACGCCGCAGAAATTTTTCACCGTCTTTGTCGACGCACTCGGACAGCTTTTCTTTTCGATCAGTGTAGCGATGGGTATTATGGTTGCCTATGGTTCCTACGTAAAAAAAGAAACAAACCTGATGAAATCGATCAACCAGATCGAAATTTTCGACACCATTGTTGCGCTGCTCGCCGGTTTGATGATCGTTCCTGCCGTATTTACCTTTATGGGGACAGAGGGTATGTCTGCCGGCCCTGGTCTGATGTTTGTCTCCCTGCCGAAGGTCTTTCAGTCCATGGGAGCAGCAGGCGGCGTAATCGGAACCATTTTCTTTCTTATGGTCTCCTTTGCAGCCATTACATCTTCCGTATCGGTCATGGAATCCATTGTTTCCTGTATGATCGACAAATTTCACATCAGCAGAAAGAAGAGCACTGTGATTGTAACGGTTTATGCGTGTCTCGTCGGTATCATCGTATGCCTCGGCTACAATGCGCTTTATTTTGAACTGAAGCTTCCAAATGGCGCAACGGCTCAGATCCTGGATGTCATGGATTTTATCAGCAATAACCTTCTGATGCCGCTTGTCGCACTTCTCTCCTGTATTCTGATCGGATGGGTTGTAAAGCCGCAGGTCATCATCGATGAGGTGACGCTGGGAGGATATAAGTTCGGTCGAAAGAGGCTGTATATCGTCATGGTGAAGTTTATTGCACCCGTGCTCCTTGCCGCACTGCTGCTGCAGTCGTTCGGTATTTTAAACGTCTGATCACTGCGATACCAGATTGCTATGTGCTTTGCACTCACGCAATCTTCAAAAACATTCGTAATCCGCTCATTTTCCTTCGAAAAATGGCTCCTTACTTATGTTTTTGGCGAGTCAAGAGATCAAAAAAGCATGTTTTCCGGTGGCTTTTCCAGAAAACATGCTTTTTTTGTGCCTGTCTGCACATATTTCTAACAGGTGAAACCCTTACATCCTGCGAATTAACGTTCCATTTACACCAAGTATCTCTCCGTCAAATTCCCGGGCGAAAAGTACTTCCCCGTCTCCTTTTACTTTTATCTCCTCATCCGATGCGTTGAGCAGAACTTCGATTTTATTTCCCTCTTCGTCTAGTTTAATATACTCTACACACCGATCATTTTCATAGCCATTCGGAAAATGGAAATGCAGGCTTCTGCACACTTTTTCATTTCTTCGAAGCATGATCAGTTTCCGCATCGTTGCAATTTTTTTCTGATTCTCTTCGCTTTCAATTTCACTCCAAGGCATACATCTTCTGCAGTCCGGATCATGAGCGCCTTCCATTGCGATCTCCGTTCCATAATAAATACAGGGGCTTCCCGGAAGCGTAAAAAGGATTGCAAGCTGCTGGTAGAACTTGTCCAGATCGTGAAAACGGTTCATCAGCCTCTCGGTATCGTGGGAATCCAGGAGATTAAAAAGTACATCGTTATTCTGCTGCATATACATGGTATAGCAACGGTTTACCATATATTCAAATTCTTCTTTTTTCATTGTTTTATCAAGAAAGAAATCATGGATTCCACTCAGCAGCGGGTAGTTCATGACAGAATCATATTCATCTCCCTGCAGCCACTGGCTTGCATCATGCCAGATTTCCCCCAGAAGATAAATATCCGGCTTTATCGTTTTTAAATGCTCCCTTATCCGCTTTAAGAACCTGTGCGACACTTCGTTTCCTACATCGAAACGAATTCCGTCGATATCAAACTCCCGTACCCAGTCCTCACAGATTTTACAGAAATACTGTATCACCTCTTCGTTGTTTGTATTCAGCTTTGGCATCCCGTCTGTAAATGCAAAGGAATAGAACCGTCGGTCTCTGGTGTCTCCCCTTTTTTGAACCTGTTCCCAGTCCTCTACCATAAACCAGTCCGCATAACGAGACTCTTTTCCATGCTCCAGGATATCTATCCACGGCTCAAATTTTCTTCCACTATGATTAAACACTGCATCTACCATAATGCGGATTCCTTTTTCATGTGCTTCTTTGCAAAGCGCTTTCATTGTATCCGCATCGCCAAAAGACGGATCTATTTTTGTATAATCGGTCGTGTCATATTTGTGGTTGGACTCTGCTTTCATGATCGGATTCAGATAAATACCGGTAATCCCAAGTTCCTGCAGATACGATAATCTCTGACGGATCCCTTCCAGATTTCCTCCGAATTTTTCTTCGTTTGTTACGGTTCCGTGATTTCTCCAGGGTGTGATATCATCTCCGTTTTTTTCCGGTGTCCCGTTGCAGAACCGATCCGGGAAAATCTGATACCAGATCGTTTCGTTTACCCATGCCGGTGTGCGATTGATATCTGCCGGGTTCATCCAGGGTACAATAAAACACTGCTGCATACGGCCATCCATCCGGAGCTGTTCTTCTGTCAGGAAACCATCCTCAAAATAATACCAGACTTCCTTTTCCGTCCGCAGCTCGAAATAATATTTGCATCTTTTGTATTCCGGAAGAAGCGTTGTTGTCCACCAGATCTGATAAGGCAGACGTTTTTTATATATCATTTCCTCTCTTTTTCCGATCCACTTTTCTTTTCCGCCCAAAATTCCGGCTTCATAAGGATCTCCGTAATGGATAAAAACCTGTTTTACATCATATCCTGTCTTGATATTGACAATCAGTCTGTCCTCATCCAGGGCATAACTCATCTGTTCTGAAGTTTTATGGTATACACCGCTAAATTCCATCTCATTTTCCTCCCGCATAGCTCTAAAGCTGTTTTTTGCATCCTTGTAAGAAACACGATCACTTTTTTGTTTCGTATTGTTTCGTAGCTTTACTATAAGCCTTTTTTATTTCTTCGTCAACCAATTTCCATTTTTCCCTGCGCTTTCGTAAAATTCAGATAATTTTCAGGATGATTTTTGTGCAGGATGCTTTCTTTTTTCGAAACTTAACGAAACATTTCTTTTTCAAGGTATTGATTGCTTTTTATCTTATGATTTTATATAATGATACCGGGATCAAAAGGTCTTTTGACACCTATGATAGCTGGGAGTTTACATTTTTTGTTTTGTGAAAGGATTACCGATTATGACTACCATTCAGGATATTGCTGATAAAATGGGAGTTTCCAAGAGCACGGTATCCAAAGCGCTCAATGACGCGCCTGATATCAGCGAAGCTTTACGGAAACAGGTTTTGGAAACTGCCGTAGCTCTGGGTTATACGAAGCTGCGGCGTTATAAGAAACCAACGAAAAAAGTCTGTATTATAATAGAAAAAGAGAATATACGGTATCAGGAACCGCATCATTTTGCTTATGATATCCTGGTGGGTTTTCGTCAGATGGCAGAACCTGCCGGATTTGATGTTGAAATTGTACCCGTTGATATTAAGGCACAAAGAAACCGGCATTATGATGTTTTTATGCTGGAGCATGATTATATAGGAGCTTTTGTGGTCGGCTTTTCCCTGAGCGATCCCTGGATTCAGGACTTTAAGGTCAGCCGCACACCGGCTGTTCTTTTCGACAACTATATGGTAGGGAATCCTTCCACCGCTTATGTAGGTATTGATAATGAGGAGGGAATGGAACTTGCCATCTCTTATCTTGCAGGACTTGGACACCGGAAGATCGCCTATCTGAGCAGTTCCCTCGGTGCCCGGGTTCTCCAGGCACGCCATGCTGCCTTTCTCCGTTCCATGCACCAGCATGGACTGAAGACTTCTCCTGCTGCGATCGGCTGTTCTTATTATCTGTCAGAATGTATGGAAAAGCACCTTCCCCGTTTCCTGGAAAACGGAATTACTGCTATTATTTGCAACCAGGATACCCTTGCAAGTGCAACGCTCACGCAATGTCAGCAGCTGGGATTCCAGGTTCCTGATGATATCAGCATTATCGGATTTGATGACCTGCCGATTGCCGCTTGTACGTCACCTCCCCTTACAACCATCAGACAAGATCGGCTGGAGCTCGGAAAAAGTGGATTTTTTGCATTGTCAAGTCTTCTCAATCACATCCCAATCAGTACATATTTGCTGCATGCACAGCTGATTCAGCGGGAATCGACAGGGAAGGTTCCTTCATAAATTCATCTCATCAACAATATTTGCCGGTTTTGCAGTCATTTCTACCCATGCCGGTATAAAACCGCTTTTGACAGCGTTTCTTACAGATCTGACATTAGACCAGGCGGTACAGTAAAAAGGTACTTTTCCCCTGTTTATGATCTCTTTTGTAAGTCTGCTTGTCAGTGCAGAGGCAATCCCCTGTCGTCTGTATTCCGGCAAGACATCCACACCAATCTGCCACATATCGTCGCAATCGGCAGAACAGGCGGCAAGTCCCACCAGCGTGCTTCCATCATATGCGCCGACGCCAAGTACATCCAGATTTTTCCGATCTTCGCAAAGCGCATTGCCCCATTCCGGTCGATACAAATCCGCAAAAGCTTCCTGTGTTAATACCCGTGTCACATAGGCACAGGAAAGAGTCGGTATCCGGCTGATGTCCGGCAGATAGTATTCTGCCATGAAACATATTTTGTGACCTTTTTCAGCTAAACGTTCATTCAGCCAATGCATGTTTGGTGTCTCAAAACAGTGGTAAAATTCGAATTTGTCTACATACGCAGACACCAGATCCATCGTCTCCGGTATGGAAGCCGCCATGATATTATTTCCATAGGAAACCAGATTGCAGGTAATAGGCTCTTTCAAATATTTGCGGGCCTTCTTTCCTAAATTTATGGGAACAACAACATTTTTGTCCGCCTTGAAATCTTCTACATGGCATCCCATATCTTCCGCAGACTGCCTCATGGCAAGCTCCATCATTTCACGATTCGTCATATGCTTTTCTCCTTTATGAGTTTGTAATAGAAACTGCTGGGCATCAGAGAAGCTCATTCCCTGCAGTTATTTCTGTGGATCAATTTATGATTATTCCTGGCTCTTTTTCATCTCTGCCTCAAATGTGTTTTCCGTCATATGCGCCCGCAGAATATGAAGCAGCACTCCCGCCGCCCGCTCCATTGCAGCCGGATCGATAGAGGAATAGTTCATGACATACGTATTTTCCTGCTTTATTGCCTCCGCCGCATCCGCGTAATAGCCGGAGAGCGGCTTTAATTTCACACCACGGGATTTCGCCTGCGTGACAATCGACTCTTCTTTCAAATCCGTGCGAAGATGCATCAGAAAATGAACGCCGGCTTCTTCCTCCTCGATGGTCACGTAATCACCGAGCGGCTTCTTTTCGAGTGCCTGTAAAATCAGATCTCGTTTGTTCTGATAATAGTTTCGCAGCCGGTTGATATGTTTTTCGAAACTGCCATTCTCAATAAACTCTGCCAGTGTGTACTGCTCAAAGTTGGAGACGGTACACGAATAAAACGACAGCTCGCGGTAAAATTTCTCTGCCAGTGTCTGCGGCAGCACCATATAGCTGATCCGTACCGTGGAGGCAAGTGTTTTCGTAAAGGTATTCATATAGATAACTTTGTCCGAAACGTCGATACTCTGCAGTGTCGGAAACGGCTTTCCGCCGAGACGCAGCTCGCTGTCGTAATCGTCCTCAATGATATAGTGATGATCTGATTTTGCCGCCCAACCGAGCAGTTCATAACGGCGGCTGACCGGCATGACTGTCCCGGTTGGAAAGTGATGGGACGGGGATGTATGAATAATATCAACCGATCTTTTTTCCAGCTCCTGCACCGAAACACCGTCCTGATCGAGCGGCACTGGCTCGTACCGTACCTTCATGCTCTCATAAATCCGCGCAATTTTGTGATACCCGGGATCCTCTACTCCATAAACAAGATCGTTCCCAAGAAGCTGAATCAGAAGGTTATGCAGATACTCCGTTCCTGCGCCGACAATAATCTGCTCCGGCAGCACCTGCATTCCACGAAACTCTCGCAGATATTTTGCAATCGCACTGCGCAGCTTTAAAATCCCGGCGCACGGGGAATTGATCATCAGCTGGATCCGGTTGTCATTCAGGACAGCACGCATCGTCCGCGTCCAGATTGTAAACGGAAAAATCTCGCTGTCCGTCTGGTTACTGGAAAAATCCGCAAAATAGGAAGTCTCCCCGTTTGCCACCTGCAGGATCTCTTTTGGCACCGCATCCCGCATGGAATCCTCAATTTCCAGATCAGCTGCATAAAATCCGCGCTTTGGCATGGAATACAGATAGCCTTCCGCAACAAGCTGCGCATAGGCATTCTCGACGGTAATGACGCTGATACCCAGATTTTTCGCGAACGTCCGTTTCGACGGCAGCTTCTCTCCCGGATGGATATTTCCCAGTAATATGTCGTTTTTAATACATTTATATAAATATTCATACAGGGAATCTGACCCTATATTGGAAAAATTATACGTCAGCATTCAACCGTTCCCCTTTCATCTGACCTTACTGAATATATTTGTTTTGACGATTTTTTTATAGTCATTTTACCAGTATACTGTGAGGCAGAGCAAAAGTAAAGCCAAAACAGGAACTAAAATTTATCAGACACGGAGGAACTTATTATGACAGCAGTAAACGAGAGATACAAGCTGAACAAAGAACTGGCACAGATGTTAAAGGGTGGCGTAATCATGGACGTTACCACTCCGGAGCAGGCGCATATTGCCGAGGAAGCTGGTGCCTGTGCCGTTATGGCACTGGAGCGGATTCCGGCAGACATCCGTGCCGCCGGCGGCGTTTCCCGTATGAGTGATCCGAAGATGATCCGCGGTATTCAGGAAGCCGTTTCTATCCCGGTTATGGCAAAATGCCGTATTGGGCACTTTGTAGAGGCGCAGGTACTCGAAGCCATCGAAATCGACTACATTGATGAAAGTGAGGTTCTCTCTCCGGCAGATGATATTTACCATATCAACAAACGAAGCTTCAAAGTACCGTTTGTCTGCGGTGCAAAGGATCTCGGTGAGGCACTCCGCCGGATCAATGAGGGCGCATCCATGATCCGTACCAAAGGTGAACCGGGAACCGGCGATATCGTACAGGCCGTCCGCCATATGAGAAAAATGAACAGCGAAATCCAGAAACTGACCTCGATGCGTGAGGATGAGCTGTTTGAGGCAGCCAAGGTCCTGCAGGTTCCGTACGACCTTGTTCAGTATGTTCATGACAACGGCCGTCTCCCGGTTGTCAACTTTGCAGCCGGCGGTGTGGCAACTCCTGCCGATGCAGCACTGATGATGCAGCTTGGAGCAGAGGGTGTTTTTGTTGGTTCCGGTATTTTCAAATCCGGCAACCCGGCAAAACGTGCGGCTTCCATCGTAAAAGCCGTTACCAACTACACCGATGCGAAACTGATCGCAGAACTCTCCGCTGATCTCGGCGAGGCTATGGTCGGCATCAATGAGCAGGAAATCGCCTTACTGATGGCAGAAAGAGGAAAATAATGAAAATTGGAGTGCTTGCACTGCAGGGTGCGTTTGCAGAACATGAAAAAGTATTAGAGCAACTTGGCGCCGAATGCATCGAACTGCGGCAGGCCCGTGATCTTTCCGAGCCTTATGATGCACTTGTACTGCCGGGCGGTGAGAGTACCGTTCAGGGAAAGCTCTTAAAAGAGCTTGGCATGTTCGATACCATTAAAAGCCAGATTGAAAACGGTATGCCGGTTCTCGCGACCTGTGCCGGTGCGATTCTCCTGGCCGAAACGATCGACGGACAGATCAAGGGACAGCCGGAACAGTATTTCGGCACGATTCCGATGTGCATCAGGCGGAATGCCTACGGCCGCCAGTTAGGCAGCTTCCACACAGAAGCACCGGTTGCGGTCATTGGAACAGTGCCGATGACGTTTATCCGTGCGCCGTATATCGCATCTGTGGGGGACGGCGTGGAAGTGCTCGCCGTTGTGGAAGAACGGATTGTCGGTGTAAAATACAAAAACCAGATGGCCTTCTCCTTCCACCCGGAACTCGACCCGGATGTGCGGATTCATAAGGCATTTTTGGAGATGATATAAGACGGATAAAACAATAGCAGACCCAAAAAGCAATGCAAAAATCTGATCGTAAAAAGCTCCAGCTTCAAAGAGAAACTGGAGCTTTCTCATTGTGTTTCGCCGCACAGGAGTGTGACGCAGCGCTTTTTCTGTTTGAGAAACTATTTGATTCGTTTCAGTTCATACTGTCTCGTACCAAGGCCGATCTTTTCCGCCTGATCAAGGGTTGCCTCCCATTCAATATTCGGGTTGGAATCTTTGAAATGATCGTGGTGGCAGTGCCATCCCGGCTGTGCAAGGTGCTCGCCAAGCTGGCTGTTTTCGATCGGCGTTGTTTTCAGGCAGGCATCGGCACACGCCTGGTCAAGGGCAACCGGGTCGAAGCTTGCAAACATTCCGATATCCGGCAGGATCGGTGCATCGTTCTCACCATGGCAGTCACAGTTCGGGCTGATATCCTGTACCAGAGAAATATGGAAGCACGGACGTCCATGACAGACAGCCTGTGCATACTCAGCCATTTTCCGGTCGAGAAGCTCGTTTGCACTGCTGTTTGGATTGTAAACCGCATCAAAACTGCAGGCACCGATGCAGCGGCCGCATCCTTTGCATTTGTCATAGTCAATGACTGCTTTTTTATCCACATAGGAAATTGCATCGCTTCCGCATTCTTTTGCACAGCGGTGGCAGCCACGACAGACATCCGTATTGATCGCCGGTTTTCCACTGGCATGCTGCTGCATCTTTCCGGCGCGGCTTCCGCATCCCATACCGATATTTTTCAGTGCACCGCCAAAGCCCGTTGCCTCATGGCCTTTGAAATGGCTCAAGCTGATAAAGATATCTGCGTCCATGATCGCATGGCCAATCAATGCTGTTTTGCAGTATTCTCCGTTGACAACCGGAACTTCTACTTCATCGGTTCCGCGCAGACCGTCTCCGATGATAATCTGACAACCGGTCGTAATGGTATTAAATCCATTCAGATTTGCGCAGTCAAGATGTTCCAGCGCATTCTTTCTGCTGCCTGGATACAGCGTATTGCAGTCTGTCAGAAACGGAAGACCGCCCTGCTCTTTGCAGAGATCGGCAACCACTTTCGCATAATTCGGGCGAAGAAACGCCATGTTTCCTAGTTCGCCGAAATGCATTTTGATTGCGACGAATTTCCCTTCCATATCAATATCTTTGATGCCGGCAGCGATACAGAGTTTTTTCAGCTTGTCAAGCTGACTCGTTCCAACCGGACATCGAAAGTCGGTAAAATAAACCGTTGACTTTTCCATTTTGTCATTCCTCCTGATTTGTCATTTTTTGACAGCATATCACTTCAAGCCAGGTTGAAGTCAAGTACAATTTGTGGTCTTCTGTTTGTCTCATGGACTTGTCTTTTTTCGGGATTTTTCGTATACTGAACATAGTATTTAAGCAACTGAAAATACAGAAGTGCTTTGGAGGTCATGTTTATGATAAAGGCAGTATTATTCGATATGGATGGTATCCTGTTTGACACCGAGATTATAATGAAAGAGGGCTGGCTCAAAGCTGCCCGGGAGCTGAATTTTACGCTCACGGAGGAACATCTCTCACAGATGCGCGGCAGCGCGCTTCCACGGAGCAGAAAGCTGTTTGAGAAGTGGTTTCACGGAAAGGTGACATACGATGAGGGACGCGCGATCCGCTCGGCGTATCTGAATGATTATATTCAGCGAAATGGTGTACCGGAAAAGCCGGGACTTCACGAGTTTCTTTCCTGGCTGAAGGAACATTCGATTAAAGTTGCGGTTGCCACTTCCACAACACGGCGCGTTGCGGAAGGATACTGGAAACAGTCCGGCATTGACCAGTATATCGATGCTTCGGTCTGTGGAGATGAGGTTGTAAACAGCAAACCGGACCCGGAGATTTTCTTAAAGGCCGCTTCTCTTCTGCAGGTTCCGATTGCAGAGTGCATGGTAGCCGAGGACAGCATCAACGGTCTCAAAGCTGCCCGCGCCTCCGGCGCTGTCTCCTGCATGATCCCGGATCTGACACCGTATACGGAAGAACTCGCGCCGATCTGTGATCATGTGAGTCCGTCGCTTCTGGACTGCAGGAAAATTATTCTGGATTCACAGGAAAAATAATCAATCGTAAAGAAAGTGCCTGTCAGTGTTTTTCAGCCTGACAGGCACTTTCTTATTGATAAATTTTTTGTTCTTTTATTCCACATCCACCGGTGAATCGTACGATTCCATCACATTGTAGATCTGCTCTGCTGCTGTTGTGCGGAGTTTCTGCTGCGTACCCTGATTTGCGCATTTTTCGTATTCGCGCATAAAAGATGTCGCTGCTGTGTCGACATCTTCTGCGTTTTTCAGGCGGTCCAGAAGATTCGGATTGTAATCGTTCAGATAAGCGAGCAGACTGTCGAGCTGTCCGGACAGGCTTCCGAGACTCTTTCCGAGGTCGATGGTATAGCGGCACAGATACTCTTTGATGGTCGGATCCGTGAATCCGCAGAGACCGTAGCCGTATCTTCCGCCGCTGTAAAGGCCGAAGCGGGCGCTGCGGATGACTTCATCTCGTGAGATGATTCCGGCATCGACAAGATTGGTGTACTGCTCTCCGCTGAGGCTCGTGCGGCTGGTGGAGCCGTACTCAAGCAGTGTCGGATTGAGGTCTGTAGATGCCTCGTTTGCAATATTTCCCATGATTCCTGCGGCTCCTTCTTTTGTGAAGCCGTGCATCAGGAAGTAATTCCAGATCTTTTCGGCGTTTGTTCCGCCGATTTCATCATCGGCTGCAAAGCGGCGGATCGTCAGAATCGTGTCGCAGTCTACCGGGCGGTTGCAGGTGATGCCTGCTTTTTCGTTCAGTGCCTCCACGATTTTTCCCTCGCCGTCGTACAGTGCGACATGGCCGTTATAGCAGATGACATCGCCTGTACGCGCTTCATCGAGGCTTGTAACCTCGGTTCCAAGACTGCGCCAGCCATCGGATGTTGTATATTCACCATCGTATGCGCCGCAGCGTGTCAGAATCTGCCATACAAAGTGGGAGCAGTCAATGCCGTCCGTCAGAGAGTTTCCGCCCCAGACATACGGTCTGCCGACAAACTGTTTTGCAAATGTAATGATACCGTTTCCGGTTGAAGTTTTTACTTCATATATAGTCTCTTTTTTATAGTTGAATGCTTCATTTTCAGATGGATCGATGATCTGATCCGCAAGTTTCATCTGGTCTTCTCCAGTGCTGGTCACATATTCCAGGGCTTCCTTTCCCTGCTGCAGATAATCCGTACGGACAAAACCGCGGACATCACCGGACTCGATGTAAACCCACTCCTGATCTGCATCAGCAATCACAAAGCAGAGTGCTTTTGCCGGAAGGGTTCCGACGATCCGTGCACTGGTGGAACCGCTCTCACGGACATTTAACTTCGTGTCGACCTTGGCGTAGGCGTATGTTTTATCGATCTGCGCAAAGCCTGCACGGAGATCTTTTTTCATGGCGCTGATATATTTTCCATAATCAATCGTCTGAATCCAGTCATCCGCCTGTGTTTCATCGCTCTTTGGCGTTTCGGTCGGCGTTGGTGTTGGTGTCTCAGTTGGAACCGGAGTTTCTGTCGGCGCCGGTGTCTCGGACGGGGTTGGCGTCGGTGTTTCGCTTGGCTCCGGGGTCACAGACGGTTCCGGCGTTTCGCTCGGAGTTGGTGTCGGTGTTTCACTTGGCGTTGGCTCCGGCGTCTCACTCGGAGCCGGATCTTCCGGTGTCTCGCTAGGAGTTGGATCCTCAGCAGGATCTGGTGTTTCCGGATCTTCCGTGGAAGCTGCAGTCTCATCTGACGATGCTGCTGTTTCTTCCCCCGGTTTCTCAGTCTCTTCTGCCGGAGCAATCATTTTTTCTGCGTTCTCATTCTCCGTTTCACTCTGTGTGGACGGTGCATCTGCCTGTTCTTTCTGCGTTTCCTGCACCGTTTTCGCCGTCTCCTCCGCATGAGCCGGTGCTGCCGAACCGAGAAGCATTCCAGCTGCCACACCGAACGCTGTTACTGTTGTGCCAAATTTTTTCTTTGAAATCATATTTATTGCCCTCTCCTCTCTGCTGTTTGTCGATTTCTTATAACCAGGCCATTCGGATTTCGGATTACAAAATTGTATCGTTCCTGTGAAGTCTGGCCTGTTTTTTCGAAGTTAAACGAAAAATACTATCATTTTTTTCCATTGTTCCAAAATTTCACGTATTTTCTATATTGTATCACAGATAGCAGCAGATGCAAAGGAACAAGTTACATATTGAGGAATTTTTCTGTTTAACGCGCGAAATTGAGAGAGATTATCTGTAATTTTTCAGGAACCGGACGGAATGCGGACCAGAATCCGCTTTCCGTTCTGCTCCGATGCGGTCAGAACCGGAATATGTTTCTTCCGAAGCTGATGCATGACCGGATAAGCCGCAAAGAGATCGCCGCCGATGCACACTGTTTCTGGTTTTTCTTTCAAAAGATCGGAAATGTATTCACGCAGCAGTGTCTTCCATTCCGTCTTTTCAAGCACTGATTCCGCGTAACTGCCCTCGATCTTCAGTTCCGGTCTGGCAGGCATCGGTTTATGAACTATCTCAGCGTTCTCCATGCCCGGCATCTGATGGATCAGCTCGTCCTCTGTATCCGTGCCGACGCAGAGCACAACCGGCGCTTTCGGCGATCCCATAAGGCTGATACGGCAGGCAGATACGGCATCGGCAAGTGTCTCTGTAGTGAGAAGGAATCCCCCTTTGTGACAGAAGGATGCACCCGCAAGACCTGTCACTTCCTGCAGAGCTTCATTTTCCAGCCCAAGCCAGTTTTCCGGAAATTCATACTTATAATTAGACGAGTTTTCTTTTCTCACCGGCTGAACACAGTAGCCGCCGCGGTTGGACGGAAAGACCAGAAAAGCGATTTCCGTCGCGGAGAGCTGCTTCTGGCATGGGAAAAACTCGGAAAGAACCAGAATCTTTTCATCCATCGTTTCCGTCTTTTCCTCTGCGGCGATCCGCTCCCGATGTGCGCTGAGGAGTTCCGCAAACTGCTGCTCCATCCGCTCATCCGCGCGGAAACGTTCCCATTTATGCTCCAAAATCCGGCCGGCAATCGTTACCGCTTCAAAGAAAGCAGCATCACTTCCGCGGTTGTCATCCCACACAGGATTGAACATACCGATCAGGCTGGCAAGCTCATTCTTTTCACCCGTATTATCATTGTTGTCGAGCGGCTGCACAAATTTCTCATCAAAGCATTCTGCCATCTTGGGGCTTAAAATTTCTGTACCAAGCTCCTCCCACAAAAGGCCGAACGCCGCGTACGGCGCTCCGTTCTCCCGGATACGGCTGTCTTTCTGGTGATGATCATACTCCCCTCTTCCAATGTCAAAAACAATCCCGGCAAACTCCTCCGGCACACGGTTTCCGCGCTGAATCGTAAGCTTCGGGTTGAAATGCAGAAGCAGTGCGGCAGAAAACACATCATCCGCATGAAATTTTCCGCCATGTGTGAATGCAGCAGCGTTTTCTTTTTGTATCATTTCTAGTAATGTCATAAATTTCTAACTTCCTTTTTTCTTAAGATCTGCTCTATTTTACCCTAACTGATGTCTGCTCCGCAACGGTTCTGCGCAAAAAATCTGCGAAGTATTTCTGCACCGCTGGTGACGCTTTATGCTGCATCGACATTTTTTTCAACATGCTGGTTCTTCCTTTGTCTTGTATCAAGTATTCCTCTCGCTGCCGTTATCGGCGGCGCGGAAGTTCTCATCGGACGATTTCTGTAAACAGAAAACGAGCGGATCCTTTTTTCAAGGTTCCACTCGTTTTCTATTTGCCGGGCAGATCCGATTTCACACCTGAATCCGGTCTGCTGCTTCGTTGCACAGTGCGATTCGCTTTCCGTCCATGCCGAGGATTAATCCGCCGTCCATTTTCTGGATGACCTGTATGGTGCTGCCCTCTTCGATTTTGCGGCTCCGCAGGAAATCCAAAATCTCAGGGATTCCAAACATCCATTTGATGGTACAGATATCACCGGTTTTTTTCTTTGAAAGTGCCTGCATGTGGTATCCCTCCTTTTTGTCTTTTCTACATTGTATTCCCAAAGAGAATATTTAGTCAATAAGAACAATTAGAATACACTTCTAACCAAAGTTTGTGTGCAAAACGCCGATTTTCGCAGGCATGCCGGAACCTACAGAAACAGCTTGATGCACGCAATCGCAATCGAAGCTACGGCCACGATGCGTTTCAGCAGGGTCTGGTTGATTTTTGTTGCATTTTTGCTTCCCGCAAAAACGCCAATTCCGTGCGCGACAAGAAGTACCGGAAGAAGCAGAAAGGAATGTGTTGCATTATAAACTCGAAAAATTCGGTATCATCGCAAAGGGCGAGCACCGCGTGATCAATGAATTTCAGAATGGCGATATCTATATGATTGAGAAAAACAAGCCGATCGACTTTGTGGGCGAGGTGACGATTCTTCCTATAACCGCGGCGCGCGGCTTTTTCGATCTTTCTGCTGCTCGACTATATCTTAAAGCAGGCGGCGCTGATGGACATTGAGAAGAAAAAAGAAATCGTGATCCAGAAGACGCGGCAGGAGCTGTATGAAGAGTGCGGCATTTCCCAGAAAAGAAGCATCAACGGTAGTAACAGAGATGACCGCAGCCCTTCGGAAAGAGTTCGATTTTCATCTTCCTTCGATATTCTGCATCACTTTTGGCCGTATCAAGAATATCGAGTGCCCAGCGCAGATTCCGGATGTCGCGTTCCATAAAGTCGGCATAGTTTCCGCGTCCGACGAGCTTTAAATGTGTGATTCCCGCATTGGATAACTGCTTTAACGCACAGAGACCGCAGCCGCTTTCTCCGCAGAGATAGCCGCTCTCATCGCAGAGATCCTCTCCTTCTTCCACCATAATTTCTCCCGGGACTGTCCCTTTCACGGACAGTTCCGGTATTTTTTTCTCGACCGGTCTTTTCCAGTACGGCACGCGGCACAGGTATCCCATCTCATCGCAGTGCAGCGAATTGCAGAACGCGCCGCTGAACTGGCACATTTCATTGAGGGCAAACGCTTCAAACTCTGTAATGGTCTGCGCCTTATGTTCCGTGCGGATATGGCGAATCACCTCCTGCATTTCCGCAATCGTATTTTTCCGCTGAAAGATGATGCGCTTCGGGGTAAGCTTTGCAAAAACGTCGGTCATCGCTATATTCACGGTTCCCAGATCGCCGCTTAGATGCACCTCACAGTCGATGCCGTGTTCCCGCAGATAGACAAGGAGTGCGGGATCCGCAATGATATAGCTCTCGAAGCCGATCCGACAGCACTTCTGGATGATTCCGGTGATTTCGGCGTACTGTTCCGGGAGATAGTACAGGGAATTAAAGGTCAGATGAACCGGCTTTTGATAACGGCGAACCATCTCCGATAAGATTTCCAGCTCACTGTACGACCCGATCTGTACATTATAACTCAGCACTTCTCTCCGGTTCAGCGCCATGACCGTGCCGTATTTCTCCGCCCAGGAAAACGGAACGTAACCGCAGAAAAGCTCGTCCGCACCGGCTTTCACATAGCGGATATAATCGTCCACGGATCCAAGTCCTGCTGTAATTTTCATGTTTTCGTCTTCCTCTCCTGTTTTCTCTTATGATCTCCCTGCTTCCTCTCCGGAAATGCAGCATCTTTTTTCGTTCCCATCAGCACATTTCTACAGCAGATTCAGGACAAACCGTTTCACTCCATGTGCTGCATATGCCCGTCCCATTTCCGCCGGATTCTGGAACAGCGCGGGGGCCAACGCAAAAAGAGAATTGTATCGTCCCATCATCTGCAGATGCTTCGGATAAAGAAATGCCTGCCGTTCACAGTACCGTAGGCAGTCCGTCACCTGCTCCTGTGCGCCCCGGTTTCCATTGACACATTCCGCGTACAGCGTACAGTGCTGTGAGGTATTGGTCTGGTAAAACGGGAAATGCAGACTGTTTTCCCCTGAAGGAAATATCTGTGGGAAGCCGAAGCTCTCCCACTCGTACCGATCGATTCCAAAGTTTTCTTTTAAATACGTTCGATAGAACTCTGCATTCAGACTGTTTTTACGAAACAACGCGTCATTTCCCTGCTTATACTTCATGCGGGGATCTTTTTTTCGCTTGTTCAGCAGAATACCAAGGCAGACCGTAAAATTTTTCCGTTCTGCCGCCAAAGCTACTGTTCCCCAGTCATTTACGACGATTTCCAGTTTCTCCTGATGCTGTCCGCACCAGTTATCCAGCATTTCCAGCAGGTATTCTGTCTCATGGCGTTTTCTCTCTTGCAGGATGGGAAAGACAAGTGTCACAGCGAAATGCTCCCGGCAGGCTTTTTCAATCAGTTTTTGCAGGATACGCTCTGACGGAAACAGATGCGGGCAGAAGGCATTTCCGAAATACAGGCGGTCCGGCTGAAAATCCAACGCTGGCGTGATTTGATTTTTCCGAAAATACATCGTAAAAAAGGCGGGTGCATCCAGTTTCAGATATTTTTCATACCATGCGGGGCAGTCAATCTCCAGTGCCAGTTCTGGTTTCACCAACGGATTTCCTTCCCAGGCTCCGCGCCGGATCTCCTCAAATGTATTCCCCTGGATCAGCGCAAACCACACCTGTTTCTGTTCTTCCAGACTTTCAAAGTGCTGCGCATCCTCCCTGGCCGGATATCCCGTCATCTCCTCCGCGAGCACTGCGTCGTCACCTTCCGTCTTCCAGCGGATATAGCGGCTGTATTGCATCGCAAGGTGCTGTACCTCTCTGCGGTATGCTTCCAGTTCTGTTGTAAACGTATAAACCGTAAAAAACTGCTCCTGTTTTTCACGCACCAGGCGTGCATCGCAGATCGGAAGCCGATGGTACGATGCCGTATGATAATCATAAAACGCCAGTTCCGGCGGCTCCTGTTTCTGCGCCTCGGATGCCGGATGCGCAAGACGGATCTGAAAGCCTTCTTCTGCAAGCGCCGTAATCCGCACTTCCATCGTTCCCCAGTATCCCGCCAGAAGCCCGAACGGAAGCATCGGAATAAATGCCCAGTCATCGATATTTACTTTTGCTGTCCTTCCGTCTTCCATTCGCTTCTCTCCGTTCCTTTTTCAAACTCTCTCCAGTATACGCACTTTCCCGCGAAAACACAATCCATAAAAACAGAAAATCCACCCGCATACACGGATGGATTTCCCCCTTTGCTTATTTTCTATTTTGTAAAGGTATCAATCAGATCTTTCGCACCCTCATAACCCTGGCTTTCGAGTTCGTTCTGGTACCACTCGTCTACGCCGTCCACTGCTTCTTTGAAGGAATCAATGTCCATGTCGTCGTAGTTTGTGATAGTTACGCCGTTCTCGTTCTGCCAGCGGTCCATGATTTCGTCGTCGCCGGCGCGGTTGATCCCGCGCTCGTACTCGGTTGCGAGGCGGCCGCACTCATCGATCACTTTCTGCTGCTCCGGTGTCATGCTGTCGTAGATATCGCCGTTGATGCAGAAGAACAGGCAGTCGTAGATCGCATTCCACATGGAGCAGTACGGCTGTACTTCCTGTACACTGGCTGCATCGATTGCCGGAAGCGGATTCTCCTGTCCCTCAACGGTCTTCTGCTGCAATGCAGTATATGTCTCGGACCAGTTCATGTTGGTCGCATCGGCGCCCCAGCGTTTATAGCATTCCATCAGCAGGTTGCTTCCTGCCACACGGATTTTCAGATTCTTGATATCATCGACAGATTTCACTTCCTGCTTGCTGTTCGTCAGCTGACGGAAACCGTTCTCCGCGATTCCCATGCAGTGCAGACCGTACTCGGCGAGGATCTCTTTTAATTTTTCACCAGCCTCGCCGTCAAGTTTTGCATCCGCATCTTCTACGGAGTCAAACAGGAACGGAAGAGATACCACGTTGAATCTCGGGTCAAAGGCAGAGTAGATCAGGTTGCTGTGCATCGAGATCTGTACCGGGTCGCCGTCGATCAGCGCCTGAATACCTTCGGACTGGTTTCCGTTGGTCAGCTGGTCTGCAGCGTAAACATTAACTTTAATTTTGCCGCCGGTCGCTTTTTCCATGAGCTCACCGAACTTACGTCCGCCCTCTGCCCAGGTACTGGTCTCGGTGGTGGAGCAGGTAAAGTTCCATGTCTGCTCCGGCCAGTCAAGGTCGCTTCTGTCTTCTACGTCATACTTCGATGCAGAAGAAGTATCTTCCTTCGTAAAGGTTTCAATCAGATCCTTGGCATCTTCATAGCCCTGGCTCTCCAGTTCGCTCTGATACCATTCATCCACACCGTCAACTGCCTGTTTGAAAGAATCAATATCCATATCCTCATACTTTGTGATCTTGACACTGTTCTCATTCTGCCAGCGGTCCATGATCTCATCATCACCGGCACGATTGATCACACGCTCATAATCCACAGCCTTCTGGCCTGCCTCATCGACAACCTTCTGCTGTTCCGGTGTCAGAGAATTGTAAATATCTCCGTTGATGCAGAAGAACAGGCAGTCGTAAATTGCATTCCACATCGAGCAGTACGGCTGTACTTCCTGTACACTGGCTGCGTCGATTGCCGGAAGCGGATTCTCCTGTCCCTCAACGGTCTTCTGCTGCAGCGCGGTGTATGTCTCGGACCAGTTCATGTTGGTCGCGTCAGCACCCCAGCGTTTGTAGCATTCCATTAAAAGGTTGCTTCCTGCCACACGGATTTTCAGGTTCTTCATGTCATCGACAGATGTTACTTCCTGCTTGCTGTTCGTCAGCTGACGGAAACCGTTCTCCGCAATTCCCATACAGTGCAGGTTGTACTCGGAAAGGATCTCTTTTAATTTCTCACCGGCCTCGCCGTCGAGTTTGGCATCCGCATCCTCTACAGAGTCGAACAGGAACGGAAGGGAAACAACGTTGAATCTCGGGTCAAAGGCAGAGTAGATCAGGTTGCTGTGCATGGAAATCTGTACCGGATCTCCGTTCATCAGCGCCTGGATACCCTCGGACTGGTTTCCATTTGTCAGCTGGTCTGCGGCATAAACATTGACTTTGATCTTTCCGCCGGTTGCTTTTTCCATGAGCTCGCCGAACTTGCGTCCGCCCTCTGCCCAGGTACTGGTTTCGGTGGTCGAGCAGGTGAAGTTCCATGTCTGCTCCGGCCAGTCAAGATCGCTGTAATCTGCAATATCATTGTAATCTTCGCTGTTTCCATTATCCCCGCTGGTACTGGTCTGGCTGTCATCTCCAGACGCATCGGAATTCGTGGCAGCAGCTACCGTACCGCTGTAGGAACCATCTTTTCCTGCGAGAGCTTTCGGAAGGAACGTGGAAATCTGCGGAACGTAGGTGATCAGCAGAAGTACAGCAACGGATGCAGCGATCATCGGCATAACGGCCTTTGAGATCTGCTGGATCGTAACTTCCATTCCTTTTTTCAGTTTGACAGAAATAGCAACAAACAGGTTGACGCCGACCGGCGGAGTTACCTGTCCGATGGCCAGGTTGACCGTTGCCACAATACCGAATGCAACGACATCATAGCCAAGTGCCTTGCAGACCGGAAGCATGATCGGAATGAAGATGTACATGGCAGAGTTTGCATCGATAAAGCATCCTGCGATCAGGAAAATGATATTGACGATCAGCAGGAATGTGAACTGATTATGTGCAACGCTTCCAAGCAGATCGGAAGCTGCCTGCGCAATACCGAATTTGGTGCAGACAAAGGAAAACAGGGAAGCACTTGCTACGATGAGCATAATACCGCCGGTGGTCTTTGCAGAGTCTACCATCAGATCCCACAGATCTTTGATCTTAATTTCTTTGTAGATAAAGATTCCGACAAACAGACCGTATACAACGGAAACGGCTGCTGCTTCTGTTGGAGTGAATACGCTTCCATAGATACCGCCAAGAATAATAACCGGCATCAGGAATCCCCAGAACGCATCCTTAAATGCATCCCATCTCTCTTTTGCCGTTGCCTTCTTCTGCGTCGGCTGAATGTTGTGTTTCTTTGCCTCAAGAAGAACAACGATTACAAGAGCAACACCCATCAGGATACCAGGAACGATACCTGCGGTGAACATATCTGCAATGGATACGCCGGTGATGGATGCGTAAACAACGAATGCAATACTCGGCGGAATGACGATTGCGATCGAACTCGATGTCGCCATCAGCGCTGTGGCAAACGGTGCGGAGAAGCCGCCGCGCTCGATCATGGCAGGAATCAGAACCATACCAAGAGCTGCAACAGTTGCCGGACCGGAACCGGAAATAGCGCCGAAGAAGCAGGCAACGATAACGCACACGATGGCGATACCGCCTTTTTTGTGGCCGACACATGTATCAACGAAACGGATCAGCCGTTTGGAGATACCCGCCTTTGCCATGATATTTCCGGACAGGACAAAGAACGGAATGGCAAGCAGCAGGAATTTACTGATGCCGGAATACATGTTGGTGGCAACGATCGTCAGCGATGTGCCGGAATATAAAATTGCGCAGATCGAGGATAAACCGAGGCAGATGCCGATCGGAATACCAAGGATCAGGAAAATAAAGAATGAAATAAAAAGGATTGCACTGATCATTTTTCTTCTCCCTCCTCTTTCGCTTTTACAAAGGTATCAATCAGATACTCGATCATGTGGAGCGTCATGCAGGCGGCTCCGATCGGTACGAAGGACCAGAAAATCCATTCCGGCCAGTTCAGCACGAAGGTTCTCTTTCCGTTGGCTAACTGGGTCAGAACCTTGTCCATGCCGTATTTAAACAGGACTGCGGTAAATGCAACACTGAAAGCCGTGTTGACCACCAGCAGAATTCTTCTCGCTTTTTCTGAAAGACGGTCCGGCAGTAAAGAAAGATTGACCAGCTCTCCGTCACGGGCAGCGAGCGCTGCAGCGAGAAGTGTAATCAGGACAAATACCGCAACAACGAGTTCCTCGGTAAATGACCAGGATTGATGCAGAATCTTACGGGACAGGACATTTCCGACCGTAAGCACAACAATCAGGATCGTGGACAGCACAAGAATCAATTTCTCGACAAATGCCACGCCGTTCATGATTTTTTTGTACACTTTCATATGTTTCCTCCCTTTTCCTGTCTGCGCGTGTTTGGCAGCAGGATTTGTTTCTTGCCAGGCTGTATTACCGGTGTTTCTGCATAAAAAAAGCCGCCCCACGATAACCAGGGACGGACCATATTTTTTCCGCAAACCACCCTTGTCTCTCCTTTGAAACAAGTACGAATACACGCACAAGCATACGCGGTTTCTGTAACGGGAAACTCCCGTGAAAACCTACTGGAATCCTGTCTTTATCTTAATGAAACAATAAAAACAGTTCTTTGGGTTTCCCTTCTCCGAGATGATATTCAATCCGGACACGCTGCTGTCTCGCACCTTCTCCGACAGCTCTCTGCAAACGCTTTTTCCGCATTTACTTTTTCTCTTCCCAGAATTTATCTTACACGACGGCTGTAATTTTAGCGCGATTTTTGTCATTTGTCAAGAATTGGTTCTGAAATTTTGTTATAATTTTGAAAAACCGTAAAATTTTCGGTTTGGTATTCTGTTTCGATTGTAGCACCTTTTTTTCTTGCTATTTTCCCACAGATACGATAAAATAACAGACAGATAAGATCCGATGCGACGGGTCTTTTTTCTCGGCATTCTGCCACGATTTTTACTACCCAGAAAAGAGGAACAGCAACTATGAAAATAGATCTTAGAACGATTCCGGATGCAAAGGTTTCCGGCATCGACCTGATGGACGTTGATATCACACTCCCGGCTCCGGAAGCAGAACCGCAGCGCCAGTATTACTTTATGGCGCTCTTAAAACAGCAGCTCGTCCCGGAACGCGCGAAAAAGAACGGCAAAGAATTCCTGACTGCCTGTATCACAACATTCGGATGCCAGATGAACGCCCGCGATTCTGAAAAGCTCGAGGGAATCCTGGAAACCGTCGGCTACCACATTGTGGAGACCGAGGATGCTGACTTTGTCGTTTACAATACCTGTACCGTCCGTGAAAACGCCAATCTTCGCGTCTACGGCCGTCTCGGACAGCTTGGCAAATACAAAAAGAAAAATCCGGGCATGATCATCTCCCTCTGCGGATGCATGATGCAGGAGCCGCTCGTTGTCGAAAAGCTCAAAAAAAGCTATTATTTCGTCAACCTGATTTTCGGAACCCACAATATCTACCGCTTCGCTGAATATCTTGTCCGTTGTATGACCGAGGACCGCATGGTGATCGATATCTGGAAAGATACCGACAAGATCGTGGAAAATCTTCCGGTTGACCGGAAATATCCGTTTAAATCAGGCGTCAATATCATGTTCGGTTGCAACAACTTCTGCAGCTACTGTATCGTACCGTATGTGCGCGGCCGCGAGCGCAGCCGGAAACCGGAGGAAATCGTTGCAGAGATCAAACGCCTCGTTGCAGACGGCGTTGTGGAGATCATGCTGCTCGGTCAGAACGTCAACTCTTACGGAAAGAATCTCGAGGAGCCGATGACGTTTGCCCAGCTTCTGCGCGAGGTTAATAAAATCGAAGGGCTGAAACGCATCCGTTTCATGACCTCCCACCCGAAGGATCTCTCTGAGGAGCTGATCGATGCGATGCGCGACTGCGAAAAGGTCTGCCTCCATCTTCATCTCCCGCTCCAGTCCGGAAGCAGCCGCATCTTAAAGCTGATGAACCGCCGCTACACGAAAGAGCAGTATCTTGACCTTGTTGACCGCATCCGCGCGAAAGTACCGGATGTCTCCCTGACAACCGATATCATCGTCGGTTTCCCTGGCGAGACAGAGGAAGATTTCCTCGAAACGATGGATGTGGTACGTAAGGTCCGCTACGACAGCGCCTTTACCTTCCAGTATTCCAGAAGAACAGGAACACCGGCTGCCGCTATGGAAGATCAGATTCCGGTCGATGTTGTGAAGGACCGTTTCGACCGTCTTCTTGCTGAAGTACAGGAAATCTCCCGTGAGGTAACGGCAAGACATACCTACACAGTTCAGGAAGTTCTCGTCGAGAGCATCAATGAACAGGATCCGTCCCTTGTGACCGGCCGTATGAGTAACAATACGCTCGTTCATTTCAAAGGTGATGCTTCCCTGATCGGCACGCTGCAGAATGTATATCTGGATGAGTGCCGCGGTTTCTATTACATGGGAACACCGGTGGAAAACAACTAAATCTTTCAAAAACAAAAATCCCGGATTTTCGGTTCCTGCTTTTACGGCAGGTATCCAGAATCCGGGATTTTTATTTTTACTTCGAAACACCTTTTGACAGCCGCACCTGATACACCAGATACGTAACCATCAGCATCGCTCCCGCGCCAATCCATGCGGAAATCTCAGCGAATGCGACACCGCGGAACGCAAAGTGCGGAACCGCAATCTGAACGATGCCGACACGCATCACAACTTCAACAACACCGGAAATCATCGGCAGTACCGTTTTTCCCATGCCCTGGCAGGCGTTTCGGAATACGAAAAGCCATCCAAGCGGAAACAATGCGATTCCGGTGAGCGGAAGAAAGATACAGGTGTAGGAAATGACGGTCGGATCGTTCAGCATCAGAGATGCCAGGAATTTCGGCGCGAAAATTTCCAGCGCCGCAAACGGCAGATTGACCAGAATCGACAGGATCACACCGGCCCATACGCCGCTCTTGATTCTGTCATACTTCTTTGCTCCATAGTTCTGTCCGGTAAAGGTCAGAAGCGCCAGTCCGACGGTCACACCCGGCTGCTCAAACAGACCGCATACCTTCATGCATGCCGCATACGCAGCCACATAGGCGGTTCCCATCTGGTTGACAAAGACCTGAAGCACCATTCCTCCGATGGCAGTAACAGAATTCATCACTGCAACCGGAAGACCTTTTCCGGTCAGCGCGGCAAGAATTTTTCCATCCGCTTTCCAGTCCCCCTTCTGTGGAAGCAATTCCGGTGCACGGAGGATGTGCCTGAAGCAGTACAGCGCGGAAATCGCCTGCGCCAGAACCGTGGCAAGTGCTGCTCCAAATACACCCATGTGAAGCGGAAACACAAAGAGAAGATCCAGCACAATATTGGCAATGGCAGAAAGCACCATGGAGACGAGCGGAACCTTGCTGTTTCCGACCGAGCGGAGCAGTGTCATCACAAAGTTATTGAAAATCGTGATGGCGCTTCCGGCCAGGATTGTTCCGAAATACACGAGAGTATCCGTCATCATATCCTCCGGCGTCTGCAGAAAGATAAACAGCCGCCGCATCAGAAGCAGGCTGAACGTTGTGATCACAATTCCGATGGCAAGGCAGATATAGACCGACATGGCAATCTCTTTCCGCAGCTTTTTTGTATCGTTTGCACCAAAAGAATGCGAAATACAGATGCCAAGGCCACCCGTCAGTCCGACGGCAAAGCCGATAATCAGAAAATGAACGGAGCTTGTATTTCCAACTGCGGCAAGCGCCGTATCTCCGATTCCTTTTCCGACAACCATGGAATCCACGAAGCTGTAAAGCTGCTGGAACAGATTTCCGATCAGAATGGGCAGGAAAAACTGAAAAATCAGTTTCATGCTGTTCCCTCTTGTCATATCATTTGTTGTGTTCTGCATGGTATTTTTTCTATCCTGTCCTTTCTCTTTTAGAATTTCCTGTTTCTTTATTGATTCCCCCTCGTCTTGTCAAGACCGCAAAATGCGGCTATAATAGAGCATAACTTAGACGAAAGGTTTTTACATCACTGGCATGAACAATTTATACGAATACATCGATCCAATTGCTTCTCCCTATGAGGCATTTCTTTTTGACAGCACCCGCGATCTCCTGCCGATTCCGGCGCACTGGCATTATTATGTAGAACTTCTCTACGTCCGCAAAGGCGAAATCGAAGTTTCCCTTGACAATGTCGTATCCACCTGCACGAAGGGCGCTGTCATTCTTTTTCCGCCCAAATGCGTCCACTCCATCGCTCTTGCGAGAGGTTCTTCTCCAGTTCAGTACGATGTGATCAAATTCGATCCCAATCTTCTGCCGTCCTGCAAAACGGATGAAATCGATCTGCGCGCCATGCTGCATGGGATTCACGCCTACCGCTGTCCCTGTATCTTTTCTCCGGAACAGACGGCCCAAATGAATCTTTTTCCGCTTTTTTCCGATATTCTTTCTGAATATCAGAGTAAAGAATTCGGTTATTCGATGGTATTAACTGCCGATCTTCGGAAAATCGTCACCAAGTTTGCGCGGATCTGGCAGAAAAATGGTGATTTCTTTCTGGCTCCTGGCGTTCATCCTTCTTATGAAATCGGGTTTGACCTGATTTCCGAATACATCGATTCCCACTACTTTGAGGAGCTGACCGTAGAAAAACTGGCCGCGATGTGCAATATGTCGCACTCCACCTTTTCCATGAATTTCTACCGCCGGTACAATATGACCTGCAAGGAATACATTACAGCAACCCGGATCAATGCAGCCGAAAATATGCTTTTGTTTTCCAGCCACGACATCTCGTTTATCGCGCGGGAGGTCGGTTATACGGACTGCAGTTACTTTATCCGCTGCTACAAAAAACTGAAAGGCGTCACGCCGAAGCAGGCACGAAAACTCCAGCTTGGACGGTAACAATCATCTGTTTTCGAATTTTTTCAGAGAAAGAACGCACAGGCATTTGCTGCACGCTCTTTCTTTTTTATGTATTTCTTTAAACTTTTTCCTTATCTCTCTGCAGTCTCATAAACGCTTCTTACGCGGTATGCGCCCGATACGCCGGTTCCCTCTGCGGTAAAGTCTGCGGTCGGCAGAATGCGGAAGGTCTTTGTTCCGGCTTCCATATCCACAAAGTTATCGTCCAGACGAAGCACACCGTTCTCAGTCTCTACGCTGACAGATTTTGCAAAGTTCTCTGCGGTTACGGTTACGGTATCGCCGTCTACTGATACAGAAAGCTTCGGATCTGCAAAATGGTAATGCTTCGGTGCGCAGAACAGAGTTGATCCGGAAGATACTACGTTTCCATCAACAACCAGCTCATAGGTCAGATGAACTTCCAGCGGATCCTGATCGTTGAAATCAAGATGCGGCATCCACTGTCCGCCGTAAGCCGGTGCATTCACCTCGAAGGCTCCCTCTTTGACTACGGAAGAATCCGGACGGCACAAGGACCATTTTACGGTTCCGACGATCGGCTCACCGGTCTCATTGGCAACATGAAGGTCTGCACTGACATCAATCGGATGCGGCAGTGTGTTGACAAACGGTTTCTGATCGATCTCTCCGTGCTCCTCGCAGGAAAGCAGGACCGGTGCAAACATCTTCTTCTCTGCGTACTGCAGGGCTTTCCAGTTTCCATAGTAGTCCACGCTTGCCCAGGATGCTACCGGCCAGATATCGTTCAGCTGCCATACAACAGCACCCATGCAGGTACCGCGGAAGCGGCGGAAATGCTCAACGCCGTAACGGATCGCATCGGCCTGAAGAAGCTGTGAGCAGTACAAAAGCTCGTCGAAGTTCTTCGGATACAGGTATGTCTGTGAAATGTAGTTCAGGATCTTTCCGTTGGCAGCCGTATTTCTCTGGTGCATTTCCATGACACGGGAGAAGATGTTGCGGTCGCCGTCTTCGGTAAACCGTTTTACAGTCTGCAGTGCCGGGAAGGACTGGAATCCGAACTCGGACAGGAAACGGTAATGGTGGGAACGATAAGCAGTGAACGGCTCGCTTCCGTGCCATACACCCCAGTAATGGGTATCGCCGACGTTCTCTGCATTGCTGTTTTCGTAATTTCCGCCTGAAGACGGGGATGACGGCCAGTAGAATTTCTCCGGATCCTCTTCTTTGACGATTTTCGGAATGATGTACTCATACAGATGGATGTAATCATACGTCTGTTTCTTAGATTTCTGCCATGCCAGCGTTTCGTACTGGGTTTCCATCTCGTTGTTTCCGCACCACAGAGCAATACTTGCATGGGAACGGAGTCTGCGCATATTCTGACGGATCTCCGCGGAGATATTCTCTTCGAAGTCATCTGTCAGCTCGTAGGATGCGCAGGCAAACATGAAGTCATGCCAGATGAGGAGTCCTCTCTCATCGCAGACATCATAGAAAAAGTCATCGAGGAAGTATCCGCCTCCCCATACACGCAGAGAGTTAAAGTTTGCCTCCTGTGCGGATTTCAGCAGCAGATCGGTACGCTCTCTCGTCTGACGGGTTAAGATATTGTCCTCCGGAATGTAGTCAGCGCCCATCGCGAAGATCTGCAGTCCGTTGATTTCGTACGCAAAGTTACGGCCCTTTACGGTCTTTGCAGGTTTATCGGTAATGATGATTTTTTTCTCACCGTTGGTCATGATCATGTTGTCGCCGTCATCGTAATCCGGTGACTGGCCGGTCATGTGCTCATCAAAGACTTCATCTTCCATCACGTCAGTATTTACGGTGATGGTACGAAGACCCATCTTCTTCTCCCAGGTATCCAGGATATCGTCTGCAACGAGCTCTACCTTTACCTGATACAGTGCCTGTGCACCATAGCCGTTCGGCCACCACAGCTCCGGATTTTCTACGGTAAGGGAAGCCTGTACATGATTGCTGCGAAGATCACAGGTAAGTCCGGTCAGATTCTTTGCCGGTGCAGAATTGGTCAGCGGATCCATTGTGCCGCTTTCTGCGGACAGAACGGTTTTTCCATCCGGGGAAGTAACGGTCATTACGACCTTTACTTTACCGTCGGTTACACCCGGCATCCACTCGATTTCAGCATCTGCGGTCAGGCGGACGAAGTCAACCACATTTCCATGAACGGTTTTTCCAGTTACATGATGCTCCTGTCCTACAAATACCTGTGCCAGACGGGCAGTTTTTACTGCGAGAACAGAAGCCTCACGGAACAGTCCTGCATCTGGAAGACGCGGACCCCAGTCCCAGCCGTACATGCAGGCTGCTTTACGAATATGCGGAAATCCCGGCATTGCATCGGATGCTGCTCCAACCGGGCATTTTGCTTCTTCTTCTGCGATGAATTTTGTCGGGGAATGCAGAACCACTTTTACCTGATATACGGTATCGGCTGCATCACCTGCAACAAGATCGGTAATATCATACTCCCAGACACGGTTCATGTTGTCTGCGGAGCCGATTTTCTCTCCGTTCAGATAAACATCTGCGATGGTATCAATTCCGTCGAAGTGTAAAAACAGACGGTCCGCTTTTCTGTCTTCCTCACTGATCACGATCGTTGTCTCGTATGCGAAATCGTTCTCCATCAATTTCAGTGCATCGAGCTCATTGTCACGATAAAACGGATCCGGGATCAGGCCTTTCTCCAGAAGGGTGCCGTAAACGGTAGACGGTACCTTCGTTTCAATTGGAGTTTCCGGAATATCGTAAACATTTTTTCCGAGGACAGTTAATGTCCAGTTGTCTTTCAGACATATTGTATGCATTACAGTATGTCCCCCTTTCTTCATAGTTTCTGCTTTTTCGCGTAGTTTCACCACGCTTTTCACTTTATTTTTATCTTACTGCTTTTTTAACCAAAATGGTACAAAAAAGCTCTTGAAAAATAGGAAAAATCTCCAAATGCGAAACGATTTTAGAAAATTTCGGAAACAGTGAGACAAATTCTCAATCATCACTTTGACAGATCTGGAAAATGTGATAGAATAAAAATGTCGGCATCCTGAAAAAAATGCCGGCAGTATTTTTCGAAAAGAAAGATGAGGAAAAAATTATGATACCAGAAAGATTAGCTGCTCTCCGCGAAAAAATGAGAGCCTACGGCGTGGACGCTTATCTGGTTCCGACCGCCGATTACCATGAATCTGAATATGTAGGAACTTACTTTAAAGCAAGAACGTATATCACAGGCTTTACCGGTTCTGCCGGAACCGCCGTTATTACCCAGGATGAAGCGTGCCTCTGGACCGATGGCCGTTACTTCGTACAGGCAGCCAAAGAGCTTGCCGGAACCGGCGTTACTTTAATGAAAATGGGCCAGGAAGGTGTTCCGACCGTAGCGGAATACCTGCAGGCAAATACAAAAGAAGGCATGACCATCGGCTTCGACGGCCGCGTTGTCAATGAGATGCTCGGTGAGACACTGGAAAAGACACTTCCGGAGCGTTTTCTCTCCTATCGAAGTGACCTGATCGGTGAAATCTGGTCCGACCGCCCGGCGCTTTCTGCAGAACCAGTCTGGATTCTTGATTCCAAATATACTGGCGAGTCCGCTGCTGACCGTCTTGCCAAAGTCCGCGAAAAGATGAAAGAGAACGGTGCCGAAGTGCATATCCTGACCGCGCTCGACGATATCGCCTGGATGCTGAATATCCGCGGAAACGATATTCCGTGCAATCCGGTTGTCCTCTCCTACCTCATTCTGACCGAAACCGAAGGCCATCTGTTTATTCAGGAAGCAACTTTAAATGATGAAGTGAAACAGTATCTTGCCGGTCTTGGTATTTCGATTCATCCATACGATGCTGTCTATGATTTCGCTGCCAGCATCACAGGAAAAACGATTCTTCTGGAGAAAGCCAAAGTCAACTACACGATCTGCCAGAGCGTCATGGGCGAAAACACGATTGTCAATGTGATGAACCCGGCTTCTTCCTTAAAGGCAGTGAAAACACCAGTTGAGATGGAAAATATCCGCAAAGCCCACATCAAAGACGGCGTTGCTGTGACCCGTTTCGTTTACTGGTTAAAGAAGAATATCGGAAAAATCCCGATGGATGAAGTTTCCGTTGCGGAAAAACTGGAATCCTTCCGAAAAGAGCAGGAAGGCTATATCGAGCCAAGTTTCGGAACAATCTCCGCTTACGGCCCGAATGCCGCTATGTGCCATTATCAGGCAACGAAAGAAGATTTCTCCGTTCTACAGCCAAAAGGCATGTACCTGGTAGATTCCGGCGGACAGTATTATGAAGGAACAACTGATATCACGAGAACGATCGTTGTCGGACCGCTGACCGAGGAAGAAAAAGAGCATTTCACCATCACCACGATGGGAACCCTGCGTCTTGGAAATGCAAAATTTCTCCATGGATGCATTGGCATCAACCTCGATTACCTCGCAAGACAGGCATTCTGGGAGAGAGGTCTTGACTTCAATCACGGAACCGGCCACGGTGTCGGCTATCTCTTAAATGTCCATGAGCGTCCAAACGGTTTCCGCTGGAAAATGGTTCCGGAGCGCATGGAAAATGCCGTTCTCGAGGAAGGTATGCTGACCTCTGACGAACCTGGTATCTACATTGAAGGAAGTCACGGTATCCGTACTGAGAACCTGATGCTCTGCCGCAAAGCAGAAAAGAATATGTATGGCCAGTTCATGCGCTTTGAGTTCGTCACCATGGTTCCGATCGACCTCGACGGTATCGATACGCAGTATATGACAGAGAAAGATGTCGAGCTGCTGAACAATTACCACAAAGAAGTGTATGAGAAGATTTCTCCATATCTGGAGGGCGAAGAGAAAGAGTGGCTGAAAGAGGTTACACGGCCGATTTCGAAATAAGTTCTTTCTTTCATAAAAGCTAAAAAACCGATGTTCTGTGCGATTATTTTCACAGAACATCGGTTTTTCTTATCTCTGTTGCTTATAATACTTTCGATAAAAATTCTCTCAGACGCGGATTCTGCGGATTTGCGAAGAATTCCTGCGGAGTATTCTCCTCCTGAATATTTCCCTCGTTGATAAAGACGACGCGGGTTGCCACCTCCCTGGCAAAGCCCATCTCATGTGTGACAACAACCATGGTCATGCCCGATTCGGCAAGCTCTTTCATGATTTCCAGAACCTCTCCTACCATCTCCGGATCGAGTGCGGAAGTCGGTTCATCAAACAGCATAACATCCGGATTCATCGCAAGGGCGCGTGCGATGGCGATTCGCTGCTTCTGTCCGCCGGAAAGGCTTCCCGGATAGGCATCTGCTTTGTCCGGCAGCCCGACACGGGTCAGGAGCTCCATCGCTTTTTTCTCTGCTTCTTCCGGTGTCATCAGTTTTAACGTCACCGGAGCGAGCATGATATTTTCCTTAACGGTTTTGTGCGGAAACAGATTGAACTGCTGGAATACCATTCCGATCTTCTGACGCACATGGTCAATGTCGGTTTCCGGTGCTGTGATGTCAACACCCTCGAAATAAATTTTTCCGCCGGTTGGAATTTCCAGACGGTTTAAGGAACGCAGAAACGTCGATTTTCCGGAACCGGAAGGACCGATGACAGCGACAACTTCTCCCTGACGGATCTCTGTGCTGATTCCGTCTAAAACTTTATTATCCTCGAAGCTCTTCTGCAGATTTTCAACTTTAATTAATACTTTTTCGTTAGTGGTCACTCTTACGCAGTCTCCTTTCCAGTTTGCCCATGAAATAGGTCAGAATCATAACAAGAATCAGATAAAAGATCGCTGCGGAGAGAAGCGGAACCAGTGCATCGTATGTACGGCTCTGTACCAGGGTTGCTGCTTTTGTAATATCGATGGTTCCGATATAGCCGATGATGGCAGTCTCTTTCAACAGCACGATCATCTCGTTGATCAGCGCCGGAAGAACGTTTTTAAACGCCTGCGGAATGATAATCAGACGCATGGTCTGTGCCGGGTTTAAACCAAGGCTTCGTCCCGCTTCCGTCTGTCCTTTATCCACAGACATGATTCCGGAACGGAAAATCTCGGCAACGTACGCACCGGAGTTGATACCAAAGGCAATTCCGCCGATCACGATATTGTTCAGGTTTACGGTTGCAAAAATAACGGAATAGAAAAACAGAATCTGAATCATGGACGGCGTTCCGCGGATGATCGTCAGATAGACGCGTGCAACAATATTCAGAAGTTTTAATTTACCGGTCTGCTCGTGTGTTGAACGGATCAGTGCGATGAGAAGTCCGAGCACAACACCGATGCACAGTGCGATTACCGTGACAAGCAGCGTCGTCTTCAGACCGGTCAGCCACCACTCTGTAGCACCGTTGTCTACAAAGTAACGGTTAAACTGATGCTGTAAATTTTCCATAAAATACATCTCTCCTTTGTGGTTTCATTTCCTGCAAAAAGAGCGGCTGCACCATTTTGCCTGGCGGACAGCCGCTCTTTTTCTCTCATTAGATTACTTTCTTACAATAACAACCTGTGTTGCATTTGCATAAGTATCGGTGAAATCAACGCTCTCCTCACGCTCCGGAGTAACAGTCATTCCGGCTGCGCCAAAATCTGCTTTTCCGCTGTTGACGGATGCAAGGATAGTTTCAAATGCCATATCCTCGATTTTCAGCTCATAACCAAGCTTATCGCAGATGGCCTGGGAAATATCAGCGTCGATACCAACAATATCGGTTCCCTCTTTGTACTCCCACGGCTCGAACTCAGCGTTGGTTGCCATGGTAAGCGTTCCGTTGGAGCGGTCCACGTCTGCCGGGGACTCATACGGATGCTGGCCGACTTCATCACCGATGTAGTTGCTCATGATCTCATCAAGAGTTCCGTCCTCTTTCAGCTCTGCCAATGCGGTGTTAAATTCGTCTCTTAACTCATTTCCTTTTTTGAAGCACATCGCGTACTCTTCGGTATCAAAAATGCCTTCTACAATTTTCAGATCATCGTTTGCTGCAACGAATTTCTCTGCCGGCAGGGAATCGATGACAACACAGTCAATCTTTCCGTTTTTCAGTGCCTGAATAGCATCGGCGCCTTTGTTGTAACGCTGCATCTGGGAATCTGCATTAACGGCATCGCTCGCCTGAGAATCACCTGTTGTTCCGGTCTGTACACCAATCTTCAGATCTGCCAGATCCTCTACGGATGTTACTTCTACTTTCTTTGCGGTAGATGCAGAACTCCCGCATCCTGCCATCGAAACAGCAAACAGAACGGACATTGCAAGTGCTGTTGCTTTTTTTGCAAAATTCATTTTCATAATAATCTCCTTCTCTCCTCATGTGATGTATATTTATTCACTTTTCCTTATTATAACAGCATCTTTCTAAAAAGCAAGGAAAAACCGAAAAAAAAGCATCAGAAATGAAAAAGAGGGCGATGTTACCTTCCTGAAAGCCGATGTTTCTTCTGCAGATGACTGCCGCAATGTGGTTGAAACTGTTATGAAAAAATACGGAAGAATCGATGTACTCGCCAACGTAGCCGGTGTCGTCGGCACACGCGGCGCTTTTGTCGATCTCGATCTTGCTGACATCCAGAACACGATCTGATGTTGTCTGCAACGTAATAGAACGCTTCGACCATTTCCGACCTCATAATCATTTCCCAGCTCAATCACTTCACTTTCGTTTCGGCTCTGTTGCTCCCTGTCCTACGCTTAAATCTAACGTTACCGCTTCAATTCCAAGGACTCGGTACAAGGCGGTTGGTTAGACCTTACCTTGGTGGGTTTCCCACTGTATTTTATCAGCTTCAGGTGAGAGAAAAAACAGGCACTGATTTTCTGTCCCATTCCAAGCCATTTCCCCCTACATCGACGCTTATCAGTAGCGGGTGCTAATAATTTTTATTGAAGGATAACCTTTATTTCATGCTTTTTATTGTCTGCAAAATCCGGAATCCTGTTTCCTTTTATCTGTGTTCCGTCCGCAATAATTACGGATGTAACAGCCTTCCGGCACTGCGGATTCTCAATTACAATATGATAATCAGCGTTTCGGAAATGTCTCGTCATCTCAGCACGTTCCCATTCTTTCGGAAAACATGGGGTAATTTCCAGCCCGTCATATCCGCGTTTTACCCCCATAATGCCTTCATACAGTCCCTTCATGCACCATGCAGAGGTTCCGGTCGTCCAGGACCAGTAAGATTTGCCGTAATATTTCGGATGTGTGGAATAGCAGTTGGTAAATACATACGGCTCGGCGCCGGACTGCGTAGACGGATTCTTTTCACTGTCCGGCATGATTTTTTTCAGAGTACAAAGTGCCTTTTCAGCTCTGCCGAGTTTACAGTCCATAAGGATCTTAAATCCCGTTGCATGGCAGTATACTCCGCCGTTTTCAAACAGCCCCGGCAGCATTCCCGACATCCGCCCAACGTTTGGAGAATATTTTTCATACGGCGGCATATTCAGAGGGAAACCGAAATCATGTTCCATATTGTCAACCGCAGCCAGAAGCTTCGGGAGCTTCTCTTCATCTGCCACGTCTCCCAGAACTGCCCAGGTCTGGGCATTCAGATAGATTTTACTGCCTTCACTTGTTCTGGAACCAATATTTTCCTTCTTACTGAGTGCCCGCATATACCATTCACCATCCCAGGCTTTCTCATTAATAGTCTTTCTCATGGTATCATATTCTTTTTTCAGAAATTCTGCATAATCAGTCTCCCCGATTTTTTCCATAAGCAGCTTCAGTTCTCTGAAAGCAAGACAGAACTGATGAGAAAGCATGACGGATTCCGCTTCCGGATCGGTTGTGATATTCAGCGCATCATTCCAGTCTGCAAAATAAATCCGGCTCAGCCCATTTCTTCCCTTATCCCGGATAAGACAATCTGCGGCTGCTTTTAAATGTTCCACTACAGAAGCATCGCCGCCATCCTGCCACTCAATCTTCTTTTGCAGAATCGTGTAATCTCCCGTCTCCTTGATAAGTTCACACACCGCCCAGATAATCCAGAACGGCTGGTCTGAATACCTGGTGTCGTCATACGGATACCAGGTCAGTACAGCATGTCCATCACGAAACTGATGGCGCAGACATTCCAAAATCTCCTCCTTGGCCTTCTCCTGACGATAATTCAGAAGTGCCACTGCAATCTGCAGATTATCCCGCACACCCTTTTTTCCAACAATACAGCAGTCTATCTGCTTCTTCAGCCACTGGTTCATAATATGATTGATTTTGCTGTCCGGTGTAGTGACGGACAGGGAACTGTATTTGTCCAGATTATATTCCACGGTCTCCTTACAGGCACTTTCCGTACGCTTAGCATCCGCATACATTTTAGCTGTCGCTCTTGCCTCATCCAGAGATTCACTGACGCCGAAGACCATCCGGATTTCCTTTGTCTCGCCCGGCTGCAGTATGAACTTATGCTGCAGCACACCGCCAAGAATAAACAGTGCCGCCTCAGAATTCGTACAGTCACCGCCATTTACTACTACATCCGGTCTCTGAAACAGTGCATAAGCAGAAGCATCCAGCTTCGTGACAGATCCTGCCGCTCCACAGAATCTGGCCAGATCCCCGTCATAAGCATACACAGGCTCGGAAGAAGCCAGATAAGCATTGTACCGTTTATGCGGTGCAAACGGATGAGCGGATCTACAATATATTCCATTTAATTCCCTGTCAAAGGAAGTTTCAAGGCAACGGTACATTTCATAATAACGGGGATATGAGAACCCCTCCAGTTCAAAAGTTACCGCTGAAAATGTACTGAGCATACGGGCTCTGTCACTCTTGTTCCTGAGTCGAAACGTCCACACTTCCTGGAATCCGGTCTGCGGCACAAAAATTCTCCAGGAGCTTTCTATCCCCTGACACTCGGACTGAAGTCTGGAAAATCCGATACTGTGCTCACACTGATAGCTTTCTACCTGTTCATTCAGCGGTGCCGCACCGATATTCCAGCTTTTATTCATTTCATCATCCCGGATATAGAAATATCTTGCATCATTGTTATTGATCATACACATATCTGCTCTTTCATTCAGGTAATAGCTGCGTCCATGCCCGTTCTGGGAAACCTGCGCGCAGTAGCCGTTTTCATTCCACAGATAGTTAAACCAGTATCTTGGCGGCTTTGCATCATAAATCACACAGGAATTGCCGTCGTTTGTAAATTCATATATCTTCTTTTCCATTCTTTCCATTTCTTCCTTTCAAACTCTTGATTACCCGCAGCAGATGACTCGCCGCTGTCTCCAGCTGCCTGCGTGTCACTCGCCCTTCCCGGTATCCATTCAGAATCTGTTTAATCACCGGCGGTCCGCCTGGCATGACAACATCATTTCCGGCCGCAACTGCATCCGCGCCATCCACCACAATATCCATATCCCCCCAGTCAGTCACCAGAAATCCTTCATATCCCCATTCTTCCCGCAGAATCCGGTTGCACAGGTCGCTGTTTCCACCTGCAAATATCCCGTTAATTTTATTAAAAGAAGTCATAATGCAGCGTACATTTGCTTTTTTTACCAGCATTTCAAATGGTTTCAGATACAGTTCCCGGGCTGCCCGTTCCGTAATAACAGAATCTACTGCGTCATACTGTTTCTTTGCGTTTCCCCTGCGGTAGGTTTCCTGCTCATTAACTGCGAAATGCTTTGGACACACCAGTACCTGATGATTTTCCTGTACGCCTTTTGTAATTGCGCAGGCACACACTCCTGTAAGAAAAGGATCTTCTGAAAAATACTCAAAGTTTCTACCACACAACGGATTTCGGTGAAGATTTACTGCAGGTGCGAGCCACACATCAACCTGTGCTTCCTCACACTCTGCCCCCACTGCTTCTCCAAATCTGTACCACGCCTCTTTATTAAACGCACATGCCAGCAGCATTTCCGTCGGCCACGCAGTTCTCCCGATTCCGGCAGGTCCATCCATATAGAAAACAGAATGGATTCCTTTATCTTTGATTGCTGGTGACACATATCCATTATGCCCTGCCGGATGATCATTGCAGGTCAAAGGCTTTCCTTCTTTATCACAGATGGTCTCCGGAAACGCTGTATCCAGAAATCCTGCAAAGGGAATTCCGGAACCGTAGCCTACGAGAAGTGCCGCAAGCTGTTCCTCTGTGAAATCTGAAAAATCTCTTACCTGCCTTCCCTGCCCCGCCTCTCTTTTCTCCGGTTTGACATCAATTCCTGAAAGCGTTAGTTTATACATTGGATTTTCTTCACAGACTCCGCCGCATGCATCACTCGGCAACTCCTGGTCTTTCAGGCAATTTTTCTTTAAAAACGTAAGTTTTCCATCATTACATGCTTTCAACCCAAGCGCTGAACGACAAATGCTGTATATAATGTCCTCCGAAACATCTAACTCACAGATGCAGACGGTCTCTTCCGAGGACGTTCCCATTCTGAGCTTATATCGTCCCTTCTCAATCAGCCATACGGAGGATTTTTCCTCATAACACGAAAGTCCATCCCATGGTATATGGATTGACACACTTGTTTTCTCTCCCGGTTTCAAAACTTCTGTCTTGGCGAATCCCTTTAATTCTCTCTCTGCTTTTTCTGTTTTTCCATCCGGCATAGAAACATAGATTTGCACGACTTCCCTGCCTGCACAGAGTCCGACATTCTTCACATCAATTATTATAGTTATCCCGTCTTCTTCTTTTGAAACAGCGGCCGCATCTAATGCAAATTTTGTGTAGGAAAGCCCATGTCCGAATGGAAATAGTACCTCTTTCCTAAAAGAACTGAAATACCGGTAGCCGTTATAGATATCCTCCTGATATACGGTCACCGGGCTTTTTCGGAAACCGAAACTCCCGTTTTCTTCCGCATCCAGTCCATAATCCTCATAAGTCAGAATATGCTCTTCCTTCTCCTTGTCCCATGAAAAATGCTTTGCAGAAGGATAATCCTCATACCGGTGTGCAATTGTAAATGCCAGCTTTCCGGAAGGGGAAACATTACCTTTAATGATTTCTGCAACAGCCTTTGCACCACCCTCTCCCGGAAGACCAAGGAACAGAATACTTTTTACGGAAGTATACTTTGTTGTCCATTCCAGGTCAATAAGTCCATTTACATTAAGGATTACAATGACTTCCGGGAAGTTTTCGCACACCTGGCTGACCAGCTTCTTTTCTTCTTCGGTAAGATAATAATCTCCTTCCAATCTTCTGTCACATTCCTCTCCGCCTGCATTTCTTCCTAGCACAAGAATTGCGGTGTTTGTCTTGTCTCTCACATTAGTCAGCAGACATTCCGGAATCGGATACTCCGGAACCGGCGCATGGTACGTTCCAAATATCTCATACATCAGGCCACTGTTTACCGCCTCCTTCATCTGGGAAAAATCGAATTCTTCCTGCGGATTCGCTGCTTCCGCTTCCCGCTGCTGCAGATAGTACTGTTTTAACTCCTCACATACAGAGATTCCTGCTTTCTCAAGTTCTATTATGATATTACTGCTTTCTGCTCCTCTTGCCGCTCCGGAACCATTTCCGGAAACATAGGTCACAAGTGCTGATCGTCCGAACACAGCAACTGTCTGTCCTTCCTGAAGCGGAAGAAGCTGATTCTCATTTTTCAGCAGAACAACCGATTCTTCTACCAGCTGCTCTGCAAGCAATTTTCTATTTTTAACCATTCTCTTTACTCCACTGTCACATCTGCATAAAACGCTCTGTCTCTTCCGGCAACCCATCCATTTTCTACAATCTCAAAAGCGCCGCTTAGTCTGATATCCTCTGAAGAGCCTCCTATTTCTGCCTCAATAGTTCCTTTCTCAATCTTCCATTTCATCCTTCTATCCAGAAATGCAAGCTGTGATGCTTTTATCTCAAAGATTACTTTTTTCTTTTCTCCCGGCACTAGCGTAATTCTCTTAAATCCCGCCAGTTCCTTGACCGGTCTTGCCATGCTTGCATGAATATCCTTCAGATAAAGCTGAACGACTTCATCCCCCTTGTATTCTCCTGTATTTTCCACATCACACTGAATCCGGATACTTTCTGTCGGCATAATGCAATCCTTGGATAACTGCAGATTGCTATATTCGAATTTTGTATAAGACAAACCATGTCCGAAATAATACCTCGGTGTATGCGGCATATCCACATAATTCAAAAAGCCGATGCTTCCGGTCTGATGCCATGCGGAATTATGCGGGTGATTGTAATAAATTGGAATCTGACCGGAAGTATAAGCTGTCGTTACCGGCATTTTTCCTCCAGGATTATACCTGCCAAGCAGAGTGCTCACAACTGCCTCCGCCCCCATCTCGGACGGATTCCAAGCCTCCAGTATTGCATCCAGATGTGCATCTGCCGCATCACTGGATATAGGGCGTCCGTCAAAATGAACTCCGATCAGCGGTTTCCCAAGCTTTGCTGCCTTCCTGATAAATGCATCCTGGCATTCCGGAAGATTGATATTTGTCGCATCCACACCCTCTCCCATGGAGGCCATAGAACAGGTTCCGTGCTTTCCTCCTAAAGTAAGAATCACAATATCGGCATCCTCTGCAATTTCAAGCGCCCGGGCATAACCGGATTGATCCGCTCCTGCAATCGGGTATCCATAAGCATAACGAATCTCTGCATCCGGCATCTGAGCTTTCAGTTCCTCCAATATACTTCGGCAGTCCGGTTTCTGACGTTTCAGAATCACGTCAAATTCCGGCGTTTCATCTGACTGAATATTGGTTCCCGGAACAGTCACGATTTCTTTGTTGTCCACATTTTCACTTCCACTGACCCCGGCAATCGAGTTGGCAATTGCATAGGTAGATTCCATCATACACATATGCGTATATCCTCCGAAAAACTTTCTCGGACTGTCTGCGTGAGGTCCGATCAGTGCAATCTTTTTTACGGATTTTTGAATCGGAAGCACACCATTATTTTTAATCAGTACCATAGATTCTTTTGCAGACTGCAGGGAAATTTCTTTATCCTTCTTATTCATAAAAACTCTGCGAAGCTCTTCTCCTTCCAAAGCAAAAGGATGTTCAAACAGCCCCATACGAAACTTTGCCGTCAGGACTCTTTTTACAGCCCGATCCAGAATGTCCATATCTGCCCTGCCTGACGCAAACAGATTCTTAAATGCTTCCCCATAGCCCTCAACACTTGGAAGCTCCATATCCATTCCCGCCTCCAGGCATAACAGTCCTGTTTCCTCTTTGGTTTCCCCGATTCCCTGAAACATAAATGCATTATTAATGGCGCCATAATCACTGACGCAAAGTCCGTCAAACCCCATCTCTTCTCTCAGCAGTTCTGTCAAAAGATGATGCGATGCGGAAGCCGGCTCTCCATTGATCAGGCAATAGCAGGGCATGATTCCTCTTAAACCTGCTTCTGTAATGGCTGCCTGAAATGGCTTTCCATAGATTTCTTCTAACAAACGTTCCGGTGTATCACTATTGGCCCCATGAATACCTGCTGCTGAATTATGAAATGCCAGAAAATGCTTGGCTACACTTTCTGTTCTGCGTCCTGCTGTCTCATATTTCTGGCACCCTTTTGTATAAGCTGATCCCAGGCTGGCTGTAAGAACCGGATCCTCTCCATACGTTTCTCCCTGCCGTCCCATTCTGGAATCTCTGGAAATATCAAGCACAGGGGCAAAGACATGCGTAATACCACAAGCAGCTTCCTGACGGCTTACAATTTCTGCAATTTTCTCCTCCAACTTTGGATTCCATCCGGCACCCCTTCCAATTCCGGAAGGAAAGCTTGTGGAATCCTGAATAAATGCTCCACAGAGTCCTTCCATATGAAAAATTGCCGGAATACGGTGCGGACTGTTTTCCATAACGATTCTCTGCACCTTTCTCTGCCACCGGACCACTTCATCCAGACTTTCCATTCTCCGCATTTCCAGCGTACTTACCTGTCCGATTCCATGCTTTGTCTGTTCATTGATTCCGGCAAAATCATAACTCGCCTTGTCAAATGGAAAAACACAGTTCAACTGAGCCACTTTTTCATCCAGACTCAGTTCCTCTAAAAGATATGCCGCCCTTTCCTCCGGTATCAATTCTGTATTCTGATATTTGTCGCTCATTTTATCATCTCTCCACTTTCCATTTAATTTCTGATATAGCATGAAGCCAGTCATAAATGGCCGGCTCCATACCTGATATATTTTTATTTAGTTATTCTGACCCTTTCTACGTGCTTCAACTTCCGCTCTCATTTTTGGAAGCTTCTCTTCCAAATCAAACTTTGTAAATACAAAGAACATCAGCAAATTCATCACTAACGGCAGATAATTTGAGAACCCGTAAATTGCATATCTCATAGAAGTAGTTGCAACTTCCAATGTAGCATCATAGGCTCCGATTGCAAGAAAGACTGATAAAATAATGCTTCCCAGTCCGCCGCCTACTTTACTTCCAAATCCGATTGCTCCTGAAGATACTGCTACCAGCTTCTTGTCGTATTTCCATTCATTATAATCGACAGCCATTGCAAGAAGCACTCCATATAAGCACATCAGCGGAATCTGTACTAAACTTCCGATTAAGGACATCACCGTACATGCCATGAAATTCGTCGGAACGACACACCTGACCACACAGGTAATTGCCTGACCTAACACCCCAAAGTAAACCGTTTTCTTAATTCCGAGTTTAGAAATGATTGGCTTCGCAAGCACAAATCCAAGTAAAGTTGCCGCAAGCCCTGCGATACCTGTTATAGCCACCAGATTATCATTTCCGAAGATCCATTTACAGTAATAAGTTCCGGATGCCGCTGCAATCGCATTTGTAACATTTGTAATAATATTGAATAAGAGAACAATCACCCAGTATTTGTTTCCAAAAAGCATTTTAATCGCATCTTTAAACGGAACTGCCTCTTCCTCCTCTACTTCATTTAGCGTTTCTGTATCTTCTGAATACTTTGCCTTGCGTCCGTTGTTATAACAAATTGCAAGCAGCAAAAGAACAATTAACGCTAAAATCGCTCCAAATTTAATCCATGCACTCTGTGTTCCACCTAACATATTAGTAACAGGAATAATAATAATCGAAATGATCATCCCTGCCCCATAGTTTCCTACTGCACGGAAGATACCCATATTGCTTCGTTCTACCTGGCTGTTGGTACGCACAACCATAACTGCACTAAACGGTGTTGCAATCATCGTATAAATTACGGCTGTCAACAATACATTAGTCACAAGTACATAAATCATTCCGATTGTCTGACCTTTCGGCACTGTAAACATCAAAAATGTAATTACTGCCGCCGGAATCATCATGCGGAACATCCATTTGTAAAATTTACTGTTTCCGCCTTTTGAATGCTCGATTACATTTCCAAACCAGATATCAGTAAGTGCATCAATAACTTTAGCGATTGCCATCACAATACCGACACCGCCAACAGCAAGACCCACCTTGTCTGTATAGAAGTATGTAAGCTGACCGACTACATTTGCCATAAGTCCAAGTGCCAACTGCCCTGACATATCTGCCATATAGTCTCTTTTTCGCATGACTTTTTTTGCGCCGTCACTGTCGAAACCAAGTTCTTTTTTCTTTTTTCCCATTGATTTTACCTCTCTTAAAAAGTTTTATGCTTCGTTTATTGATAAATGGTACATGATACCCGGCACCATTCCATCCAGATGAAAGAGTACAGATTCTCCAATCTTCTCTCCGTCCATAATTCTGATGACTTCCCCCACCGGACTTAAAATCTCAAGTGTTGCTTTCTTTCCTTTTACTGAAATTGTACCTTCCAGCGTATCTGCAAAAAGCTTTCCTTTCATTGTCACAGCGGTAAATTCATAACCCATCAGTTCAATCCCCGTCTGCATCTCTGTTTCATCCATTCCCGTCTCACCCATTGCCGTGAGGATAAACTCTTTTGCATCTGCAAGCTTGTCCGTATCCATAGGAAGCACCGAAATAGATATTCTGCTGTTATTCACTTCTGCATTAATTTTTTCCGTCAGGCGGATATTTTTCTCCGGGGATCCGCTGAAAAAGCTGCAATAATCGGTGTTCAGTGAAAATCTGGAATTATCCGGATCAAATATCATTTCTTTGGTAACTGAAATCATTTTCCCGTCCACAAGTCCTGCATCCTTTGGAACAATCCCCCACTTCTTAAAGGCCTGATCCAGGATTTCTGCAAATTCCCGGTAATCTCCGTCCCCTGCAATCTTTTCAATCTTATCAAAAACCAGTGTTTTTTCGCCAAGATGTATACCCGGCTGTATCTCTTTGGTATCCCTTGCCGCAAAAGTCAGCCGGTTTTTATCCGGATATCTTCTCATTGCATCCCTGTAAGGAGACCATGCATAATAGACTCCTTTCTTTGCCTCGGAAAGATCGGCTCCATTTAAAAAGCCTGCATTGATGGCCGCATCCGCGTCACCGGTGTACCTCTCACCTCCATCCAGGAAAACGTTTCGCATACCTGTGATGTAAGGTAACATCGTTGTCAGCATGCCATGCCCGTTTGGAAGCGTCTTAAGGTCATCCTGTGTATATACAACATCTACTTTTTTATCAGAAACAGCCACAAGGCCCTTCAAAAATACAGATGCCATAAATCCCCACTGACAGGCCACCGCCGGATCATTGTATGCATCAAATACACTTAAAATCTCGTCCGCTGGCTGATCATCCCATTTTTCAGATGTCTGATAATTATAAAGAATCAGTCCGTCCCAGTCATTTAAGCATGCACAGGCCACTGTCTGCACTGCCGCTGTGGAATGGAACGGATGAAGTCCGTATTCATTCCATTCACTCAGCATAAACGGCTTTCCTTTTATAATGGCAGTTGCACCCATGCTCGGGATCGTTGTTGCTATGGCACCTGCACCTTTTTGTATGGTCAGCGGATTGGTGGAAACATATTCCATCGGACCCGACACCATAAATGTCGTTCCCTGTACCGGAAGCAGCGGATGATTGAAATAGCTGTTATTTTCCATTACGTCCGCATCGCTGTGTCCGTATACATCAGCCGCACCGCCCAGCAGGTTACTGGTGTTAATCGGAACCTTCACCCCGATAGAATGCAGATAATTTTTCATCATCTGATAAAATTCCCGGTTAATAAAAATTCCAAACTCCATATAATCTGCATATCTTGCCGGGCTGTTCATTCCTTCCCATGAACCCATCGGATCATTCACCGGCTGGACAAAATCTCCCTCCGTAATACGTACTGAGCAGTCTTCCGGATTCTCATCCTCCTGCAAAGCTGAAACACCGTCAAATGTCCAGGCTTCTTTTAATTTTTCCCTTGTATCGTATTTCATTAGAAGAAAATGATTAAATTTTCTCTGAACCTCCTGCCTATAAGGCTTCATATGTTCAACATGCTCCAGCTCCGCTGTTCCCTTAATCGCCGATTCTTCATTATTGATCTGAACGGTAATGACTGCCGGATCATCTGCCAGTGCAAGCCCGGTATACGGATTCACATGCAACAGAAGCTTTCTTGCATAATCCTTCTGCAGTTCAATCAGTCTTTCATTAATCATCGGAAAGCATTTTGTACAGGAATCCACTCTATCGGAATATTCAATTCCATCTTCCTTATTAAATGCTCTTGCAACTAACAGATCAATGTGCAGATAGATTCCCTTTTCTTTCAATTTTGCGACAAAATAATCAAATCTGTCGAGACCTGCTTTGTTAAATTCCAGGCTGTTCCCTCTCTCGTAATCCAAAAGCGGTGCTTCCTTACAACTGCTCCACGTACACGGTTCTTCACCGATAGGAGCATCTGCTGCATGCAGCCTAATGACATTCACACCCATACTGGCAAATCTTGCAGCCAATTTTTCCGCTGTCTCATGATTCGGAGTATTGGATCTTGCTGCCATATTGAAGCCCAAAAATCTAATGCGTGTTCCGTCTTCAAAATAAAAATGTCCGTCCTTTACACGTACAAACCCATGCTTTCCTGCAGGTGCATCCAACAGATGTGAAAAATCCGCTGCGCCTTTGTTCGTTTCAGCTTTATGGATTCTTATTCTCTGTCTCACTTCACTTTCTCCTTCCTTCTTTCTTTCTTTTTGCTTATAAAATACTACATTTTCCATGATTCATATTTCATAATTTTATTTTATATTATATTTTTCTGTATTTTTAAAATTTTTGTGATATACTTTTGAAAAAAGGAGAGAATTATCAATCATGGATTATATTGATTTCTGTAAAAAGTATTATGCCACAACCAAGATTCCTATTAGTTTACTTCTCGGAACGGCCGGAAAGTACTCAACTATCGGTGAGCTTTTTTCTGTAGAACCGCTTACAGATTACCCTGTTCTCGCAGGTGGTTCTAATCCGTCCATACATTTTTATTCTTCTGAAATCATATACGGATGTATTTGTATAGAAGAGACCGACTATGTTATCATTCTTGGTCCTATTTTCGAGTGCCCCGTCACACCCTCACAGATCAATCTGTTCATGCAAGAGAGTGCTGTTCCGGCAGCATACCGGGAGCAAATCGTCGAATTTTTATATACAATACCGACAACCAGCCGCCTGCATCTTGCAAGACATCTGTCATTACTTCATCTGATTCTGAACCGGAAGAATGCCGATATTCCGGAAATACTGGAAATAAGCTTTGGTAATACTGTGAACCGCAATTCACACAATGTAAAGCAGTTTATTGAAAATAAGGAAAATGAAGAACTTCACTCCACCCATTATATGGAGTTGGAGCTCTATGAACATATTCGAAACGGGAATCCAAAGAAACTGGCGGATTTTCTCAAATCTACTCCTTTGAATCTCAATGAAAAGAAACTGGCAAAATCGCCTTTACGCCAGGCCAAAAATATTTTTATCAGTACGGTGACAAATGTAGGGATGATCGGCGCAATTCCGGGCGGCGTTGATGTCGAACGTACTTATCATCTTATGGACATGTATATACAGGAATGCGAACAACTTCAGACGCTAAAAGAAATCAACGATTTACAGTATCAAATGCTTTTCGACTTTTGCGAAAAAGCCGGTGAAACCCACATACCAAGCGGGATATCTGCGGATATCTACGCCTGCATGAATTACATCAGAAGTCATACTAATGAAGCGATTCGTCTGGAAGATGTTGCCGCTCATATTGACCGCAGCACCTCTTTCATTGCCAAAAAATTCAAATCCGAATTAGGATTTAACCCCGGCGCTTATATCAGCCGCTGCAAACTGGAAGAGGCAAAAAGTCTCCTTACTTTTACGGAAAAAAGTCTGACCGAAATAAGCAATTATCTTTGCTATTCCAGTCAGGCCCACTTTCAGACTGCTTTTAAAAAGAAATATGGTATGACTCCGAGACAGTATCGAAATAAAACACAGCAGATATAAACTCAAATCATAACCACCAGTATTTTTAACGAACTTTTGTCCTTTATAGATTCCATAAATGATGATACGCTTTGATTTGATGGAGTTTTACAAGCATAGGTTTTACAAGCATATGGATCTTTACTTTGTACTATTTTTATACTACCACTACTTACAGTCCGTCCGGGCGGCAAGGATAGCGTCAATCACGTTGCTGCGGGCTTCCTTTGGCTTCATCTGCTTTCGGTAGTCGGCGGCAGATTTCCCTGTTCAGGTTGCCGATGTTGGTCTGAATCCCACGCTTTTCCGGGTAGTGCTTCACTTCTTGATCGTATTCACAGAACAGCTTTTCGCCGCTGTGTGGGCGGCGGGTATTTATAGCAATCCAATAAATTATTGCACATAATTACACGAACGAAACCACCCTATGCAGTCCTTTGGACGAATTGTTAAAAATCCTTTTGAAATAGCTGATGGTAATTCCGATGCAATCCGTATCTTTTCTTTCCTTAAAGATGCTTTGAGTTTTGACCACATCTTTTCAATCGGATTCAGATCCGGACTATACGGGGGCAAATACAGATAGGTTACTTTTGAGCTGTCCAGTAGCTGTTTCACCGCTTTTGCATGATGGGAACGCATATTATCCATAACGATAATGTTTGCTTCTGAAAGCGTCGGCAGCAACTTTGTTTTCAGGTACTCTGCAAACCGCTCTACAGTAGTTCCTCCCGGATAGACTGTATAGGCACAGTCTCCATTCAGACGTATGGAAGAAAGAACGGTTGTATTGCAGGGCGTGTTGAGTGGAGTTTTATCTACTGCTCTCCGGTTTTTCCATGCTCTGGCATAATGTCGCGTCATATTGATGTTTACTCCGCTTTCGTCCAGAAAGACCAGATGATTTATGTCTTTCTCCGACATATGTTTTTTCCAGTTTCTGCGTTTTTCCCTGACATAGGGGACGCTCCTGCTCTGAGGCATGAAGAGATTTTTTCTTGTAAGAATACCCGAGTTTATAGCAAGACCAGAAAATAACGCAAAAAAGGCAGTGCGGCAGGGCGCGAATTACAAGGAACGGATTTGAAGGCGTACCGGGGTACGACGAAAATCTGTGACGCAGTAATTCACGTTCTGCAGTGCTGAATTTTTTGCATTATTTTCTGGAATTGCTATAATAACTGCCTTGCGGACTGTTTCATTACAAACATGCAGACCAAGTTTATCAATGATTTCATCAATTGTGATATCTGGTTCCTGCTGAACCACCCGGTCAATGTTTTGGAGATCTTCCGGTGTCAGGGCATGTTTACGTCCTCTCTGTGATGTTCTTGTTTTTACAGAACCTGTTTCACGCATTTGTTTTTCCAGGCGGTAAACAGTATTGGTATTCACAGAAAAACACTCTGCGATTTCTTTTGTCTTTTTAAAAACGGCAGAAGAAAACCCTCTCACACCGCCTTTCTTGGCGTATATGAGAGGGTTCCTGTTCTTACGCCTGCCCCAGTACGTGGTCGGAAATTCTTCCGTAGACGGAGATCAGGTAGAGGCCGCAGATGCCGACAACTGCGTAGATGATGCGGCTCAGCCACGTCATGTTTCCGAAGACCAAGGCGACGAGGTCGAGGCGGAAGAATCCGATCAGGCCCCAGTTGACGGCTCCGATGATCGCAACGGTGAGCGCGGTGTAATCCAGTCCTTTCATGTAAAGAAACCTCCTTTTCCCGGATTTTGTATCGTCTTTCTATCTCTTCCGGTTTCTTTATAAATCATTTCCCAAAGGGAGGCAGCTTATGCATTTTCTTTGATTTTTCGGGCAGAAAAATGGAGACCATTTTCAGGCCTCCATTCGTGCAATTTTGTTTTTTATTCAGACAGCAGCTTCTGCAGCAGCTCTCCTGCCGCTGCCGGGTTGGCTTTGCCTTTCATTTCTTTCATGACCTGGCCGACCAGGAATCCGAGGACTTTTGTCTTTCCGGATTTGTACTGTTCTACCGGGCCAGGATTGTTTTCCAGAACTTTTCTCGCGGTTTCTTCCAGAAGGCCGGTGTCGTTTACGGTTTTCAGTCCGTGTTCCTCGACGTATGCTTCCGGATCGACATCCTCTGCAAAAATCTGCTCAAATACCTCTTTCGCCACCTGGTTGTTGACCGATCCGGCTTCTGCCAGTTCGATCAGGGATGCCAGATGCTTCGGTGAAAACTGCAGATCCTCCGGCTCCTGGCCGTTCTCCTTTAAGAGACGTAAGGTCTCGCCCATCAGCCAGTTTGCCACTTTTTTCGGTTTGCCGCAGAGCGCCGTCGTCTCCTCAAAGAGATCGGAGAGCTTCTTGGAACCCGTCAGAATGCCCGCATCGTACTGCGGCAGTCCGTACTGCTCCACGTAGCGTGCCTGTTTCTCCGGCTGGAATTCCGGCATGGATTTCACAATGCGGTCGATCCACTCGTCGGAAATGTGCACCGGCGGCAGATCTGGGTCCGGGAAGTAGCGGTAATCCTTCGCATCCTCTTTCGAACGCATCGCATAGGAATACTCTTTGTTGTCGTCCCAGCGGCGGGTTTCCTGGACAACGGCTTTTCCTTCCTCGATCAGCTCGATCTGCCTTGCACGCTCTCCCTCGATCGCTCTTCCGATCGCCTTGAAGGAGTTCAGGTTCTTCATCTCTGTACGCGTTCCGAATTTCTCGCTTCCAACCTCGCGGACCGAAAGGTTGACATCGGCACGCATCGAGCCTTCCTGCAGTTTGCAGTCGGATGCGCCGAGATACTGAATCATCATACGCAGTTTTTCCAGATAAGCGATAACTTCCTCCGCGGATCTCATATCCGGCTCGGAGACGATCTCGATCAGCGGAACGCCGCTTCGGTTGTAATCGACGAGAGAACAGTCCTCCCACTCATCGTGAATCAGCTTTCCTGCATCTTCCTCCATATGGATCTCGTGGATGCCAATTTTCTTCTTTCCCGCTGCGGTGTCGATCTCCACATATCCATCGTGGCAGATCGGCAGATACAGCTGAGAAATCTGATAGTTCTGCGGGTTGTCGGGGTAGAAATAGTTCTTTCGGTCGAATTTGCAGAGCTGGTTGATTTTGCAGTTTGCAGCCAGTCCGACGCGCAGGGCGTAATCGACAACCTTCTTATTTAATACCGGAAGGGATCCCGGCATACCGGTGCAGACCGGGCAGGTATGGGTGTTCGGCGCACCGCCGAATGCGGTAGAGCAGCCGCAGAAAATTTTTGTTCTCGTCGCAAGCTCCACATGTACTTCAAGTCCGATGACGGTTTCATACTGTTTTGACATTGTTTTGCTTCCTCCTTACCGTTTTTCTGGCTGCCCGAATGCACCGCGTGCCTGCTCATAGGTGTACGCTGCACGGAACAGTTTTTTCTCTGAGAAACAGTCTCCGATAAGCTGCATGCCGATCGGAAGACCCTTGTCATCCATGCCGCACGGAACGGTGATGCCCGGAAGACCGGCGAGGTTGACGGATACGGTGTAAATATCGCCCAGATACATCTGCAGCGGATCGGAAAGCGATTCTCCAAGGCGCGGTGCCGTCGATGGTGCTGCCGGGCTTAAAATCATATCGTATTTCTCAAATGCGCGGTCAAACTCCTGTTTAATCAGGGCTTTCGTGCGCAGCGCTTTCAGATAATACGCATCGTAGTAACCGGAGCTCAACACGAAGCTTCCCAGCATAATCCGTCGTTTCACCTCCGGACCGAAGCCCTCGGAACGGCTCTTCTTATACATATCGTGGAGTCCTTCGTACTCTTTGGCACGGAAGCCGTATTTCACACCGTCGAATCGTTCCAGGTTGGAGCTTGCCTCGGCGGATGCAATGACGTAGTAAGCCGGAATCGCATAATCAATGAGGTCGAGATCGAAATACTCTACTTCTGCTCCGCGTGCCTTCAGGACATCGGCAGCCTTTAAAATGGATTCCTTTACCTGCGGATCCAAACCTTCGCCGAAATAGCTGTTCGGAATACCGATTTTCAGATCGGAGACATCTTCTTTTAAAGCGCTCATGAAATCGTAATCATCGCGTTTCATTGATGTCGCATCTTTTGCATCATACGAAGCAACGGTCTGCAGCAGTGCTGCACAGTCTGTCACATCCTTTGCGACCGGTCCGATCTGGTCGAGGGAGGAACCGTAAGCGATCAGTCCATAACGGGAAACGGTGCCGTACGTCGGTTTCATGCCGGTTACGCCGCAGAAGGAACTTGGCTGACGGATCGATCCGCCAGTATCGGAGCCGAGTGCCATCGGTACTTCTCCTGCTGCAACGGCTGCACAGGAACCGCCGGAGGAACCGCCTGGAACGTGTTCGGTGTTCCACGGGTTTTTCGTCACGCCGTACGCAGAAGTCTCTGTCGTACTTCCCATCGCAAACTCATCCATGTTCGTCTTTCCAATGATAACGGCTCCCGCCTCTTCAAGCCGTGTAATAACCTCCGCATCGTACGTCGGAACGAAATTCTGCAGGATCTTTGACGCACACGTCGTCGCAAGACCCTTCGTACAGATGTTGTCCTTGATCGCGATCGGAACGCCGGCCAGCGGACCGGTGAGCTCTCCTGCGTCAATTTTCTTCTGCACTTCTGCTGCGCGTGCTCTCGCACCCTCTTCATCCACAAGAAGGAAGGCGTGAATCGCATCCTCAGACGCTCTGACTGCCGCAAGGGACGCTTCCACAGCGTCCGATACGGTGATCTTTCCTTCTTTGATCGCGGCAGAAAGCTGTACTGCTGTCATATCTTTGATTTCCATATCGAATCTCCTCCTGCTATTCTACCGTTTTCGGAACCTTGTACTGGCCCTCTTTGACTTCCGGTGCATTGGCAAGCATTGCATCGCGGTCGTCGCCATTGGTTACTTCATCCTCGCGGAATACATTTCCCATCTCGAAAATGTGGGTCATCGGCTCGACCTTGCTGGTGTCGAGCTCGTTTAATTTATCTACATAATCCAGCATTTTCTGCATATCCTGCCGTGCGGATTCTTTTTCCTCATCCTTTAATTCCAGCTTTGCCAGGATGCCGACATATTCCATCGTTTCATCTGAAATCACATTTGCCATTTCACTCATTCTCCTTTTTTATTTTCCAGCAGGATCCGCTTACGGCTCCAGTCTTGTAAGATCACGCGGGAACAGCGTTGTCTCGCGGACGTTGTCCTCACCGATCAGCTTCATGGTCAGACGCTCCAGACCGATGCCAAGACCTCCGTGCGGCGGCATACCGTGTTTGAAAGCACTTAAATACTGCTCCATGCCCTCTTCTGTCATGCCGCGGGCTGCGATCTTTTCAGAGAGCATCTTGTAATCGTGGATACGCTGGCCTCCGGTTGTAATCTCCAGACCGTGGAACAGCAGGTCGAAGCTCTTTGTGTATCTCTTATCCTCCGGGTCGTCCATCGCATAGAACGGTCTCTTTTTCGACGGATATTCGGTGACGAATACGAAGTCTGCGTCGTACTCCTCTTTGAAATACTGGCCGATCAGAAGCTCCTCCTCCGGCTCAAGGTCGAACGGGTTGCGGATCTTTCGGTTGTATTTCTCGGCTACCAGCTCTTTCGCTTTCGTGAACGGTACAGTTGGGATTTCTTCTGTCTTTGGAAGCATAACTTTCAGGATCTCCAGCTCTTTTGCGTAATCCTTTTTAAGAAGCTCCACCATGTACTGTAAAAATCCGGTTTCCATTGCCATGATGTCGGTGTAATCCTCGATGTAGCCCATCTCAAAGTCAAGGCTGGTATACTCGTTCAGATGACGTTTCGTGTTGTGTTTCTCTGCACGGAAAACCGGTCCGACTTCAAAGACACGGTCAAACACGCCGACGAGCATCTGTTTGTAGAACTGCGGGCTCTGTGCCAGGACAGCCGGGCGGTGGAAATATTCCAGCTTGAAGATGTTTGCGCCGCCCTCAGCGCCTTTCGCGCCGATCTTCGGTGTATGGATTTCGGTGAATCCCTGGGAATGAAGGAAATCACGGAACGCCCGTACCACGCCTTCCTGGATGCGGAATTTTGCACGCTCTCTGACGTTTCGAAGAGCGATCGGCCGCATGTTCAGCATTGCTTCAAGGGAGGTGTTCATTTTCCATTTGTTGACTGCGAGCGGCATTGGCTCGGTCGGCTCGGAAAGAACGGTGATGGTCTGCAGCCTGACTTCGACGCCGCCCGGTGCGCGGTCCTCTTTTTTGACCGTTCCGGTTACGGCAACTGCCGATTCCTCTTTCAGATCTTTCAGCGGGAAGTCAACGCTTCCTTCTTCGTACACACACTGAACGAGTCCCTCGCTCTTTCTTAAGATGACAAAGGCAACCTCGCCCATGTCACGGATGATGTGTACGGCTCCTTCGAGTTTTACTTCTGTGCCTTCCGGTGTCTCCAGCAGAGTTTTTACGGAGATGTCTTCTTTTTTCTTTACGCCTGTCATAAATTCCATGTCTTGTTCTCCTCTCTTTCTCGCCTGTCCCGGATTGCTTTTTCAAATAAAAAAGTCCCGGAACAGTTTTTTAACTACTGTTCCGGGACGGGATATTTTATATTCCCGCGGTACCACCCGCATTGCGTTTTTCTCTCCGGTTTTCCGGGGGAAAACGCCCACTCATTTATACTTAACGCGTATCACGGATCTGCCTACTTGATTTCCTGTTCGGATCTCATGTTCAGCAGACCGGCTCCGGAATGTTCCCCATTGTATGTTTCCTCCATGCTGATGCTCTCAGTCGGTGACATCGGCTTCCTGTCAGATTCCGCATACGGAGTTTCCTTCACTGCCTTTTTCATACTGTGCATTATAGCACAGCAGTTTTGCATTTGTAAACACCTAATTTTTACGGATTTTATATAAATTCTAATGCATTTTTCGTGAACTTTATCTATATAAAATTATTTTTTCGTGTGTTTATAAAATTGCACAGAAATTCCGTTTTATTGGTATTTCGCACACAATTTACAGTTTTTTAATTCTCTCCACTGCCTCTACTGTATTCTCATACGTACCGAATGCAGTCAGACGGAAGTAGCCTTCTCCGCTCGGGCCGAAGCCTGATCCTGGTGTTCCGACTACGTTTGCGTCTGCAAGCAGGTGATCAAAGAACTCCCAGGAAGTCATATTTCCCGGTGTTTTCAGCCAGATATACGGAGCGTTGACGCCGCCGGATACGGTGTAGCCTGCGCCCTTTAATCCGTCGTAGATGACTTTTGCGTTCTTCATGTAGTAAGCAACCTGCTCTTTTAACTGTGCTTTTCCTTCCGGAGAGTAAACAGCCTCGCCGGCTCTCTGGATGATGTACGGAGCTCCGTTGTATTTCGTTCCGTGACGGCGTGCCCACAGGCTGTGCAGAGTCACATCGCCGGATTTGATGTCTTTCGGGATAACGGTGAATCCAAGACGCATACCGGTAAAGCCTGCGTTCTTGGAGAAGCTGCGCATTTCGATGGCACATGTTCTTGCACCCTCGCACTCATAGATGGAATGCGGAATGTCTTTTTCTGAGATATATGCCTCGTATGCAGCATCATACAGGATGATGGCTCCTACTTTATTTGCATAATCAACCCATTTCTGCAGCTCGGCTTTGGAAACCATAGCGCCGGTCGGGTTGTTCGGGAAGCACAGATAAATCAGATCCGGGGTTTCTTTCGGGAGCTCCGGGGTGAAGTTGTTTTCTGCGGTACACGGCATGTAAATCACATTCGTGAAACGCTCGGTTGCTGCGTCGTAGTCACCGGCACGGCCTGCCATTACGTTGGAGTCTACATAAACCGGATAAACCGGGTCGCATACAGCGATCTTGTTGTCCAGGCTGAAGATCTCCTGAATGTTGCTGCAATCGCATTTTGCGCCGTCCGATACAAAAATTTCATCAGATGAGATATCGCATCCTCTGTCCTGATAATCATTTTTTGCGATGGTATCGCGAAGGAAAGCATATCCAAGATCTGGTGCATATCCGTGGAAGGTCTCTGCGTGTCCCATCTCATCCACTGCTCCGTGCAGCTTTTCAATGATCGCCGGTGCGATCGGCTGGGTTACGTCGCCGATTCCAAGACGGATGATTTTCGCATCCGGATTTGCCTCGATGTAAGCTGCAACTTTTTTTGCAATGGTGGAAAACAGATAGCTTCCCGGCAATTTCAGATAATTGTCATTGATTTTGAACATTATTATGTCGCTCCTTTTCACTTTTTCTTACTCTGTCAAAAGCGTCAGCACCATCTGTGCCGTTTCAACCAGATTGGTGCCGCTGTCCATGCTGCATTTCTGCATGTAGCGATGGGCCTCCGACTCGGTCATGTGATTTCGTTCGATCAGAAGGCTTTTTGCACGATCGATGATGTGCTGTTCCTCGGCGCTGCGCACCTTGGGCTTTGCCCGCTCTTTCTTTCTGCGCCGTGCCGCACTCTGCAGCATCATCTCCAGTGTATTGACCAGCTCGTACACGGAAAGCGGCATCGTAACCGCCATGATTCCGGTTCCCTCCACCGCACTTAATGCGCGGCTCGATGCAATCAGAAGCATCTGGAAGCCGGACGGCATACACTCATTCAGATCCGTAAAAAACATATCCGGGAGCTTGTAGCCGCAGATGACGATACCGCCGTTTAAGTTGTTCATCTCTCCGAGCGCCGCTGCCGCTGTCGAACAGACAGCATCGATTTCATATCCTCTTTTTGCCAGAATATCCCGGATGCGCTTTCCATCTTCTATTTTGGGAAGTACTATCACTATGCTGCTCATGCATTTTCAGGCCCCTTCGTCGTCTAAATACGGTACAGATATTTCTCGGTCTCCCAGTCGGATACCTGGCGGAGATACTCATGCCACTCTTCTTCTTTGGCATTGATATATCCATCCACAAATTCCTGGCCGAGTACCTGACACAGAAAATCGTCTTTTTTTAACTCTGCGACCGCTTCTCCAAGGCTTCCCGGGAGAAGGGTGATCTGCATCGCGTTTCGTTCTTCTTCTGTCAGATCGGAAATATTGCGGTCCACCGGGGACGGCGGAACGATTTTCTGTTTGATACCGTCAAGTCCTGCTGCCATGCAGACAGCAAGTGCCAGGTACGGATTGGCTGCCGAATCCGGGCATCGAAGCTCAATGGCCATGATACCGTCTCCCGTCAGCGGAATGCGGATCAGCGGGCTTCTGTTCTTTGCAGACCATGCCACGTAGATCGGTGCACCGTATCCCGGTGTCAGACGTTTGTAGGAATTTACAAGCGGATTGGTAATCGCTGCGATTCCGCTGATGTGTTTCATCAGTCCGCCCATAAAGTAATATGCCTCTTTGCTGAGCCCGTATTCATCGGATTTGTCGGCAAACACATCTTTTCCCTCATGAAACAGGGAGAAGGAAAGATGAAGACCCGATCCGTGAACTCCGGTTTTTGGTTTTGGCATAAAGGTTGCGTGAAGGCCATGACGTTTTGCAATCGTACGGATAGCAAATTTGGCAGTCATCAGCTGATCTGCCGTCCGAAGTGCTGCAGCCGGACAGAAATCCAGTTCGTGCTGGCCTGCCGCTACCTCGTGGAAGGAAGACTCAACGTCGATTCCCATTTCTTCGAGGGTCAGCACCATATCGCGCCGCGCGTTTTCTCCCAGGTCCAGCGGTCCCAGATCCAGATAACCGCCTTTGTCGTGCGTTACACTCGTTGCACCGCCGTCCTCATCGGTGTGGAACAGGAAAAATTCACACTCCGGTGAGATTTCAAACTCATAGCCCATCGCTTTCGCTTCGAAAATTACCTTCTGAAGGATGGTTCGGGAACTCTTTGCATAAAAATTCCCCTCTCTATCATACACATCACAGATCAATCTTGCAACCTTTCCTTGCTGCGGACGCCATGGAAGTATTGCAAAGGTGTCGAGATCCGGGTGCAGAAACATGTCTGCTTCCTCGATGGTGACAAATCCTTCGAACGAAGAGCCATCGAAAACGCACTGATTATTCAGGGCTTTTTCCAGCTGTCCGGCGGTGATGGCCATATTTTTCATCATTCCAAACATATCGGTAAACTGCAGGCGGATAAATTCAACATCTTCTTCCTCCGCCATCTGAAGGATCGCTTCCTTCGTATACTTTGCCATATCGATTCTCTCCTTTATCAAAGACGATTCTAAACGAAAAGGGTGCTTTCACGCGGCAGGGCAGAAAGACACCTTGCGTAAAAACACCCTTGTTTTGGGCATATTATAGCAGTTTTTCGCGTGTTTTGTCAAGAAAAACTTAGAGATTCGTGTATCCCATCAGGGATTCATCGACTGCCTTTGCTGCCTCGCGTCCCTCACGGATCGCCCATACGACCAGGGACTGGCCGCGGTGCATATCGCCTGCGGTGAAGACATTTTCTTTTGTTGTCTGGTATTTTCCGTCATCTGTCTTCACGTTGGTGCGCTGGTTGACTTCCACTTTAAATGCATCGGTCACATATTTCTGGGATCCTAAAAAGCCTGCTGCAATAAGAACGAGATCTGCCGGGAGAATCTCTTCGGTTCCCTCAACCGGAACCATCATCATGCGGCCGGATTTCTCATCTTTTTTCGGTGTCAGTTTTACGGTCTTGATCTGGCAGACTTCACCTTTTTTGTTTTTGATAAATTCCGTTACGGTTGTCTGGTAAATCCGCGGATCATGACCGAATACGGCGATTGCCTCTTCCTGGCCGTAATCCGTCTTGCAGATCTTCGGCCACTCCGGCCACGGATTGTTCTCGGCACGCTGATCCGGTGCTTTCGGCATCATCTCAAGCTGTGTCACAGATTTGGCACCGAGACGGATGGAAGTTCCAACACAGTCATTACCGGTGTCGCCGCCTCCGATGACAACAACGTGTTTGCCCTTTGCATCGATGTAGGCATGATCCTCAAAATTGGAATCCAGAAGACTCTTCGTTACGGAAGTCAGGAAATCGACAGCAAAGTAGATGCCCTTTGCATCTCTTCCCTCTGCCTTGATATCTCTTGGATTTGCCGCACCGCAGCAGAGCAGGACACGGTCAAATTCTTTTAAGAGTTTGTCAGCTTTTACATCTTTTCCGATATCAGCATTCGTCACAAACTCGATGCCCTCAGCCTTCATCAGATCCACACGGCGGTCGATGACGCTCTTATCGAGTTTCATGTTCGGAATACCGTAGCGTAAAAGTCCGCCCACGCGGTCGCGGCGTTCAAAGACCGTAACAGAATGGCCGCGGCGGTTGAGCTGCATCGCTGCTGCAAGGCCGGAAGGACCGCTTCCTACAACGGCAACGCGTTTTCCGGTGCGCACTTTCGGCGGCTGCGGCGTAATCAGGCCGGTTGCCCATGCGTTTTCGATGATCGCGCGTTCATTTTCCTTCGTGCAGACCGGGTCTCCGTTTACGTTGCATGTACAGGCTGCTTCGCAGAGTGCCGGGCAGACACGGGAGGTAAATTCCGGAAAACAGTTTGTCTTGGTGAGGCGGCGGTATGCCTGCTCATAGTTTCCAAGATACACAAGGTCATTCCACTCCGGAACGAGGTTCTGCAGCGGACAGCCGGAGGCCATTCCCGCAATCATGGTTCCCGCCTGGCAGAACGGTACACCGCATGCCATACAGCGGGCAGCCTGCATCTGCTGCTCCTTTTTCGGGAGCTGCAGATGAAATTCCTTAAAGTTTTTGATACGCTCAAGCGGGGCAACGGTGTTTCCCGTCTTGCGCTGATATTCCATAAATCCAGTTGGCTTACCCATAATTCTTCTTCCTCCTACTTACGCATGCTTTCGTAAAATGCTTCAATCTGTGCCTGTTCGCTGCTAAGGCCCTTGTCTTCCATCTGGGCACTCAGCATCATCATGCGCTTATAGTCATTCGGAATGATCTTCTTGAATTTCGGCAGATATTCGTCAAAGTGTGTGAGAATTTCTTTACCTTTTTCAGAGCCGGTGTGTGCGACGTGTTTTTCAATCATGTTTTTCAGCTCTGCAATATCGTATTTGCTTTCTACCAGTTCAATCGAAATCATTTCCTTGTTCAAATTGCGGTACAGGTTGCTCTTTTCATCCAGGACATAAGCGATACCGCCGCTCATGCCGGCTGCAAAGTTCTTTCCGGTTGCGCCGAGGACAACGACACGGCCGCCGGTCATATACTCGCATCCATGCTCACCGACACCCTCGACAACGGCGTAAGCACCGGAGTTTCTGACACAGAAACGCTCTCCTGCGATACCGTTGATGTACGCCTCACCGCTCGTTGCGCCGTAGAGGGCAACGTTTCCGACGATGATGTTTTCTTCCGGTTTATACTTTCTTGCTTTCGGCGGGTAGACAACCAGTTTTCCGCCGGAGAGGCCTTTTCCGAAGTAATCGTTCGAATCACCCTCAAGTTCCAGGGTCAGTCCTTTTGGAATAAATGCTCCGAAGCTCTGTCCGCCGGCACCCTTGCACTGTACGGTGTACGTATCCGGCTCCAGAGAGGTGCCGAATTTTCTGGTGATCTCGGCACCAAGAATCGTTCCCACGGTACGATCGGTGTTGGTGATCTCGACTTTGACGGTCTTCTTCTCTTTCTTATCCATTGCCGGACCGAATTTCTTTAAGAGTACCTTCTCATCCAGGGTTGCGCCAAGTTTGAAGTCGTAAACATCTTTCGGATCGAACGTTACCTTCTCGCCTGCTTTTGCAAACGGATTGTTCAGGATCTGGCTTAAGTCTACGCGGTCTGCGTGCTCATTCGTCACTTTATCATTTCTCTTTAAGAGGTCGGAACGGCCGACCATCTCGTCAACGGTGCGGAAGCCAAGTTTTGCCATGTATTCCCGCATCTCTTCTGCGATGAAGCGCATGAAGTTGATGACGTACTCCGGTTTGCCGCGGAAACGTTTGCGCAGCTCCGGGTTCTGGGTTGCAATACCCATCGGGCAGGTATCGAGGTTGCAGACACGCATCATAACGCATCCCATCGTTACAAGCGGTGCGGTCGCAAAACCGAATTCCTCGGCGCCAAGGAGTGCTGCAATCACAACGTCACGGCCGCTCATCAGCTTACCATCGGTCTCGATCATGACACGGTTGCGGAGGCCGTTTTTGATCAGCGTCTGATGGGTCTCGGCAAGGCCTAACTCCCATGGAAGTCCTGCATTGTGGATGGAACTTCTCGGTGCTGCTCCCGTTCCTCCATCATATCCGGAAATCAGGATAACCTGTGCTCCGGCTTTTGCAACACCGGCTGCGACAGTACCAACACCTGCTTCGGATACCAGTTTAACGGAGATTCTTGCATTCACATTCGAGTTTTTCAGGTCATAAATCAGCTGTGCAAGGTCCTCGATGGAGTAGATGTCGTGGTGCGGCGGCGGGGAAATCAGGGATACACCCGGTGTGGAGTGACGTGTTTTTGCAATCCACGGGTAAACCTTTCCGGCCGGTAAGTGGCCGCCCTCGCCCGGTTTTGCACCCTGGGCCATCTTGATCTGGATCTCTTTTGCACTGACAAGGTATTTGCTGGTAACGCCGAATCTTCCCGATGCTACCTGTTTGATCGCGGAGCATCTCTCCGGGGATTCGAGACGGTCATCACTCTCACCGCCCTCACCAGTGTTGGATTTTCCATGCAGACGGTTCATGGCAATTGCCAGTGCCTCATGTGCCTCCTGGGAAATAGAACCGTAGGACATCGCACCTGTTTTGAATCGTTTTACGATAGAATCTACGCTCTCGACTTCTTCGAGCGGAACGCCCTGCTCCGGATAATCGAAGTCCATCAGGCTCCGCAGATAGCCGCTCTCCTCGCTGTCGACCATTGCTGTGTACTCTTTGAACATCTTGTAGTCGCCGCGTCTTGTGGACTCCTGCAGTGTATGAATGGTGCGCGGATTGTAGCGGTGCTCCTCGCCCTGGCTTCTCGATTTATGACGGCCGATACTGTCCAGTGTCAGATCGGTAGACAGCTCCAGCGGATCGAATGCCTGGGAATGACGCTCATCGACATCTTTTGCAATGTCTTCCAGGGTAATACCGCCGACACGGCTGACCGTACCGGTGAAGTATTTGTCGATGACATCTGCTGAGATACCGATGGCCTCGAAGATCTGGGAACCCTGATACGACTGGATCGTGGAGATACCCATCTTCGCTGCGATTTTTACGATACCAGAGATGACTGCGTGATTGTAATCTTCAACGGCTGCGTAGTAATCTTTCTTGATCATGCCCTCTTCGATCAGCTCATGGATCGTGTCGAGTGCCAGATACGGGTTGATTGCGCAGGCACCGTAGCCGAGCAGTGTTGCGAAATGGTGCACCTCGCGCGGCTCGCCGGACTCCAGAATAATCGCAAGAGAAGTTCTCTTTTTCGTTTTTACCAGATGCTGATGAACCGCAGATACAGCCAAGAGGGATGGAATCGCCACATGGTTCTCATCGACGCCGCGGTCAGAAAGAATCAGGATGTTGGCTCCTGCCCGGTGTGCACGGTCAACCTCGACGAAAAGGCGGTCCATCGCACGGTCAAGCGGTGCGCTCTTGTAGTAGGTGATCGGAACGGTCACTGCCTTGAAGCCTTCGACTTTCATGTTCTTGATCTTCAGCATATCGGTATTGGTCAGGATCGGATTGTTGATCTTTAATACCTGGCAGTTCTTCGGCTCCTCCTCAAGCAGGTTTCCGTCACGTCCGACGTAAACGCTTGTGGAAGTTACGATCTCCTCACGGATGCAGTCGATCGGCGGGTTCGTTACCTGTGCAAAGAGCTGTTTGAAATAGTTGAACAGCGGCTGATGCTCATGTGAGAGAACGGCAAGCGGGGTATCGATACCCATCGAAGCGGTTGCCTCGACACCGTTTAATGCCATCTTTCCGATGGAGGAACGGTACTCCTCGTAGGTGTAGCCGAACGCTTTCTGCAGGCGCATCCGCTCTTCTTTCGTGTACTCTTCGACCGGCAGATTCGGGATTTTGATATCCTTTAACTGTACCAGATAACTGTCGAGCCATTCGCCGTACGGCTGTTTCTTTGCGTAATATTCTTTGACTTCCTCATCGTTTAAGACTTTTCCCTGTACGGTGTTGACGAGAAGCATCTTGCCCGGATGGAGACGCTCTTTTAAGACGATTTTTTCTTCCGGAACTTCCAAAACACCGACCTCAGAGGAGAGGATCAGAAATCCATCGTTAGTGATGTAGTAACGGGAAGGACGAAGACCGTTGCGGTCGAGCACTGCTCCCATCACATCTCCGTCAGAGAACAGGATCGATGCCGGTCCGTCCCACGGCTCCATCATCGTTGCATAATACTGATAGAAATCACGTTTCTCTTGGGAAATCGTATCGTTGTTTGCCCACGGCTCCGGGATCGTGATCATGACAGCCAGCGGAAGATCCATACCGCTCATGGTCAGGAACTCGAGTGTGTTGTCGAGCATTGCAGAGTCAGAACCCTGGGTGTTGACAACCGGCAGAACCTTGTGCAGTTCATCCTGCAGCATCGGGGAGGACATCGTCTCCTCACGGGCCAGCATCTTGTCGGCGTTTCCGCGGATGGTGTTGATCTCGCCGTTGTGTACGATGAAACGGTTCGGATGGGCTCTCTCCCAGCTTGGGTTCGTGTTCGTGCTGAACCGGGAATGCACCATGGCGATTGCAGATTCATAATCGACATCCTGCAGATCGCGGAAGAAGGTGCGGAGCTGTCCTACGAGGAACATACCTTTGTATACGATGGTACGGCTGGAAAGGGATGGCACGTAGGTGTTGTCGTTGCTCTGTTCGAAAACACGGCGTACGACGTACAGACGACGGTCGAAAGCGATTCCCTTTTCCACATCCTCCGGTTTTTTGATGAATGCCTGCATGATGTAAGGCATACACTCTCTTGCCTTATGGCCGAGAACTTCCGGAACGGTCGGCACGGTTCTCCATCCAAGGAGTTCCAGTCCCTCTTTTTCCACGATGATCTCAAACATCTTTTTTGCCTGGTTCCGTTTCAGCTCATTTTGTGGGAAGAAGAATACGCCGACGCCGTATTCCCGTTCTCCGCCTAATGAAAAACCGAGGGTCGAACAGGCTTTGGAAAAGAATTTGTGCGATATCTGCAACAAGATTCCTACTCCGTCTCCTGTTTTACCCTCGGCGTCTTTGCCGGCTCTATGTTCAAGATTTTCTACGATTTTTAATGCGTTTTCTACGGTCGCATGGGATTTTTCACCTTTGATATTCACGACGGCTCCGATACCGCAGTTGTCGTGTTCAAAGGAAGAACGGTACAGCCCTTCTTCTCCCATGACACGCTCTTTGCTCTGTGTCATACGGCTTCCCTTCCTTTACTTTCCTTATTTTCGGTTATCCTTTGTCTTTTCTGAAAAGAATGGAGGGGAATCTTTTGTTCCCCGCCGTTCTTTCTGGATTGCCCTTACTATACTCTATTTTTTTCGTCCTGTAAAGAGCAAATTTAATTTTTATATAATTTTTTATATTTTTTCTTAACTTTCTTAGGTTATTACTGCATTTTACCTAATTTTTCATACCATTTATCGATTATTTTGCCGCATGGTACTCGGCTGCTGCTGCGATCAGGCCGCGGAACAGCGGATGCGGACGGTTCGGACGGGATTTGAACTCCGGATGTGCCTGCGTTGCGATGTAGAACGGATGATCTGAAAGTTCTACCATCTCAACGATTCTTCCGTCCGGAGAAACACCGGAGAGAACCATGCCGTTTTCGGTCAGTGCTTTCCGGAAATCGTTGTTTACTTCATAGCGGTGGCGGTGACGCTCGGAAATCTCTTTCTCACCGTACAGCTCCTGTGCTTTCGATCCGTCTGCCAGGACGCATGGATATGCGCCGAGACGTAACGTACCGCCGATATCCTCGATTCCATCCTGATCCGGCATCAGTGCGATCACCGGGTGCATGGTGTTCGGGTTCATCTCGATGCTGTGTGCGTCGTGGTAACCGAGAACGTTTCTTGCATATTCAACAATCGTCAGCTGCATGCCGAGGCAGAGGCCGAGGAACGGAATCTTGTTCTCTCTTGCATATCGAATCGCTGTGATCATGCCTTCGATACCGCGGTTTCCGAATCCGCCCGGTACCAGAACACCGTCCACATCGCTCAGATACTCTGCCACGTTCTCCTCGGTTACCAGCTCGGAATCCACCCATTTCAGGTGTACGTTTGCATGGCTTGCAATTCCGCCGTGTTTTAATGCCTCAACAACGCTCAGGTATGCATCATGCAGCTGGATATACTTTCCGACGAGCGCAATCGTCACCTCTTTGTTCGGATGGCGGAGTGCTTCTACCATATGGGTCCAGTCGGACAGATCCGGTTCCGGGCATGGAAGGTGAAGGCTCTCGCAGACAACCTGCGCCAGGTTCTCTTTCTCCATGGCAAGCGGAGCTTCATACAGATACTCCACGTCCAGGTTCTGCAGAACATGGCTTGACGGAACGTTGCAGAACAGAGCAATTTTATCTTTGATCTCGGTGGTCAGCGGATGCTCGGACCGACATACGATGACATCCGGCTGAATACCGATTCCCTGCAGCTCTTTTACGCTCGCCTGCGTCGGTTTTGTTTTCATTTCACCGGAAGCTTTCAGATATGGAATCAGGGTAACGTGGATCAGAATGGCGTTCTCGTGTCCGACGTCATGCTGGAACTGGCGGATTGCCTCCAAAAACGGCTGGCTCTCGATATCGCCGACGGTTCCGCCGACCTCAATGATGGCAATACGCTCCTCGTCTACTTCTTTTCCGCGGTAGAAACGGCTCTTGATTTCGTTTGTAATGTGCGGAATGACCTGTACGGTGCCTCCGCCGAAATCACCGTGGCGTTCTTTCTGCAGAACAGACCAGTATACTTTTCCGGTCGTCACGTTGGAATTTTTATCCAGGCTCTCGTCGATGAAACGCTCGTAGTGGCCGAGATCGAGGTCTGTCTCTGTGCCGTCATCGGTAACGAAAACCTCGCCGTGCTGAATCGGGTTCATCGTACCCGGGTCAACGTTGATGTACGGGTCAAATTTCTGCATCGTCACTTTGTATCCTCGGGCTTTTAAAAGCCGTCCAAGGGACGCCGCCGTGATTCCCTTTCCAAGGCCGGAGACTACTCCGCCTGTCACAAAGACATATTTTACTGCCATATTGATTTCCTCCTGCTTTTCTCTTCTGATATTTTCTTTTCCGTCACAAGTTTCTCTAAAAAACAAAAACGATTATAACACATCTCGAATTTCCTGCAACTTTTTTTTACTATTTTTTATTATTTTCGACATTTTCCACGAAATCCTAAATTTCTGCACCATATTTTATACATATCACGATTTTCTTGACATCATCCGCAAAAATGAGTATGATAATCAATGTTTTTAAAACATGCAGGTCTACAACTGAAAAAAGGAGAATACCTATGCAGCCATCGTCAAACAATTGTTATGATACCGGTCTCCGGGAGGAATGTGGTGTTTTCGGCATTTACGATCTGGATGGTGCCGACGTCAGTCCTTCGATCTACTATGGCCTTTCCGCCCTGCAGCACAGAGGACAGGAGTCCTGCGGAATTGCCGTCTCTGACACCAGCGGTCCAAAGGGCCATGTGAAATCCTACAAAGGCCTTGGCCTTGTCAACGAAGTTTTCAAAGAATCCAAATTAGAAGAGCTGTCCGGCAATATCGGCATCGGCCATGTCCGGTACTCTACCACCGGTTCCACTACCGTAGAGAATGCACAGCCGCTCGTTCTGAATTATCTGAAAGGCTCCCTTTCCCTTTCGCACAACGGAAATCTGGTCAACGCTATGGAACTGCGCGAGCAGATGGAAAACACCGGCGCAATTTTTCACACTTCGATTGACTCTGAAATCATCGCCTACGGCATTGCGCGGGAACGCGTTCATTCCAAAACGGTAGAAGAAGCGATTCTGCGCACAGTAAAAGAAATCCGCGGCGCCTATGCCCTTGTCATCATGAGCCCGAGAAAACTCATCGGCGTGCGCGACCCATATGGCTTAAAACCGCTCTGCATCGGAAAGCGGGACAACGCCTGGGTTCTCGCCTCGGAAAGCTGCGCCCTCACTTCGATCGGCGCCGAATTCGTCCGCGATGTCGCTCCGGGAGAAATTGTAACGTTTGACAAAACCGGAAATCTGAAATCCGAATTTATGCCGGTTGACGTAAAAAAAGCGCATTGTATTTTTGAATATATTTATTTTGCCCGCCTCGACAGCAAAATAGACAATATCAGTGTCTACGAAGCCAGAATCCGCGGCGGTGCAACTCTCGCAAAGACCTACCCGGTTGATGCAGACCTCGTCTGTGGTGTCCCGGACTCCGGACTTGCCTCCGCAAAGGGCTATTCCGAAGAATCCGGCATCCCGTTCGGTCTTGCGTTCCACAAAAACAGCTATGTCGGCCGTACCTTCATCAAGCCGACCCAGAAGGAACGGGAATCCAGCGTCAAAATCAAGCTGAGCGTTCTCGAATCTGTTGTAAAAGGAAAACGGATCGTGCTCGTCGACGACTCCATTGTCCGTGGAACAACGATTTCCAACCTGATCACGATGCTTCGCAAAGCCGGCGCGACCGAAGTCCATGTCCGTATCAGCTCTCCGCCGTTCCTGTATCCGTGCTATTTCGGCACCGATGTTCCTTCGAACAAACAGCTGATCGCAAGCTCTCACTCCACGGAGGAGATCCGCCAGCAGATCGGAGCCGACTCTCTTGGCTACATGCCGATCGAGGAACTCCAGAACATGGTCGGCGATCTGCCGATCTGCCGTGCATGCTTCGACAGCCATTACCCAATGGAAGTACCGAAACAGGATATCAGCGCCCTTCTCGAAAGCTGATTCTATTTCGTCCCCCTTACCGCGCAGACACTGCGTCAGGTAAGGGGGGCTTTTTTGTTTCATGCATACTTTGACGTAATGTTTGCATACAATAGCATCAAAAACAAAGGATCTCTTTATGGATCTTACAGACATCATTTATTCCAACGATTACATCAACATTCTGATCCAGAATTACGTGGCACAGTCCGAGCGGTACCAGATGCTGTTTCCGGAATCAAGTGCTCTTCTTACGCTGAACCCGCAGTATTCCGTTCTCTTTCTCGAGCGGAGTCTGCTGCCGGAAAATCTCTTCGGCGCAGTTCCATTTACCGGGCTTCCAAAACTTTTTACGCCGCTCTCCACGCTCTCACTGGAAGTCTCCGGGATTGTCCAGACGCAGAATCTCTACGGCGGCGGATATACAGGCAAAAATGTAATCATCGGTTTTCTGGACACCGGCATTGATTACCGCCACCCCGCATTTCTGCATGCCAACGGACAGAGCCGGATTCTCGCCGTCTGGGATCAGACGGACCAGACGGGAACGCCGCCGGCGCAGTTTCCTTACGGCAGTCTCTATACCAAGTCCGATCTCGACGCGGCACTTGAAAGCGGCGATCCACTCTCCCTTGTTCCAGTCACCGATCCCGACGGGCACGGCACGTATGTCGCAGGCGTGGCCGGCGGTACTCCGGATGCCTCCGCCGGATTTCTCGGCGCCGCACCGGAGGCAGATTTTGCCGTTGTTAAATTAAAACCCGCCAAACAGAATCTGAAAGATTTTTATCTTGTGTCCTCCAATGCTCCCGTCTTCGAGGAAGATGACCTGCTCTCCGCCATGCACTTTCTGAATGAAACCGCAGCTGCGGAAGGAAAACCGCTCGTCCTCTGTCTGGCACTCGGGACGAATCAGGGCAGCCACTCCGGCACGCTCCCCGTTTCTCTGACCTTGGCGCGCTACGGCAACACGCCTGGTGTGATCCCCGTCTGCGCGACCGGCAACGAAGGAAATGCATCACACCATTATTATGGCTCTGTATCCGAAACTTACACCCCGAAAAATGTAGAGTTTCTCGTTTCTGAAGGAAACCGCGGTTTCACCCTGGAACTCTGGGGACAGGCTCCACAGCTTTTTTCTGTCGGTTTCCGCTCTCCCGGCGGCGAGACGATTCCGCGGATTCCCGTCTCTTTGAATCAGGAACAGCGGATAACCTTCGTTCTGGAGCGCACCGTGATCTACATCAACTACGAAGTGGTCCAGGCCACGACCGGCAGCCAGCTCATTCTGATCCGCATGCTGGATCCGACCCCCGGTATCTGGACGCTTCAGGTTTACCGCGCTTTTCCATCGCCGCCGGATTTCCACATCTGGCTCCCGATCACCGGATTTTCCACCTCCGATGTGACATTTCTGGAACCGGATCCGTACACGACACTGACGACACCTTCTGCCACGGTTCCTGTTCTTTCTCCCTCCACGTATCAGGCAGCAAACAACAGTTTTTCCCCGGAATCCGGCCGCGGCTTTACCCGGCTTGGTGAAATCAAGCCCGACTTTGCCGCTCCCGGCGTCTCCGTTACCGGACCGGGACCGGCCGGCTCCTATGTAAGCTTCAGCGGTTCGAGTGCGTCCGCCGCCATTACATCCGGCGCCGCTGCTCTTTTTCTGCAATGGGGCATCCAGCGCACTCCCGCCCGCTATTTCACGGCACAGGAGGTAAAAAACTACCTGATCCGCGGCGCAGACCGAACTGATACTATTACGTATCCGAGCAGAGAATGGGGATATGGCCGATTACAGTTATATCAAAGCTTTACAAGCCTTATGACAAACTGATTTTCCCGCTCACAGGTTTGCTTCTATGGTATATCCGTTTGTTGATGCAAACTTTCAATGTGCAACTGCCTTGTTTTTGATTGTTTTCCGTTGTATCATTACGTATTATCATTATATTTATAAAACTAAAAGGGGGATTCCTGACTATGAATTACGAACGCTTGAACGATCTTCGCCTTCTTGGACTTACGATTGCCTACTACCGAAGAGCAAAAGGAATGACGCAGGCCGAACTTGCCGAGGCGGTACATATCAGTCGTACCCATATGAGCAACATCGAAGCGCCAAATACAAAAACCTCTATTTCGTTGAATCTTCTGTTCGATATCGCTGAGGCACTTGACATTCCGGTGAAAGAGCTTTTTGATTTTCAGGGACGCAGTCTGTAGGGTCTTTGAATTTTTCTCTTTAAGAGTAACCCCGCCCGGCAGTTTTTCATATCATGAATTGTAAGCAAAATGATTCCTTTGGAGGAACAAACATGAGTGATTTAGCTGCTACAAACTGTGGATGCGGATGTGACAACGGCTGTGGCTGCGATAATGGATGCGGTGTTTCCAACAACAACCTGTTCGGAAACAATGGCTGCAGTATTATCTGGATTCTGCTTCTCCTCTCCTGCTGCGGCGGATGTGGATGCGGAAACAACAACAATGGCTGCAATTCCGACTGCTGGCTCGTTCTGATTCTTCTGTTCTGCTGCGGCGGATGGAACAACAACGGCTGTGGATGCGGCAACAGCAATAACTGTGGATGCGGCTGCTGACCTTTTTTCAGTCCTCCCAGATGTTCGGGCAGAAAAAGCCCCGGGTGCGGATCAACCGCCCCGGGGCTTTTTTTCACCAGAATTCTCTTTCAGCGAAACCGTTTCGGTTTCCGTGCTTCTTTTTCCCGCTTTTCCATCTCTTCTCTTTTTTCTTTTTTTCTCATACATTCCAGATCTATTTCATAAAAGGCATTCCCTTCGAGTACCTGTTTTCTTTTTGCTGTTTCTTTTCCATCCATTTTCCGGCGGTCTCCTTTTTCTTTCTTCCTCTTATCATATGTTTTTTCCCGCCTTCTGTCATTTTTTCCGGCCTGGAACATAAGATAAAGAGAAATAAAAAGACAAATGCAGGAATGCTGCCAGGAAGGATCTTAATTTGAATCAGGAACAGGAACAAAATGTGGAACAGATGACACCGCTGGACCAGATGATCGCACAGGATCAGCTTCAGATGCTGAAGGCTGCCATTCCCTACGCCTCCTTCGGCCTGCAGCCCTCCCTTGCGATTTTGAGCAAATGGCTCGAGCTCCAGCGGACCATTCAGCTTTTTTCCCGTCCGGCCGACCTTTCCATGATGTCTGTTGATGCCCCGCACGTCTCTCCGCTTGAGATGCTGCAGGATATTTCCCGTTTTGCCGCCGGTCCGCAGCGGGATCTTCTCTCCCAGATGTTTCAGACCATGCAGATGGTCCAGATGCTTCAGAATATAAATCCCGGAAATGAGGAGGATCTGCTATGAGTTCGGATGATAAGCAAAACGACTGGTCGCAGGACCCCTCTCTTTCCGGAATTGACTTTGCCCGGCTTCAGGCACTGCAGCAGATGGCCTCTCAGAGCCGCGGAAAATCCCAGGCGGAAATGATGCCGTTTCTTCTCTCCCTGATGCAGGGAAATCAGGGCGGCGCACAGTTTTCCGCCTCCGAGGCGGACCTGATCATCTCTGCAATCAAAGCCGGAAAACCCAAACAGGAAGCGGCAAAAATTGACCAGATGGTACGCCTCTTCCGCTCCGCTGCTTCCGGGAAAAAACGCTGAAAAACTACAAACCAAAAAACGCTGCCGGTCTGGAATCCCAAACCGGTCAGCGTTTTTATTCTGTGCTTTTTCCTGCCTAGTTCTGCATGGAAAGCACGTTTTTATTTTTTACCAGGTAATCAATCAGAGAAACAACGGTCAGAATCAGTGCAACCCAGATCAGCACGGTATTCAGTACGGAAAGTGCCGGAATGTCGGCGATCAGAAGAATGATCATAATCATCTGGCTGATTGTTTTCGATTTTCCCCACCAGCTTGCTGCGATGACAATTCCATTGTCCGAAGCAACCAGGCGGAAACCGCTGATGATAAATTCTCTTGCGATGATAATAATAACCATCCACGCCGGAAGCTTGTCCAGCTCTACAAAGCAGATCAGTGCAGAGCATACCAGCAGCTTATCTGCCAGCGGATCCATAAATTTTCCGAAATCGGTAATCAGATTGTCACGTCTTGCAATGTAGCCGTCCAGAGTATCCGTGATGCTGGCAGCGGCAAAGATTACCAGTGCAATCCATTTGGACGCGCTTCCGCCCACGCCAGACAGCAGGAAGAACACGAAAAACGGAATCATAATTACCCGCAGAATCGTTAATTTGTTTGGTAAATTCATTGGCTTATCTCTCCTATCAGATCATATTCCAGAGCGCCGGTAATTTTCACTCTTACGAAATCGCCGGATACGAGTGTTTCCGGTGTATTGACAAATACATAGCCGTCTACACCCGGTGCGTCCGCCTGGCTTCTGCCCACATAGGCATCCTCATCCGCCACTTTGCCCTCGATCATAACAAGAAGCTCCTGGCCGATCCTGCGCTCGCCGAGTTCTGCAGAGATATCCTGCTGCAGCTCCATCAGTTCTGCCTGACGGTCCAGTTTTACCTCCTCGTCGATCTGATGCTCCATCGCAGCAGCCGGTGTTCCCTCCTCCGGAGAGTAGGTGAATACGCCGAGACGGTCGAACTCCATGTCGTTGATAAACTCGAGGAGTTCTTTGTGCTGCTCTTTTGTCTCTCCCGGAAATCCTGTGATCAGCGTGGTGCGCAGTGTGATATCCGGCATCTCGCTTCTCAGGAAATCAATTTTGTCGATCAGCTCCTGTTTGGATGTTCTGCGACCCATGCGGCGCAGGATCTCATCGTTGGCATGCTGAATCGGCAGATCCAGGTAGTGACAGACTTTCGGCTCTTCCTTCATCGTCTGAACGAGTTCCGGATAGATGTCCTCCGGATAGCAGTACAGAATCCGGATCCAGTAGAGCTCCGGAATTTTGCAGAGCTCTTTTAACAGAAGGTGGAGAGACGGCTTTCCGTACAGATCGATACCATAAATGGTTGTCTCCTGCGCAACGAGAACGAGCTCTTTGACACCCTGTTCTGCCATCTCCTTCGCTTCTGCTATCAGTTCCTCCATCGGAACGGAGCGGTACGGTCCGCGCAGCTTCGGAATGATGCAGTAGGTACAGTGCTTGTCACAGCCCTCTGCAATTTTCAGATATTCGTAATGGCCGCCTGTCGTTACAACGCGCTGTGCGTCAATTTTCGGCAGTCCTTTCAGATCGGCATACTCCTGGAAGCGGTCGCCGCCGAGGACATCCTGAATGGCATCCAGGATTTTGTCATAGCTGTTCGTTCCAAGTACGGCGTCAACCTCCGGAATCTCCTCAATGATTTCATCGCGGTAGCGCTCTGCCATACAGCCCGTTACCAGAAGAACCTTACAGCTTCCCGCTGTACGGTACTTCGCCATTTCAAGAATATTTTGAATGCTTTCTTCTTTGGCGTCGTGGATAAAGCAGCATGTGTTTATCACGATAACCTCTGCATCTTCCTCGGAATCGGTGATCTCGAAGCCATGCTCTACAAGAAGACCCAGCATATGCTCGGAATCTACCAGGTTTTTATCGCATCCAAGGGAAATAAACAGAATTTTCATATTATTCAATTACTGGCTCCTCTTTTGTTTCCTCTTCCGCTTCAACTTCAGATTCCGGAAGGATTGTAACCTCTCCTTTGTACATCTCCTCTACGGCGATGGAGAGCGGTTTCATGCCTTTTTTCACTTTTACAAGCGGTTCAGCTCCGCCAATGATCTGTCTTGCACGTTTGCTTGTTGCAAGTACCAGAGAGTAACGGCTGCTGACAACCGGTGCCTCGTCCAGATCCTGGCCCTCGTTAATAGTTGCAATCAGTTCCTGATAAGATGGATGAATCATAATAAATGCTCCTTTCTATTTTTCCAGACTTTTTTTCATCTGTTCGATAAAGTCTTTCTGGTTGCTGCTCATGAAATGCTGGCTCTGAATGGTCTCATGCATCTGTTTTACGCAGGTTTCGAGGTCGTCGTTGATCAGGACATAATCGTACTGGTCCATGCCCTGTGCTTCCTCTTTTGCACGCTCCATTCTGCCTTTGATAACTTCTTCTGTTTCCGTTCCGCGTCCCCGGAGGCGTCGTTCCAGCTCCTCGGCGGTCGGCGGTGTGATGAACACAAGAAGGGTGTCCGGACGTTTTTCCTTGACCTGAAGTGCTCCCTGGATTTCAATCTCAAGCAGAACATCTTTTCCGGCATCCAGCTGCTCCTCTACGTATGCCTTCGGCGTTCCGTAGGAATGTTTTACGTAACGCGCATACTCGAGGAAAGCATCCTCTTCTACCATGCGGTCAAACTCTTCTTCTGTACGGAAAAAGTACGATACGCCGTCTTTCTCGCCCGGACGCGGGTCTCTTGTGGTGACGGAGATGGATAGCGCATAGTTGTCGTACTCCTCCATCAGGCGTTTCATCAGTGTTCCTTTTCCTGCTCCGGAAAAACCGGATACTACAGTAAGTATTCCTCTACTCATTTTCAGATTCCCCTCGCTCTTTTTCTGTTTCCCAGCCGCCGTTGAATCTGCGGCTGATCGTTTCCGGCTGCAAAGCCGAAAGGATGATAAATTCTTCTCCGGTGATGAGCACTGCTTTCGTGCGTCTTCCCTGCGTCGCATCGATGATGCGGTTGCTTTCCTTTGCACGCTGCACCATACGCTTGACGGGCGCCGCCTCGGGACTCACCACTGCTATTATTTTATCCGAATTTACGACATTGCCGAATCCGATGTTGATCAGTTTTGCCACAATCCGTCCTTTCCTGTACCTTCTGAAGTCTTTTTCAGAAAATACATCTACCCATACGGATTTATTATAATTCATTCAGAAAGCCTAGTCAAATCTTTTTTTCTGTATTATAATGAAAATACTAGAATTTCAAACAAAGGAGATATTTTCTATGGCTTTTGATGGAATTACCATTGCAAATATTGCACAGGAACTGAATCAGACCATCGTCGGCGGAAAGATCAACAAGATCGCACAGCCGGAAAACGACGAGCTGATGATTACAATAAAAAACAACCGTACCGTTTACCGTCTTCTCCTCTCGGCAAGTGCTTCGCTTCCGCTGATCTACCTGACGGACAACAATAAGCCCGGCCCGATGACCGCACCGAATTTCTGTATGCTGCTCCGCAAACACATCGGCAGCGCCCGCATTCTCTCCGTTACCCAGCCGGGACTCGAGCGTATTCTTATTTTTGAGCTCGAGCATTTGAATGAACTCGGCGATATCTGCCGCAAGAAGCTGATTGTGGAGATCATGGGAAAACACAGCAACCTGATCTTCTGTCAGGAGGACAATACGATCCTTGACAGTATCAAACATATTTCCGCCAACATGAGTTCTGTCCGCGAGGTTCTTCCGGGCCGCACCTGGTTCATTCCGCACACACAGGATAAGAAAGATCCGCTCACGATCACAGAAGAAGAATTTTTCGATTTCGTCTGCACGAAACCGATGGCTGCCGCAAAGGCAATCTACACTTCCCTTACCGGCTTCAGCCCGCTGATGGCGGAGGAAGTCTGCTGCCGCGCCGGCATCGACGGCGGATCTGCGGTCAATGCACTCGAAGAAAATGCGAAGCTTCATCTGTTCCGCACCTTCTCTTATCTGATTGAGGATATCAAAAACGGCGCATTTACGCCGAACATCGTATACCAGGGCGATGAGCCGAAAGAATTTTCCGCACTGAAACTGACGCAGTATCAGGATTTGCGGGAGGAAACATACGATTCGATCTCCGGTGTACTGGAAACATACTATGCCATGAAAAACCGCATCACCCGCATCCGTCAGAAATCTTCCGATCTGCGCCGTGTCGTCAATACCGCACTCGAACGGAATGTCAAAAAATACGACCTGCAGCAGAAACAGTTAAAAGACACCGACAAGCGGGAAAAATACCGGATTTACGGTGAGCTTTTAAATACGTACGGCTACAGCTGCCAGCCGGGCGATACTTCGCTGAAAGCCGTCAATTACTATAACGGCGAGGAAATCACGATTCCGCTCGACGGAACGCTCTCTGCCGGCGAAAATGCGAAAAAATACTTCGACCGCTACGGAAAGCTGAAGCGGACCCGTGAGGCACTCGAGGAACTTCTTGTCGAGACGAAAGAGGAAATCGACCATCTCGAATCCATCAGCACGGCGCTTGATATTGCGCTCGATGAGGCGGATCTGGTGCAGTTAAAAGAAGAGCTGATCGAGTACGGCTACATCCGCCGCAAGGGACCGACAGGGAAAAAGCAGAAAATCACCTCCCATCCGTTCCACTACCGCTCTTCCGAGGGCTTTGACATTTATGTCGGCAAGAACAACTTCCAGAACGAGGAACTTTCGTTTAAATTCGCCTCCGGCAACGACTGGTGGTTCCACGCGAAAGGCCAGCCGGGCAGCCATGTCATCGTAAAGACGAACGGTAAAGAGCTGCCGGATTCCGTCTACGAAGAGGCCGCTGCTCTCGCCGCCTATTACTCGAAAGGCAGACAGGCACCGAAGGTGGAAATCGACTACACCTTAAAGAAAAACCTGCGCAAACCAAACGGAAGCAAACCGGGCTTCGTTGTTTATTACACCAATTACTCCATGATGGCGGAGCCGAACATCCGCAATCTTCAGGAAGTACAGGACTAAATTCAGAATACAAAAGACTTTTCGCACATTCCTATCTGTTCCTCTTTGCGAAAAGTCTTTTTTTCGTAAAATTTAATACTTCCTTCATTTCTTTTTCGATGCTCTATGGTATACTTCTTAATATGGAAAAAGATTCCAGACGTGATCTTTTTCAAACAAACCACAGTGAGGCTGTCTCTTCTTTATCAGGACAGCCGGAGAGGAATATAACTGTTATGAACAAAACAATTCCCGAAATCATTCACCGCCGTGTTCCAACGACGCGCTATGAGGCAGACCCTTCCGAAGGCCTTTCCGCCGAACAGGTTGCCGAGTACCGCGAGAACGGCTGGACCAACCGCGCGGTGGAACCTCCGTCCAAGACAACGGCCGAGATCGTAAAGAGCAATGTCTGTACGTATTTCAACCTGATTTTTCTGATTATTGCCATCTTTCTGATCCTTGCCGGTTCGTTCCGGGATCTTACGTTTCTGCCGGTCATCATCGCGAACACACTGATCGGTATTGTACAGGAGATCAAGGCGAAAAAGACGCTGGAAAAGCTGTCTGTTTTAAACGCGCCGAAGGCTACTGCAATCCGTGACGGGGCTGAGGTAACACTCGCCGCGGAGGATCTCGTACTCGATGATATTGTTGTATTTACCGCAGGAAAACAGATCTGCGCTGATGCCGTCGTGCTTGAAGGTGAGGTACAGGTCAACGAATCGCTGCTTACCGGTGAATCCGATGAGATTACCAAGCGCCCGGGCGACGAGCTGATGTCCGGAAGTTTTATCGTCTCCGGAAGCTGCAAGAGCCGTCTGACCCAGGTCGGTGAAGATTCCTACATTTCCCGTCTGACCCTCGAAGCAAAGGCCATGAAAGAGGGCGAACAGTCCGAGATGATCCTCTCCCTCAACAAGCTGGTAAAGGTTGTCGGCATTCTGATCATTCCGATCGGTCTTCTGCTCTTCGGCCAGCAGTTTTTCGTCTCCCACGAAACGTTCCGTGAGAGCATTACCTCGATGGTGGCCGCCGTGCTCGGCATGATCCCAGAAGGTCTTTACCTGCTTGCGAGCGTTGCCCTTGCCGTCAGCGTTATGCGGCTGGCTTCGCAGAAGGTTCTCGTGCATGATATGAAATGTATCGAGACGCTGGCTCGCGTCAACGTGCTCTGTGTCGATAAGACGGGAACCATCACCGAGACAAATATGAAAGTACATGATCTGATTCTGGTCGGCTCCAGTTCAGTCCCTGATACAGAATCCGGCGAAAATGCTCCCGCACCGCAGAAAGAAGAGCTTTCCCTTGCGGTCGGTGATTTCGCATCTGCCATGTCAAACGACAACATTACTATGGCGGCACTGAAAGAATATTTTAAAGACAACAACGGCAAAACTGCCGTTTCGATGACTTCGTTCTCCTCGGAATTCAAGTATTCCAGTGTGACATTTTCGGATGTCTCCTACGTGCTCGGTGCCCCGGAGTTCGTTCTCCGCGATGATTTTGCACGCTATCAGAGTGAAATTGAAGCGTATACCTCAAAGGGATTCCGTCTCCTCGTCTTCGGCACATCCGAAACTGTACCGGATGGAAAAGCACTCTCCGGCCGTGTCACGCCGCTTGGCTACGTGCTTCTCTCCAATCCGATCCGAAAAGAAGCACCGGAAACGTTCCGCTACTTCGAAGATCAGGGTGTCCATGTCAAGGTCATCTCCGGTGATACTCCGGTAACGGTATCTGAGGTTGCCCGCCAGGCAGGGATTGCGCACGCAGAGGATTATATTGATGCTTCCACTCTAAAGACACCGGAAGAGCTCGAAGAAGCAATCCTGAAATACACCGTGTTCGGCCGTGTCACACCAGACCAAAAACGCCAGTTTGTCCAGGCTTTAAAGAAAAACGGCAAGACCGTTGCGATGACCGGCGATGGTGTCAACGATGTGCTCGCATTAAAGGATGCCGACTGCTCCGTTGCGATGGCATCCGGAAGTGACGCTGCCGCACAGGCTGCACAGCTCGTTCTGTTGGACAACGACTTTTCGAAGATGCCTTCTGTCGTACTGGAAGGCCGCCGCGTTGTCAACAACCTGCAGCGCTCGGGAACGCTGTTCCTGGTAAAGAACATTTTCTCGTTCCTGCTGTCCATCTTCTCACTGATCTCGATGGTGACGTATCCGCTGGAGCCGTCCCAGATCTCGCTGATCAGTATGTTTACGATCGGTATTCCAGGCTTCCTGCTCTCGCTGATGCCGAACAAAAACCGGATCGAGGGCCACTTTATCACGAACATTCTGACACGGGCCCTGCCTGCAGCGCTGACCGACTTTTTGATGGTCGCAACACTCGTCGTCTTCGGCCAGGAATTTGCGGTCGGCTCGGAAGATATTTCGACCGCTGCCACCGTACTGCTCGCCATTGTCGGTTTTATGATTCTCTACCGGATCAGCAAGCCGCTCAACTGGATGCGCTGGACGATCCTGATCGGCTCGATTATTGCCTTCATTTTCTGCAGTACCTATCTGAACCAGCTGTTCGCCATTTCTGATATGTCCAGAAAATGTATCATGCTGCTGGTCGTATTCTCTGTCGCAACAGAGCCGGTTCTGCGATATTTGAGCATCCTCGTGGATTCCATTTCCTCTTTTTACCGGAAGCAGAAAATTTTCTTCCTGCGAAAACGGGAAGCGAGAAAAGCAAAATAAAACGTAAAACCAAACATCAGAAATGCCGTACAGCGTTGGAAATTTTTCCTCCGCCTGTACGGCATTTTTTGATTTACCAATCACAGTTTCTTACTTTCTCATCTCCGGATCTTCCGCGTAATGCGTCCGCTCGCCGCCGATGTATTTCGGTCTTGTCCGCGCGCAGACAACGTGCGCATCTCCGATCGTTTTCTGCGATACCCGGACCGGAACGGCTACTGCCTTCAGCTGCATGCCGATCAGCACATCACCGATATCAATACCTGCATGCGCCTGCACATGCTCTACGGTGACAGCGTCCTCCAATCCATAGTATGCCGCCATCGCAAACGATCCGCCGCCATGCAGCCACGGTACCGCGCAGACCGGCTCGTAACCGTATTTTTCTGCCGCCGCACGCTCCAGAACAACCGCGCGGTTCAGATGCTCACAGCACTGCGCCGCCAGATACAGCCCGTGCTCCTTCGTACACGCATACAGCGCCTCAAACACCGCCTGCCCGATCTCCTGGCTGGAATCCGTTCCAAGCTTACTGTTGTGAATTTCACTCGAAGAACATCCCACTACCAGAATCTGTCCCGGTTTCATCTGCGCCGTCGTAATCAGCTCCTCTGCGACGGCACGTACTTCCTGTCTGATTGTTTCAAGATCCATTTTGTATCCCTCCTTGCTAAACAGCAATATTTATGCAAAAGGAGACTGACTCTTTTTCCAAGAATCAGCCTCCTTTCTTCAGCTTACATAATTATTATTTCTGAACGATATTCACAATTCTTCCCGGTACGTAAATTTCTTTTACGATGTTTCCGGTCAGTTTGTCTGCAACTGCCTCTTTTGCAGCGGCGATTGCGGTCTCTTTATCTGCATCTTTGGCGATTTTGATCGTTCCGCGCATTTTGCCGTTGATCTGAACAGCGATCTCGGCTACTGCCTCTACGGTCTTCTCCTCGTCAAACTCCGGCCATGCGGTCTGATACAGACGGCCTTCGTATCCAAGGTCTGCCCACAGTTCCTCGGTCATATGCGGTGCAACCGGATTCAGCAGGATCAGAAGGGTTTCGAACTCTTTTCTCGTTACTTTTCCGGCTTTGTAGAACTCGTTGACCAGGGTCATCATGGCTGCGATCGCTGTGTTGTATTTCAGGGACTCATAGTCGCTGGATACTTTCTTGATGGTCTGGTGCATTTTGGACTCCAGCTCTTTGGAGTAGGAATCTCCGTCTACCAGGCTGTCCTGCAGTTTCCATACACGCTCGAGGAAACGACGGCATCCTTTTACGCCTTCCTGAGACCAGGATGCACTTAAGTCGAAGGCACCGATGAACATCTCGTACGTACGCAGGGTATCTGCACCGAACTCAGCTACGATATCATCCGGGTTAACAACGTTTCCACGGGATTTACTCATCTTCTCGCCGTTCTCGCCGAGGATCATTCCGTGGGAAGTACGTTTCTGATACGGTTCCGGGCAGGTAACTACGCCCTGATCGTACAGGAATTTATGCCAGAAACGGGAATACAGAAGGTGAAGGGTGGTGTGCTCCATTCCTCCGTTGTACCAGTCAACCGGCAGCCAGTATTTCATAGCTTCTTTGCTTGCCAGAGCCTCTTTGTTCTTCGGATCGGTATAGCGGATGTAATACCAGGAAGAACCAGCCCACTGCGGCATGGTATCGGTCTCACGTTTTGCAGGTCCTCCGCAGCACGGGCAGGTGGTGTTGACCCAGTCTGTCATGGCAGCCAGCGGAGACTCGCCGTTATCGGTCGGCATGTAGCTCTCTACATCCGGTAGCTCCAGCGGAAGGGATTCTTCCGGAACCGGAACGTAACCGCATTTATCGCAGTGTACGATCGGAATCGGCTCACCCCAGTAACGCTGACGGGAGAATACCCAGTCACGCAGCTTATAGTTTGTTTTTGCTTTTCCAACGTGGTTCTCTTCGAGCCACTCAAGAATTTTCTTTTTTGCTTCCGCAACGGAAAGTCCGTTCAGGAAACCGGAGTTGACAAGAGTTCCCTCTGCAACGTCGGTGTAAACTTCGTTCTGTACGTCGCCGCCTGCAACAACCTCGATGATCGGCATGTTGAATTTCTTTGCGAACTCCCAGTCACGCTCATCGTGTGCCGGTACTGCCATGATGGCGCCGGTGCCGTAGCTCATCAGTACATAATCGGAAATCCAGATCGGGATCTCTTTTCCATTAACCGGGTTGACTGCGGAAAGTCCGTCGATCATGACACCGGTCTTGTCTTTTGCAAGCTCGGAACGCTCGAAATCGGATTTTCTGGCTGCCATCTCACGGTATGCGCAGACCTCATCCCAGTTCTTGATCTCATCTTTGTACTGGTCGATGTACGGATGCTCCGGGGAGAGTACCATGTACGTAACACCGAACAGGGTATCCGGGCGTGTGGTGTAGATAGTCAGCTTCTCCGGTTTATCTTTCAGGGAGAAATCAACCTCTGCTCCGTGGGAACGTCCGATCCAGTTTTTCTGGGAAGTTTTGACACGCTCAATATAGTCAACGCCGTCCAGACCGTCGATCAGCTTGTCTGCATACTCGGTAATCTTCAGCATCCACTCGCTCTTTACTTTGCGGACAACCGGGCTTCCGCAGCGCTCGCACACGCCGTTTACAACTTCCTCGTTTGCAAGACCTACCTTACAGGAAGTACACCAGTTGATCGGCATTTCTTTCTTGTAAGCAAGACCTGCTTTGAAGAGTTTGAGGAAGATCCACTGGGTCCAGTGATAGTACTCCGGATCGGTGGTGTTGATCTCTCTGTCCCAGTCAAAGGAATATCCAAGGGACTGAAGCTGATCTTTGAAGTGATGTACGTTGCTTTTGGTAACGATCTTCGGATGGATGTGGTTCTTGATCGCATAGTTCTCAGTCGGAAGACCAAATGCATCCCATCCCATCGGATACAGTACGTTGTAGCCCTGCATTCTGCGCTTTCTGGCTACGATATCCAGTGCGGTGTACGGACGCGGATGGCCTACGTGAAGTCCCTGTCCTGACGGATACGGGAACTCAACGAGTGCATAGTATTTTGGTTTTGTATAATCATCTGTGGCGGCAAAGGCTTTCTCGTCCTGCCAGATCTTCTGCCACTTTTTCTCAATGTTCTGTGGCTCATATCTTTTACTCATGGGTAACCTCCTGCATGTTCAAGTTCAAAGTTCTTTTTTCTCACACTGCCGCATAGGACAGCATGCACATTTGAACATATAGCTGTATTCTATCACTCTTTCCCTGTTTTTACAATTTATTTTTTCCTATATCCTCCGTTTTTCTTCAAAAACAGCAGAAAAATCCGGTTTCCGGGCGAATTCTGCTCCCGAAACCGGATTTTCTCTGTTTTATCACACTATTTTATAAAGCTTTATTCTTCTGCTTTTTCAACCTTCGAAGCTCTTGCCTCAATCTCTTTTGCCTGGATATCGGACGGAGCCTGCTCATATCTCGCAAACTCATAGGAGAAATCACCGCTTCCGCCTGTCATGGAGCGGAGTGTTGTGCCGTATCCGTAGATCTCAAGTTCCGGAACATCAGCCTCGATAATCGTATGGCCCTTGTGATCCGGGTTCATGCCGAGCACACGGCCGCGGCGTTTGTTGAGATCGCCCATGATATCGCCGGTGTATTTATCGTCTACAGTGATCTTCATCGAAACGATCGGCTCAAGGAGAACCGGGGATGCTTCCATAAAGCCTTTCTTGAACGCCTGGATCGCTGCGGTCTTAAATGCCATCTCGGAGGAGTCTACCGGATGATAAGAACCATCATACAGAACGGCTTTGACGCCGACTACCGGATAAGCAGCCAGAGGGCCTTTCTGTACGGCTTCCTGGATACCTTTTTCAACAGCCGGGAAGTAGTTCTTCGGAACGGCGCCGCCGACAACTTCCTGCTCGAAAACGTATGGTTTCTGGAGATCTCCGGAAGCGGAGAAGCGCATTTTTACATGACCGTACTGGCCGTGGCCGCCGGACTGTTTTTTGTATTTTGCTTCTACATCCGAATTTTTGCGGATCGTCTCGCGGAAGGCTACCTTCGGACGGGACAGCTCTACTTCTACTTTGTAGCGCTCCAGCAGCTTGCTGACGATAATATCGATGTGCTGGTCGCCCATGCCGTACAGCAATGTCTGATGGTTTGCAGAATCATTGACTGCCTTCATTGTCAGGTCTTCCTGCATCATCTTGGCAAAGGCCTGGGAGATCTTATCTACATCGGCTTTGTTCTTCGGTTTATATCGTTTTGCGGTGTACGGAGTCGAAACATCCGGTTTTCCGTAGCGGACCTGATTGTTCTTTGTCGCAAGGGAATCGCCGGTTCTTGCATCGCCGAGTTTTGCGATGGCACCGATATCTCCTGCATGAAGCTCCGGTACTTCGATCGGCTTGGAGCCTTCGAGCACGTACAGCTTGCTCAGTTTTTCTTCGGATTCCTGATCTACATTATAGAGCACATCATCGCTTTTAATAACGCCGGAGCAAACCTTAATCATTGAATATTTTCCAAGGAACGGATCCACGATCGTCTTGAAAATGGTCGCGCTCTTCGGTTTCGCAAAGTCGTAATTTGCCTCGAAAATTTCGTTCGTATTGAGATTGATGCCGGCACACGGACGGGTGGACGGATCCGGGAAGTATCCGCAGATATCATCAAGAAGGTTCGATACGCCCTGCAGATTGACCGGGGAGCCCATGCATACCGGAACGATGGTGCCGTCTCCTACGTTCATGGCAAGCGCTGCGGAAATCTCTGCTACCGAGAACTCTTCTCCGCCAAAGTAGCGGTCCATAAACTCTTCACTTGTTTCTGCCACGGATTCCATCAGGGTTTCACGGTACTTCTCCAGATATTCTACGGAGTAATCCGGAATCGGGCATTCTTCTTTTTTATCTTTTTCGATATATCTGCGGCCTTTGTTCTTTACAATATTGATATATCCTACAAATTTACCATTTTCACGCAGAGGCATATGAAGCGGTGCGATTCGTTTTCCGTACAGTTCGGTGAGCTGCTCAACGACTTCTCGGTAACTGACATCGTCCTGATCCATTTCCGTTACGAAGATCATACGCGGAAGATTGTATTTCTCGCAGAGTTCCCATGCTTTCTGGGTTCCGACCTGCACGCCGGCCTTTCCGGATACCACGATTACAGCGGCATCTGCTGCGGAAGCGGCTTCCTGTGCTTCTCCTACGAAATCAAACATTCCAGGAGTATCCAGAACATTGATCTTATTTTTTCCCCATACGACCGGGACAAGCGTTGTGGAAATAGAGCATTTGCGCTTGATTTCTTCTTTGTCAAAATCGCTGACGGTATTTCCGTCTGTCACTTTTCCGAGACGGTTTGTCATACCGGAAAGATAAGCCATAGCTTCGGTCAGACTTGTCTTTCCGGAGCCGCTGTGCCCCAGCAGCACCACATTTCTGATTCGGTCAGTTCTAAAAACGTCCATATGTAATACCTCCCATGTAAGTAAATTTGCAGATTGCAAGGCCGCTCTTATTCGCCTTTCTGCTTTTTATCAAGATTCACGTCTTCCGTTCCTCTTATCATAGTCACTATTCTACTAAAGTTTTTGCTTTTTTGCAAGTATATTATTCATATTTCACAATATATTTCTGAATTTTTAAATTTTATATGTATTTTAGCTGGTTATTCTGCCTTTCTTCCGCTTTTCTGTCTGGCTTTTCTGTCTGGCTTTTCTGTGGAATCTGTCAGATTTTGCAAAACAAGCAAAATTGCTGCCTTTCAAAAATACTTTGTCACTTTAAAGCAAGAAATCTTTGACATTTGATTTCAGATGCTTTACAATGTCTTTTATACAATTTACCTACGAAAATTGTCAGAAAGGACTACTTGAATTATGTGTGATACATCTGAAAAAATCTGTATCGGCTTTATCGGCCTTGGCCTCATCGGCGGCTCCATTGCAAAAACCCTCAGAAAGGTTCACCCGGAGTATAAACTGATGGCCTACTGCCGCACCAAAGCGACGATCGAAGAGGCAATTCAGGAAGGCGTGATTGATATCGCGCTGGAAGAACGGGACGACCGCTTTGCCGACTGTGATTATATTTTCTTATGTGCTCCTGTCAGCACCAACATCTCCTATCTTCCGTTCGTGAAAGGCATCGCAAAACCGGGCTGTATCATCACAGACGTCGGAAGTGTAAAAGGAGAAATCCATCAGGCGGTGGAAACCCTCGGCATGACGCACCAGTTTATCGGCGGCCATCCGATGGCAGGCTCCGAAAAGACGGGATATTCCAGCGCCACCGATTACCTGCTGGAAAATGCTTACTATATGATTACACCCGGACCAGATGTTGAGATCGCGACAGTTTCCGCTTTCGTTGATCTTGTCCAGTCCTTAAAGGCGATCCCGATGGTTTTAACATACGAAGAGCACGACTACATCACCGCAGGTGTCAGTCATCTGCCGCATATCGTTGCCGCTACCCTGGTCAATGCACTCGCATCCCTAGACACACCGGAAGAGCAGATGAAAACCGTTGCTGCAGGCGGCTTCAAGGACATCACCCGCATCGCTTCCTCCTCCCCGGAGGTATGGCAGCAGATCTGTCTCTCAAACCAGAAGCAGCTCTCGAATGTGCTGGATTCCTATATCCGCCTTCTCGTCCAGGCAAAATACCTGGTTGACAACAAAAAAGGCCACGAGCTCTACAATATGTTTGAAAGTTCCCGCGAATACCGGAATTCCATGGAAGATTCTTCCTATGGACCGACAAAGAAAGAATACGTCGTTTACTGCGACCTGCTCGATGAAGCCGGCGGAATCGCAGCCGTTACAACAATTCTTGCCATCAACCAGATCAGTATTAAAAATATCGGCATTACGCATAACCGCGAGTTCGAAGAGGGTGCTCTCCGCATTGAATTTTATGAAGAGCAGGCAGGCATTCTTGCCCGGAAGGTCTTAAAAGACCATGGCTATACCATTCATATCCGCAATTAAAAGCGCGTATATCTTGACAGGAGGAAGTTACGTTATGCAGTTCCAGAAAGCAGTACGTCCTCTGCGCGGAGAAATCTCCGTGCCGGGCGATAAATCCATTTCCCACCGCGCCGTCATGTTCGGTGCCATTTCAGAGGGAACCACAGAAGTCACAAACTTTTTACAGGGTGCCGACTGTCTCTCCACCATCTCCTGCTTCCGCAGTATGGGCATTGAGATCAAGAACACGCCGGAGCGCATCCTCGTTCATGGAAAAGGCCTGCACGGACTTTCGGCTCCGTCCGCCGTTCTCGACTGCGGAAACAGCGGAACAACGACACGCCTGATCTCCGGCATTCTTGCCGGCCAGAACTTTTCCAGTACACTGACCGGTGACGCCTCCATTCAGAAACGGCCGATGGGACGCATCATCAATCCGCTGACCCAGATGGGCGCTTCCATCCGCAGTATTCCGGAAAACGGCTGTGCGCCGCTTGCAATCAACAGCCATCCGCTCCACGCCATCTCCTATCTTTCGCCGGTCGCATCCGCACAGGTCAAATCGTGTGTCCTGCTTGCCGGACTGTATGCTGACGGAAAAACAAGCGTTACCGAACCGGCTCTTTCCAGAAACCATACGGAGCTGATGCTGAAATTCTTCGGCGCCGACGTTGCCTCCGAAGGGCTGACCGCATCGGTTCTGCCGGACCCGGATCTCCATGGAAATCTCGTCCGTGTGCCGGGAGATATTTCCTCCGCCGCCTACTTCATCGCCGCCGCGCTGATAGTTCCAGGCTCTGAGGTGCTCCTGAAAAATGTCGGCATCAACCCGACCCGCGACGGTATGCTCCGCGTCTGCCGCGCCATGGGTGCTGACATCACACTTCTGAATGAGCAGAACTCCGGCGGAGAACCGGTTGCAGACCTTCTCGTGCGCTATACGCCGTCTCTTTCCGGCACTGTCATCGAGGGCGAACTGATCCCGACCCTGATCGATGAAATCCCGATCATCGCGGTTCTTGCCGCCACAGCGAACGGTACAACCGTGATCCGGAATGCGGAGGAGCTGAAAGTCAAAGAATCGAACCGTCTTGATATCATGGTAAACGAACTCACCGCGATGGGTGTTTCCCTGGAAGGCACGGACGACGGCATGATCATTGAGGGCGGAAAACCGTTCCACGGCGCCCAAATCGACAGCCGCCTCGACCACCGCATTGCGATGTCGTTTGCAATCGCTTCGCTTGCCGCAGAGACACCGACGGAAATCCTGCGCGCCGGCTGTGTGGATATCTCGTATCCGACATTCTACCAGGATCTGGCACGGCTGCAGGCATAAAAAACGTTTAAACAAAAAATGGATTGTGAAGATCATTTCCTCACAATCCATTTTTTTTGCTTTTACCCTGTTCTTCCGGCCGTCCCAACCGTTTCTCCCTGCCGTACCCGCGTTTCGATTCCAAGCCGCGAATAATTCCAGATCCGTTTTTCCGGCACTGCGCTTCCCTTCTGTGCCAGAACGATCACTGTCGAACCACCGAAGGCAAAATAGCCTTTCTCTTCGCCGCGCTGTACACGTCTCGCCGCTCCGGCATTTTCATTGACAATCTTTCCGACCATCATCGCGCCGACCTCCATCTGCAGCAGTGTGCCGAAATTTGCGGACTGCAGCAGCGTGTAGGTTCTCGTATTTTCTTTATAGATCGGGCAAAAATCATTCGCCGCCGGATTGACCGTGTGGAGCACACCCTCAATCCGCCGTTCCGTCGAACAGACGCCGTCATCCACAAAGAGATACCGGTGATAATCGTCCACGGAAAGCCGGAACAGAAATAACGTTCCGCCCTCATACCGTTTTGCCAGCTTCCGGTCGCGCAGAAGCTGTTCCAGCGTATATTCTGTGTTCTTGATCTCAAACTTCCCGTTCTCATGAATCGGATAAACCGTAAGCCGCGCATCACACGGGCTGATAAAATCCTGCGGCGCATTGGAAAACGGACGTGCATCCATTTTCAGCTTCCGCACAAAGAAATCATTGAACGAGATAAACTGCTTTGCGGTACATTCCTTCAGTGAAATATGATTTTTCTTTACAAACGGTGCAACCAGCGGCACCGATAAGCGGCTGTCCAGAAAGCAGCCTGCCGCACGAGATACAAATGACTGAACCAGCGGCTGCATCGCGGCTCTTCCGGCGGCATGGCTGTACATCATGTGCAGAAAACGGTCCTGCAGATCATTTTCCTCGCGGATCAGATCAAGCTTTGGATGATTTTTCCCCTGTTTTCGGTAAGGATAAGCGCAGAGTCTCAAATCGTTCTTCCTCCCTTCCAGATCAGAAGTCCGCGGAGCACAGCCACTCCAACGACCGCTACCAGCACAGCAAGCTCTTTATTCGTCGGCTTGCGGAAGCGGAAATCCGTGATAAACAGAACGCCGACCGCCAGCACCAGCAGATGCAGCCAGATTAGAAAGTATCCGCGGCAGAGCGGCGCAAAGACGAACAGCAGCGGCAGAGCCACTGACATCGAGGTAATCGGCAGTCCCTGGTAATATTTCCGGTTCTCCGAAGTTTCATTCTGACGCTTCTCTTCCATTACGTTAAAATATCCCAGACGGATCACGCCCGCAAGACCGTAGAAAATAAGAATCGGAATGCTGTAAAAATGTGTCATGCCAAGCTCATAGCAGAGCACGATCGGAAAGACACCGAAACAGACCACATCGCAGAGCGAATCGATCTGAATGCCGAACCGCTTTTCATCTTCGGTCCTGTTTTTCTTCGTCCGAGCAATTTTTCCATCGAACATATCGCACAGTCCGGAAAAAGCAAGACAAAAAATCGCCCAGTTAAAGTGTCCCCGCGTTGCAAGAAAAATGCCGCTGATGGACGATGCAAAGCTGATATATGTTAATATTACGGTATAATCATAGAACCCTATCATATGTAGTTCCCCCTCTTTTTTCTCTTTTCGTATTCCCGATCGTAAGCTGTGCGACGATGGTAAAGACTGCACTCACCAGCAGCTCCCCGTAGTAGCCGAGCCCTCTGGAAAGCACCATTGCCGGAAGAAGCAGCGCGCTTCCAAAGACCGGCGGGAAAATTTTCAGGAACAGTGTCTCGCTGATTCCCATTCCTCCCGGAAGCGGCAGCATGTCAACCGATACGGAAATGACCGCCTGCAGCAGCACAATGGTGATAAAGGAAATGCCTGATAAATGGAAGGCGCGGTATACAAACCATGTTGCTGCAAATAAAGCAAACCTCTGTGCAAAGGTAATCGCAAGGACATTGACCAGCACCATTTTGTGGGTGCCAAGATACGCTGCCGTATTCTGGTAGACTTCCATGGAAGCTTCCAGTTTTTTCAGGCGGCTTTCTTTTCGTTTCATCAAATGCAGTTTTTCCACGATTTTCAGTCCCAAAACCAGAATTGTCCGCGCAAGCGCCGGATGAAAAACCAGAATAAGCATGGCTGTGACACAGAAGACATTCAGACCGATTCCCAGATAGAAAACCGGAAGGATTTCCGTCAGATACCGGTGCAGGAAGCCCTGTCCGAACAGAACAAGCCCAAGTCCCACCACGACCAGCACCGCTTTGTAGGTGATCGTGACGATCATCAGAATCACCGTTGATACCGGAAGAGATATTTTCTCCTTTTTCATATAGTAGAGCTGCATCGGCTGGCCGCCGCTTGCGGACGGTGTGATACAGCTGAAAAAGAATCCGACGGAAGAAAACAGAAAACATGTCCGCTTCTTCACCGGAATCTGGAAGGAATGCATCATGTACCAGATGATGATCGATTCTCCCCAGATAAAAAACACGACACAGAACAGTCCCGGCAACAGCCACCGCACATCTGCCCGCCGCATTGCTTCCATCATTGCGCCAAGGTCTTCGCCGTGGAAAACACCGTATATCGTCAACGCAAAAATCACAACGAGAAAAACGGTATTCACGATCATTTTTTTCTTACTCTGCACGGCGTTTCCACCTCCTTCGTTCCAATATCATGCCATACCATGCACCAAGATGCGTGCGTCCCGCGATCTGCCACGTCACTTCTGCCAGAAGCGCTCCGCCAATCACATCTGCAATCACATGCTGCTTTGTTGTCAGCGTAGAGACAAACACGGCAAGTGCCGCCCAGAAAGAGAACCGCTGATACCAGCGCGGAATCTCCCGTCTGCTGCGGACTGCGATATAGCAGAACCAGCTGTTCAGGCAGTGAATCGATGGGAACAAATTGTCCGCCGCATCCATCTGGTAGAGCAAGGCAAGCATCTGATTCCAGAATCCCTGTTCCGGGATCGACGGCCTTACGTTCGTTGTCGGCAGCAGCAGATAAAATGCCATACAGACAAGCCGCGCCAGAACATCTGCTGCAAAGAACCGCCAGACAAATTCTTTCTCTCTGCTTGCGGCAATCAGATAATTTACAATCCAGACCAGATAACAGCCAAAATAAATCACGATCGTCCACGGGATCACCGGGATCTGCTGGTCCAGCACCGTTTCTATATTGTAATGTTTCCACGAACTGGTAAACGGCCGCGTTCCAAAATAAGCGATAAAATTCGCTGTCAGCGTCAGAATTAGCGGCAGGATACCATAGTATGGAAACTTTCTTCTCTCGTCTCTCTTCAAAATCCGTCCTCCCTTGTCTCAAACACGTATCAGTATACGCAAAAACATTCCCTGACACAACCCAGTTCTGCTCGTTTTCAGAAACCTTAATAAAATCTTCTGTTTTTCGGCAGGAAAAAAGAAAGATTTAGAAGATTCGCAGAGAAAAAAACGACCATATAGGGCTTCACGGGTGTTCCTATATGGTCGTTTTCTTTCAGCATCGTATTTTTGTCATAAACGAATTTTTTATTCAATCATCATGGCATCGCCGAAGGAGAAAAAGCGGTATTTTTCTCTTACAGCCTCTTCATAAGCTGCCATAATATGCTCTTTTCCAGCCAGTGCCGATACCAGCATCACCAGTGTGGACTCCGGCAGATGGAAATTGGTGATCAGTCCGTCGATCATCTTGAAGCGGTAACCCGGATAGATAAAGATCTCGGTCCAGCCGCTTCCGGCTTTTAAAATGCCGTCCTCGCCGGTTGCCGACTCCAGAGTACGGCAGCTCGTTGTTCCGACTGCGATCACACGGCCGCCTGCTGCTTTCGTATCGTTGATCAGTTTTGCCTGATCTTCTTCTACCACATAGAACTCAGAGTGCATGTGATGCTGGGTGACATCCTCCACTTTCACCGGACGGAAGGTGCCAAGGCCGACATGCAGGGTTACATGGGCGATCTTTACACCAGCATCCTGCACCTGCTGCAAAAGCTCTTTCGTAAAATGCAGTCCGGCGGTCGGAGCTGCTGCGGAGCCTTCGTGTTTTGCGTATACCGTCTGATAACGGTTCTTGTCCTGCAGTTTATGTGTGATATATGGCGGCAGCGGCATTTCACCAAGCTGATCCAGAATTTCTTCAAAAATGCCTTCATAGTGGAACTGGATCAAGCGGTTTCCTTCATCCACGATATCGACTACTTCGCCTGTCAGAATTCCGTCTCCAAAGGAGATTACGGTTCCGACCTTGCATTTTTTGCCCGGTTTTACCAGCGTTTCCCAGATGTCATTTTCTTTTCTCTTTAAAAGAAGAATCTCAATTGCCGCATCCGTTCCGACCTTGGAACCATAAAGACGTGCTGGAATTACCTTCGTATCATTGATAACCAGACAGTCGCCTGGTTTCAGATACTGCAGAATATCACGGAAATGGCCATGCTTGTATTCGCCTGTCGTTTTATCCAGATGCATCAGGCGGGAAGCGCTACGGTCTTCCAGCGGATCCTGTGCAATCAGTTCTTTTGGCAGATCATAATAAAAATCTGATGTTTTCATTTGTTTCCTCCATTCTATGGCAGCCGGCACAAGTTCGCCGGATTTGCTCTGTTTGTTCAACTTTTTTTGCCCAACGGACCCATTATAGCATTTCCTATTCCTTCTGACAAGGAATTCTCTCGAATCCAGCTGATCTCTTGCTGCATTCTTGTTACAGCTCACTGGCAACCCGCAAGCTGTAACATTTCTTTTTCACTTTTTTACACTTCTGGTGCATTTTCAGATTGTGCCGTTTATTCTATCACAGCCCGGCTGCCTACTCCATCCCGGCTCCGGTTTTTCGTCACAACAATTTTTTTCTCAATCCTGTCTTTTAACTCCGGTACGTGAGAAATAATTCCGACCAGACAGTTTCCTTCTGCCAGACCTTCCAGTGCTTTTACGGCCTGGTTCAGAGACTCTGCATCGAGCGATCCAAAACCTTCATCCACAAACATAGAGTCTAACTGAATGCCGCCCGCATACGACTGGATTTCATCCGACAGGCCAAGCGCCAGGGAAAGGGAAGCCTGGAAAGATTCTCCGCCGGAAAGCGTGCGGACACTTCGCTCCGTCCCGTTATAGTGGTCAATCACATTCAGTTCCAGTCCGGCTTTGCTCTTTATATTTCCGCCGTCTTCCTGCCGTTTCAGCTCATACTGTCCCTGACTCATCGTCAGGAAACGCACATTGGCTTTTCGCAGAATCCGGTCAAAATACGCCATCTGCACATACGTTTCCAGTTCAATCTTTTGCTTTCCGCTCACATTTCCACATGCGGTATCCGCAAGCGCATTGACCCATTTGTACTCTTCTTCCACGGTCTGCATCTGACTTTGCTGATTCCGAATGGCATCATATGTGTTCTGATTCGTATTTGCCGCGTGATACTGCTCGTTATAACGCTGATCCAGAATCTGTTTCTGTTCGGAAAGTCCCCTTAAATCTTCCTGTAATTCTGTTTCTGACGGGAGCGGCTGTTCCTGTGAATCCGCTGTTTCTAACGCCTGAATCGCCGTAAGCGCCGCCTGCACTTCCGTCAGTTTTTTCTGTATGGCATCCAGTTCCTCTTTTGCTGTTTTCTGTGCTTCTTCCAGCCGTTCTTTCTGTGCTTCCCAGGCTGCAATATGCTCCAGAAGTTCTGTTTCTTCTTTTCCCGCAAGCTGCGCCTCTTTTTCCCGGATCCTTTCCAGCAGTGCTTTTCTTTCAGCCTTTTGTTCCGTTTCCCGCAGCTCTTTTTTGCGAATTTCCTGTTCTCTTTGCTCCGTTTTCTGTGTTTCCTCCTGGATTTCCTGTCGGATCTTTTTCAGTTCCTCCTGTTCTGCAAGAATGCGTTGTTTCTGTTCTGTCAGTTCTTTTTGCTTTTGTTTCAGCCAGTGCTGTTCCCATACAGACCGAATCCACAGTTCTCTTTCCGCATCTACAAGTTTTTCTGCGATTTCCGATCCCGTAAATTCATTTATCTGTTTTTTCACCGTTTCTGCACTTACCAGATCCTTCAGCTGCTCCTTCCCATCTCCAGGCTTGCCTTCGGATTTCGCTCCTGTTTTCTGCTGATCCTGTTCTCCCCAGATCGCTCTCTGCTCTTCCAGATTTTCCAGCAGTTTCTCTTCTTGTTTCTTCCATCTCTTCCGATCGCTTTGCAGTACTTCAAGACGGCTCCGCACCTTCTGCAGCCGCTCATGATCCTCTTTTCGCTCAGCTTCCGCTTTTTTCTGCCGTGCGATACATTCTGCACGGCGGCTCACCTTTGCCCGCGTGGCAGCAATCTCTCCCTCACACTGTTTCTGTCTGTTTTTCCGGAAGGAAATCACCTGGGCAATCTGATCAGCCAGGGAGTTTCTGTCCTCGCTCTCCCCCGGATCCTTTCTTTGCGCAGGATTCTTTTTTTCCATAAAAGCAGTCGTTTTTTGCGCCTCCGCAATTTCTTTTTCCAACTGTTCTTCCAGTGCTCTTTTGGTTCCTTCTGCCCGGCCAAGCTGTGTCTGTTCCGCTGCAATGGTCTTTTTTATGCTTTCCAGTCTTTTCTGCTGTTCTGTCTGTCTTTTTTCCAGTTCCGCATATTCCATCTGACGTACTTTCTGTGTTTCTTCTTCCTTCCGAAGTTGCTCTGCCTTCTCGACCGCTTCCTGTTGAAATAAAACATCCGGCATCTGTGAAAGTCGCTTCTGTTCGTGTTCTTTCCGACTCTCTGGCAGTTCTCTTAACAGCCATTCCGTTAGCTGTGCACGTTTTTCCTGTACCTGTCTGCTGCAGCTGCCCGCAGCCTCGCTTTGTCCCGCAGCTGCTTCCTCCTGCATCCGAAGTTCTTCTTTCTTGTGATCCAGCGTTTCTTTATCTGGCGTATGTTCTGCTCGTCTGGCAGGCTGCGGATGATGAATAGCGCCGCAGACCGGGCATGGTTCTCCCTCTGTCAGTTTTTCTGCCAGAATTCCCGCCTGTGCATCCAGAAATAAAGATTCCATCGCCTGATATGTTTCCCGTAAAGCATCTCTCTTTTTGATTTCACGCTGGTATGCACCTTGCTTTTCTTCCAGTTCTTTGCGTCCCTGCTCCCAGCTTTCCAGCAGATTTTCCAGCGTTTCCAGCTTCTGGTGGTATTTTTCCTGCAGCAGCGCGGCTCCGTCTCTTTCGGCCAGATGTTCTGCCGTTGTCGTGATATCCGCCTGTAAGTTCTCTTCTTCCTTTCGCAGTTGTGTCACCTGCGCGGCAATCTGCGTCCTTTCAGCCGTCGTTCTCTCCAGCCGTTTTTTCGTTTCTTCTAAAGTGTGGATTTTCTGTTCCAGATTTTTCTTTTCATCCAGCAGTTTTTCGCAGACCTGATCCTGCCCGGCCAGCCTTTCTGCCTCTTCGGCTGCCCTGGCCGCTGTCTCCTCTGTTTCTTTTATTTTTTTACAAAGAACGCTTTCCTCTTCTTTGTTTGCCGCTTCCTCTTTGACTGCGCCTGCAATTGTCTCGCAGTATGCTTCCATCTGCTGTATCTGCTCTGCGGCATACGCTTCTTTTTGTCCCGTCCGTGCAAGTTTCACCTCCGCATCAGAGAGACGTTCTTCCCGTGCTTTCTTCTGTTCCAGGACTTTTTTGGCACGCTCCTGCTCTGTCTGAAGCTGTTCTTTTGCTTCTGTTGCTGCCTGCAGTTCCTTTTGCAGCTGTGTCATTGCACTTTGCTCCTGCTGCACTTTTCGCAGCAGTTCCAGACACACTTTTTCTTCCCGAATCTGCTCTTCCAACTGCTTACAAATCTCTGCCTCTTTCTCTGCCTGCTCACTTCTCTTTTTCTTTTCTTCTTCCTTCGGAAGCAGAGTCTCCCATTCTTTTTCTTTCTGCTCTTTCTCTTTTTGTCTCGTCTGTCGCTCTTTTATTTTTCCCAAAAGCTGGTTTTTCTTTTCGATCTCTTCATTTAGCGTACTCTGCTCGTCCTGCAGCGCCTTTAATTTCTCATCGTCCCATTCGATGCAGCGTGCAAGCAGTTCCATACCGCGCATAACCTGGCCGTCGAATTTATTTTTCTTCAGCCGGTCAAACTCTGTTTTCCATTCTGCCTCTTCCGGGCAGACAACATTTTCCAGATACTGGCTGATGCTGCGTTTCTTTTCATCATATATTTTCCAGCGCTCCTTTGCTGCTTCCCGCAGGCTCTTCTGCAGCTCCTGATAAATCTCTGTGTGAAACATTTTCCGGAAAATTTCACTCCGATCCGCTGTTCCTGTCAGCAGAAGCTTCTGGAAATCTCCCTGCGCAATCATCGCAATCTGTCGGAACTGACGCTGATCCAGCCCGAGAAGTTCTGTCACTTTCTTTGTCACTTCCGAAGTTTTCGTAACCGGCTGCCGCTCATCCGGAAAAATCAGTTCTGCATTCGCTTTCTCCATCGTCATGCCCTGTCCGCGGTCCTTCGGGCGCAGATATTCCGGGTTTCTCTTTACCGTATAGTCCTTTCCCTGATACGTAAACGTAAGCTCTACGAAGGTACGCACCTCCGGTTTTGCATACTTACTGCGGAACATTTCGCCTTTCCGGATTTCACCGCTCGCTTCCCCGTAAAGCGCAAACGTGATGGCATCAAAAATCGTTGTTTTTCCAGCGCCGGTGTCCCCCGTAATCAGATACAGACCGCCGCCCAGCCGGTCAAAATCAAGTTCCATCCGGTCCGCATACGGTCCGAATGCACTGATGACTAATTTCTTTGGTTTCATGCCTTCATCCCCCGTAACAATTCTTCCACCAGCGCTTTCTGCTGTGCGGTCATGCTCTGATTATTCTGTAATTCATAAAATTCCCGGAACAGTTCCAGTTCTGATTTTTCCTCCACTCGTTCCGCCGTGCCAATGTCTGCAGCAGACCGGGTTCTTTTGTTATCGTACTCCAGGCGCATCAGGTTCGGATAGATCGTTCGGAGTTTTGCCATTCCATCCGGCACATCTTCTTCATCCGTCAACGTCACCAGAAGGTAATCCTCGCAGTCGCTGTTCTCATAAAATGTTTTTGCCGTGACTTCCAGATACGTCCCCCGGATTTTCCTGAGATCGTGCAAGGGCTTTAATGGAATTGTTCTAAGCTCCACCGTTCCTTTTTCTTTTAATTCGATCACCGTAATCGTTTTTTCCTGTCCTGCTTCCGAAAAAGAATATTTCAGCGGCGAACCGCAATAGCGAACCGTGTCTCTTTCCACCTTCTGTGGGCTGTGGATGTGCCCCAGTGCAGCATAATCAAACTTTTCAAACAATTCTGCCGGAATCTGATCCAAGTCGCCAACCTGCAGTTCTTCTGCATCACATCGTTTTGCCCCGGTTACGAACTGGTGGGCCAGAATCACATTTCGATCCTGTTCATCAACCAGATCCTGTTCCAATGCAATCCGAACTGCATCCGCTGTACACATTACTTCTTCCGCACGCTCCGGCAGGGCATGGCGCACCACCGCAGGCCGTAAAAACGGAAGCAGATGAATCCACACCGTGCCATACGCATCCTGCAGCGGAATTTTCTCTATCGTTCCATTGTATACCTTTGAAAAATAGATCCCGCTTTTTCCCATCAGGCTGGATCCAAATGCCAGACGCTCGGCGGAATCATGGTTTCCACTGATGATAAAAGTGGGAATCCGATTGGTGGAAAGCTCTGTCAGAAACACGTCAAAAACCTGAACCGCTTCTGCACTTGGAATCGTACTGTCGTAAATATCTCCGGAAAGCAGTACGCCATCTGGTCTCTCTCTTTTTGCAGCATGCAGAATCTGCGACAAAATGTACTTCTGATCCTCGATCATCGAAAATTCATTGACTCGCTTTCCGATGTGGAGATCGGATAAGTGGAATAATTTCATAAGCGCCTCCCTGTCATTTTCCATGGTATTGTAATCTGCCGGGCCCGCCACTGGCAGCCCCCTCCGAACGTAAAACAACAAAAGCCCCTGCTTTCGCAGGAGCTCTCTCTTTCGTAGCGAGAGGGGGATTCGAACCCTCGACACCGCGGGTATGAACCGCGTGCTCTAGCCAACTGAGCTATCTCGCCATACTATATTTTTAGAAGTATGGGGCCTACAGGGCTCGAACCTGTGACCCTCTGCTTGTAAGGCAGATGCTCTCCCAGCTGAGCTAAGACCCCATA